>Ga0102953_1001054_pt1 | contig 17846 bp, 14 predicted proteins | sample SalPon2A_C_D2_MG_FD_78509 | JGI IMG/M metagenome (GOLD analysis project Ga0102953, IMG submission 78509) | Soil microbial communities from South San Francisco under conditions of wetland restoration - Salt Pond MetaG R2A_C_D2_MG | ecosystem: Environmental > Terrestrial > Soil > Wetlands | place... | reverse complement strand
GTCGAATACCAAGGCCGCCAGGATTCAGGTCAGCACCGTGAGGTGCTGTGAAGTTAACTGATTGCCAAAAGCAATCAGTTTGCGAAGCATCAGGACCCCGGGTTTACCCGGGGGTATCTATTTCATTAGGTTTTCTGGTTTTGATCCTCCCCCCATTAAGCGCCAGCGCCGGGGACGGATGGATTGACGACGACACGGTCGGGCAATCGATTTTGATTTACCCGGCTGGCGTTCATCCATTCGGCACCGAAAAACCTGCGCGGCAGGCGCGCTAGCGTGTGGCGCCTTTTGATCCAATCTTTGGGGCGGAGCAAAGATTGGGCAGCGGCGTGGCGGCCTTCCCGCAGATCCTGCAGTTTTGACTCTTGTCTTGAACTAAAGATTGAAATTTATGTGATCACATTGGCTTACCCAGTCAGCAACGCAGATATTTTCCCCCATCCTTCGCAGAAATATATTAAGCTATTAGAATTACAAGAATTACAACGCTGGAGTTGCTGTCATGATGCCTGCAAGCAAACCAACCTCCCCAACCAATTCCAACTTTCCCTACCAGTTCTGGTTGCCCCCCGAAGAGCGTCGGGTCAAGGTCGGACCAGATCAGGCTGAAGTCTATCTGCCGCAGGTGCCGCTGCCGATCAAGTCGAAGCTGCCAGCAGAAGAACTCAACCCGACTGACGTGGAGATCGGCAGTTCGGTGTATGATTACCTGCGCCAGTACCCTGACTGCCAGTACAACCGCGAATATGCCGAGTTGCTGCGTGACGGTTACCCGCACTATATCTCCGATCTGGGAGCCCAGGCGGTCATGCTCAGCCACAAGGATGTCGCGGCAGCCTACCTGCTGCGATTGGTGAATTACCTGAAAATTCTGCTGCTGCTCGACCCCCAGAACAACGGCCTGCAACTGCAAATTGGCATCAACTATTACAGTTTGGCAATGAATTTTGAAAGCCTGGCCGATTGTCGCAAACATCTGCTTTCAGCGCAGCACTACCTGATGGCGGCACTGCATGAGGCCGAGACGGACACGAGCGCGTTGAATTACCTCGCCCATATCGCTTACCTGTTTGGCGACTATTCGGCCGCCAGCTCTTTCTGGGAACGCCTGCAACCATTGTTGGTCGACTCGGCTTCTGTGGCCGACATTGAAGCACGGTTGCAGACGATCCGCAGCGGCGAAGTTCCGGTGCGACCACTGCTCGACGATCTCGAGCATGTCGGAGAGGCGATGCTGCTCTACGGCTCTGGCGACTACGAACAGGCGAAAATGCTGCTTGAGGTGATCGAAGAACAAGGTGCGCTCTGCGAGGCTTTACCAATGGTGGAATTTTATTACCTGCTCGGCATGTGCCGCCTAAAAGCCGGTGACCGTGCGGCGGCTTTCGAAAGCCTGGAACTTGCTCTGGAAATCGACCCGGGGTACAAAGCGGCGCTTAACGCGCGCGATGGTATTCTGAATCAGGGAGGTTGACGTGTCTTTTGCCGATATATTGTTCATTATCCTGGTCCTGTTGTTGATCTACGGGTTATTGGCCTTAACCAGTCGCAAGAAGGACAAATGAATCCCTGGACTACGGTAATTGACTGTAGCAAACCTGTCAAAAGCCGGTTTCTATTCAAGGCGGGGTACTGAGCCGGCTTTTACAACGGCTGATTGACTGCGTCTGCGCCAGTCGTTGCCAATGAGCGGCCGCGCACAATACTTGCATTGGAAGGGGGGTTGAGCGAACCTGGTTCTGCTGTTATCGTTCGCTACGACTGCTGTCTGGGGGGTTCCTTGATCCAACGGTTTCCATCTTCACTTCTCAGTTGCTTGCTCTGCTGTCTGCTGCTCCTGGCGACGGTCTGCCCAGCCTGGTCAGGCGAAAAATTGGTGTCGGTGATCCTGACCGGCGACCTAGAGCGTTATCGTGAAGTACAACAGGCGTTTCTCCAGAACCTGGACCAGGGGCAGGTCAAGGTTTACACCCAGACCCCGAATCCTGACCCGATGTCGCTGGCGAACAGCATCCGCAAGGCGGTCGCAATCGATTCAGATCTGATCGTCACCTACGGGGCGCAAGCCGCCATGGTGGCCAAGCGGGAGGCCGGCTCGGTGCCTTTCCTGTTTGCCGATGTCTATGACCCGGTCGGTCTCGGCCTGGTCAAGTGCCTTGAGAATGACTCCTGTGATGTCTCGGGGGTCAGTGCCAGCACCCCGTTGAAAACCCTGCTGAAAACCCTCGCTGATCTGTCCCCGGCCCAACGGACCATTGCTGCGCTGTTCAGTGCCAACGATCCTGGCTCGGTTCTTCAATCAACCTCCCTTACGACCCTGGCAGGCAGCCTTGGTTTCAAGGTCGAAGCCTTCGACCTGTCATCCGTCGCGGCGATTGACCATACGCTTTACGATCTTGACGATCGGGAGTTGATCCTGTTTATCAGTGAAAGCGCCCTGATTCAGAAGAACATTGAGCAGATTTTGAGCTTCGCCAGGAAAAAGCGGTTAATGATCGTTGCTCAGGTGCCGGGGCTGTGTGACAAGGGTGCCTTGTTGACGCTCGAACCGGAGCTTGCCGAGCAGGGAGTCAAGCTTGCCGAATATGCCAATCGCGTTCTGCAGGGGATTCCAACCAATAGCTTGCCGATCATTACGCCGCACAAGGTGAGCTTGGTTCTCAATCTTGAGGTCGCCAAGCAACATCAGCTTAACATTTCATTGCACACCCTCAATCGCGCCACGCGCGTCATCAAGGCGAAAAACAACTCATCAGAGTAGGTAAAGTAACAGGGTCAGACTGACGGCACTGAGGAGGGTTGTCAGTGCCACCGCGGTCGCGACCAGGTCAGGGCGGGTACCATAGCGCAGCGAATAGAGCAGCGGTAGCACCGCTGCCGGGGTGCTGGTCTGCAGAATCAGCACTTTCTGGGGGATGCCGCCGATCCCCAGAGCCCGAGTCAGGCCCCAGGCGAGCAACGGTGCCAGCACCAGTCGGATCATCGCCGCCAGGGAGAGGTAGCCGTATTCCCACGTGATGCGGGTTTTCGCCAGCTGTACCCCGAGCAGCACCAGCATCACCGGGATCGCCGCCTGGCCGAGCAGGTCAATGGGCCGCAGCAGCAGTTCCGGAACCTGCAGTTGCAGGCCTTTGACCAGCACTGCCAGGATCACCGCGTGAAAGATCGGAATCCTCAGCGTGTTGATCAATGACCCGCGCCAGTTCGTCGACTGCTTCTGCGCCAGCATGATCCCGAGGGTACTCAAGGGGATGGTAAACATCACGAAGGTCAGAATCGAACTCCCCAGACCGGCAGCTCCAAACGCGAAATAGACCAGCGGCAGCCCGAAGTTGCCGCAGTTCATCAGCACCGTCGACATCGCCAGAGCCCGGCGCTTTGCAAAATCGAATTGCACCGCCCGGCCAACACCGCAGGCAAGCATGAGCAGCAGCAGGGTGTACAGGCACATGAACAGGAAGATGTCTCCGGCCAGGCTCAGCTCGACGGCGCTTTTGACCAGCGCGGAAAAGGTCAGCGCCGGGGTGAACAGGTAGAGGGAGCTGTTGCTGAGGGTCTGGATGTCCGGCGCAAAGCGCTTTTCCAGCCAGAATCCGGCGGCAATAAGCAGAAAGACCGGCAAAACAATGTCAACAAACAGCATCGGACTCGCTCTGGTTCGTGGATTTCATAGGAGTGACAGGCTTGATGTGCGGATTATAACCGGCTTTTCTGGAATCGGGGGAACAAAACAGCGCCTGACGCTCGATGCCTGCTGTTTTCGGTCTCCGGCTGCCGGCCGGGGCCGGCGCACTTAAAGGCTGTTTTGCGTGTTGCGTTCCAGGTTATAAGTTACAATGAACTGCAACGACGCTCAAACAGGCGGTGCCGCATTGAATCATCCCGACCTCTCACAATTTGCAACCCTCCTCAACCGACGCTTTTATCTGGCAAGGCTGCTCCCCCTGTTGACCGTGCATGACCAGCCGGTCATCGCCGGCGGCGCGGTCCGCGACTTCCTGCTGGGACGTCCGTTTCATGATCTCGACATCTCGACCCGTAACGACCCGTCTTCGGCGGCCCGCAGGTTTGCCCGCAACATCGGTGGCAAGTGGTTCTGGCTCGACCGTGAGCGCCGACAGAGCCGGGTGCTGCTGAAAAGCGGGGAAGGGGAGCTCTGTTTCGACTTCACCCCCTGGCGGGCGGAGAGCCTGGAAGGCGACCTGCGCAGTCGCGACTACACCCTTAATGCCATCGCCGTGCTGCCGGATGGGTCAGGCAGGCTGTCGCTGCAGGATGTTGTGGGCGGGCTGGGCGACCTGGCCTCCGGACGCCTGCAGGCCTGTTCGGACACGGCCCTGACCGACGACACGTTGCGCATTTTGCGTGGCTTGCGCCTGGCGGCCCAGCTGCGGCTCTCGATCGCCCCGGAGTTGCTGGGAGAGATGGCGCTCCATGCGCCATTATTGCGCCACAGTGCCGGGGAACGGCTGGCGCATGAGCTGCAGTTGTTGTTTGCCGCCGGCCCGCAGCTGGTCAATCTGCAGCAGCTGCAGGCGTCGGGCGTGCTCGCAGAACTCGGAATCCGCCTCGACCCCGCGATGCAGGCCGAACTGGCCGGCGAATGGACAGGCTGGACAGAGCAGCTCACCGCTCTCGATGCTGCACACGGACGTCGTTTCCAGAAACCTGTGACCGGTACGGAGACCTTGCCCGGCCTGCTGAAATTCGCCCGCCTGCTGGAGCGGGGTTGCGATCTCGGACAACGCCGGAAGCTGCTGAGCCGGTTGCGCTGCAGCCTTGCCAGGGTACGCCTGTTAGAGCATTTCTGGCAGGTCTTTTCTGGCCGCCATGTCTGGCCGGGCGGCTGGCCGGAACGACAGCGGGCGCGACTGCGCCGGCTTGAGGCGTTGGTACCGCACACCGAGGCGGTGCTTCTGGCGCTCTGGCTGGTTCTGGGACGTCCGGCAGAGGAATTAGCGATCATCGACGGGCTGCTTGAGCTGGCCGCCGAGCACCTGGTGGACGGTCGCCTGGCGGATCTGCTGAGTGGCCGGGAGCTGTTGCAGTTGCTCAGCCTGGAGCCGGGGGTCGCCGTTGGCCGCTACCAGAAACTGCTGCGTCGGGAGGAATATTCCGGGCGGGTCGACAGCCGTCAGGAGGCGCTTCGGTATCTGGCCGAGCAGGCCGATAAAGAGATTGACAAGGTCATACCCTGAACCTATAATTCACCACTCTTGCGGGAATAACTCAGTGGTAGAGTGTCAGCTTCCCAAGCTGAAGGTCGCGGGTTCGAATCCCGTTTCCCGCTCCAGAACAACACACGGAATCCTTAGGGGTTCCGTTTTTCTTTGCTCCTGCTTTCATCAAACCTTTCACCGGGTCGATGGAGGGCAGGGGCTTTTCTGTTGAGAGTTAGGAGGTCGGTCCGTAGAAGTCCAGGATGTCACGGTAATCCTCTTTCAAGAAATATCAACCACGCCCCGGTTGCCCCTAGCCGACCGCAGCAAATTGAAGGTTGCAGTTGACTCAATATTGCGAGCGAATTGGCTATATTCCGAAGTTGTTATCTGAATATTCCTGAATTTTCATGATTTTTTATATAACCTTCATAACTGTCTGGTCGGATCTGCAGAAATCAATTATGTATTTCTCAATACCTTCAAGTAGTTGCGAACCGAAAATTTTAGATCCCCATATCACACAGCAACTGGCGAGGATTTTGCACATTCAATGAGGATCAGAGGCGCTCCTACCAGCCATCGACACCGTTAGCAGATTCAAGGAGGCCCTTGCCATCTGTCTGGACCGGAAAATTAGCTATCTGGTCGCGGGCATCGTTTCGGACAAAAGCGCGGCTTTACTCCATACTGCCTTTTGGCTAAAGTCCCGTCCAAGCTATGACAGACTAAACTGCGGATAATGGGCATGAAGCTGGCAGGATAGCTTCAGGACTGCAGTTCGACTTTATATTCTTTTATCAGTGAAGTTTTTAATATAGGGGGGCATTACCGTGAAATTGCTTAAAGGTTTTTTCGTTGTTTGGGTGTGCCTTTTTGCACTCTTTATTTTCGTTACAGAGGTTTTTTCATTTTCCTGTCCTAACCCTCCGGTCAAACTCGGAAGCAATGGTTTGTTCTACAACACCATCATGTCAGCTTACGGCGCTGCGTCTGTTGTTGATGTTGTTATGCTTGAGGGCAACCCTTTTGAAGAAGACCTGAAATTCAACAACGGCAAAACAGTCGTCCTTGATGGTGGCTATGACGACTGCTCCTTTTCTAATAATTCATTGACTACAGAAATTACCGGTTCTTTGACAATTTCCGCGGGCACGGTGATAATTTCGAACATCGCGTTATTGTCACCACCGCCCGCAGCTGATGCCGATGGGGACGGCTATACTGCCATAGGCTCCTGTATAGGTAGCGGGGATGACTGCAACGATAATGATCCCACTATACATCCATACGGCGAGATCTATGGCGATGGAATAAACCAGGATTGTATCAGCGGTGATGTGACTGCTACGGAACAGACCTGTATCAACTGCCACGGTCTTGACAGTGTAAACGGTAATTCTACTAGTCCATACTCTAATTACCATGTCTCTGTTGCAGCCCCGGACGGGACCTGTGTCGATTGTCATGCCGGGCCGGTCAACGCTGTATTGCCAGGACATTACGGACAGACAGTTAGGACCGACGGAAACAACATGCTTGCCGGCGAAAGGATTGGTTGTAACTCATGCCATGATCAAGCGCCGCCCTTAAGTGAGGAACATAATTTTGGCGATAATTTCGTCGCACAAAAAATAGTCGATTATATAAATACCTATGGAACCATCACCTGTGATGCATGTCATGAAAACCGTGCCGCTGAGCATGCAACAGATACGGCCCATGACAACAGGATGATCGACAGCTCGTGCAGTCAGTGCCATGGGCCATTGACTACTCAAGCGGATATTGACAGCCTGCACCTCAACGACTGTACACTCTGTCACGCTTACACTGGCACCAAGATTTGTGGAACAACGGTCAGGCAGGTGATCGAAGCTGGCCTTGACGGCACCCCGGTCAGTTGTCTCGACTGCCATGCTGCACATCACGGTCCCGCAACAAATCAAGTAAGTTACAACCCCTCGGTGGACACCTCCCAAGCCTCGCGTCAGGGCTGCGCTGAGTGCCACTATGACTACGACATCGTCAACGGTACCTCGGTGGGATTGAGCATCTGGCAGGCCATTCTATTCGAGCATGATCTCGACGGCATCAAAGACGGCTCGGCAACGGCCTGCAGTACCTGTCATGACTCAGCACGTCAAACCGTCCAGGACGTTATTGCCGGCGGGAACCCCGCTACCTGTGCCAGCTGCCATACCGACAAGGTACCGGATGTTGTTCACGGTATTCCGACCTCCGGCAAGCACCCGGAGCATCTTGATATGCTCAATGTCAGCTGTTCAACCTGCCATTTGAGCCCTCCCTACTTCAAATCGGGAACCGATTCAAATGGAGACGGTTTGTATAACCTCGCTGAAACCGATGTCTGCTTCAGCTGCCATCAGGATGGCAGCGGCAATCCGGCAACGGATGAATTCAAGGCTGGCTGGAGCGATCCGGACTTTGTCCTGATTTGCGGCAGCTGTCATGCCCTGCCACCAGCCACAGGACCTCATGCGGCCCACTATAATGGTGTTGATCCGACCCTTGTCTATGGCGATCTGCGGATGACCCAGGATTTTTCCGGCGGGCAGGTTTCTTCCGTCAACATGATCGGCTGCGGCAACTGTCACCCGCTGGATTTGCCCTACCATGGCGATGGGATCTGGGGGGACGTTGAACTTGCCAATCCTGCTGCTTCCGCCGGTTCCCTGAAATCGCTCAGCCCTAACGGTTCCTATGATCAGGCGACCGGAACCTGCAGCAATATCTACTGCCACAGCGGCAATTCATGGAATACCGATCCTGACGGGGTCCCGGCACCCTGGCCTCAAGCGAGCGGCTGGAGCTCCCACCCCCCCGACCCGCTGCCGTATCCGCTACCGGACAATATTGTCACCCAACGGATCTACAATGAGGTCACCTGGGATAGTGGTGAAACCTTAACCTGTAACGGTTGCCACGAATTTCCGCCCCAGACGTCCGCTGTGAATAACGACGGCGGCGCCGGCGACAGCCATTACTGGATTGACCAGTATGGCTATGAAAATATGCATGTCTATAACATGGGCAATTTCCCGCCTATTGGCTGCCGGACCTGTCATTATGGTACGGTCCAGGAGTATGACGATACCTATGGCATTGGTTGGGGCCAGGAGCCAGTATCACCCTATAGACGGTTCTATAACGACGTTCCCATCTATGATAAGGCAAAACATGTCAACGGTTCTAAGGATGTTGCCTTTGATACGGTGAATAACTACACCTATTCTTCTGCGTATGGTGGCACAACTCCCATCAATCTCTCGCTTTCAGCTTTTGACCCGGCAACCAAAACCTGCAGCAACGTTGGCTGCCATATCGCCGAAGAAGCGGTGACCTGGGGGATGCCCTATCGGTGGGAAGACGGAACGGAGTGTGACCGCTGTCATAATTACAGCGGGACACTTGGAACCTGTAGTGACTGTCATGTGCCGTAATGAACCAGGCGTCATAAATAGTTTTATTTCTCGAAGCGAGGAAACGAATATGAGCAAAATTACAGCCTTCCTTTTGACAGTATTTATGTTGTGTTTTCCCGGCCAATACTGTTTTGCCCTGGAGGAAACAATCACTGCAGAACATTTGACACAAGGAGATATTGAGCCTGCCCTTACTTCAGGGACAATTACCAGCAATTGCAGCATGAGGGGGTTTCCGGACTATGATGCCACTTCTTTGAATCCTGACAGCATTGTCATCAAAGGGATTTTTCAAAAGGATGGTGAGGCAACAATACATTTTATGGGAAAATTTAAAAAAAGCATTCGGGCTGATGAGTTGCCAGTCGTATGTGAGGCCCATTTGACTCGTCTTGACAGCGGTGAATGGGTAGATTTCAACAATGGCAGGTTATTAACCAAAACAAACTAGGAAATTGAATCGCCCTGGTTTCCCGCTCCAGTGATAACAAGGGGTTAGGTCGATTGACCTAACCCCTTTGTTGTATACGTTAACCCCACTGGCTTTTGGGTTTGACAAGGGGAGTCGCTTGGTATAGAAGAAGGCTGAAAACCATGTAATATTAGCTGGCTTTTAAAATGCGTCGTGAGATACCAGAAGCAACTATACGCCCCCTGTCAAACAATGCCCTATCAAGAAAGGTTATCCGGAATGTTCGAGAATGTACAAATTGCTCCTCCCGATCCGATTCTCGGCTTGACCGAGATGTTCAAAGCGGACTCCAACCCCGACAAGATCAACCTCTCGGTCGGCGTGTACCAGGATGCTCAAGGCAAGACGCCGGTCCTGGCAACGGTCAAAGAGGCTGAAAAGCGCATCCTTGAACAGGAAAACTCGAAAGGCTATCTACCGATGACCGGTGAACCGGTCTACTGTGCGCAGGTGCAGGAGCTGCTGTTCGGTGCAGGTCACGAGATCATCGCCGCCAAGCGCGCCGCAACAGCACAGTGCCCGGGCGGCACCGGCGCCCTGCGGGTCGCCGGTGATTATCTGCACATCGTTCACCCCGGCGCCAAAATCTGGCTGAGCAATCCGACCTGGGCCAACCACAACACCATCTTCCAGGCCGCCGGCCTTGAGTGCCAGAGCTACGACTATCGCGACCCGAAGAGCAACGGGCTCGACTTCGAGGCGATGTGCGCCTCGATCAAGACGATCCCCAAGGGCGACGTCATCCTGCTGCACGGCTGTTGCCACAACCCGACCGGCATCGACCCGTCCCCGGAACAATGGGCCCAGATCGGTGACCTGCTGGTTGAGCAGGGTGTGCTGCCGCTGGTCGATTTCGCTTATCAGGGACTGGCTGACGGTGTCGAGGAAGATCGTGCCGGATTGCTGGAACTGTGCAAGAAGGTCAAGCAGATGCTGATCTGCTCGAGTTTTTCAAAGAACTTCGGTCTTTATCGTGAGCGGACCGGTGCCCTGACGCTGGTGGCCGACAATGCCGAGCAGGCGGCCACGGTCATGAGCCAGGTCAAGCTGCGAATCCGTTACAACTATTCGAATCCTCCGTCTCACGGCGGTCAGATCGTCGCCACCGTCCTGAGCGATCCCCAGCTCAAGGCCCAATGGCTCGAGGAGGTTGCCGAGATCCGCAACCGGATCAACGAGATGCGTCATCTGTTCGTCAAGACCCTCAAGGAAAAGGGGGTTGAGCAGGATTTCTCCTCGATCATCGAGCAGCGCGGCATGTTCAGCTTCTCCGGGTTGACTAAGGCGCAGGTTGAGCAGTTGCGAGAGCGCTACTCCATCTATATTGTCGGATCGGGCCGGATCAATGTCGCCGGGATGACACCGTCCAACATGGACAGGCTCTGCGAAGCTATCAAGTCCGTTCTTTGATCGTAGCGGGTCGCGGTTGACGATCCCGTTTCACGCTCCACAAGAAAAAGGTCAGGCCGGCAGGCTTGACCTTTTTCGTCGAGGTGGTTTCCTGTCGCGTCGTCAACCAAGGTTTATGAGGGAGTGCCGATGGCTTGGGACGACCTGAGGTTTCCGGTTTTTCCCCACCGCAACCAAATGACGGAAGAACATCGATGGATTTTGAGACCCTGCGCAGCTACCTGCTGGGCAAACCGGCGGCAAAAGAAGATTTTCCCTTTGACACCACCACCCTGGTGCTTAAGGTCGGCGGTAAGATGTTCGCGCTTTTGGGCCTCGACGAGGAGCCACTGCGGGTCAACCTGAAGTGTGATCCGCTCAAGGCGGAGCTGCTGCGCGAGCGCTATGCGGCGGTGCTCCCTGGTTACCATATGAACAAGCGCCATTGGAACACGGTGGTGCTCGACGGTTCGCTGAGCGACGCGGAGATCCGGACGATGATCGACGAATCCTACGCCCTGGTCGTGCAGGGGCTGCCGAAGACCAGACGGCCGGTTTAGGAGTCATGGATTTCACTTCGAGCTTGAAAACGCCCTGGAGCCTGCCGAGATGAATCGCTTCGACCGCATGGAGTGGGCCGGTGCATTCGGCGATTTCGGCACGCTGATCCCCTTTGCCGCCGGCTATCTCGGGGTTCTGAAGCTGGATCCTTTCGGGATGCTCTTCGCGTTCGGACTGGCGATGGTCGTCTGCGGGGCATACTACCGAACCCCGGTTCCCGTCCAGCCGATGAAGGCGATTGCCGCCGTCGCCATCACCCAGACCGCCATGATCACTCCGGAGACGGTCTATGCCGCCGGTCTGGTCACCGGGCTGCTCTGGCTGGCCCTCGGTCTTACCGGCGCAGCCGGCCGCATCGCCGCGCTGGTGCCACGCCCGGTGGTGGTTGGCATCGTCCTCGGGCTCGGCCTGAGCCTTATGGGGCAGGGCTTGAGCATGATGGCCGGCCACTGGCCAATCGCTCTAGCCGGGCTGCTCGGGACCCTGCTGTTGCTGACCCGGCGCACCATCCCGGCCATGTTCCTGCTGTTGCTGTTCGGCCTGGTCTGCGGCTTGATCATGAATCAGGATCTGATCCCGCAGCTGCTGGCCGGTTCGATCCGGCTGAGCCTGCCCCGTTTCACCCTGGCTGATCTTGACTGGAACACCCTCCTGCTCGGCACTCTGCTGCTGGCGCTGCCCCAGTTTCCGCTCACCCTCGGCAACGCGGTGATTGCCATCCGTGAGGAGAACAACCGGCTGTTTCCCGACCACCCGGTCAGCGAGCGGAAACTGGCGACCTCGACCGGGCTGATGAACCTGGCCGGGGCGGCCGTCGGCGGTGTGCCGATGTGCCACGGCGCGGGCGGCATGGCCGGACATGTCACCTTCGGCGCCCGCACCGGTGGGGCGCTGATCATCCTGGGCAGTTTGCTGCTGTTGCTCGCGCTGTTTTTCAGCAGCTCGATTGAGCTGCTGTTTCGCCTGTTTCCCGCCGCACTCCTCGGCGTGCTGTTGCTGATCAGCGGGGCCCAGCTGGCGCTCGGCTCCGGGGCGTTCAGACAGGAGACTGCGGCGCGCTATGTCACCCTGGTGACGGCGCTGGTCGCCATCTGGAACGTCGCCCTGGCGTTTCTGGTCGGCATCGCCGTTTTCCACCTCTTCCAGCGCAGACGGGCGAAGCCGTAACCCCGGGACGCAACCACCACGCTCCTCGAGCCCGGTTCAGCGACAATCGCCCTTGGAGAGCGCGAGATTCTCGTGTATGCTTGGCGCGTTTCGCCGCCGCCTGCAGCGCTGGTCAAGGGATTGTCCCTCAGGCCGGTATGGGCCGCGTGGTCGACCATCTCAAGCGGATTGCAGCACATGAGTCAGCAACTGAAACCGATCATGTTCGTCGGCACCGGGTCCGATGTCGGCAAATCGATCCTGACCGCCGCCTTTTGCAGGATCTTCCAACAGGATGGTTACGCGCCCGCGCCGTTCAAGGCGCAGAACATGTCGCTGAACAGCTTTGTCTCTCCCGACGGCCTGGAGCTGGGGAGGGCCCAGGCGGTTCAGGCCCAGGCCTGCCGGATCCCCTGCAGCGCCGACATGAATCCGATTCTCTTGAAACCGACCGGCGACATGAGCTCGCAGCTGGTGGTGAACGGGAAACCGATCGGCAATCGTTCGGCGCTCGATTACTTTAATCATACCGACCGGGACGTCCTGTTTGGCGAAGCCATCAAGGCGTTTAACCGGTTGGCTGATCGTTACAACCCGCTGGTGATCGAGGGGGCGGGCAGCATCTCGGAGCTCAACCTGCGCGACCGGGACATCGTCAATATGCGCGTCGCGCTGGAAGTCAAAGCCGACGTCTACCTGATTGCCGACATCGACAAGGGCGGGGTATTCGGCAGCCTGTATGGGACCTTGGAACTGCTCCCCGCAGCAGAACGGCAACTGATCAAGGGGCTGATCATCAACAAATTCCGGGGAGACATCCGCCTGTTCGAAGATGGCAGAAAGCTTCTCGAAGAGTTATGCGGTATCCCGGTCGTGGCGATCATCCCTTATTTCACTGACATCTGCATCGAAGACGAGGACTCGGTGGTGATCGACAGCAAGCAGAAGCACCTGAACAGCGGCAAAATCAACATCGCCGTCGTCCTGCTGCAGCATATGAGCAACTTTACCGATTTCAACAACCTGGAACGCCAGGACGCCGTCCATCTGTATTACACGGCCAATCCGGCCGAAGTCGAGGCGGCCGACATGGTGATTCTTCCCGGTTCGAAAAATACCCTCTCAGACCTGAACCATTTGCGCCGGAGCGGACTGGCCAAGGCGATATTGAACGTCCACAAACAGCACAAGGGCGTGTACGGCATCTGCGGCGGCTATCAGATGATGGGCCGCTCCATCAGCGACCCGCTCGGCGTCGAAGGCGAGGTCCTCTCGGTTCCCGGACTGGGGATCCTGCCGGTCCATACCACCTTGACGGACCAGAAGGTCACCGAGCAGTGTCAATTCAGGTTTCTCGACCAGCCCCGGACCTGCAAGGGTTACGAGATCCATATGGGGGAAACCGTTGCGGAGAACGAATCGCCGCTCTGCCGGATCGAGGGGAAGGGTGGGGACGGCTACTTTCTCGATCATAACAGCTGGGGGACCTATCTCCACGGCATCTTCGACAACCAGAGCGTCGTTGACCACCTGTTGCGGCTGCACGGGAAAACCGCCGGGAGCGCGTTCGATTACGAAGCGTTCAAGGAAGAGCAGTTCGACAAGCTGGCCGAACTGGTCAGGTCCCATACCGACCTGGCGAATATTTACACCCAGCTGCAGGCAGGGTCAGCCGCGGCCGAACATCGCTCCGAACCGGGTGCGTGATGGTCGTCAGCCCGAACGGCCTTGGCCAGACCGATCGATCTGTGGCATGCTGTGGGGACGGGCTGCGCTCACCGAAGCCAAGCAACAGGATTTAACGATGAAACAGGTCAAATGTCCAACCTGCGGGACGCTGGCAAGCTACGCCGGCAATCCCGACCGCCCCTTTTGCTCGGAACGTTGTCGCCTGCTCGACCTCGGGCAATGGGCTGACGAAGGCTACCGGATCGCCGGCAAACCGGCTCCGCAGCAACAGAACGATCACGAATCAGGAGACTAACCATGTATCGACTCACTATCCATACCCAGTTCGCTGCCGCCCACAACCTGATCCACTACCAGGGGGATTGCGAAAACCTGCACGGTCATAACTGGAAGGTCGAAGTGACCGTCGCCGCCAAGCAACTCGACAAGGCCGGACTGGGGATCGATTTTAAAATCCTCAAAAAGGAAACCAACCGGGTTCTCGACCTGCTGGATCACAAGTACCTGAACGACCTGGCCCCCTTCAAGGAACTCAGCCCCTCATCGGAAAATATCGCCCGCTTTCTCTTTGACGAGCTGACCGGTCAGCTCAATACCGACAACGTGACGGTCGAAAAGGTCAATGTCTGGGAATCGGAGAACGCCTGTGCCAGCTACAGCCTCGCCTGAGCTGCAGGCCGTCGAGCTTTTCTCCTCCCTGCAAGGGGAGGGGGTCTGGATCGGTGCCCGGCAGATATTTTTCCGCCTCGCCTACTGTAATCTGGCCTGTGGCTACTGTGACACCGATTTTGCCGCAACGCCGCAGTGCCGCATCGAGACCCGGCCGGGGAGCGGAAAATTCGTCCTGCAGGATAACCCGCTGAACTTGCCGTCGCTGCTCGCAGTGATCGACCGCTGGTTACGGGAATGTCCCGGCCTGCACCAGGCCATCAACCTGACCGGTGGCGAGCCGCTCTGCCAGGCTTCAGCCCTGACTGGCTGGCTGCCGGAGCTGCGCAGGCGGCTGCCGATTCATCTCGAGACCAACGGTACCTGCCCGGCAGAACTCGAGATGCTGCTCCCCTGGCTCGATTTCATCTCGCTGGATATCAAGCTCGAAGCGGTCACCGGTCAGCCGACCCCCTGGGCCGAACATCGGGCCTGTCTCAAACTGGCCAGCCAACTCTCCGGCCAGGTTAAATGCGTGGTCGATGCCGCAACGCCAGTTACCGACATCGAGCAGGCCGCCAGGCTGCTGGCCGAGCTTGCACCGGACATCCCATTGATCCTGCAACCGGTCACCGTCGCCAATCGGCCGGCGGTAGCGGGGGGCAGGCTGATGAAGCACCAGCTGGCTGCGAGTCGCTTCCATGCGCAGGTGCGGATCATTCCCCAGGTTCATCCGCTGCTTGAGGTGCTTTGACCTGACAGCGGTGCAACCACGTTCGTAACATACCTGTGTAGAGCGCTTCGCAATACCTCCCACTTCTTCTGGTCGTACCCACAGGGCAAACTCGCCCTCCAAGTCCAGCCATCATTGTCCACATCCCATTTCAGGCATGAAGTTCAACGATAAACAATATGGAGTTAAGCTGAATGCCGCACGTCAAGTTGACAATGAGCCGAAGCTTGTCATCCTCAACCTAGACAGTCAGTAAACAGTCGCATGCAGCGACAGGTTTCAGAGCTGTGCGTCTTTCCCGAAGAAAGGTTTGTCAATGAAAATCACCTTCCATGGCGCCGCCCAAACCGTGACTGGCTCGCAACACCTGCTCGAGGTCAACGGCAAGGTCATTATGCTCGACTGCGGGCTATATCAGGGCAAGCGCAAGGAAGCCTTCGAAAGAAACCGCGGTGAGCTGTGCCCAAGCGAAAAGGTCGACTGTCTGGTGCTCTCCCATGCCCACATCGATCACTCGGGCCGCATTCCATGCCTGGTCAGGAACGGTTTCGACGGTGACATCTTCTGCACCTCGGCAACCCGGGACTTGTGTGCCGTGATGCTCATGGACAGCGCCATGATCCAGGAAAAGGACGTCGAGTTCGTCAATCGCCGGCGGAAGAAACAGGGACAAAGGCTTTTCGAGCCGCTTTACAGCAAGGATGACGTCGCTGCGGCGATGACGCATTTCGTCGGATTGAGCTACAGTCGAAGGCAGCAGATTTCCTCCGGCGTCCACCTCACGCTGATCGATGCCGGCCACATGCTGGGCAGCGCACATGTCGTCCTCGACCTGAAAGACCAGGCAACGGGTCAGCAGCGTCGCCTGGTCTTCAGTGGCGATATCGGCCGGCCGGATATCCCGATTATTCGCGACCCCGTGCCGATCAGCGACGGCACCGACTTGCTGATCATGGAGAGCACCTACGGTAACCGGCTGCACCCGGCCTATCCCGAATCGGAACGCGAACTCGAGCGCATTGTCAATGAAACCGCCAGCCGTGGCGGGTCGCTGCTGATCCCGGCCTTCGCGGTCGGTCGGACCCAGCAGCTCGTTTACGCCCTCCATAAATTGCACAGCGCCCGGGCGATTCCCGACCTGCCGATTTTCGTCGACAGCCCGCTGGCCACCCGGACGACCGAGGTGTTCCGGCTCCATCCCGAGGTCTATGATGCCGAGATTCGCGAGTTTTTGCTGACCGATGACGACCATAACCCCTTTGGCTTCGGCCGGCTCAAGTACACCCAGTCCGTGGAGCAGTCCAAGGCGCTTAACAGCTTGAAAGTTCCGGCGGTGATCATCAGTTCCAGCGGCATGCTGGAAGGCGGCCGGATTCTCCACCACCTACGCAACCGTATCGGAGACCCGCGCAATTCCATTCTTATGACCAGCTGGCAGGCGCCGAATACTCTCGGCCGCCGCCTCGTCGAGGGGGAGAAGACCGTCAAAATTTACGGGGAAGAGTACCAGGTGAGAGCCCGGGTGGAAGCCTTGAGCGGGTTCTCCGGGCACGCCGACCGGGACGGACTGATCGATTTCGTGCGGGTGATGAAGAGAAGGCCACAGCAGACCTTTATTGTCCATGGCGAGGAGGAGTCGTCTGCGAGCCTGGCCGCTGCCCTGCGCCATGAACTGGACCTCAGGAATGTCCTCATCCCTGAGCCCTTGCAAACTTTTGAGGTCTGAGCCAGGCTGCGGTCGGGACCTTTGAACTGGGAGGGGTTTCACTTTGTATTATCTGCACCGGTAAGCTTACGGAGCGCCTTCAGAGTTGTATACTGTTTTTGCATATCTGACGGAGTTTTTGTTCGATGCCTTTGATGTCTTTCTCTTTTCTATGGGAGTGGGCCGAGGTTGGATGTTAGGCGGACACAATCCTTCCCATGGCTATTGTTTGGTGCGGAAGCACTAGGCACAGCGTTACTCGTTGCCGTCGGAATTTCATTTGTCGTCCTGAATTTCGGTCAAGACAGTCCAGTGGTTCAACTTATCCCGAATGCCGGCGCGCGGCGCGCTCTCACCGGTTTTCTCTTCGGTACGACCGGTGCGCTGATTGCCCTCTCGCCCCTGGGTAAAGAAAGCGGTGCGCACATCAACCCGGCGGTGACCCTGGCGTTCTGGCTGACAGGCAAACTGCAGGCCGGTCATGCGATAGGGTACCTGCTCTCACAACTGATCGGGGCGGCTCTTGGAGCGTTGCCCTTATTGGCCTGGGGACAGATGGGACGGAGTGTCGCGTTTGGAGCAACGCTGCCGGGTCAGGGCTACGGTACAGGAATAGCCTTGTTGGGCGAAACCATCACTACGTTTCTTCTCATCGCCGGATTGTTTGTCTTTCTGCGGCACCGGCGTTTGCGACCCTTCACTCCGGCACTTTTCCCCATCTTGTATGCTGCTATGGTTTATCTTGAAGCGCCCGTCTCCGGGACCAGCACCAATCCCGCCCGCAGTCTCGGGCCGGCGTTGATTTCGGGGGACTGGCAGGGCTGGTGGATCTACTGGTTGGGACCTTTACTGGGAACCTTGCTGGGCGTTGCCGTCTTTCATTTTAGGGAAGACTGGC
>Ga0102953_1001053_pt1 | contig 17852 bp, 15 predicted proteins | sample SalPon2A_C_D2_MG_FD_78509 | JGI IMG/M metagenome (GOLD analysis project Ga0102953, IMG submission 78509) | Soil microbial communities from South San Francisco under conditions of wetland restoration - Salt Pond MetaG R2A_C_D2_MG | ecosystem: Environmental > Terrestrial > Soil > Wetlands | place... | reverse complement strand
GAGATCGTGCGCGTCCGCCAGATGCGGATGGCGCTCGAGGCCGGTGAGCGCGATGCGCGCGGCCGCGTCGAGCTGGCCGCGGGCGCGCAACGTCTCGCCGAGCGCGAGGAAGACGAGGCTGCCGGGATTGCGGGCGAGCTCCGCCGTGAGCCGCTTCACTTCATCGGCCATGCGCACCTCGCAACACCTGATCCAGCGTGCGCGCCGCGTCCGTCGCCGCACGCACCCGCTCCCGTTCCGGCGTCTCGGATTCGTCCGAATCCGCGAGCGTGAGCCACCGCTCCCACCATTCGACCGCTTCCGCGAAGCGCCCCTCGAGCGCGAGCGCGTCGCCCAGCATGCGATGCGCCGCACCCCGCATCGGGTCGAGCCTCAGTGCGTGACGCGCGGCGTCCTCGGCCTCGCGGGCGCGTCCCGCCGCCAGATGCACCCCGGCGAGCGCGACGTGGGCGCCCGCCTCCTGCGGGTACGTCGTGACGGCCACCTCCGCCTCGGCGCGCGCCGCCTCCAGCTCGCGAACCTTGAGCAGCGCCTCCACGCGCGAGAGCGCCTCGTCCGCATCGAGGTCACCGGGCGCCCGATTGCGCTGCATGCCGGGATCGATCACCTCGAGCACGCCGGCGGCGTGCAGCCCGAAGACCGTCTTGGCGACGTCGAACTCCGAGCGTCCGAGGTGTGCGGCGAGCGCGCGCAGGTCCCGCGTCCCGTCGATCGCCGCGAGCACCTCCCATTCCGGCGGCAGCAGATCGACCGCGCCCTCGGCGCCGGGCGCCATGGCGAGCGTCGGCACGATGCCCAGATGGGGCACGACGCGCTCGATCCGCGACCACTCATCGATCCGGCGCGCGCCCTCCATCAGGAGGGCTTCGGTGGGAATCCGCACCGTCGCATCCGCCCCGACGTCGGCGAGCGGCCCTTCACCAAACGAGAAGTAGCCCTCGCGCCACCCCATCACCTCGAAGATGACTTCCTCGACCTGGAAGCGGACCTGGCGCTCGAGCTCGCGCTGGGCGAGGGCGCCCATGCCGACGAGGATCTCGCCGAGGCGACGGCGGTCGCCGCGCCGCTGGATGTCCTGTGCGAGCCGGAGATCGGCCTCGGTCACCTTGCCGGACCGCACGAGCATCGAGCCCAGCGGATGGGGATTGGACCGCACCTCGGCGTAGACCACCGCGCCCCGATCGAAGTGGACCGTGCCCTGGTTCCGTCGGAGCTGCGACGTCACGCGCAGCACGCCGGTCTTCCGGCTCAGATCGAGGAGCTGGAAGACGTCGTGGAGTCCGAGCTCCTTGAGCGGTCCCTCGATCGCCATCCTACGCCGCCTCGGTGCGGAAGATGTGCTGGAGATCGAGCGCCGTGCGCGCGTGGCGCCGCGCCCGCGCCGCGAGCGGACCGGAGGGATCGATCGCCACCACGTGTTCCCACGCGCGGACCGCGACGGCGTAGCGCCGGAGGCGCGCGTACGCCACGCCCAGATGGAAATGCGCGGCGACGTGCTCGGGATCGTACTTGGCAATCCGCTGGAACGCTTCGGCGGCCCGCTCCACCCGTCCGTCCTCGAGCAACGCCTCGCCCAAGGCGAGCAGGGCGTCGAGGTCGCTCGGGTCGGCCTCCAGCACGCCGACGAGCAGGTCCACGGCCTGGGTCGCGCGCGCCGTCCGGCACAGCAGCGCGGCGAGCGCGAGCGCCGCCGTCGAGTAGGTGGGCAGCGCGGTGAGTGCCGCGCGATACGACTTCTCCGCCGCCGCCCAGTCCTCCCGCGCCTCGTGCACCTTCCCGAGCGCCACCTCGACCTCGACGAACTTGGGATCGATGCCGCGTGCCGCCTCGTAGGCGGCGCGCGCGGACGCGAGATCCCCGGTTCCGGCCGCGATGTCGCCCTCGAGCTTGAGCACGGACGCGCGTTCCGGCGCGCGCCGCCGGGCCTCGCGCGCCGTCTCGAGCGCGCCGGCCATGTCCCCGCCCGCCCGCCGCACCTCGGCGAGCACCACGAGCACGTCGGGATCCCCCTCCTGCTCCTCCGCCAGCCGGCGGATGTCGTCGAGCGCTTCGTGGCCGCGCCCCATCGCGAGCAGCGCGCGGGCGGCGCCCAGGCGCACGTCGGCCCGTCCCGCCGCGAGCCGTTCGGCCGACCGGTAGCGCTCGAGCGCTTCGCCGTGGAGCCCGCGCCGCGCGAAGATCTCGCCGCCCAAGACGAGCGCCTCGACGGCGTCCGCCCCGCGGCTCGCCGCGCGGTTCGCCTCCGCCGCCGCGAGCTCGAGGAGGCCCTTGGACAGATAGTCGCGCGCCAGCGCGAACGAATCCTCACTCGCGCGCACCGGTGGCTTGGCGACCGGTCGATCGAGCTCCTTGAAGATCTGATCGAGGATCGTGGCGTCGAAGCTCACACCGTGCGCCGTCACCTCCGTGGTCACGTCGGCGGAGATCTCCGGCACGACCGAGATCGTGGGATCTTCGTACTGGAGATCGATCGTGAGCCGGAATTTCTGCGGCACGTAGTAGGGATCGAGCGTCTGGGCGCGGGTGACGGCGCGCAGCGCCGCATCGTATTCTCCGAGGGCCGAGAGGGCGAAGCTCAGGTTGTAGTGCGCTTCGGCCGATTCCGGATCGCTCTCGACCGCGCGCGCGAAGGCGTTGCGGGCATCAGGGACGCGTCCGAGCTCGTTCAGCACGAGGCCAATGCCGTTCCAGGCCACCGCGGAGGTCGGATCGAGCTCGAGCACCTGGCGGTACGCCTGGAGCGCGAGCTGGTGCCGCTTGAGCTGCGCGAGCAGGAGGCCGAGGTTGGTCTTCGGCACCACCAGCGCGGGATCGGCACGCATCGCATCGCGGAACGCTTCGACGGAGTCCTCGTGGCGGCGCTGATGCGCGAGCGTCACGGCCAGGTTGTTCCGCGCCAGCGCGTACTCGGGCGCGATCGCGACGGCGCGCTCGTACGAGGCGACCGCGTCTTCGAGCCGGCCCAACTGGTGCAGCACCACCCCGCGCTCGTTCCACAGCTTGGGCGATTCGTCCGCCTCGCGCACGAGGCGCTCGTAGAGCTCGAGCGCGGCCACGTAGTCGCGCTTGAGCAGGTGTACCTCCGCCATCGCCTGGAGGACCAGATAGCGATCCTCGCCGCGATCGAGCGCGAGCCGATATTCGCGGAGCGCCTCCGTGTAGTAGCCCTTCTGCCGGAAGGCGAGCCCGAGACTGAAGTGCGCGAGGGCCCGGCCCTCGGCAACCTCCGGCAGCAGCGTGTCGGGGACGCGGACCGGAGCGCTCTTACGATCGCCCACGTAGCGCTCGAGCGAGAGGTTGGTCTGCGCGCGCGCGAACGTGGGGTTGAGTCGGATGGCCGCTTTGCTCGCCGCCCGCGCGTCTTCGTGGCGGCCCAGGTCGCCGTAGACGAACGCGATCAGGTAGTGCGCGTCGGCGTTCTCGGGATTGAGCGCGATCGCCTGCTCGAGCTCCTCGAGCGCGTCGTTGTTGAGCCCGCGGTTGTAGAGCGATTCTCCGAGATAGAAATGCACGATGCTGCTGTCGGGATCGAGATCGCGCGCCCGTTCGAACCAGGCGCCGGCGGCTTCGACGTTGCCGCGTTGCTTCTCGGCGAGCCCGAGCTGGAGGATGGCGGCGAGATCGCGGGGGTTCCGTTCGACCAGCGCCTCGAATTCGTGCACCGCGGCGTCGTTGTGACCGAGCGACGCGTACGCCCGTCCGAGCTCCCAGCGGACCTCACGATCCTCGGGCGCCACGCGCAGCCGCTCCTGCAGCTCGGTGACGCGCCGGTCGTAGTAGCCCGTCTGCTTGTACGCGATCTCGAGGTTGCGCTGCGCCACCAGCATCTTGGGATCGAGCTCGAGCGCGCGGGTGAACGCCTCGATCGCCTCGTCGACGAGCCCCTTTTGGTAGTAGAGCACCCCGAGATTGTTGTGCGCGCCCGGGTCCGACGGATCGATCCGCCGGGCGAAGGACCGCAGGACCTCGCGATCCCGTTCGGACAGCACCGGCGCCGGCATGCGTCAGGTCAGGCGGATGGCGTCGAAGATCGCCTTGAGGGAGGCCAGATCGGGCAGGAGCAGGAAGTGGCCACGGAGCGTCTGCCCCGCTTCGTCGAAGTGGAAGTTGGTCTCGACGCAGAAGACGAAGTCGCGATCCTGCCCGAAGTTGAGATACGCCGTGGTGAGGACGGCGGCCGAGAGATCCACCACGAGGCTCGGCACCGAAGGGAGGAGCATCATCCCCATGAAGTCGGAGAGCGCGTTCATGTACGCGCCGCCCAGGATGTTGCCCGCCTCCTTGAGGCTCGACTGCTCGAGCTCGCCGAAGGTCTTCGTGGCGCCCACCGCCCGCTTGAGCAGCAGATCGCAGAGGAGCCGCGCATTGGACTCGGGGAGCAGGAGGAGCGTCCGCCCCGTGAGATCGCCCAGCATGTGCATCAGCACCGCGGCGACGACCTCCTCGGGATCGCCCAGCGAGTCGGGCACGTCTTCCAACCGCGCGATGTTGATCTCGGGCACGCTGATCATGATGCGCCGGTCGGTGAGCTGCGAGAGCGCCGTCGCGGCATGTCCCGCGCCGATGTTCGCGACCTCGCGGAGCGCATCGAGCTGCAGCGCCTTCAGATCCCGTACGTCGTCCATTCCGTCCTCCCTAGACCAGTCCACCCGCGTCCAGAATCAGCACCGGGGCGCCGTCGCCCAGGATCGTCGCGCCGCTGAAGATCGGCAGGGTCCCGCGCGGCGGGTCGAACGACTTCACCACGATCTCCTGCTGCCCCGTCATCGCGTCCACCACGAGGCCGGCCCGCCGGTCGCCGAGCTGAAGCACGATCACCGGCCGCCGCGTGGGCGCCGGCGCGCTCGTGCCGAGCAGCTCGCGCAGATCCACCAGCGGCAGCACCTCGTCCCGGAGCATCAGCGCCTCGCGCCCCTCGACCCGCGTCACCGCGTCCGGCTTCAGCTCGACCGTCTCGGCCACGTGCGTGAGCGGAAGGGCGTACCGCTCGTCGCCGACCCGCACGAGCAGGGCGCGCACGATCGCGAGCGTGACGGGAAGCCGGAGCGTGAAGCTGGTCCCCGAACCGGGCTCGCTCTTCACCTCAACGGAGCCTCCGAGCGCGCGCATGCGGGTGGCCACCACGTCCACCCCGACGCCTCGTCCCGACACGTCCGACACCTCCCGCGCGGTGCTGAAGCCGGCGCGCGAGAGCACCCGCACGAGGAGGTCGTCGGTCAGCACGTCGACCTCGGGATCGATCACCCCGCGCTGTTTCGCCTCGAGCAGAATCTTCTCCCGATCGATGCCGCGACCGTCGTCTTCGACCCGGATCGCCACCGTCGCGCGCTCGCGCAGTGCCGAGAGCACCACCCGCCCCTCGGCGGGCTTCCCCGCCGCCGTGCGCTCGCCGGGCGGCTCGATGCCGTGATCCACCGCGTTCCGGAGCAGATGCACGAGCGGGTCGCCGATCTCGTCGAGCACCGCGCGGTCGAGCTCGATCTCCTTCCCCTCCACCCGAAACCCGACCTGCTTGCCGAGCTGGCGGCTGAGATCGCGGACGAGCCGCGGGAACCGGTCGAAGACCTGCCACACCGGCGTCATCCGGGCCTGAATGATCTCGGCCTGAAGCGCCTGCGTGAGCTGCGAGACCTTGACCGCCACGTCGGCGAGCGCCGCGTCCTCGCTGGACGCACTCAGTGCCGCGAGCCGTCCGCGCGCCGTCACCAGCTCGCCGATCAGATTCATCAGCGTATCGAGCCGCTGCAGATCGACGCGGATATGCCGCGTCCGCCCGGCCGCCTCGCGAGGCTCCGGTGCGGCCGCCGCCGTTCCGGGACCGGGAGTCGCGGCCGCGCCGGCGGCACCCTGATCGTCGTCGATCGTGACCCGCTCGACGTCGCCGGCGGCCCGGACGGCGGCCTCGATCTCCTGGGCGTCGACCATCGTCTCGACGCGGAACGCGAACCGGCCGTCGAACGTCTCGCTCTCGATGGCCGCCGGCGCGGGCTCGATGCCGTGCACCGCGCCCAGCGCGTCCATCCGCTTCAGCACGATCAGCGCGCGCGCCCCCTTGAGCGCGCTGTCCGCGCGGATCGTGACCTCGACCTTGCGCCCCACCGCCACCGGCGCGTTGACGAAACTGATGCGCCGCCGCGGTCGATCCCGTTGCTCCGGTGGCGCCTCGCGCACCGTGGCCTCGTCCAGCCGATCGAGCAGGCCCGTGAGATCCATCCCGGCGTCCTGCCCCGCCACCGACGCCTCGACGAGCTCCTCGAGCGCATCCGCCGTGCGGAAGAGCAGCTCCAGGATGTCGGCCGAGACGGTCGCGTGCCCCTTCCGCACCACGTCGAGCAGGTTTTCCGCACGATGGGCGAGGTCCGCGACCTTCGCGTACCCCATCGTCGCCGCCATCCCCTTCACCGTGTGGACGGCGCGGAAGATGCCATCGACCGGCTCGTTGTTGTCCGGCGTGCGCTCCCAGTCGAGCAGGAGCTGATTGAAGACGCTGAGATGCTCGCGAGTCTCGCTGCGGAACAGCTCGGCGTACTGCGCGAGATCCATGCTCGCGCTATCCGAGCACCCGCTGCACCGCCTCGAGCACGCGGGAGGGCTGGAACGGCTTGACGACGAAGTCCTTCGCCCCGGCCTGAATCGCTTCGACCACGAGCGCCTGCTGTCCCATCGCGCTGCACATCAGGATCTTCGCGCCGGGATCGGTCTTGATGATCTCGCGGACCGCGTCGATCCCGCCCATGTCCGGCATCACGATGTCCATGGTGACGAGATCGGGCTTGAGCTGCCCGTATTTCTCGACCGCCTGCACGCCGGTCTCGGCTTCGCCCACGATCTCGAAACCGGCCTGTGCGAGAATGTCGCTGATCATCGTGCGCATGAAGATCGCGTCGTCGCAGACGAGCACGCTGTGGCTCACGAAGTCCTCCCTAGGATGTCAATATCGGCCCGAGCACGGCATCGAGATCGAGCACGACGAACGACGAGCCCGCCCGCCGTCCCACGGCGCGCACCAGGCGCGCGTCCACCCCGGGGAGCTCCTCCCGGGGGGACAGTTCGTCGGCGTCGAGGGAGACGAGATCGAGCACCTCGTCCACCGCGAACGCCACCGTCCGCTCCCCGACGGTAATGACCAACGTGGGGCCGTCGGTGGCTCGGGCACCGCGCGCGAAGAGCGTGCCCGCGTCCACCAGCGTCAACAATTCGCCCCGGACGTTGACCAGACCGCGTACGGCCTCGGGGGCGCCCGGAATCCGCGTCGCCTGAAGATCGGGCAATATCTCCCGCACCGCCGTGACCTCGGCCGCACAGATGAGATCGCCGACCCGAAAGATCAGCAGTCTGAGCGCGCTCAAATCGTCCAACTCATTGAAAGAAACCAAGATACTGCAGCCGGTTGGGCCGAGCAAGCAGTTCCTGATCCCCGCTCGCCTCGACCAGCGCCGGCCCGAGATCGGGTGGCCAATCGGCGCGGAACTCCAGCCACTCCCGCGTGACCGGATGGGCGAACGCAAGGCGTGCCGCGTGGAGGGCCTGGCGGGTCGCCGCCCGGTCGATCCGGTCGGCCATGAGCCGGTCCGCGCCCTGGACCCGTCGGCTCCCCCCGCCCGCGTACACCGGGTCACCCACCACCGGGTGGCCGACGTGGGCGAGATGCACGCGAATCTGGTGCGTCCGCCCCGTCCGCAGTCGTACCCGCACGAGATCGGCGAGCGCGAATCGGGCGACCGGCTCGATCCGCGTCTGGGCGGATCGCCCGCCCGGCACGACCGCCATCCGTTTCCGGTCCTTCGGGTGCCGGGCAATCGGCGCATCGACCTCGATCGGTTCCCGCACATGCCCCCAGACGAGCGCGGCGTACGTGCGCTCGATGCGTCGCGCGGCGATCGCGTTGGCGAGCCGGCGGTGCGCCTCGTCGGTCTTGGCCACGATGAGCAGCCCCGACGTGTCGCGATCGAGCCGGTGCACGATGCCCGGCCGTCCCGCGCCGCCCGCCGACAGGGCGGTCCCGCGCGCGACGAGGGCGTTCACCAGCGTGTCGTCCCAGTGTCCCGGCGCCGGATGCACCACGAGGCCCGCCGGTTTGTCGAGCACGAGCAGGGCCTCGTCCTCGTACACGACGTCGAGGCGCATCGCCCTCGGCGCGAGCGGGCGGGCTCGCTCCGGCTCGCGGAACTCCACCTCGACCCGCTCGCCCCGCACCAGCTGGCGGCTCGCCCGCGCGACGTCACCCGCCACCCGCACGGCGCCCTCGGCGATCAACCGGGCGGCCTGCGTGCGCGAGAGGGCGAGCTGGTCGGCGAGAAAGCGGTCGAGCCGCTCGGTCTCCGCGACGACGACCTGGAAGGTGACCCGCAGTACCGGGTCGCCCATCGGATTAGGAGGAGACTTCGGGAAGGTCCGACGTGTCGGGGACGCGGCCGTCGGAATTGCCCTCGCGCCAGAGCACGATCGCGAGCGCCACCGCGCCGCAGCTCACGGCCATGTCGGCCACGTTGAACGTGGGCCAGTGGAACGAGCCGATCCACACGTCGATGAAGTCCACCACGCCGCGGGGGCTCTTGAGCCGGTCGATCAGGTTGCCTACCGCGCCGCCGCACACGAGCGCGAGCGCGAGAATCCGGAATCGGTTCCCCGCGTCGGTATGCCGCGCCATCGCCCCGAGCACCACGAGCGCGATCAGCGCGAGCCCGGTGAAGACCCAGCGGGACGCATCACCCACGTTGATCCCGAACGCCGCGCCCGAGTTGTACACGAGCCGGAGCGTGAGCCAATCGCCGAAGATCCGCTCGGGAATGCGCGAGAGATGGGCCACGGCGAGCTGCTTCGTGACGAAGTCGGCGATCACCACGCCGACCACGACGATCCAGAAGAACGGGCGTCTAACGCCGCTTGTCACTGTCTTCCTCTTTGGCCTTGCACTTGATGCAGAGCCGGGCGTGCGGCAGCGCGTCGAGACGCTCGAAGCTGATCTCCTCGCCGCACTCCTGGCACTTGCCGAACTCCTGCGGGTTGGCATAGAGCCGCCGCAGGGCCTCGTTCACGTGCCAGAGATAGCGTCCTTCCTTGGACGCGAAGAGGAATTCCTTCTCGCGCTCCATCGCGTCGGTGCCCTGGTCGGCCATGTGAAACGAATACGACGAGAGGTCGCCGTCGGCGGACTGCAGCGTGCCGCTGAACGACTTCCCGTAGATGCCGAGCTCTTTCATCACGCGCGCGCGCTCCTCGTGGAGCCGCTGCTCGAGATGGGCCAATTGCTTCTTGTTCATGCGTTTCGTCCGATTGTTTCGCCGGCCGTCACGGCCGGCTGGTCACGTCCTGTCGTTTGAGCGCGATCACCACGCTCAGCCCGTCGATGTCGACGGTCTCCCGCACATCGGGATCGGCCAGCTCGCGGCCGATCTCGACCTCGCGGGCCAGCGTCTCGCCCGCGATCACGCCGGCGTGCGCGCCCGACGCCTCCAATACGTCCGCGGCCCCCGTAATGCTCAACTGGATCCGGGCGTCGTACGCGTAGCCCGCCTCCTTGCGCAGGCGCTGCACCCGGCTGACCACCTCCCGCACGAGCCCCTCGCGCCGGAGCGCGTCGTTCACCGCGGGATCGAGGGCCACCACGTACGGGCCGTCGTTCTGGACGAGCCACTCGGAGATGACCGCCCGCTCGACGACCACGTCCTCGGGCGTGAAACGATACTCACGCCCGTCCACCTTGGCCACCGCGTCCGCACCGCCCTCGAGCGCGCGCAACTGGTCGGCGTCGAGCGACCCGGCGGCGGCGGCGGCGCGCGGGGTCTCCTTGCCGTAGCGCTTGCCAAGCGAACGGAAGTTGGGCCGCGCGGTGAGCCGCACCAGCTCGGCATCCGAGCCCACGATCTCGATCGCCTTCACGTTCACCTCGGCGGCGAGGAGCGGGAGCAGCGCGTCGAAGTCCGGCCCCTGCACCGCCGCGGGTACCGCCACGCGCAGCGTCGCGAGCGGCTGGCGGACCCTGAGCCCCGCCGCGTCCCGCGCGGCGCGGGCGAGCGTCGCGAGGCGCCGGATCGCGTCCATGGCCGGCCCGAGCGCGGGATCCGGGGCGCCGGCCACTTCCGGAAACCGCGCGAGGTGCACGGAGTTCCCACCGGTCAGCCGCCGGTGCATCGCATCGCTCACGAACGGCGCCGCCGGCGCGAGCAATCGGGCCACCGTCACCAGCGCCTCGTGCAGAGTGGCGAGCGCCGCGGGATCGGCGCTGGCGTCGGGCGCCCAGAACCGCGCGCGATTCACGCGTACGTACCAGTTCGAGAGATCGTCGTCGCAGAAATCGAGGATCGCGCGGACGCCCGCCGTGACGTCGTAGCCGTCCCACGCCGCCCGAACCGCGGCGACCATCGCGTCGAGCCGATCGAGCAGCCAGCGATCGACCACGGGGCGGTCGTGCCGCGCCGGCGCCCGCTCGGGCGTCCAGTCTTCGGCGTAGAGGGCGAAGAACCCGTAGGTGTTCCGGAGCCGGTTGAGTGATCCCGACGCGACCTCACGGATCGCCCCCGCGTCGAAGCGCTTGGGCAATCCCACCTGGCTCGATGCCAGCAGGTAGATCCGCACGGCATCCGCGCCAAACTCGCGCACCGCCTCCCACGGGTCCACGATGTTGCCGAGCCGCTTCGACATCTTGCGTCCCTCGGCGTCGAGCACGAGGCCGTTCACCACCACGTTCCGATACGCCGGCCGGTCGAACACGCCCGCCGCGATCGCGAGCAGCGAATAGAACCAGCCGCGCGTCTGATCGAGCCCCTCGCAGATGAAGTCCGCCGGGAAATGCGCCGTGAACTCCGCCTCGTGCTCGAACGGATAGTGCCACTGCGCGTAGGGCATCGAGCCGGAATCGAACCACGCGTCGATCACCTCCAGCACGCGCCGCATCGTCCCGCCGCACTCGGCGCACGCGAAGGTGATCTCGTCCACGAACGGCTTGTGGGGATCGAAGTCGTCGGCGAGCGGCGCCCCGCGCCGCTCGGCCAGCTCCGCGAACCCGCCGACCACCGTCACGTGCGTCTCGTCGCGCTCGCAGCGCCAGACGGGGAGCGGCGTGCCCCAGTAGCGGTCGCGCGAGAGCGCCCAGTCGATGTTGTTCTCGAGCCACTCGCCGAAGCGGCCGCTCCCGACTTCGGCGGGATGCCAGCCGACCTCGCGGTTGATGTCGACCATCCGGTCTTTGAACGCGGTCGTCCGGACGAACCACGACCGGCGCGCGTAGTAGAGCAGCGGGGAGTCGCAGCGCCAGCAGAAGGGGTACTGGTGCTCGTACCCGGCCGGCTCGTACCGGCCGAAGAGCTTGCCCTCCGTCCCGAGCCGCTCGGCGATCATCGCATTCGCGTCGAATACCAGCTTGCCGTTGAGCTCGGGCCAGCGCGTGTCCCGGAAACGGCCGTCCTTGTCCACCGGATTCACGAAGTGCAGCCCCTCGCGCTGGACCGTCGCGTAGTCGTCCGCGCCGAACGCCGGCGCCATGTGCACGAGGCCGGTGCCTTCGTCGGTGGTGACGAAGTCTCCCGCGACCACGCGGAAGGCCCGCGTGGGATCGACCTCGACCGCGTCCAACAGCTGGCGGTAGCGCAGTCCCAGCAGGTCCGTGCCGCGGTACGCGCGCACCAACGGGAACTCCGCCAGCACCCTGCCGTGCGTCGCCCCCGGAAACGCCTTCGCGGCGGCGAGCGTGCGCTCGGCGATCACCAGGCGGCCGTCCACGTCGTATTCGCCGTACTCGGCGTCGGGATGCACCGCCACCGCCACGTTCGACGGCAGCGTCCACGGCGTCGTCGTCCACACCAGGAAATACCGCTCGCGCCCGTCCGGCGCGTCGTCCTCGAGGCGGAAGAGGACGTGAATCGACGGACTCTTGTGCGTCTGATAACCCAGCGCGAGCTCGTGGCTCGAGAGCGCGGTCCCGCACCGCGGGCAGTACGGCAGCACCTTGTGGCCCTCGTAGAGGAGGTCCCGCTCGTGCAACCGCCGGAGCAGCCACCAGACGGTCTCGATGTAGTCGTTGGTGTAGGTGACGTACGGCCGATCGTAGTCCAGCCAGTAGCCGATCCGGTTCGAGAGCGCCTCCCAGTCCGACTTGTAGCGGAAGACGCTCTCCTTACAGCGCGCGTTGAACGCCGCGACGCCGAAGCGCTCGATGTCGGCTTTGCCGCTGATCTGGAGCGCCTTCTCGACCTCGATCTCGACCGGGAGCCCGTGCGTGTCCCACCCGGCGATGCGCGTCACCTGGCGGCCCTGCATCGCGTGATAGCGGCAGACCAGGTCCTTGATGGAGCGCGCGAAGACGTGGTGGATGCCGGGACGTCCGTTGGCGGTGGGCGGCCCCTCGTAGAACACGAACGGCCGGCCGGCGGCCGTGGCCTCCATGGCGCGCCGGAAGAGATCCTCTTGGGTCCACTGACCCAGGACCTCCGTCTCCAGCGCGTCCGGCGTCGGAAAATCGAGCGGTGCGTACGGCATCAGCGTGGCTCGCGAGGGGGGGTCAGACGTCGCCCGGCGCGCTGCCGTCGCGCTCGTGCTCGGACAGCGCATCGACCTCGGCGAGATACCGATCGAGAAGGGACCGGAAGGCCGCGAGATAGGCGCTGAAGTGCCGCTGCGCCGATTCGATGTCGTTCCGGATGGAGAGCTCGGTGTCACGGGCCTGCGCCACGATCTCGTCGGCCTTGCTGCGCGCCTCGCGGATCACGAGATCCGCTTCCTTCCTGGCGCTCGTCTCGGTGTCGGCCCGCAGCTGTTGCGCGGCCACCAGGGCCTCGTTCAGCGCCTTCTCCCGCTCGCGATACGCCTTGAGCTGCTCGCGCAGATTCTGGACGCGCTCCTCGAGCGTGCTCCGCTCCCGGAGCAGACGCTCCAGCTCTCCGGCCACCCGATCGCGGAAATCATCGACGCCGGCGCGCTCGTACCCGAACGCGCCGCGCCGGAACTCCTGCGCCCGCACATCCACCGGGGTGAGATGAAATTCGTCGTTCACCGTTCCCTCGCTCCGAAGAGGACCGTGCCCAATCGCACGATCGTCGCGCCTTCCGCCACCGCCGCCCGATAGTCGCCGGACATGCCCATCGACAGCTCGGAGAGCGGCGTCTCGCGGGTGGCGATGCGGTCGCGCAACGTCCGCAGCTCGGCGAAGACTCCGCGCTGAACGGCCTCGTCATCGGTGAAGGGCGCGACCGTCATGAGTCCCCGGACGTCGAACCCGAGGGACGCCGCCTGGGCCACCAGCGTCGCCGCTTCCGCGGGTGCGCATCCGCTCTTCTGCGCCTCGCCACCCACGTTGACCTCGATGAGCACCGGAAGGCGCTCGTCGTCTCCCACACGGCCGTCCGTGCGCGCCGCGTCCATGGCCCGCGCCAACGCGACGATCACCCGTTCCGAGTCCAACGACTGGACCATCCAGAACCGGCCGGGGACGAACTTCGTCTTGTTCGTCTGAAGATGACCGATGAGGTGCCAGCGGAGGCCCGGTGGCGCCGACTCCTGCTTGCCGAGCGCCTCCTGAACGCGGTTTTCCCCGATGTCCGCGAGCCCGGCGCGGGCAGCCGCCTCGACCGCGGTCCCGGGATGCCCCTTGGTGACGGCAACGATCCGAACGTCCCCCGATACCCCAGCCGCCGCCTGAATCCGCGCGATGTCATCGCGCACCCGGGCAAGGTTGCCCGGGAGATCGTCAAACGTCATAGCCTTTGAAAGTACTTCGACTTAGACGGCCCTACAAGCCGCTGAGTTCAGAGCGGACTGGGGGCGAGATTCGGCAGGTGAAGCGCGTACGCCGCGCTCGGCCCGGCGGGTTCAGCCGCCGGTCGCGTCGCTGGTGGTCGGCTTGAGCGCCAGGGTCGGACGGCCGCGCTGGCTCAATGCCTCGCGCACCTGCGCCGCCGTCACTCCGCGATGCAGCAGGCCGCCGATGGCGATGGAGATCTTGGAGGTCTCCTCCGACACGACGATCGCGATGGCGTCGGACTCCTCGGAGAGACCGAGCGCGGCGCGGTGGCGGGTGCCGAGCGACTTGTCGGTCACCGGAAACTGGGTGAGCGGCAGCACGCACCCCGCGCCGATGATCTGATCGCCCCGAATGAGCACGGCGCCGTCGTGGAGCGGTGAGTACGGTGTGAAGATCGTGGTGAGGAGCTCGGACGACACCGCGGCACGCATCTCGGTGCCCGTGTCGAGGAAGTCATCGAGGGCGACGTCCCCTTCGACCGCGATGATCGCGCCGGTCCCCGCGCGCGCGAGCCGGTCCACCGCCTCCGAGATTTCATCGGCCACGGCATGGGTTGCCGTCCCGGTGAAGAGGAAGAGCGCCCGCGAGCGTCCGAGCTTGGCGAGCGCATGGCGGAGCTCGGGCTGAAAGACGACGATCGCGGCGAACGCGCCGTAGGTGAAGATCACACCGAGGAGCGAGGCGATCATCGTGAACTTGAGGAGCAGCGCGGCCACGTAGATGAGCCCGAGCACGAGCAGCCCCACGAGGATCTGCAACGCCCGCGTCCCGGCCAGGAAGAGTAGAATGCGATAGATGGCGTAGGCGACGATCAGGATCTCGATGACGTCGCGAAAGCCGGGAACGAGGAAATGCAGCTGGCCGAGCGGCATCAGCCCTCCGCCCCCACGGCGGCGCCCGTTCCGGCCGTGCGCGCGGCGTGGACGACGTCGAGCGCTTCCCGGGCGCCGGCCGCGTCGTGTACGCGGAAGAGATGCACTCCCGCGAGCCGCGCCACCACGCACGCCGCTGCCGTGGCCGCGTCGCGCTCGGCGGGCGGCTTCCCGCTCATCGCGCCCAGGAACCGCTTCCGCGACGGCCCGACCATCACCGGGTAGCCGAGCGCGGTGATCGCGCCGAGCTGATCGAGCAGCTCGTAGTTCTGCTCCGGGCGCTTCGCGAATCCGAATCCGGGATCGAGCACCACCGACGATGCCGCAACTCCCGCCGCCCGCGCGCGATCGGCGGCGGCACGGAGCTCCGTCACCACCTCCGGCACGAACTCGTGGTACGCCGCGTGATCGTACGTCGCCATCGCCGCGAGACCGCCGCGGGAGTGCATGAGGATGAGCCCCGCGCCGGCGGTCGCGCAGACCTCGGCCAGCGCGGGATCGTGGCGGAGCGCGCTCACGTCGTTGACGGCCCACGCACCCGCATCCAGTGCACGGCGCGCAGTCTCCGCCTTCACCGTGTCCACGCTCACGGGCACCGTGGGGTGGTGGCGCGCGAGCCCGTCGAGCACGGGCGCGAGCCGGCGCCACTCTTCGGCCGCGTCCACCGGATCGGGCCGGCCCGGGCGCGTGGACTCGGCCCCGACGTCGAGGGCGTCGGCGCCCGCGGCAACGAGCTGGTCGGCGTGACGCAGGGCGGCGGTGGGCTTCAGATACCGGCCACCGTCGCTGAAGGAGTCCGGCGTGACGTTGACGATCCCGACGACGACGGGCCGTTCGAGTGGGATCGCCCCGCGTGCGGTGATCCAGGCTTCCGGCGGGGCGAGCGCCCCCTGCACCGCCGCGGCGAGCTCCGCCGCGAGCGGGCCGGGAACCGCCTCGGCCGCCCACCGGGCGAGCCCGGCGAGCTCCGCCGCGGTGGCCGCGAGGAGAACCCAGCCCTCCCCGGTGAGACAGGCGATCGGTTGGCGGGCTGCGGCGCGCTGCAGCGCGTCGCGGAGCGCGGCATCGACCCCATCAACGAGCACGGCCGCCGGGGAGACTCCCCGCGCGGCCGCGTCTGCCCGATCATCATCGAATCCCCGCCGTGCGAGCGCCTCCCGCACGGCGGCGTTGGAGGTGATCGCGAGCGGGGTGACCCTCACGCGCCGGCAGGCTCGATGGGCGGCGTCCCGAGGACGGGACCCCGTTCGGGAGCCTTCGCCTTGGCCGGCGCCACCGCGGCCTTGGAGGACGCCGGGACGACGGTCGGGGCCTTGGGCGGCAGATCCTTGCCCGCAACCAGGAGCGCGACCTCTTCGCGGTCGAGCGTCTCCCGGTCGAGCAGCGCCTGCGCCATGCTGTGCAGGAGATCGATGTCGCGCTCGAGGATCTCGCGCGCGGTGCGGAGGGCCTCGTCCAGCACGCGCTTGATCTCCGAGTCCACGAGCTCGGCGGTCTTCTCCGATACCTCGTGGTGTTGGGAAATCTCGCGCCCGAGGAAGATCTGCTGCTCCCGATCACCGACGGCAATCAACCCGACCGCGTCGCTCATCCCGTACTGCGTCACCATCCGCCGCGCCATCTCGGTGGCGTGCTGGATGTCGGAGTACGCGCCGGTCGTCACCTTTTCGGGTCCGAAGATCAGCTCTTCGGCCACGCGTCCACCGTATGACATCGCGAGCTGCCCGAGGATGTACTCCTTGGTGTAGTTCCGGCGGTCCTCGTCGGGCAACGAGACCGTGAGGCCGAGCGCGCGGCCTCGCGGAATGATCGTGACCTTGTGGACGGGATCGAGCCCAGGCACACGCACGCTCACGATGGCGTGTCCCGCCTCGTGATACGCCGTGAGCTTCCGCTCCTCGTCCGTGAGGACCAGGCTCTTCCGCTCGACGCCGAGCATCACCTTGTCCTTGGCGTCCTCGAAATCGACCATCGTCACCTGCTGGCGGGCGCGGCGCGCCGCGAGCAGGGCGGCTTCGTTGACGATGTTGGCGAGGTCCGCGCCGGCGAGTCCCGGCGTCGCCTTGGCGATCGTGGCGAGATCGACGTCCTTGGCGAGCGGCTTTTCGCGCGCGTGCACCTTGAGGATCATCTCGCGCCCGCGCACGTCCGGCATGTCCACCACCACCTGCCGGTCGAACCGGCCCGGCCGCAGGAGCGCCGGGTCGAGCACGTCGGGACGGTTGGTCGCGGCGATCAGAATGACACCTTCGTTGGACTCGAAGCCGTCCATCTCGACGAGCAGCTGATTGAGCGTCTGCTCGCGCTCGTCGTGCCCACCGCCGAGACCGGCACCACGGTGCCGCCCGACGGCGTCGATTTCGTCGATGAAGATGATGCACGGCGCGTGCGCCTTGCCCTGTTCGAACAGGTCGCGCACGCGCGACGCGCCGACACCCACGAACATCTCGACGAAGTCGGAACCCGACATCGAGAAGAAGGGCCGCCCCGCTTCCCCCGCGACCGCGCGCGCGAGCAGCGTCTTGCCCGTGCCCGGGGGGCCGACCAGCAGGACACCCTTCGGCAACCTGCCACCGAGGCGCTGGAATTTCTGCGGGTCTTTCAGGAACTCGATCACTTCCTCGAGCTCGGCCTTCGCCTCATCCGCCCCGGCGACATCGGCAAACGTCACCTTGGGCGTGTCCGCGGTCAGGAGCTTCGCCTTCGACTTGCCGAACGCGAACGCGCGGTTCCCCCCTTGTTGCATCTGACGGAACAAGAAGAACCAGACTCCGATGAGGAGAATCCACGGTAGCAAATTGATGAAGATCGACCCGAAGGACGGCTTCGGCTCTTTGGCCGTGATCGGCACGCCTTTCTCTTCGAGGCGCTGCACGAGGACTTCCGAGTTCTGGACAGGCAGGAGCACGTTGAAGCGCTGGACCTGCTTCCCGTCCACGCCGACGTCGGCCTTGAACTCTCCTTTGACGATCTGCCCGTTCGTGATCTCGACGTTCTTCACGTTCCCGCGATCGAGCTGGTCGCTGAACGTCGAGTACGGCACCTCGACGTAGTCGGGGTGCCCAGACCCGAGCATCTGGTAAAACGCCACCGGCAGCAGGATCAAGAGCAGCCAGAAGACGGCGATCTTGCTCGTCTGCGCCCAGTTGAACTTGCGATTCGGCGGCTGATTCCGGTCGGCCATGGACTCGGCTTATTCCCTCAGGCTTGCAATGAACGGCAGATGCCGAAAATCCTCCGCG
>Ga0102953_1001051_pt1 | contig 17903 bp, 17 predicted proteins | sample SalPon2A_C_D2_MG_FD_78509 | JGI IMG/M metagenome (GOLD analysis project Ga0102953, IMG submission 78509) | Soil microbial communities from South San Francisco under conditions of wetland restoration - Salt Pond MetaG R2A_C_D2_MG | ecosystem: Environmental > Terrestrial > Soil > Wetlands | place... | reverse complement strand
TCGCTCACCATGACGGTATTTCAGGACAAATGCGGCCACTCCGAAACTATTCAGCCATTCAGCCACTTTATATCCTTCCTTGTCCATGGCTTCATGAGAATAGCCGCCGCCAGGACAAACAAGCACTCCTGTTTCTGTAGCCTTGGCTTGGGGCGGTAAAAAGATCGTCAGATCGGGTTTGTCAGCCGGCGTGTCCCCTTTGGCCCCGGGCGCTCCATTAGGCCAGACAAGAATAGTTTTCCTGCCAGCAACAACCTGTGCCTTAGTATTTTGTGCTGTCAGTCCAATCACAAATGGAATAAACAGGGCAGTAAGCCAGAGATATTTATGCATCATTATCAACTCCTTTGTTGGTTAATTAAGGAAAACAAAATTATTTGATCCACCACCCTGACATCCAGCCCGTTCATGCTCAAACAAAGAAGATAATCAAGCCGGTAACAACAATACTCGCCTGAGTAATGTTGCAAGCACACCCATGTCACCGCATGCCGGCCCGCTATCCTTGCAGAGTATAATCACGAAATATTATAGCTCCAACAACAAATTCGATTCGGTGGCATCACAGATATCCCAAAATTAACCGGGAGATGATGATGTCGTTTTGACTTATATCTTAAATCACACGTCTCTTATAAAAAGTAAAAGGGCTGTTTCACCAGCCCTTTTACTCGGTTTATCTGGTAACCAGGGTTTGCTTGAGGTTACCTAAGAGATTACTATCTAAAAGATATTCGTGCTACAATCGAAAATATAAAATGTAATCGGTACACTTCTGTTACCGATAACACGCCTCTATGATAAGAATTCAGTCTGTCAAAAGTCAAGAGACCCTCAAAATTTATACGTTTAAATGAGTGAAAATAATTTGTATATGGCGTTTTACCCTTAATAATTGTTTTTTTCTGAAATTGCAGACAGCCCCTCCCGGTTTATGGAGGTTCATTAAACAGAATTAATAAGGCACCTATTGTTTGTAGCGAGAATAATAATGATGTTTATCTATGTAGATGCAACGTCTCTAAGGTGTTTGTTTGGGGTCCACCAGGCGTTGCATATGATTGAATAGGTAAAACAGTATTTTCAACTAAGTCTGCGAACGACAAACGTTGGCCGCGCTATGTCGTGTTTAATGACAGATAAATCAGATCGAGGCAACAGGAGTCAATTATGTTCAGCTTATCTGATCTTCGGATGAATACGGACAATCTTTCACTACGAACGGCAGGTGTTTTATTCTCCTTGTTGGGTCTTATCAATCTCTTTAGTGAGGCTTTCCGGCCGGTTCATGCCATTATTAGTACCTCCAACATTGCATACATCATTTGTCTGCTGATCGGTATTCTCCTGTTTCTGAGGGTACGGGCTATTGTGCCATTTGCCCGGTTCACAGTCATTGCAGGATTTGTATTACAAGGTGGGTATCTGATCCTGCATGGTCTTTTCCTGAATTTTACGCTTCAGCTTATTTTGTGCGGCGGGTTTTGGATGGTGCTGTCACCACGTTCACAGGAATTCCGGATATTACAGATAAGCGGCGTTCTGTTTGCCGTTCTTGTACTGGGCGTGGATATGTTTACCCTGGTTACCCGGTATGATGATACGGGTAGAATGAAAGATTACCCTGTAAAAGGTATTTCGGCTGCAACTGTCGACACCGTGTATGGCAATGCGTATGCATACAGGCTTGATTTCGGGGAGTCAATCTGGCACGAGCGCTACCGCAAAACGTACCTAAGGACTGATCCCGCCACGGATCTCTGGCTAGTTGACCCTCAAAAAGATGCCCATTTAATGGTTATTGGCGAGCAAACGCCTGATGGTTCCAATGCCAACCTTGACGCTTTTGCTGCAGCGGTCAGGTACAATCTTCTGGAAAAAAATCCCGGTGCCCGATTAATCGGTATCAACCGGTTATATGGAATTTATTACGATGGAATCCTACTTAAACTAAAATCAGATGTAGATGGAGTTCCCCTGGAATATTTGGTGGGACTCTATACTGTGAAAAGCTATGCCTTTCAGGTCATCGGTTATACGCACGTAAAAGAATTCCCGTCTTTCGAGCCCAATTTTGTTGATGCAATCAAATCATTCTATTTTGATACAAAAGCTCAACAAAAAATGAATCAAATCCACGGGCATAATCCCATAGCCGATGATATGCACTGAAAAACTCTGAATACTGGTCAGATCATTGTTTTTACTTACAAAAAAAGGGACTAAAAAGGTCCCTTTTTTCTATAAATATTCCAATGTATCTCTTACAAAATGGGCAAGAGCTGGTTCCCGTAGAGATGCAGGTATGCATACATGGTAACGACAGCAAAGACGAGGTTGAGAATCACGACGAAGAAAATCGTGCTCAAACCCCACTTTGTCCCAAACATCCCGGGATCCGGAAATGTTTTTCCTTCTCCGTAGTGAGGATGATACTCTTTAAGGGTACCCAGCATCACCCCCGTGAACAACCCCTGAGCAAAACCAAATATCAGTCCAAATGGGATGCTGGGTTGTTGAGACAGACCAAGCATGAGGGTGACATAATAAAATCCCCAAAAGGCACCGTACAGTATCATTAATCCCAGCCCTACCGTAAAAACACCTGCCTTCTCACTCGGATCTTTAAAGATCGAGCCGAGAATCTGTATGAAATCGACTTTCGAACCAAATAGCCGGAAAATGTACATCACAACAATCAACGCAATAATACCGATAATACCGGACAAAGCTGCTAACCATAGGTTGGCGTTAAAACTCATTGTAGAACTCATAATAGGCGAATTAACTACTTAAGGGTTAGTGACCTGATCAAAATACAGCCCAAATGTAATAAAACAATCACAACGATAACATGCTTTTCCAAGAAAATGTTTTATAGTTACATTATAAATATTTGTAATTTCATTATTTAAATAGAGGAAATAAACATGTCTTCAGTTAGCGTTCGTTATATTGTGAATGATGTGGATGAAGCCATCACGTTTTACATTAAAAACCTGGGCTTTGAACTGGTAATGCATCCGGCCCCGCCGTTTGCCATTCTTTCACAGGGTGACCTTCGTCTGCTGCTCAGTGCTCCCAATAATCAGGGGGGCGGAGGACAATCCATGCCTGATGGTACCCAACCTGAACCTGGTGGGTGGAACAGGTTTCATCTCAAAGTTGATGATCTTGAAAGCACAGTAACACGTTTAAAAAAGGCGGGCGCACATTTTCGGAATGAAATCGTCGAAGGGGTAGCCGGCAAACAAATACTACTGGAAGACCCGTCAGGTAATCCGATTGAATTGTTTGAATATTATGAAAGGGATAGTAGTTAGTAGTTAGTTGCCCATGGTATGTGCGGACATCCTGCAACCAACAGCTGACCAGGAACTACTGACAGCAGACTAACTGGCAATTTCCAAAAACAGATTGCGATTCATTCTGGAAACTATGTATCTTTGAGTCTGTTATGGGTCGTTAGCTCAGTTGGTTAGAGTGCCACGTTGACATCGTGGAGGTCGGCAGTTCGAATCTGCCACGACCCACATTTAAAAAAGACCTTTTTTAGGAAATATCTCTTTGAAGGACTCAGTTTACGTCTTATCTCCTCTTTCGAAGCAGTTAAATATCCAATGATATAATCCCATCCGGAATTACTATCTACTTCAAGAAGCCATAAAACGGAACCCGGTTTCACGGAACTAACACCGAATATTTAGTACCCTATCACCAGATATCCGCGTAGAAGGATTTCGGGGTCGGAGGAACCGGAAAGAGCCTGTCTGCAACCCGTCTTGCCATTTCACTGAAATTAGACACGTAATTGATCAATGCCCAACTTAACCCTCTTCTGACTCTGCGTGGCTTATATTCGGCATATCCGGATTCATAGTCAGTACTTACCAAAATATCTACGACGTTATTCACTAAGTCGGATTGATCCATGCTTAGTACAGCATTGATACTTTCTGATAATAGCTCTTTGTTAAATTTATTTGATCTGCTCATGATATTTATCCTTTGTTAATAGCCTAATCCTATTTTATCAAAGAACAACGTATCTTCAAATTATATTTGCCTAACAAAATTATCGTTATCATCGTATATATGATTGTTATTAGATTCTAATTATTATAATAGAAGTAATTAACCATCATGTGATTTTTGATCTATATTTGTCTATTTAGAAATAATTAAATAGCAATCCAATGATCTGTTTACAGTTAGTTATGCATACAATATTCTTATTGGAAGTTTAACAAAAAAAGGCCTTTAATGCCAATCATAACCCCTTTTTGAGAGAAGAAATCAAATGTACAAGTGCTGATATCAGGAAGGTAAATACTGGTACCAGTACTCCATTTAATTATACTTTAACCGATATTGTCTACTTGAAAAATAGTATATGCTTTTTCTATTTATGAGAATTCTCTTGATGGCTAATTAGAGTTATATTTAGATGATTTCAAATGATAAAATAGTATATGCTTTCTATGGAAAGTTAGTCTGCCAATGATTTTACACCTTCAATCGTAGATGGTGTGCGTTGCAGCATGTCGAACACGATAATCGTATTACTCCCCTTTTTCAGCCACGATCCGGGACAAAACAAGCGTTTCTGGGGGCCGACATTCCAATACCTGCCCAGGTTGTGTCCATTGACCACTACAAATCCTTTTTTCCACTTGCTCATATCCAGGTAAACACTTCCGGTGGTTTTCAGATTGAACGAGGATTTGAAGAAAGTCCCTGCGTGAGTACTCTGGTTTTGACTGGTAAAGGGCAGCTTTTCCAGGTAACTATTCGTCATTGGAAGCTTGTAAGCCTTCCAGTTCATCAGAACCATGTGATTCAGCAGTACCCGGTCTGTTATCCCCTTTCTGTCGATAATTCGGTCACCAAAGTTGATACGCCCCATGGCTTCGACCAAAATATCGAGTGTCGGATTGGGATTGTTTGTGGCAGGAACAGTGAGTGTGTCTGTATTCGTGCTCCTGTCCATAGTTCCCACAAACGTACCATTAAGGAAAACCGTTGCGTAATCGTGTAGATCAATGACTTTCAGCAGTCCGTGGGTGGCTCCAAGAAGTTTCGTCCGATACAAAATATATCCATAATCCTGACCGAGCTCTTCCATTGGTTTGGGTTGTGCCAGAACAACCGGTTGGGGCAGGGCGTCCATCAGGGAAACACTTTTCTTGAAGTGAATAGCGGGTATCGTTATCGGTGTAGCTACTTTGGGAACCTCAGGAAGGTTCTCTTTTGAGGGCAACATTTCTGCAATGGCTTTTCGCATTGCAAAGTACTTCGGCGTCGGTTGTCCCATTTCATTTACCGGAGCATCATAATCATAACTCGTAACATCAGGTTCATAGCTCTTTCCGTAATTGGCTCCGGTCGTAAACCCAAAGTTTGTGCCGCCGTTAAGCACATACAAATTAAATGATTTGTCGTGCTTCATATACCATTGCAACTGTTTTACGATATTCTCAGTACCGACCTTTGCCCATTTTTCTCTCCAGTGAGTCAGCCATCCAGGGTAATATTCACTGCAAAAGATGGGGACGCCCGGTCTCCATTTCGAGACCCTATCGAACTGATCATCATTGACGCCCGGATCCAGTCCAATAGCTAATCCCGGCAGTGAACCGGCTTCAATATTCTGCTTTCCGGCACCATCAGCTGTAAAAAAAGGAACATCGATCCCGTTCTTCTTCCACAGCGCGACTAGCTGCTCTAAATATGGTCGATCATTTCCATAGCTTCCATATTCGTTTTCGATCTGCCACAGGATAATGGGTCCACCTTTACTGATCTGTAGATCCCGAACCTGATCGGCAATTTGTTTCACATAATCTCCCACATTGCTCATGTAGGTTGGATTTGTACAGCGTACCTTGAGTTCGGGATCTTTCAACAACCAGGGAGGCAATCCGCCGAAATCTCTCTCTCCACACACATATGGTCCGGGTCTCATAATTACTTTAAGCCCAACCTCGTCTGCAGTCTCGACAAACTTCCTGAGATTATTGATGCCGGTAAAATTCCATTGCCCTTTTTGTGGCTCAACGTCACTCCAAAAAATATACGTGGCTACTGTATTTAATCCCATAGCCTTAGCCAGTTCCAGACGCTGTTCCCAGTAGGCCTCGGGTATTCTCTGATAATCAATTTCCCCGGATCTGATCTGATACGGTTGCCCATTCATCTCAAATTGTTCACCAGACATGCTGAATTTATTTTGTTGTGCGAATGAGGAACTGACTCTTAGCAGCATTACACATAAAATGGGCAGGAGATTACGGAATAGAATAGTACCTTTCATTTGATTATGATTGGTTTCTGGAAGTGGTTTTGATAGTATTATAAGTAAAGTTTCAGACTGAAGTGTCTGGACGTGCTGTTAAATTCATTATTCTATGTTGAAGGAGTTCAGGCAGATACAAACTCCAGCATTGCTGGAAGGTAACACTTTTTTGATTTCTGACTCTCCATTCACTGATGTAAATTACACCCAATCCTGATCTCCTAAACTATATGATTAAAGAATGAGGTATATCTGTCTATTCCTTCTGATCATGGCTGTAAGTTTTAGTGATTCAAACGCCCAACAGGTGAAAGTGCCACCATATTACCAACTGGATTCTTCTCTGAGTGATTCTCTGCGTGGCTACGTCCATGATCTGGGATTGGACAGTACGTTTGATGTCGGAGCGGATGGTACCGAACAGATTTCGTTTGCCGTCATCGACCTGACGGGTAAGAAACCAAAGCTGGGTGGAGTGAATTACGACAACTTCATCTATCCGGCCAGCGTCTATAAAATGTACGTTGCGGCCGAGGTTCTTCACCAGATCAGCGAGGGTAAATACTACCTTACAACTAAACAGGTTACAAGATTTCCCAACACCGTTGATACCGTCAAGGAGATCCAAACCGATCCCAGACCGCTTCTGCAGGATGGTGATACGGTCACCGTCGGTTATTTGCTCGACCTGATGCTCACCCGTAGCGACAACTCGGCTGCCAACTGTCTGATCGATCTGACCGGCCGCCCGAACATCAATAAGCTGATACACGACAACGGATGGTACGGCAGTGAAGTCACCCGCAAGTTTTTGAGCCGGAAGTATGAAGACCCTGGCTACAAAGATATTCGTGGAACCATGACCTGTGCCTTGCATGCCGCCGATTACATGTATAAAGTTTATGAGAATAAGCTGGTTAATCCATGGGTTAGCATGCAATTAAAGACATTTTTTGGCAGGCAGCGTGATACAACAAAACTGGCCGCCGGGTTGCCTCATAATGTCATGTTCTATCACAAAACAGGCTGGTGGTCGTACTGGACCAATGATGTGGGTATTGTCGACGACGGCACGGTTAAGTATATCATTGCCTGCTTTACACCTGTTCCTGAAGATAGAGCGGATCCAAAACTGAAGGTTCTGTCAGCGGATGTATACCGGTTGATGAAAGAGCGTAGTGTTGAGGAAATAGGGAAATAAGGGAGCTGTAACACTACTGCATCAAAGCAGGTTAGCTTAAATCCGCCGGGTTATTCTGATTACTATTCGGCGAATTATTTCTGGTAAGTTCTTGCAACTTCTGCAATAATCTCTCTTTTGCACCTTTATTGCTGTTTTCCAATTCAGGTGTGTTTTCAATGAAATGGATGTCGTACCTAAGCGCATTAAGCATCTGTGTTTCGACAGACTTGCGTTCCCTGAAGTCCGGGAAACGATGCATAAAATCATAATAAAGTAAAAAGGTCAAGGGATAAGTATCCCAATACTTTTCCCAATCAGACACAGTTTCAGGAAGTAAAACTTTTTTGATCGTACGGTTAAAGTTCAATGCATCCGTCATGTTTTTAACAAACTCGCTATCTTTAGCTAAAATCAGTGTTTGAATATGTTCCTTTTCGGATGGCAATGTCACTGACGTTTTTTTGTACAGGTTATTTATTTCATGAACAAACCTCTGCGCAATAGTATTTTCACGGTTAACATCGAACTTGATTTTCAATTTAATCCAGACACCTATTGGCCTCCCGTTTCCCAAAGCGGGATTGAATACCATATTCCTGCAATATTTTTCTGCAGTACTATCGAGGAGCGGATAACCGGAAGATTCTAGTAGATTTGCTCTCCTCACTCGCCCCTCTTTATCTATGTATACCATAATTTTCGTCATCCCTGTAAGAGAATTTTGCTGGGCCTGTACGGGGTAGAATATCTTTGGCTGATATTTTAACGTCGGTGGTGTGTAATCATTTGTTTTAAGATACTTCGTGTGCCCACAGCTCGAAAAAAAAATGAAACATGCTAAAACAATTCCGACAATTCGTCTCATGGGTCACCTCTTTCGACTTTAGCCATCGCCTTGCAAAGAAAACCAGGAAGAAACCACAAATGTCATCCACTGATGATAACAGTAAAAGTTTTAAAATGGTTGCTTCGGATAGGTATGTTTTTATGGAACTTTTGATCTTTGGCAAAGAGGTTCCAAATACGATAAAAAAGTTTCCCTCGTCAAAATTCATCGAAGAAATCGGGCAGTTCATCGAATAAAGTTTGTGATAATCTTACAAATCATGTTCTTACTTGTGGTTACCGATAATTAACCCAAGGTGAACATCATGAAAACGAAACGATTATTACGGGGAATACCAATGTTGGGTCTCGTGGCTGTAATTGTCACGGGTTGCATAACCTCTGTACATCCGCTTTTTACCGACAAAGAGTTAATCTTTCGTCCTGAACTCATTGGCACCTGGCAAAATGACAATGAAACAATGGTATTCAGAGGGATAGACAGCACACATTACTCTGTATTGTATGTTGAAAAGACCGACACAACAGAACTGATCGGCCGGCTTGGGAAACTGGGCGACCATTATTACCTGGATATGACCATTGATCCGCATGATCAAAAGGTTAATGACTTGTTAGGCACCTATATCTTTCCGGTTCATATTTTCTTTAAAGTGTCATTTGAAAACGGCCAGCTAAATATGAATGCGTTTGCCTTCTCATCGGACTGGCTCGAAAAGCTAATCCAGGAACGTCGAATCAGGATTAAACACGAGGTAGAAAATGATCAGGTATTGTTAACGGCATCGACGGAAGAGCTTCAGAAGTTTGTTATCAAGTATGCCGATGAACCAAAGGCCTTTGACAGCGATCCGTCTTCTTATAAACGAATTACAGCGCCATGACAAAACCCAATGAAGCATCCGCCCTCTTGCAAAATCGTGGTGTTCAATACGCGATATTCTGGCTGGTGTCGTTCCTGTTTTTGGTGAATTACTTCACCCAGGGATACGACATCGGCCTTATTGATATCGTTTATACCCTGCTCTTTCATATCAGCTTGGTTTTTGCAGTTAGTATCAATAGTTTTTACTTGTTGCCCAATTACTTAGCCCATGAAAAGTATTATAAATATAGTATCCTTTTGTCGGGTCTTATCATCATTTCGATGTGGCTGAATATCTTTACATTTCAATATTTATCCGACTGGATTTTCCCGGGGTATTACTTCGTCTCATACTATGAATGGTGGGAGTTGCTGGAGTTCCTCATCATTTATGTAGGGCTGACATCTATGCTTGAATTTTCCAAGAGTTGGTTCCGGGAGATGCAGGTCCGTCGTGAAATGGCGGAACTGGAGCAGGAGCGGGTGCAAACCGAATTGAAGGCCCTGCGTTCTCAAATTAACCCCCATTTCCTGTTTAACAGTCTGAACCACATCTATGCCCTCTCGGTCAGGCAGTCTGTTCAAACGTCCAAAGCCGTGCTGCAGCTTTCCGAGTTGCTTCGTTACGCTATCGATCACATGGACAGGGATCGGGTTCCGCTGAGAAAAGAGCTGGAATACGTCACTCAGTTTATCGAATGGCATAAAGCGAGGATTGATCATCCGGAACGTATTGCATTCACCTGTGCGGAAACGCCGGATAAGCTCCAGATCGCTCCTCTCCTGCTGGTTGTATTCGTTGAGAACTGTTTCAAACACGGCCGCCTGTCACGGATTGACGACCGGATTATTATAAGTGTAAGCCTAACCGATTCAACCCTGAAACTTATAACAGAAAATTCCACCGATCCGGATCGTGAATTGCCGAATGAAAGTACCGGACTGGGACTGGAAAATGTTCGCAGAAGACTTAACTTACTGTATGATGAGAGGCATCATTTGGATATCCAGAATACAATTAACCGTTACAGGGTGTCCTTAACTATTGAACTGGAGTGAGTTATGATTCGTTGTCTGATTATTGATGATGAGCCTTCAGCACGTGAAATCCTCTCAGCCTATATCACGGATTCACCTCAGCTGGAGCTGGCCGGCGCGTGCAACAACGCACTTGAAGCGATGGATTTTCTGGGTAAAAATCCTGTTGATTTACTGTTTTTGGATATCAATATGCCGAACTTGTCCGGCATCAGCTTTTTGAAATCCCGAACGCACCTTCCTTCCGTAATCATCACTACCGCCTATGATGAATATGCTCTGGAAGGCTATGAATTGGATGTCGTGGATTATCTTCTGAAACCCTTCTCGTTTGAACGCTTTTTAAAAGCGGTTGAGAAGGCGGAAAAACGACTAACCCCTTTGTCGCCTGAGCAGAATTTTCTGCTGGTCAGAGCGGACAAGAAGACCCACAAAATTGCCTATGCTGACATCCTTTACATTGAATCACTTGGCGATTATGTGATCATCCATACCTCAACCCAAAAACTGACAACTTACGATACTCTGAAAAACCTGGAAGAGCAGCTCGTTCCGCATCACTTTATTCGTGTTCACAAATCTTTCCTTGTCGCGCTGGATAAAGCCAACTACATGGAGGGGAACCTGTTAGTCATCCGGGGGTGCGAGATACCCATTGGGGGAAGTTACAAGGAAGAAGTAGTTAACCGTTTTATGAGGTCATCTTTAAAATAGAGCCTGTTTTTACCGGATTAACATCAACTTTTTCACCTCGTGGAATGTGCCTGCGTTTATGGTGTAAAAATAAACCCCGCTTGCGAAATTGCTTCCATCAAATTCAACTGAATGCGAGCCTGAACGTTGTGTATCATCTTCAAGGGTGGCCAATTTTTGTCCAGCGGCATTATATACATTTAGTAACACATGCTCAGTCTGAGGCAATGCATACCTGATAATTGTAGTCGGATTAAACGGATTGGGATAGTTTTGCAGAAGCTGGAATCCGTCCGGCCGGGTATCAGTATTCGAAATAGCCGTTGAAACGTTTTCGATCGGTCCGCCCGGAGTAATGTCCTTACCTGCAAGGCCGGGATAGGTTGAGGCATAACGATAAATTTTGAACATGAGGTTCTTCTCAGGCGTGTCGCCCTGGGGGAGTATTCCATTGCCGCTAACCGGATTAATATACTCCCAAACGGTTTTGCCCACACTATCAACTTCAAAAAATTTACCGGCCGTACCCTCGCAGATCAGGGTATTGCCATTTGGAAGCCGGTCTGCACCGGAGATATTCTGAGCGTAAAATGTACCCGGCGATGGATTTGTGTAACTCCATGTCAACGTATCAGGACCGTATTTGCCGGAGTTTTCGAGGTAGTAATTTCCATTTGAATTGAGTGGAGGCGTGATTTCATCAACAGATGAATAGCCCCTGCCAACCCCATTGTCATGTGAACAGATTGGATATATAATCGTCTCTCTTAAGTATTGGCTTCTAAAAGAATGACGGGAAATACCACTGAAAATATCCCATCATTTCGTCGTTATCAAGATCACCCCGTTGGCTCCTCTGGTTCCATAGATAGCCGCATTGGCACCCTTAAGAACATCGATGGATTTGACATCTATCGGATTGATAAACTGAAGATCGCTTGAGCCATTGAGTGGTACTCCATTGAGAACAACGAGTGGTTCGTTGCTCCCGGTCAGGGTATGGATTCCTCTTATTCGTATCGAAGTTCCGGATACAGTCAGCCCCGCGACCCGTCCCTGAAGATATTGATAAATATCGGTATAGCCGTTCATTTCGTTCATTTTAGGTTTGAGCGTCGAAACCGATCCGGTTATTTCGTTGGCCTTTTGATATCCGTAGCCTATGTTTCTGAGTTGATCAACCCCCACAGGATGTTTTTTTACATCCTTATTCTGCTTGATCAATTGAGTATTTAATGTGTTGACACTAACGGTTGAAATCACAGAATCCTGTTTTTGTTTTTCACTCTTCTTTTCCTGGGCAAAGAGTGAGCCAACACAAAAGGTCAGTATGAAAAATAAAGTAAACAGGTGACGCATGGTGGGCCTCCTTAAAATGATGACTTTCATAAAAATATAATAGCTAATCGAATATTAATTAGCTATTAAAAAGATCGTTTAACCTGATTTTTTAATCATAATGGTCCAGGTCACTTTTTTTAAAACAGGATGTCGATTTTGCCGTTCGCCAAACGACTACTTACTACTTAATCATCCCTAACAGAATAGAAATGAAACAATATCTGCTCTCACAATTCGATCTGCATCAACGTATGAACCTGTCAGAAATGGCTTTAAATCACTTTCTGATACAGATCTAAATAGAACGGCTCCTGATCCCTTCGGTAAAGCCTTTCAGAATGATGATTTCTTCCCTAACTCCATTGCCGGAGTGTGGGCATTTCTAAATCACCACCAGGCTTACCATATAGGTCAGATTGGAATACTGAGACGCGGTTTTGGAAAAGAACCAATGAAATACAGTTAACCTTTTGTTAACGGGCATTGCAAGTTACACACCGAATCAACAAAAAATGAAGACCATATTTGACAGGGCAGTTCGTGATGAGTTGATAGATAGAATAAACTCACTCAGTAAATACAATGAAGCCCAATGGGGACAAATGAATGTCTATCAAATGATAAAACATTGTTGCATTTATGATAGTTGGGTATTGGGCAAAAACAACCCAAAATACAGACAAACCGTCCCTGGAAGAATATTTGGTAAAGCGGCTTTGAAAAGCATGACAAAAGACGATAGCCCCGTAAAAAGAAACATGCCCACCATAAAAGACTTTATCGTTAAAAAAAAGGACGGCGATGTGGAGCATCAAAAAAAGATATGGATAAGCCTGATTGCAGAATATGAGAACTACTCAAATCCCGGGTTCATCCATAGTTTCTTTGGCAAGCTGACAGTAGAACAAACAGGAATTCTTGCCTATAAACACGCTGACCATCACCTGCGACAGTTTGGGGCCTAGAAAACAACACTCCTTAATAACCAGGTTAAAGACGAAATCATCATGAAAACGATAGGAGTCTACAGAACAAACGTGGAAAGCCGGACAAAAGCCAAGCTGATTTTAGAGGCAATATACAGGCTGCTGCCCGGGTGCGAACCCAGCTTCGACCTCGAGGATTGTGACAAGGTGTTGCGGGTTGAAAGTCAATATCACGGGATCAATGAATCAAAAATCAGGGCCGTGCTTAAAAATTACGGGTATCACATGGAGAGTATGATTTAACAAACAGAGGAAAGATTCATCGGAGAATAAGATTACAGAATGTCTCCCCCGTTTCACGGGCGATGTGACCGGATTATCCATAAAACCAGATATCCCAAAAGCGAATGGGAGATAAATTCAACGCGACACTCATTCAAATCATTGCATCACAAATAATTCGCGTTGTTTATCAATATTTTTTTATTGATTATTCATTTCATGATAGCTGCTATTTATGTATTGGCATGTTATCCTGTTCATATCTGATATGATAATCAATATCAAAGAGACTGATTTTCAAACGCCTCTCTCTTCCTGGAGGCACATCCTTAACAAAACTATTTCCAAAATGAAGGATTTAAGATATATATCCAGACTTTTTTTGGGGGTATCCATACTGAGTTTTTCAGCTTTATTTTTACAACCGGTTTGTGCACAAAGTAGCGATCCGACAAATGGTTTGGTTTATCCCCCTGCCCGTCGCGACAACACCGCAGATACCTACTTTGGTACGAAAGTTCCCGTGCCATACCAATGGATGGAAAATTTGAACAGTCCGGAAGTGAAGCATTGGGTCGAAGCGGAAAACAAACTCACCTTCTCTTATCTCAATAAAATTCCTTATCGCAGCTGGATTCGTCAGCGGTTGACCAGGCTCTGGAATTATGCGAAGACGGGCACGCCGTGGCAGATTGAAGGCGGCCTACTTTTTTTTAGTAAGAATTCGGGCCTTCAAAACCAGTCGGTTGTCTATGTTCAGAAGTCATCAACTGCAACCCCGCGTTTGCTGCTTGATCCCAACAAGCTGTCAAAAGACGGCTCTATTGCTCTTGCTGGATATCAGCCTTCGCCCGATGGAAAGTACCTTGCCTACGAACTGTCGCAAGGCGGGTCAGACTGGGAAACCGTACATGTGATGAATGTTGCTACAGGCGAAGAACTCGCTGATCGCGTGAGGTGGGTAAAATTCTCGAATATCGCCTGGACCAACGATAACAAGGGTTTCTACTATTCCCGTTACCCGGAACCACCGAAAGGTGAAGCGATTAGCCAGCAGGTCATCAACCAGAAGCTTTATTACCATAAGCTTGGTACTGATCAAAGCTCAGACAAACTTATCTTTGCCCGTCCAGACCTACCCAACTGGATTATTGGCGGGGATGTAAGCGAAGATGGACGGTATCTTTTTGTCTATCTCATAAATGGTACCGCACCAGAGAATGAACTCTTCTTCGCTGATCTTGGGAACCCGTTGGAGCCGGATGTTTCTGCAAAGCTTGAACCTCTTTATACGAAGAATGATGCGCAGTATACACCGGTTGGTCATGATGGCAATACCCTTTTCCTTCAGACAACGCTCGATGCCCCGAAAGGCCGGATTATTGCGGCCAAATTCAATGACCCCGATCCAGCACATTGGCATACGGTTGTTCCGGAAGGTCAGGGTGTGATTCAAAGCGCGTCTATGGCAGGCGGGCATATCCTTGTGAATTACCAGGTGGTTGCCAAAAGCCAGCTTTCCATGTTTTCTACTGACGGCAACAAACTCGCAACCCTTTCCTTCCCAACCCTGGGATCTGTTGCCGGTATTTCCGCAAGAAACAGCTCTTCCACCATCTACTACGGGTTCAGTTCGTTCCTGTATCCCACAACGGTGTATCGATATGATATATCCACTGGCAAGACTGCTGTCTTTTTCAAGCCCACTGTAGATTTCAACCCCTCCCAATATCAGACCAGGCAAGTTTTCTATCCTTCCAGGGACGGGACTATGATCCCGATGTTCATCGTCGCCAGGAAAGATGTGAAGCTCGACGGCAACAACCCGACTATTCTATACGCATACGGGGGCTTCGATATCACAATCACACCGCGTTTCAACCCGATGTTACCGGTGTGGCTTGAACTGGGAGGTGTTTATGCCGTTGCAAACCTCCGTGGCGGCTCCGCTTACGGTGAGGAGTGGCACAAAGCCGGCATGCTCGGCAACAAGCAGAATGTATTTGACGATTTTGCCTGGGCCGCCAAATACCTGGTTGGGGAAAAATACACTTCTGAGAAGCGGCTCGGCATCCAGGGGTACTCGAACGGTGGGCTCCTGATCGGGGCTTCCATCACGCAACGTCCGGAACTCTTTGGAGCGGCATATGCCGGCGCGGGAGTTATGGATATGCTGCGGTACCAGAAATTCTCGGGCGGCGACCTCTGGGCGCCGGAATATGGAACGTCCGCAAATCCTGATGCTTTCAAGTGGCTCTACGCTTATTCCCCTCTTGTCAATGTGAAGAAAGGAACCTGTTATCCGCCAACCATCATCACAACGGCTGATCACGATGATCGGGTCGTTCCGAGTCACTCCTATAAATTTGCAGCCAAGCTTCAATACAACCAGGGTTGTTCCAACCCTATCCTAATACGTGTCGAGACGCAGACCAGCCACGGCTATATGCCGACCGACAAACGTATCGCCCAGACTGCCGACGTTTGGGCATTCGAGGCGTATAACCTTGGTGTTAAGGGATCTGTGTCAAAAGGCAATTAGTGATTCATAAGAGAGTGAATGGTTGGGATTACCCATTCACTCTCTTATTTCAGCTTATCTTTTCATATTTCATTCAATAGCTTATTATAAGAGAAATAAATGCTCCCGGGTTTTCGATCGGACTAAAGCAAAATCCTCTCACTGGATAGAAATCGAGATATCAGAGTTAAAAAGAGCATACGAAGATAACTGATTTAAACACGGACTTCGCCAGCGTTGCGGCGCGAAATTAAAAACCATTAAGAAGTTAAGTCACATTAAGATAAAATCTTAACTTGCCTTCATTCCTTAATGGTTTAAAAAAGTTACGAGATGACTAAGAAAGAAGTAACCCAATTATCTTATGAAATAACAGGTTATGCTATAAAGGTACACAAAGCGCTTGGTCCCGGCCTTTTGGAAAGTGTGTACGAAAAATGTTTGAAATATGAATTGATTCAAAATGGGTATGAGGTGCAACAACAAATTATGGTGCCGGTCTCCTATAGAGATATCACTATAGATACGGATTTGCGGTTAGACTTGCTGGTTAACGATTGTGTTGTAGTGGAACTAAAGGCAATTGAGAATATATTACCTGTTCATGAAGCGCAGTTATTAACCTATATGAAGTTATTGCAGAAGCCCCAGGGATTACTTATCAACTTTTTCACGGACAATATCACCAAATCAATGAAACCGTTCGTAAATGAATATTTCAAAATACTGCCGGACCAGTAAGATTTCGAACCATTAAGGAATTAATCTTCATGAAGATAACGTCTTAACTATTCTCCATTTCTTAATGGTTTAGAAATGAAGGCGAGCCAATGAGCAACAGGACACAATGGTAGAACCATTAAGAAGTGAAATTTAATGACCGAATCTTCTCCCGTACATATCAGGCAGATACTTGATGACGTCTATCGCACGGAGTCGGGGCGTATTTTGGCCACACTGATCCGGTTACTCGGGGATTTTGATCTCGCCGAAGATGCCATGCACGATGCTTTCAGGGTGGCGATGGAGCAATGGCAAAAGAAAGGTATCCCGTCTAATCCACGGGCATGGCTGGTATCGACGGGACGTTTCAAGGCAATAGACCGAATACGGCGACAGTCACGGGTCGACTCTCTGCAGATGGAACGTGCCGATCAGATCGAATCCGCCGCGGCGGATCCATCATCACATATTGATCAGGAAATTAAGGATGACATTCTCCGGCTCATCTTCACCTGTTGCCACCCTGCCTTGTCTGCTGAAGCACGGGTAGCACTGACTCTGCGTGAAGTATGCGGTCTCACAACCGAAGAAATTGCTCACGCGTATCTCATAACCCCCTCTACTCTTGCCCAGCGTATCGTTCGAGCCAAGACGAAAATCAGGGATGCACGGATACCGTACCGGATCCCAGCCCCTGAGGAACTGCCGGATAGGCTAGGTGCTGTGCTTCAGGTCATTTACCTGGTTTTTAATGAAGGATACTCTTCCTCATCCGGTGGTACACTTACACGGACGGATCTTTCCGGCGAGGCCATCCGCCTCGGACGTCTTCTCATGGAATTGTTGCCGGATCCGGAAGTGATGGGAATTCTTGCTTTGATGCTGCTGCATGAATCCCGACGACCGGCCCGCACCACACCTGAAGGAGATCTTATTCTCCTGAAAGACCAGGACAGGTCTCTTTGGAACAAAGAATTGATTACAGAAGGAATAACGCTGATAGAGCAATCATTATCGTCGAGGCGTTTTGGTCCCTATACCCTTCAGGCAGCCATCTCTGCCATCCACGCTGAAGCGCGTGACGAAGGCTCAACGGACTGGAACGAGATCGTCGGGCTTTATAGCTTACTTTTGCGCGTTACCCCCTCCCCCGTAGTTGAGCTAAATCGAGCTGTAGCAATAGCAATGCG
>Ga0102953_1001050_pt1 | contig 17904 bp, 13 predicted proteins | sample SalPon2A_C_D2_MG_FD_78509 | JGI IMG/M metagenome (GOLD analysis project Ga0102953, IMG submission 78509) | Soil microbial communities from South San Francisco under conditions of wetland restoration - Salt Pond MetaG R2A_C_D2_MG | ecosystem: Environmental > Terrestrial > Soil > Wetlands | place... | reverse complement strand
TATTTGGCCAGTTGCCGCCCCTACACCTTGCCAAATGGATCCTGCGGGACAATCTGCAGGTGAGGGTAGGGCTCCAAATCCACAAATTTATCTGGGATCCGGAAACCCGGGGCGTCTAAGATGGATTTTCTGCAGGGCTGGCGAGCGAGTGGCTCGGCCGGCCGGACTGCAAGGAGCAGGAATTTTCGTGAAGGACAATCAGACATCTGACCGGCAACCTTTGGCAGTGGTTCTGGCCAGCGGCGGTTTGGATAGTTGCGTAACCACAGCAATCGCCAGTCAGGAGTATCGGCTGGCCCTGCTGCATGTGGCGTACGGCCAGCGGACCGAGGGCAGGGAGCGGCAGGCTTTTAATGCGCTGGCGGATTTTTATCACGCTGAACAGCGGCGGGTATGCCGGCTGGACCATCTGCGCGAGATCGGAGGGTCAAGCCTGACTGATCCCAACATTCCGGTTGAGGCTGCAGACCTGGGACGCGAGGAAGTCCCCTCCAGCTACGTACCTTTTCGCAACGCGCATTTTCTTTCCATTGCTGTTTCATGGGGCGAAGTCCTTGGCGCCCGGAGGATTTTTATTGGAGCGGTGGCGGAGGATAGTTCAGGATATCCGGATTGCAGGCCCGAATATTACGAGGCCTTTAATCGTGTTATTGAAGTTGGGACAAAGCCGGAAACCAGAATCGAAATAGTGACCCCGGTAATCCACATGCGCAAAAGTGAAATTGTGCGAAAAGGTGTTGAGCTTGCTGCTCCTCTTGAGATTACCTGGTCCTGCTATCAGAGGGAGGATGTGGCGTGCGGGGTCTGCGACAGTTGTGCTCTGCGCCTGCGGGCTTTTCAGGAAGCACGCCTTGAAGACCCTATTGCCTATGCTGTCCGTCCGCGTTACACTCCGCAGTCGTCCAGTGTGGGTTGATGTTTTCCGGCGAACCAATGGTTAAGCATTGGCTTGAGCGTCGAAATAGTTAAAGCTAGAATAAATTTGGGCAGTAAAAGGTGAGGAGGTTCAAATGAGTTTTCTATCAGCGCGAAAGATTTTGGGAATCATTTTTGCTTTCGCAGCGTTGGGAATGGTTGTGCCAGCTTATGCGCAGACCGGTGGTGTCGAGGGGAAGGCTATTCAGCAAGACGGCAAGCCGTGCGTCAAATGCATTGTTGTGATTGACCGGCTGGACATTAAATCGACTTATAAGACCAAAACCAACAAGAAGGGTGAGTTTGTTTACATTGGCCTGCCCATTGGAAATTACAAGGTTACGTTGGAGAGTCCTTCCGGGCAGCAACTTTTCTATATTCAAAAGCATATCGGCCTGGGTGAACCCACCCAATTAGACTTTAATCTTCCGAAACAGATGGCCCAGCAAAAGCAGGCGCGCCAGGAAGAGATGAAGAAAAATCCTGAAATGGCGAAGCAGGCTGCCGAAGCGGCCAAGGAAGAAAAACAATACAAGGGACTCAAGCAGTATTTTCAACAGGGCAACACCTTGTACAACGCGGGGCAATACAAGCAAGCCGCTGCGGCGTTCCAGCAGGCACTTCCGTTCGCCAAAGGCAAGAACGTTCCTGTAGTACTGGCACGTCTGGCGGATTCCTATTCCAAGGCGAAGGAAGATGACCAGGCCATTGCAACTTATCAAAAAGCTCTTGCCTTAACCCCGGACGATGCCGCTATGCACAATAATCTGGGTAGTGTCTATGCCACAACCGGCAAGCTGGATCTGGCCAAGGAGGAATTCCAGAAAGCCGCCCAGCTTGACCCAACAAACGCCAGCCGTTACTACTTCAACATCGGAGCCATCATGTACAATTCCGGAAAAATGGATGACGCTCTGACGGCTTTCAACAAAGTCATCAGCCTCGATCCCAAGAACGCAAACGCCTATTATCTGAAGGGCCAGGCGCTTATGGGCAAGGCAACCATGACATCGGACGGCAAAGTGAAGGCGCCCGCGGGGACGATCCAGGCTTTCCAAAAATACCTCTCGCTGGACCCCAACGGGCCGAATGCTTCTGCGGCAAAAGCCATGATCGCAACGCTGCAGGGTAAGGTGTCAACTGGATACTCAAAGAAGAAATAGCGGTGTGAAACATTCCATCGTGGAGAACAAAGGGCCCCGTTTTCAAGAAAGGCGGGGCCTATCTCATGTTGAAAAATCCATGTGTAAAGGCATTATTGCCTCTCCTCTTTGTTGCAGGCCTGGCGTTTCCCTCGAAGGCTGATACTATTTACCAGGCGACGGCCGATGGACGTGAGCGGGTGATTCAGAGCAACGCCATTGTGATCCATCAGGATTCTTCGATCCTCATCTACAAACATTTTGACCTGCCCGACATGCGGGTTGAGAAGGTGCAGCTGTCCCAGGGTAGTTTGCCCTACACCGTCATCACCAGCTCACCAGTCCAGAGACAGGGCATTGTTAATCTCTGGAAGCAATTCGGATACACCGCCCGAGTGACGGACACCAGCGGCAAGACCACTCAGGTTTTTGACGCCTATATCGACTACTATCCACCTGGCGGCCGAGGGTCTTTGCTGGTGGCCGTCCCTGCCACCACTTCCTTTCCCTTGTTGCTGGACGGGAACGCTGCGGACGTCCAGGAATTTTCCAGGATTGCCAAGGTTGAATTTCAAAGCGGTGAAATAACTCTGACGCTCAGGAACGGTCGCGTCGAACACGGCAAGTATCTGATGCCGACCGCCAAGCCTGCCGAGGCCCGATTCCTGGGCATTACTGAAAAATATAATCCCTCCAGCGACGACGTCTTTGACTTTTCAGAGCCGCTTTCCCATTTAAAAACCATCGTTTTCCAGCAGTAATGTTTAGAAGTGTGCTTCCTCGCTTGATAGTGTGTTTCGAGTGGCCTCCGGTGACCTTGCATTCCGCGGCTCACACACAACGTTTGACAGCCTCAGGAACTTCCTAGTATTTTTGACCGCCGGGGTGTTCACCGGCCGATAACCTGGAGCGGCCGGAATTTCGCGCTGCCACTCAGAAGAGTGTTGCGGAATTTTTCTGCTCGGGAAATCTGCTGAGAAATCATGGCTGAAGCTTCAACACAGACTGGCAAAGAACAGGGCCTGTTTTTCCGCGGCTCCCACTGGCACACCGTTCTGGCCTGCTTTCTGGGCTGGACGCTCGATGCCTTCGACTTCTTTGTGGTCGTTTTCCTGGTGGGAACTCTGGCAGCGAGTTTCCAGGTTTCGAAGGCAGACATTATTCTGACTCTGACGGTCACACTGGCAACGCGCCCTGCCGGAGCTTTCATTTTCGGCATTCTAGCTGACCGTTACGGTCGCCGTGTCACCCTGATGGGCAACGTTCTTTTCTATTCCATCATCGAGGTGCTTTGCGGATTCGCGCCATCCTTTTCGGTCTTTATTCTTCTGCGGGCTCTCTACGGTCTTGGAATGGGCGGCGAGTGGGGAATCGGCGCCTCTCTCACCATGGAAAGCGTTCCGCGGCGCTGGCGGGGAATTCTCTCCGGTGTTCTGCAGAGCGGTTATCCCGTCGGCTATCTTCTGGCGGCCTTGGCGGCGCGTTTCGTACTGCCTGTATGGGGTTGGAGGGCCATGTTTTTTCTCGGAGCGGCGCCCGCCCTGCTGGCTCTTTACATCCGGGCCGGCGTGCCGGAATCCAAGGCCTGGCTTGCGCATCGCGCGCCGGACGTCCGGGCCATTCTTCGGACAGTCGGCCGGCATTGGAAGAGTTTCCTTTACCTCGTGTTGATGATGACCATGATGATGTTTCTTTCGCACGGCACGCAGGACCTTTATCCGGACTTCCTCAAAACTGCGCATCACATCAAGGCAAGTACGGTTTCAGACCTTGCCGTTCTCTATAGCGTCGGCGCGATCATTGGTTCGATTCTGTTCGGATACCTTTCCGAACGCCTGGGCCGCAAGCGCAGCATGCTGTGGGCTTTTGGCCTGGCGCTTGTGGTTATCCCGTTCTGGGCATTCGGGGGCTCCATCGGAGTTCTGGCGGCCGGGGCCTTCCTGATGCAGATGGGCGTGCAGGGCGCCTGGGGAATTATTCCTGCACACCTCAACGAACTGTCTCCGGACTCGGTGCGAGGACTTTTGCCCGGGCTCTCCTACCACCTGGGAATCCTGATTGCTTCACCCACCAATACCATTGAATACGCACTGCGGGACCACGTTGGTTACGCTTGGGCCATGGCTGGGTTTGAAATTGCAGTCATCGTCATCGGCGGCCTTGTCATCGCTTTTGGCCGTGAACAGAAAGGCAAGGATTTCCTCGCGGTAACCAGCAACACCTCCTGAAGAACTTCATATATTGTTGAGAGGATGATGCGAAGCGCGAGGGCCATCAGCCCACCTTATAGCTCTGAGCTTCCGGTATGACGACAAACCGGAAAAGAGTTAAGTCCGCACCAGCTCAAACATGGTGATTTCCGGCGGGGCGCCGAAACGGATGGGGACGCCGATGGTGCCGATGCCTCGATTGACGTAGAGCTGGCCGCCGGGCTTTTTGAAGTGCCCTTCAACGTAGGGGGTCATCAGCCGGGCGATCGAGAGGTCCGGGCTGAGAGCGATTCGGCCTCCATGCGTGTGGCCTGAAAGGCTCAGATCAATTCCCAGTTCCGCGGCGCGATCAAAGGTATTGGGATTGTGGCTGAGCAGGATGTTGACTTGGTCGGGGTTCATCAGTGGTTTTACACCCTCCAGATATTGCCGCACCCGATTGTCGCCGTAGGGTCCATGGTGGCGGCGGAACTCATAGTCCACGCCGATCATGTTCAGGCTTTCTTTCCCCACCTGGATGGGAGTGCGTTCCTGCCGCAGAATTTTGACGTTGCGCCGGGCAAAGAGTTTCGTAATGGATGCTTCCGTGTGGGTCATCATCTCATGATTCCCTAGGCACCCATAGATCCCCAACGGTGCTTTCAGGCCGCTCAGTGAATCGACGGCGGCTTCCTGAGTGTTCGGGTCCCAGGTGATAAAGTCACCAGTAAGGACAATCAGGTCCGGCTTCAGCGCATTGGTCATGGAAACCACGTGCCGAATGTCAGATGACGTCATAAATGGCCCGATGTGAAGGTCGGACAACTGGGCGATGCGGACACCCTGGAATTCCCTGGGAAGCCGGGGAAGCTTCATGCGAACAAATGATTTCTCGTACTCGACACGGCCGAAAACAAATCCATAGCCGGCTGCTGCCAAAGGCACTGCCCCGGCCGCGACCGCTGTGTTCGAAAGAAACCTTCGCCTGGCCGCTGAGAAGCCGGGATCAGGTTTTGCTTGCAAGTTAGCGTTCGGACGGGCCCAGTGCATTCCGTCCCAAAGGAAATTGGTCAGCACGAAAGGGAGGGCGAGGACAAATCCTGCCACCGAACCAAAGGCCCACCATCGCACCGGCGCCTCAAGAAGCGCAATTTTCAGCGTCAGGCTGGTAGCAGCCTGATCGCGGGCCGAGAGAAAGTTGTAGGCGAGCAAAAATATGTAGACGGCCACCCCGATTGCGCCAAGCGAGCGTCGAAGTGTCTTGTTATGGATAAACTTTGCGCCGATTTTGCCGACGACGACGACCCAGAAGACCTGGCTGCCTAAGAATAGGAAGGCAAAGACCAAAAAAAACACATGTCGACCCATGGCACCCCACACAAACTATCTCTAAGAATGTTGGGTTTCCCGCCAGTTTGTCAAGGGACAACAGTGCCTATCGGCGGCATGCTGCTTGACTTCAACCGGAATTTCCCTTACGTTGGAGCACTTCTGGGCATTTCCGAATCGCCAGGGGCCTGGCGGCAGAATCCTGCCGGCGCCGCCGCGAGGGGAATGACTGTTTCCAGCGGGAATAGATGCGCGATAAAATGGAGCGAATATGAGAGTTGAGAATAAGGTTGCTATCGTAACCGGTGCGGGCTCCGGGATCGGCCGTGCCACGGCGGAACTTCTGGCGGAAGAGGGAGCAAAGGTTGTCGTCGCTGACATTGATCCCAAAGGTGGCAAGGAGACCGTCAGCGCCATTATCGAAAAAGGGAATACCGCCCATTTTGTCCAGGCCGATATTTCCAGGGAAGTGGACGCGAAAAATATCTCCGACGAGGCCGTCAAGACTTATGGCGCCATCGACGTTCTTGTGAATAACGCGGCCACGTTTGTTTTGAAGGGCTTTGAAGCGACCGTTGAGGAGTGGCAGCACTCACTTGGCGTCAACGTGGTTGGGACCGCGATGGTTACAAAATACGCTATTGAGCACATGAAGAAGACGGGTGGGGCCATTGTCATTCTCGGCTCCATTTCCAGTTTTCTGGCCCAGCCCGACTTTTTTGCCTACAGCGCCACCAAGGCTGCTATGGTCCAGCTGTGCCGCAACATGGCCATGGATCTGGGGCCCTACAAGATTCGCGTTAATGCCGTGTGCCCCGGCTCCATCATTACGGCAGCGTCCTACAGGCATATGGAAAAGGTAGGCATGACGCTGGAAGAATTTGACGCCCAGGAAGGCGCCAAAACCTTTGTTGGTCGGGCCGGCAAGCCGCGCGAAGTGGCCAACGCCATTTTGTTCCTTGCGTCTGATGAGGCAAGCTACATCACAGGCAGCCACCTGATGGTGGACGGAGGCTATTCTGCGCAGTAAGTTGCAGAATAATGGGTTCTGATGGCCAATAAATCTCCCAAAGTTGCACTTTTCATCACCTGTCTGGGTGACCAGTTTTTTCCGCAGGTTGGAGAATCCGTTGTCAGAATCCTGCGGCGCGTGGGCGCCACGGTCACTTTCAATCCCCAGCAGACCTGCTGCGGCCAGCCGGCCTTCAACACCGGCTACCGTGACGAGGCCCGCGAGGTGGCAGTGCGCAATCTCGATCTTTTTGAGGATGCCGATTACGTTGTGGCGCCATCGGGTTCCTGCTCCACAATGTTCCGGGTTTTCTATCCGGAACTTTTCGCCGATGAACCGGAACTGCTGCGGAAATCCGAGCGGCTTCGGGGCCGCTTTTACGAATTCTCGGAATTCCTGGTGAAGGTGATGAAGGCAGAAGACCTGGGCGCCAGTTTCCCGCACCGTGTCGCCTACCATGATTCCTGCCATCTCCTGCGTGAGCTGGGAGTTGAGTCGGAGCCGCGCAAACTGATCCAATCCGTGAAGGGGCTGGAGCTGGTTGACCTGCAGGACAACCAGGTTTGCTGCGGCTTTGGCGGAACGTTTTCCGTGAAGTTTCCCGACGTTTCGGTGGCGATGGCGCGCGACAAGCTTCGCGCCGCAGCTGATGCCGGAGCGGAATATCTGGTGGCGAACGATGCCGGGTGCCTGATGCATCTGGAGGGCTATATTCACCGGGAGAAGATTCCGATCCAAACTCTGCACTTGGCGGAATTACTGGAAAAACACGAATGAGCGAAACGGGAGTTCACAGCGCGGCCATCCATGAACGGGCAGAGAAGGCGATGGGCGACGCCCATCTTCAGGAAGCCTACCGCTCTTCGACCCTCCGGCTTTACTCGCACCGCCTGGAAGCAATCGGGAAGGTGCCGGGATTTGAGCCGCTGCGTGACCGGGCACGCGAGTTGAAGCGCGAGGTGATGGACCATCTGGATGAATATCTCGCGCAGTTTGCCGACAGCGTGGAGCGCCAGGGAGGAAAAGTCCATTGGGCCCGCACCGCGAAAGAGGCTTGTGACATCGTCAAGGAGATCGTCAAAAGCGCCGGCGCAGATGAAGTGGTGAAGAGCAAGAGCATGGTGGGCGAAGAGATTGAGCTGAACCATGCGCTCGAGGCCGTCGGCATTGACGCGGTTGAAACCGACCTGGGAGAAATGATCGTCCAGCTTTCCGGCGAACGGCCCGCCCACATCGTCGCTCCCGCCATCCACAAGACCCGTCATGATGTCTCCGACCTCTTTGTCGAAAAGCTTCGCTCCGATCGGACGGAGGATCCAGAGCATCTGACGGCCATTGCCCGGAAAACCCTGCGCGAAATATTTGCCCGGGCGGGCGTAGGTGTCAGCGGCGCCAACTTTGCTGTCGCGAATACGGGCAGCATCGTCACGATTGAAAATGAAGGGAACATTCGCCTTTGCACCACGGCGCCGCGCGTCCACGTGGCGCTGGTGGGCATTGAGAAGATCATTCCCCGCTTCAGCGACCTGGGCGTTTTTCTCCGCCTGCTGGGGCGCTCGGCCACCGGACAGAAGCTGACTTCCTACACCTCCATCCTCACCGGACCGCGCCGCCCGGGCGAAGACGGTCCGGACGAGATGCACGTGGTCCTCATCGACAATGGCCGCACCGGCGCTCTGGCTGATGAGAAGATGCGCGAAGCCCTTTACTGCATCCGTTGCGGGGCCTGCCTTAACACCTGCCCCGTTTATCGAAAGATCGGCGGGCACGCCTACGGATGGGTTTACAGCGGCCCCATCGGCGCCCTCATTACGCCACAGTTTGTGGGGTTGAAGCAGGCCCGCGAACTTCCGTTCGCTTCTTCATTGTGCGGCGCGTGCCGGGAAGTGTGCCCTGTCAGGATCAATATTCCAGACCTGCTGCTCCACCTTCGGGGCCAGGCCCAGGACCGCACCCCTGCAGTGCCTCATGCGGGGGAAGTGGTTTCAGAACGGAAAGGCATGCGCCTGTGGGCTTGGGCGATGAAGCGCCCATGGGCGTATTCATTGGGTGGCGCCGCTGTCCGATTTGGCATTCGATGGCTTCCTTCGGCCGGGGGAAGCGGCGCGAGGAAGTGGATTTCGCGGCTTCCGATGTTTCCCTTTTCAAACTGGACCAAAGGGCGCGATTTCCCTGAGCCCGATCAAGTGCCTTTCCGCAAGCGGTGGGAAAAGTTCTCCCGCCAGGACTGATTCTTCAAGCCTTCCTGGCAATGCACAGCTAGAGGTGTGGTGATGCATGCATCCAAGAAATCACAGCGGTTTGTCCTGATTTCGATTGCGGTTCTCTTTGCCGGATTTTTCTTTATCATTCCAGGCTATGCACAGAATGGTATAGGAGCTCCCGGGCATCTGCGCTGCGAGTACCTCTCAAATCCCACGGCCATTGACGTGCGCCAGCCGCGGTTCCAGTGGGTGCTGATGAACTCCGGCCGCGGAGTGTTGCAGACGGCCTACCAGGTCCTTGTCGCCTCGAGTTCTGCGAATCTGGCCAGAAACCGGGGTGATGTGTGGGACAGCGGCAAAGTCTCCTCCGGCGATTCAACGCAGGTTGTCTATCAAGGGAAGCCGCTTGTGAGCGGGCATACGTATTACTGGAAAGTCCGCACCTGGGACAGCCAGGGAAAAGCGGGCACTTACAGCCTGCCTGCAAAATTCGGAATGGGATTGCTGGAGCGGGCGGACTGGAAAGGCCAATGGATTGGCGGTGACGGCCTTCTGCGCAAGGAATTCCGCCTGCCGGGCAAGGTGGTCCGCGCCCGCGCCTACGTAACGGCTCTGGGCTACTACGAACTGCACATCAACGGAAAGAAGATTGGCGACAAAGTGCTGGACCCTGCTTGGACGGTCTATCCGAAGCGGGTACTTTATTCCACTTACGACGTTACGTCGAATCTGAAAGAGGGCGCGAACGCCGTCGGTGTGATGCTGGGCGGTGGCTGGGCGACCCAGGCGGCGGGCGGCCCTCCTGAATACAAGGCGCCGGCGCTGCTTTTCCAGATGAACATCGAGCTGGCGGATGGGAAGACGGTCAGCGTTTCAAGCAACACCTCGTGGAAGACGGCGCCCGGACCCGTTGTGAGCGATAGCGTCTACAACGGCGACGTTTATGACGCGCGCCTCGAAAAGCCCGGATGGGACCGGCCCGGCTATAACGATGCCGGATGGGCCCCGGCCCGCCAGGAGAAGGGCACTGCGGGAACCCTCTCGGCGGAAATGATGCCGCCCATTCGCGTGACCGATACTCTGGTTCCGCGCTCGATGACGAATCCTGAGCCGGGAGTCTACGTTTACGATTTTGGCCAGAACTTCGCCGGATGGGCCCAGCTTCGGGTCCGCGGGCCGCGTGGCACAAAGGTCCGGCTTCGTTTCAGTGAATTGATCTATCCGAATGGCATGATCAACCGCCAGAACCTGCGCAGCGCCAAGGCCAGGGATATTTACATTTTGAAGGGAGACGGTCTCGAGAAATACGAACCGCACTTTACTTATCACGGCTTCCGTTATGTTGAATTGACGGGCTATCCCGGCACGCCGAGTCTCGATTCCATTCGCGGTCGAGTGGTGAGCAGCGACGTCCGGACAACTGGAAGCTTTGTCGCGTCAAAAGAGATTCTCAACCAGATCCAGCACCTCATCCACTGGGGCCAGCTTTCAAATCTTTACAGCATTCCCACCGACTGCGACCAGCGCAATGAGCGCCAGGGTTGGATGGGCGATGCCCAGGTTTCAGCCGAAGAAGCCATGATGAACTTTGACATGGCGGCGTTTTACACCAATTTCGTTCGCGACATCCGTGACGCCCAGAAGCCCGACGGAGAAATCCCCGACACTGTGCCGCACAAGTACGGCAGGTATCCTGCGGACCCGGCCTGGGGGACCGCCTATCCGCTGATCTGCTGGTACATGTGGCAGCAGTATGGAGATAAGCGCATCCTGCAGGAAAACTACGACGGGCTGAAAAAGTATGAGGAATTTCTGCGCAGTCGCGCAAAGGACAACGTCCTCCGATACAGCTATTACGGTGACTGGATTGCCATCAAGCACACTCCGGGCGCGCTGGTTTCCGACTCATACTTTTATTACGACACCCGGATCCTCGCGGACGTAGCGAAGATCCTGGGGAAGACCGGGGACGCCGAGACCTACGCGAAGCTTGCCGGGGAGATCAAGGACGCCTTCAACAAGACGTTTTACAACGCTAAAACCGGCGAATACGCGAACGGCACCCAGACGGCCCAGGCCATGCCTCTATTTCTGAATCTGGTCCCGCAAAAGGAGCAGGGTGGGGTGATGGGCAAGCTCTACAACAACATTGTCTATGAGCACAACACGCACATCACCACAGGTTTTATCGGCGTTAAGTATCTGCTGCCGGTGCTGACCCGCGACGGGCATAACGATGTGGCGTATGAACTGGCCACGCAGACCACCTATCCCAGCTGGGGATACATGGTTTCGAAGGGCGCCACGACCCTGTGGGAGCTTTGGCAGGACAAGATTGGTCCTTCCATGAATTCCCACAACCACATCATGCTGGGGAGCATAGGGGCATGGTTTTACCGCGCTCTTGGAGGAATCAATCTCGGTCCGGACGGCGAAGGCTACCGGCACATCCTGGTGCAACCCCGCCTGGTCGAGGATCTCCACTGGGCCAGCGCTTCCATCGAGACCGTTCGTGGAAAGGTCTCCTGCTCGTGGAAGCACCAGACTGGAGCTATTTCAGTGGAAGTTACAATCCCTGCCAACAGCGACGCCAAAATTGTGGTTCCCGAGGAAGAGGACATGACAACGGTGACCGTGCAGGAAGGCAACCACATAGTTTGGAAAAACGGCAGATACGTTGCCGGCGACGATGGGATTACCGGTGCCATGTCAAGAGATCATGCCGTTGAGTTCAGTGTCGGCTCGGGCTATTATCATTTTCTTCTGACCGGAGAATGATCCGCCTGCCGTCCAGGATTCTTACTGCTATTCAGAAAGGATGAACCGTGAAACTAGTTGCTTATGAATCGGGCAAACAGCCTGCCCTGGGAGTGGTTGTTAAAGATTTAATCATCGGCGTCAGCCCGGCGATCGAAATGTTGAAGAAGAAACGAGTGCCGCGCGCTCTGGCGCAGCGGGCGAACTTCAAGAATGCCTCTCGGCGGATTCTCGACGCCGGCGCCGCGCCCAAAGACATGATCGAACTACTGGGGCGTGGACAGGCCTGGGGTAAATCCCTGGCGACGGTCACCTCTTTGCTGGCCAAAAGCATTGATCCCAAGAAGGCCCCGCGGGGGCTTTTCACGCCGCTCGCCGAGACACGGCTTCGGGCTCCTATTCCCAGGCCGGGCAAGATTACATGTGTAGGCCTGAACTATGCCGATCATGCGCGCGAGCAAGGCCACGAACCTCCCAAGGCTCCCATCTTTTTCCTGAAGTCCGGCAACACGATTTGCGGACCGGGCGACGCCATTCATCTGCCGCCGAATTCCACCCAGGTGGACTACGAAGCGGAGTTTGCCGTTGTGATCGGAAAGAAGGGAAGCCGGATTCCTGAGGAGAAGGCTTACGACTATGTTGCTGGGTACATGATCCTGCACGACGTCAGCGCGCGCGACCAGCAGTTTTCTGACGGCCAATGGTACCGCGGCAAGAGTTGCGACACTTTTGCTCCAACCGGCCCTTGGATCGTCACGCGGGATGAAATCAAGGACCCACACAACCTGCGCATCTCGCTCACGCTGAACGGTAAAACCATGCAGGATTCCAATACGTCCAACTTGATTTTCAGTGTGCCCTACCTGATCAGTTACCTCTCGCAGTCGTTAACGTGGGAAGTGGGCGACCTGATTTCCACCGGCACGCCGCCCGGAGTTGGAGTGTTCCGCAAGCCCCAGGTATTCTTGAAAGCTGGCGACACCACCAGTCTTACGGTTGAAAAGCTGGGGACGCTGACGAATCCCGTCGTCGGTCCATGAAGCTATTTCACTGCATGCAAAAGGAAGGTCTGGCCCGGGATTCTCCGGTGAACAACTGGCGTCATTCCTGGGCCAGGCGTTTCTGGGCTGCTTTCGGCAAGGCGTTATAAAGCGCCAGAAAGACCCCGTTTGTCCATCCGAAACCGACCACGTTGGTTTTATATCCTACCTGGATGCTCGTTGCGGAAGACCGATTGTCCACGTCGTACTTTTCGAAGATGGTTCCGTCTTTGCGGAAGTTATCAAGCACCATGGAAAGGAACTGCAGTGAAATGCCATTGGCATCAGCATCGTCGCCGTAACGCCGAAGCCCCTCAATGGCGATCAGCTGGATGGGCGCCCAGCCATACGGGGCGTCCCACTGGGCTCCGGTGTCGGTCATGCTCATTACGATTCCGCCGGGGCGATCGAAGGGTGACAGATTTTTGATGATCTCCCTGGCCTGCTCAGGTGAAGCCAGACCTACCCAGAGAGGATAAAAGGTCGTCGCGTAGGAATATCTGGATTGGATTCCATTCTTAAAATCGTAATCGTAGTAAAGACCGTAGGTACTGCTCCACAGGTAGTGGTTGACTTCCTTGCGGCGGATTGCTGCACGTTTAATCCAGTCTGATGCTGCATCTTTCATCCCCAACTGGTTGCTCATCCATGCCAGGTCCTTTTCAGACTTGTAGAGCAGGCAATTTAGTCCTACCGCTGCAAAGTCTGGAGTAGCGGCCCCGAACGGGCCAAAGCGAAAAGAGACGTCAAATCCCGATTCGCGCATGCTGCGGTCGCCCTTGTAAAACCTGGGCGTGAGAGCAAACTTGTCGAGGGTTTCTTCCTGCAACTTAGGGTGCTTCTTTGTTTTGTATTTCAGGTTGAGAGAAAATTCCGGGCCCATCACCTTGGTTTTTGAGCCTTCAGCGTTATTGGGAACCAGTTCCAGATAAGGCTTGCTGCCTTCCGGATGAAGCAGAAAATAGTCGGCGACTCTCTCATAATACTGATTGGCTGTAGATCCCAGCTCAGGAACCGGGCCCTCACCCAATCCGTAAAATCGTGAAAGGCCCGTCGATCCGGCCAGGTGAGGAGGTGATGTCCAGAACCGGTAATCCTTGACGGCATGCTCGTAAGCCTCGCGCAACCAGGCAGGGTCCGCCTGGCCCCTGGCCTTTTCCGCCTCGTAAACCGCCCGGATCATCGACGTCAGAAACGGTGGCTGCGAACGCGTCAGATAATAGGTCCGGTTGGCGTTGAGAACGTCTCCGTAGTGGTCGATTTCAAAGAAGAAGTTGTTAACAATATCCTTGGCAAGATGGAGTCTTCCATCTTCAATGAGTCCGCGAATGATAAAGTAGCTGTCCCAGCCGTACATCTCGTTGAACATGCCCCCCGGAACCACGTAGGGGTTGGGAAGATAGAGCAGCCCCTGGGGCTTGATGGTGCTGGGGGCAATGTCTCCCAGCTTCTTGATGACGGATGGCAAATGGCTCACCTGAACCTGGCAACGTGACTCTACGGACTTGAGACCTGCAGGTTCAGGGAAATCCGCCGGAAGGTAAAGGGCGGATTTTGCATTGGTTTTGGGATCCGCAAAAGTACTGCATTCCGTCATTGACCGGGTCAGGGTGTTCCAGCCGCTGGAAATATACTGCAGAATCTGCTGGACGCCGACGGCCGTTTTGGTACTGGTGGCACGAGAGACCCTTGCCGGAAGGACCGCAAGGCTCGCTGCGAGAATGAAATAAACGAAGATTGAAAACCGGATTCGTGTTTTCCTCATATGTTATGAACTATATTATCCCCGTTCTTCTTGTTCAACCTGTGATTCTCCGCTGGCGGTTTCATCCCTTGCGGCAAAGATGCTGGCACACCGGTTTGGTTGACCCCGGAGAGGCTTTTCTGTCAGAATTCTTTAGGAATAGAAACTATGCCTCGTACACTTCCAGGAGCCCGCGAGATACTCGCAGCCGCCAGGCTTGAGCACGTCCGTTACGCCATCCGCGACCTGGCCGTATTGGCGGACGATTTGACGCGCCAGGGCAAGCAGATCCTTCCCCTCAACATTGGCGACCCGGTGACCTTTGACTTCAAGACCCCGGCGCATCTGATTGATGCCACCGCCAGGGCCATGCGCGAAGGCCACAATGGCTACGCACCGTCTTTGGGTGTGAAACCTGCGCTTGATGCCATTCGGGCGGAGGCGGAAGCGAAAGGGATTCGGAACATCCAGAGTGTTTTTGTGACGGAGGGCGTCAGTGAAGCTGTAGACATTGTATTGACGGCCCTGCTGGAGCCGCATCAAAGCGTATTAACGCCGCTGCCGGATTATCCTCTCTATGATGCTGTCCTGGCAAAGCTGAGTGCCCAAACCAACTCTTACAATCTCGATGAGAGCAACGACTGGCAGCCGGACGTTGAACACCTGGAAAGCCGGGTCACCAAGAACACGCGCGGCCTGGTGGTGATTAATCCGAATAATCCGACGGGCGCGGTGTACTCGCGGGCAACGCTTGAAAAGATCGTGGAAGTTGCGCGGCGGCACAATCTGGTGATCTTCGCCGACGAAATTTATGCCCGGCTGATTCTGGACGACGAGCCGCACATTTCGATTGCCAGTCTGGCTCCTGACGTTCCGGTCGTCACCTTCGGCGGGCTTTCCAAGGAGTACATTGCTCCGGGCTGGCGGGTGGGGTGGGGCATTGTGAGCGGCGACCCGGCAATGGTTACTCCCTATGTTGAGGGCATTCACAAGCTGCTTCGCGCGCGGCTGTCGGCAAATCACCCTCTGCAATATGCGATTCCGGCGGCGCTCCAGGGGCCGAAGGACCACATCAAGGAAACCGTCGACAAGCTTCGCCGCCGGCGCGACCTGGTAATGCAATGGGCTCAGAAGACCCGGCGTGCAAGTTGCGTCAGTCCGCGCGGAGCCTTTTACGCGTTTCCGCGGCTCGATATCCCCGAGAGTGACGACCGCTTCGTGCGGGGACTTCTGGCAGAAGAGCATGTGCTGGTGGTGCACGGCAGCGGCTTCGGAGAAGCTCCGGGAACCCGGCACATCCGAATTGTATTCCTGCCGCCCGAATCTATTCTCGAGAAGGCGCTTGGAAAGATCACAGAATACATTGAGAAGCACTGGCCGTGACCTTCGCAGATTGGCACCCTTGAAAGGGCTGACCCCGACTGGTGCAAAGTTTGATTGTGGCGGCATCAAACTGAAAATATGTAACTTATAGTTTTGCAGTGGCTGTTTTTTTCGTCTCCCTCTGCTTATTCAGTCGCGAAAGTCTTGAACAAGCAGAGCGAGACCACCATTTGCGGTTCCTGCCTGATCGCGCTATTCTTGACACAACCGGAAAAGTTCAACGGGATTCTGGTCAAAACTGTTTTGGCTTGAGAGGTTTTTGTGGGAGATCAGGCATCGAAAAGCGAAGAACAGGCGGCGCCCCGGGAACTTCCCAATCAGTTTTGTCCGGTTTGCGGAAAGCGTCTGGAATCGAACCATTGCAAGATGGTCTGCCCACGTTGCGGCTTTTTCATGTCCTGCTCGGAATTTGAATAAGATTTTCTCACGACCAGAAACATGGTGCTCGATCCGTCGATCTTGTGGTCCACAGTGGCCTGCATCCAGGCCGACAATCTGAGGAGGCACGAAATGGAATTGTACACTGTTGCGAAAGAAGTGGATGGTGTGACGGTGCTGTCGCTGGCGGGCCGCGTGACGCTGGGCGAGGAAAGCAGCCATTTGCGGAGCACGATTAAGGATCTCCTGGGGCAAGGGAAGAAGCGCCTGGTGCTGGATCTCTCCAAGGCCACTTACATTGACAGCGCGGGACTGGGCACGCTCGTGGCGGCCTACACATCAGCCCGCAATGAAGGCGGCGACATTCGCCTGGCCAGCGTCACCGGGCGGTTCAACGAACTGCTCAACATCACCAAACTGGTGACGATTTTCGGTGTGCATGACACCGTTGAGGACGCTGTGCGATCTTTCAACTGATCCCTGGATTTGCTTTGCAGAAAAGCCCTGCCAGCGGCCACACAGCGCGACGCCATCGCCCGAACGGATTGTGCGGAAAGGATTCCGGTGCTACGGCTGAGCGCTGGCCGCGAGGTTTTCACTGGGGGCATGCTAAAGGCCGCCGGGGTTATCCATCCAATAGACCGTCAGGCCTGACAGCAACTTTGGGAAAAAGTCCGTCGACTTCTGCGGCATCGGCACGCCGGCAAAAGCATTGTCGCAGACGGCCCGGATGGGCGTTGCGTTCATCAGGAAGGCCACCTGGGCCTGGCCCGCGTTGACCTCTTCAATTGCGTCCTGCAGTTCGCGGACGTAGCGCAGGTGCTTCTGCTCGCGGATGGCCTGGCGGTCAATCTGCATCACCTTTTCAATCACCAACCCGTGCAGCAGCACCACGTCCAGGTTGCGCAGGCTTTCCGGGAATTCGCCCAGCGTGCCGGCAAGGTCGGCACCCTGCCGCAGGCTGAACAGCGCCGTCTGCTTCGGCCCGGCATAGGCTGCGATGGTGGGCCGGTCGCGCCCGGCCTGCTCCAGCGCCTGGCGAATGGTTGGCGCGTCCTGCTCAGCGTTTCCGCTGCAGGCAATCTTTTCCACCTCGAAAAACGGCGCGGCCTGTGTGCAGAGCTTCTCCCAGTCAAACCCCGGCAGGCTGTGGACCACGCGATGCGTGGGCAGCACCAGCAGCCCGTCGCTTTCCAGCGGAACAAACGTGGCCATAATGTAATTGGCGCGGTCGTCTTCCGGCTCTTCCTCCTGGCGCGCACGGGCGTAGGCCAGCGATGTTTCATAACGGTGGTGGCCGTCGGCAATCACCAGTTTCCGCGCCCTCATGGCCTCGCTCACCTTTGCCAGGATTTGCGGGTCCGAGACTCGCCACATGGAATGCGTGCTCTGGTCATCGTCCGTCACCTGCTGCCAGGGTTTGGCTTCAGTTTCTTTCTGCAGCAGGCCTTCGATTTTGCCCTCAGGGTCGCTGTAAAGCATAAAGATCTGGCCGAAATTGCAGCGCGTGGCCTTCAGCAGTTCCATGCGGTCCGCCTTGGGACCGGAGAGCGTTTCCTCGTGCCGGTGCACCACGCGGGCGGAATAATCTTCCAGGTGCAGCAGCGCCACAAATCCCCGCCGTTGCTTGCGAACATTGGGCTGCCCGGGAACGGTGTATTCCTGCACGTAAGGGTAGATGGCCGGCTCGCCTTCTGAAACCAGCACGCGTTCTTCAATCCATTTCTGCATTTCCGCTGCCGCCCCGGCGTAAACGCTCTGGCCGCTGTCCGGATCGGCCTGCCGCAGGATCATGCGGACAAAGTTCTGGG
>Ga0102953_1001049_pt1 | contig 17904 bp, 18 predicted proteins | sample SalPon2A_C_D2_MG_FD_78509 | JGI IMG/M metagenome (GOLD analysis project Ga0102953, IMG submission 78509) | Soil microbial communities from South San Francisco under conditions of wetland restoration - Salt Pond MetaG R2A_C_D2_MG | ecosystem: Environmental > Terrestrial > Soil > Wetlands | place... | reverse complement strand
TTTTAAGTTTTAAGTTTTAAGTTTTAAGTTTTAAGTTTTAAGTTTTAAGTTTTAAGTTTTAAGTTTTAAGTTTTAAGTTTTAAGTTTTAAGTTTTAAGTTTTAAGTTTTAAGTTTTAAGTTTTCAGTTATCTCAACTCACAATTCATAACTTAAAACCCAAAACTGCCTTTTCACCCTTGTGCCTGGACGGCGGTGATGGCCGAGACCGAGATGATGTCCTCCACCGAGCAGCCGCGGGAGAGGTCGTTGACCGGCTTGGCGAGGCCCTGGATGATCGGCCCGACCGCTTCGGCCCCGGCGAGGCGCTCGACCAGCTTGTAGCCGATATTACCGGCATCGAGGTCGGGGAAGATGATGGTGTTGGCCTTGCCCGCTACCGCGCTGTCGGGGGCCTTCTTGGCGCCGACCTTGGGCACCAGGGCGGCGTCGGCCTGCAGCTCGCCGTCGATCTGCAGATCGGGGGCGAGTTCTTTGGCGATCTCCAGCGCCTTGAGGACCTTGTCGGCATCGTCGTGCCTGGCGCTGCCCTTGGTGGAGAAGGAGAGCATGGCGACACGGGCATCAACGCCGAGGAAGCTCTTGCAGCTGCCGGCGGTGGCAACGGCAATCTCGGCGAGCGCCTGGGCGTCGGGATTGGGGTTGACGGCGCAGTCGGCGAAGCAGAGGGTGCCGTTCTCGCCGAACTCGGGGGTCTTGGTTACCATCAGGAAGACCGAGGAGACGGTTTTCATCCCCGGGGCGGTGCCGATCACCTGGAAAGCAGCGCGCAGCACGTTGCCGGTGGTATTGAAGGCACCGGCGACGGCGCCGCCGGCATCGCCCTTGCGCACCATCATGGCGCCGTAGTAGAGATTATCGTCGCCGGTCAGAAGCTTTTTCGCCTCCTCGCGGGAAAGGCCCTTCTTCTTGCGGATCTCCACCAACTCGTCGACGTAGGCGTCGAGTTTGGGCGACTCCTTCGGGTCGAGAAGTTCGACCCCTTCGAGGGAGGCGCCGAGTTCGGCGGCCTTGGCCTGCAGGGCCGCCGGGCTGCCGAGCAGCACCACCTTGGCCAGCCCGTCCTTGACGATCCGACCGGCAGCCTCGACCATCCGATCGTCGTAGCCCTCGGGCAGGACGACGGTTTGCAGGCTTTCGCGGGCCTTGGCCTTGATCTGATCAACTAAATGCATGGCAATCTCCTCCAGAACAGGGTTTGAATTCGGTTTTCCTTTATAGCCGAAGGGCCGGAGGGGGTCAACCCTTTTTGCCGGAGGACCGGCCGGTGCAAATCATCGCTGGCCGGACGCCGGGAGAATCGGGTATAATGAAGCGCGGATTGCCCGATATGGAATTGAATCGACCCCGGAATTACATTCTTCTCGCCTTCATCATCCTCTCGCTGCTGCTGCACCTGATCCTGCTCGCGGTGGCGCCGGAGGTGTGGAAACTCTCGCCGCCGGCGGTTAAAGAACCGGTCGTCGTCGAGGTGCGTCCACCGCAGCCCCGGCAGAGGGAGCTGGACCTGCCCGTGCCCGAGCGCGAAACGCCCCGCAAGAGGCCGGCCAAACGCCTCGGTCCCGCCGACCAGGTGGTCGAGAAGGAAACCGCCCCCAAAGGGGAGTTCCCGGAAGACCGCGCACCGACCGCCAGCGCACCGCCGGCGGAGGCCCCGTCGCGTCCGCCGGCCGAAGCCCGGCCGAAGCAGGAGGCGCGCCCGCCGAAGACGGTGACCCAGCGCCCCGTCGTCGAAGAGGCGGCGCCGCCGGCGGGAGCCGAGACGGTGCCCGAGGCGACCGAAGCGAAGCCCGCCCCGCGAAACCTTCCCGACCTGCGCACCCTCACCCAGCTGCCCTCGAACACGATCGCCCGGCTCGAGGACCAGTGGCGCCGCAAGTACCGGGAGGATGTCGAGCGCGGCGACGCCGTCTGGCTCGACACCGAGAAGGACATCCTGATCTCCTTCTTCCAGCGCTTCAGGAACAACATCTACAACGTCTGGAACTACCCACCCGCCGCGGCCGAACATCACCAGGAGGGGACCTGCCTGCTCAAGGTCACGATCAACCACCAGGGCGGCACGGTCATGGACGTCAAGGTCATGGAGAGCAGCGGCTACAAGGCCCTGGACGACGAAGCCGTGGCCGCCGTCTGGAAGGGAGGGCCCTACGGAAGCCTGCCAAGGGCCTACAAGGAGGATACCCTCAACGTCTTCGCCTTCTTCCAGTACACCCTCTCCCAGCGGGCGATTTATTGAGCCCGTCCTTGGAAAAAAGGAATCATCGGGGAACTCGCCCTTCGGGTCCAACCCTTTGGGCGAGCAAAGGGTTGGGCGGCGTCAGGGGCCGCGACCCCCTGGGTTTTGACCTTGACCTTATTCCCGAAACTTCCTTGAGAACATGAAAAAAGGAGCCGTCATGGCTCCTTTTTTCATGTCTGGAATATCCGTCTCCTCTTTCACCCTTTCCACTTGAGGCGGGGCTTGCGCGCCGCGCGGGTCTCGTCCAGGCGGCGGGTGCGGGTGCGCACCGGCGCTTCGTGCAGCAGTTCCGGCTGCTCGGCCGCCTCGCCGGCGATGGCGATCATGGCGTCGCAGAACTCGTCCAGGATCTCCTTGCTTTCGGTTTCGGTCGGCTCGATCATGATCGCCCCCTTGACCACCAGGGGAAAATAGACGGTGGGGGGATGATACCCGTAGTCGATCAGGCGCTTGGCCACATCGAGGGTATGGCAGCCGCCCTGCAGGTCGCGATCGGAAAAAACCACCTCGTGCAGGGAGCGGGCCGGGTAAGGCAGGTGGTAGGTTCCCTCCAGACGGGCCCGGATGTAGTTGGCGTTGAGCACCGCCATCTCGCTGGCGTGCCGCAGGCCCGCCGCACCCATCGAGCGAATATAGGCATAGGCCCGGACCAGGATGCCGAAATTGCCGTGAAAGGCGCGCATCCGGCCGATGCTGTGCGACCGGTCGTACTCGAGGCGGAAGCCTTCTCCCTCCCTGACCACCACCGGCACCGGCAGGAAGGGGACCAGCTCGTCGCTCACCCCGACCGGGCCGGAACCGGGACCACCGCCGCCGTGGGGCGTGGAGAAGGTCTTGTGCAGGTTGAAGTGCATGACGTCGAGGCCCATGTCGCCCGGCCGGGCAATGCCCATCAGGGCGTTGAGGTTGGCCCCGTCGCAGTAGACCAGCCCCCCCTTGGCATGGACGATGTCGCAGACCTCCCGGATCTGCGATTCGAAAAGCCCGAGGGTATTGGGGTTGGTGACCATCAGCGCGGCCACGTCCTCGTCCATCGCCGCCGCCACCGCGTCGGCGCCGAGCACCCCGTCCGAAGAGACCGGAACCACCTCGTAGCCGCACAGGGCGGCGGTCGCCGGGTTGGTGCCGTGAGCGGTGTCCGGGATCAGCACCTTGCGCCGGCTGCGCCCCCGGGCCTCGTGGAACGCCCGGATCATCAGCATGCCGGTCAGCTCGCCATGGGCCCCGGCCGCCGGCTGCAGGGTCACGGCGGAAAACCCGGAAATCTCGGCCAGCGCCCCCTGCAGCTCGTACATCAGGGCCAGCGCGCCCTGGCAGAGGCGCTCCGGCGTTTCGGGGTGGACGTTGGCCAGGCCCGGCAGGCGGGCGGCGACCTCGTTGACCTTGGGGTTGTACTTCATGGTGCAGCTGCCCAGGGGATAGAAGCCCGAGTCGACTCCGTAATTCCAGGTCGACAGACGGGTGAAATGGCGCACCACGTCGACCTCGGAGACTTCCGGAAAACCGCTCACCTCGTCCCGCACCAGGGAAGACGGAAGCGCCGCCTTCGGCACGTCGAGCTCGGGCAGACTGTAGCCCTTGCGGCCGGGATCGGAATGCTCGAAAATGAGCTTCTCGTCGAGAACCAGTCCGGTGCATCCCGGTGTCTTCATCGTTTCCCTCCCGCCAGCGCTTCCGCCAGGGCATCGATCTCCTCGCGGCTGTTCTGCTCGGTCACGCAGACCAGAAATTGCTTCGGCATCTCCTCAAAATGACGGTCCAGGGCCAGCCCGCCGAGAATCTTGCGCTCCTCCAGCCGGCTCAGCACCGCGGCCGCTCCCTCCGCGGCCTCGACCACGAATTCGTTGAAGGTCGGGCCGGCAAAGGGAAGGGAAAAACCCTCCAGGGCAGCAATCCGGCCCTTGGCGTACTCGGCCTTGGCCAGGTTCTGCTCGGCGACCTCCCGGATGCCCGCCTTGCCCATCAGGCAGAGGTAGATAGCCGCCATCAGGGCGCACAGCCCTTCATTGGAACAGATGTTGGAGGTGGCCTTCTCCCGGCGGATGTGCTGTTCGCGGGTCGCCAGGGTCAGGACGAACCCCCGCCGGTCGTCGCGGTCGACCGTCTCGCCGACCAGTCGTCCGGGCATCGAGCGCACCGCCTTCTGCCGGGCGGCGAAAAAACCGAGATAGGGACCGCCATACGCCAGGGGAATACCGAAGCTCTGGCCTTCGCCGGCGACGATATCGGCACCCAGCTCGCCCGGCGACTTGAGCAGGCCGAGGGCGATCGGCTCGGCCACTGCCGCCACCAGCAGCGCCCCCTCGCCGTGGGCGACAGAAGCCAGGGCGGCCAGATCCTCGATGACGCCGAAGTAATTGGGATAGCCGGCGACCACTGCCGCCGTCTCATCATCGATAAGCCGGGCGAGGTCGTCGGGGTCGGTGGCGCCGTCCCCGCCGAAGGCGACCTCCACCAGGTCCATCCGCAGGTAGCGGCAATAGCTCGCCACCGTCTGCCGGTACTCGGGATGCAGGGCGCGGGAGATCAGGACTTTCCTGCGCCGGGTGGCCCGGGCGGCCATCATCACCGCCTCGGCGCAGGCCGAAGCGCCGTCGTACATGGAAGCGTTGGCGGCATCCAGGCCGGTCAGCTGGCAGATCAGGCTCTGGTATTCAAAGATCGCCTGCAGGGTACCCTGGCTGATTTCGGGCTGGTAGGGGGTATAGGCGGTATAGAACTCGCTGCGGGAGATCAGGTGGTCGACGACGGCCGGAATGAAGTGGTTGTAGGCCCCGCCGCCGAGAAAGGAAAGGTGGCTGGAAGCCGTGGCGTTGCCGGCGGCGAGGCGCTCCAGTTCCTTGAGCAGAGGGCCCTCGGCCAGCGGTTGGGGCAGGTCGAGAGGACGGTCGAGGCGCAAGGCGGAAGGCACCTCGGAGAAAAGATCGTCCACCGACTCGACTCCCACGGCCTGCAGCATCTCCCGGATGTCCTCGTCGGTATGAGGAATATAACGCATCTGCGGCCCCCTAAACCTCTTCTTCGGTAAACGCCCGGTAGGCCTCGGCATCGAGAAGGTCGTCGATCTCGGAAGGGTTGGCCACCTTGATCTTCACCATCCAGGCGTCCTCGTAGGGCGAGGTGTTGATGATCTCCGGGGTGTCCGGAAGCTCTTCATTGACCTCGACCACCTCCCCCGAGACGGGGGCGTAGACGTCGGAGACCGCCTTGACCGACTCCACCACCCCGAGGGGCTTGCCCAACTCGAGAACCGATCCGACCTCGGGCAGTTCGACGAAAACCACGTCTCCCAGGGAATCCTGGGCGAAATCGGTGATGCCGACCGTCACCACGTCGTCCTCCAGCAAAACCCACTCGTGCTCCTCGGTGTACTTCAGCTCCTCGGGAAATTCCATCGCCAGCCTCCTGATATTTGGGTACGGGGGGCGCTGCCTGGAGCGCCCCGGGCGGGCCAAGCCCTGCCCTTACGAAAAGATCATTGAGCCTACAACCAAAACAAAAACCTTTTTCACCATCCGTTCGCTTCGCTCTCTGGAGAACACTGAGAACTGCATGAGACAAAAAAAGACCATCGGTCTTAATTCTCGATTTTGCGAAAATCTGTCCTCGATTCCTCATTTTCTCGTCACGGTCCACCAAGTCCGACAGGCTCCTGGAAAAAGCAGTTAGCCACGGATGCACACAGATGACACTGATCGTTCAATAGCTAGAGGCGAAATTCGGGCAACCAAACTGGTAAAATTTTTCTCCACGGTTTTGTTGTGATTTTATCCGCGGTTATCCGTGTTTAGTGGCCAATTGCCGTTTTTAAGTTTATTTCCGCCGAAAATGTAAAATTTGGCGTGTCAAACAAACGGTGTCCTGGCCACTTCGGCCGCCACCCGGCGCTTACGGATACCGACACTGAGCCGGGTTCCTACCGCCGCCTGACCCGATTCCAGCAGCGCGAGGGCGATGCCGACCCGCAGGCTCGGGGACATGGTGCCGCTGGTCACCACGCCGACCTGGCGCTCGCCGGCGAAGACGGGATAGTCGGCCCGCGGCACCCCCGGTTCGGTCATCCGGATACCGACCAGCCGGCGCTCGACCCCCTTTTCCTTCTGCCGCAGCAGGGCCTCCCGGCCGATGAAGCTCTCCTTGTCGAGTTTGGTGATCCAGCCCAGACCGCCTTCCAGGGGCGAGATCTCCGGCGAGAGTTCGTGGCCGTAAAGGGCGTATTTCTTCTCCAGGCGCAGGGTGTCGCGGGCGCCCAGCCCCACCGGCACCAGCCCATCCTCACGGCCTTCTTCCAGAAGCCTGTCCCATATTGCCTCGGCGGCCGACGGGGCGAAATAGAGTTCGAAACCATCCTCGCCGGTATAACCGGTGCGGGAAATGATCATGGGGACGTCGGCCACCAGCCCCTCGTAGAAATGGTAGTACCGGATGGCGTCCAGATCGGTTTCGGTAAGCCGGGAAAGGATCGCCCCGGCGGCCGGTCCCTGCAGGGCCAACTGGGCGAAATCATCGCTGACGTTGCGGATCTCCACCCCGGGGAAGTCGCCCTCCTCCAGCACTTCCTGCATGAAGGCGAAATCCTTGTCGGTGTTGGCGGCATTGACGCAGAAAAGGTAGTGGTCGTGGTCGAAGCGGTAGAGGGTGACATCGTCGACGACCCCGCCGTGGGGATAGCACATGGCGCTGTATTGAACCTGGCCGTTGACGAGTCGGGAGGCGTCGTTGATGGTCAACTCCTGGATGAACTTCAGGGCTCCCGCACCCCGCACCCCCACCTCGCCCATGTGGGAGACATCGAAAAGCCCGGCGGCACCGCGCACGGCCAGATGCTCCTCGATGACCCCGCTGTACTGCACCGGCATCTCCCATCCGCCGAAGTCGACCATCCTGGCGCCGTGCTTTCGGTGGGCCGCGTTGAGGGGTGTCTTTTTCAGCATGGCTGTTCCTTTCGTGTCGTAGGGGCGACCCTTGTGATCGCCCTGGGCGAATCTTGTATTCGCCCCTACAGGGCCAGGATATCCGGAATGCGTTCTTCGAAGCCGAGGGTCATCAGATGAACCCCCTGGCACATTTCGCGCGCACGGCCCACCAGTTCCCGGGCAATCGCGACCCCTTCCTCCAGCGGGTCGGCGGCCCCTTCGAGTCGCTCGATCAGATGTCCGGGAACCCGCACGCCGGGGATGTTTTCGTTGAGAAAGCGGGCCATGGCGGCGCTTTTGACAAGCAGGACTCCGACCAGCACCGGCACTTCGAACGGACGGGCGGCCACCATGAAGCGCTCCAGGCTGGCCGGGTCGAAAACCGCCTGGGTCTGGAAAAAACGGGCACCGGCATCCACCTTTTTCTCGAACTTCTGGAACATCAGCTCGAAGGGTTCGGCCTCGGGGGTCACGGCGGCCCCGGGGAAGAAACGGGGAACGCCGGCGAGGGCCTTGCCGGCCATGTCCCGGCCGGAATTCAGGTTGCCGACCACCTCCATGAGCTGGACCGAGTCGAGGTCGAAGACCGACCTGGCGGCCGGGTGATCGCCGAAGCGGGCATGATCGCCCGAGAGGAGCAGAAGGTTTTCGACCCCCAGGGCCGCGGCGCCGAGCAGGTCGGACTGCAGCGCCATGCGGTTGCGGTCGCGGCAGGTGAGCTGCATGATCGGCTCCACCCCCTCGCGAACGAGCAGGGCCGCCATGGCCAGGGGACTCATGCGCATGTTCGCCCCCTGGTTGTCGGTGACGTTCACCGCCGCGACATGTTCGAGGGCGCGGGCCTTGGCCAGGGACGCGGAAACATCGGTCCCCTTGGGCGGGGCGATCTCGGCCGTGACCGCAAATTGGCCGGCCGCGAGTTGTTGCTGGAGATTGGACATAGGAAGTGTTCAAAGTTCAAGGTTCGATGTTCAAAGTTCGATATTCAAGGAATTCCTGACATTGAACGTTGAACATTGAACATGCTTATCTGATCCGGTGTCTTCCCGGCTTGCGCACCTTGCCCCAGTTCTTGGCCGGGACGGGACGGCGGAACACCCCCTTGCGCCCCTGTTTCTTGAGTCGCTCGAAGATGAGGCGCCAGGCGCAGTCGAGTTCCCGGTCGGCCTCGCAGCGGCCCTCCTCCATGCCGCCGCAGGGCCCGTTCAAAAGACCCTTGGCGCAGTTTGTGACGGGGCAGATGCCAGCCGTTTCGTTGAGGATGCAATCGCCGCAAAGGGAACACTTTTCCTCGTACTGACCGAAGCGGCGGATATTGCCGAGGAAAAGGGAATTGAGGCCGCCGATGACCCGGTGATCGGTCGAGGCGGAGATGGACTGAATGCCGGCGCCGCAGGCCAGTACAAGAAGCGCTTCGGCCTCCCCGACCTGGTCGCGGTGCTGGCGCAAATCCCGACCGGCGCGCATGATGTGGCAGGCCTCGTCGATGACGACGCTGCCGGTGACTTCCCGGCCCTCGGAAAGAAGCCATTCCTGCATCTGGAATATCTCTTCCTCGCCGCCCGCCTTGCAGGCGGTGGCGCAGGCGGCGCAGCCCACCAAAAAAAGGCGGGTCTTGCCGTCGAGGTCCCGCAGGATCTCCTCTTTGCTTTTCTGCTCGCTGATAATCACAAAAACCCCCGTGATTGGTGATTGGTGATTGGTGATTGGTAAATAGAGCTTGGGTAAAACCCGTCCGAATCACCAGTCACCCGTCTCCAATTACCGCTTTTCCCGCCTCTTTGCGCTCTCCACCGTGTTGTAGAGCAGCATGGTGATGGTCATCGGTCCGACGCCGCCGGGGACGGGGGTGATGGCGCTGGCTCTGCGGCTGGCGGCCTCGAACTCGACGTCGCCCACCAGTTTCTTCTCGCCGACCCGGTTGACGCCGACGTCGATGACGACCGCGCCTTCCTTGATCCAGTCCCCCTTGACCATCTCGGGCTGCCCGACGGCGGCGATCACCACGTCGGCACGGCCGACGTGGGCGGCCAGGTCGCGGGTCCGACTGTGACAGACGGTCACCGTGGCATGGCGGGCAAGACACATCAGCGCCGCCGGCTTGCCGACGATATTGGAGCGTCCGACGACAACCACTTCCTTGCCGGAAAGGTCGACCCCGGTAGCCTCCAGCATCTTCATCACCCCGAAGGGGGTGCAGGATTGAAAGAGGGGATTGCCGGTCACCAGGCGACCGACGTTGTAGGGGTGGAAGCCGTCGACGTCCTTGTCCGGCGATATGGCCTCGAGAACCTTCGTCTCGTCGATATGCTTCGGCAGCGGCAGCTGCACCAGGATGCCGTCGATGCGCTGGTCGCGGTTCAACTCGTCGACGAGCGCCAGCAGCTGGGCCTCGGTCGTCTCCTCGGGCAGTTTGTGCTCGTCGGAAAAGATGCCCGCCTGGGCGCAGGCCTTCTCCTTCATCGAAACGTAGACCCGGCTGGCGGGGTCTTCGCCCACCAGCACCACGGCCAGGCCGGGCGTCACCCCCCGGCCCTTCAGTTCGTTCACGTCCTCGGCGATATCCTGCCGCATCCGGGCGGCGATGGCCTTGCCGTCAATTATCTTGTTCACCTTCAACCTCCTTGGTGGAATAAAGTCAATCCGCATCCGTGAGTTTCTTATTGCACGGCTCATTGTAAGCGGTATCGCAGATTTCACCCGGTGAGGAGAGAGGAGTAATTCCCTCGACAAGACGGGGGCCTGAGCTTTTCCACCTCACTCCCTACCTCTCACACCTCACACCTCACACCTCACGGATTCAGGGTCAAATAATACGAAACGCTTTCGGTGATGTAAAGAAGAAGTCCCGCCGGGGGAGCGAAATTTCACTGCCTCCGGGCAAAAAAAATCCCCGGTCGGATCGACCGGGGATTTTTTCAGCCATTGGCCGCCTTGGGGCAGCCGGCACAGCCGCCGCTGTCGCCGCCCGAGGCGCAGGCGGGCTTGGCGTTGCTGCCGTCCGAATAGCCCTGCTGGTACCAGCCTCCACCCTTGAGGGCGAAGCCGGACTGGGAGATGAGCTTCTTCACCGCCCCACCGCAGCTCTTGCACTCGGAAAGGGGGGCATCGGAAAATTTCTGTCGGGCCTCGAAAACCAGGCCGCACTCCTGACACTCGTATTCATACAGGGGCATGTCTTTATAACCTCCACGCGTCGATCGTTTATTCCGACGTTAATCTAATGTTTTGAGGAGATTTTGTCAAGGGGAGCAACGGGCGAGAGGAGGAATCCAGGGATTTCCAGATTCTTGATGGCGGCGCAAAAACTCACCATCTGCTGCGTTGCGGCAATTGCCCTCGCTGCTTCGACGTACGTTAGTACGCCTCATTGCTCGGCAATTGCGCGCCTTGCATTTGGCACTTTTTGCCTAACCATTCACAACATCATTCTTAGCTGAACCGCTATGTACTGCTCAGCTGTGAAAGACCCGGGCCAGGTTCACCGCCATGTACTCCGGCAGGGGGCAGCCCACCTCCTCGAAGAAATCCGGCAGGGAAAACTGGTCCCGCGGCGCCTCCTCGAAACGCAGACGGCTCAGTCCGAGGAAACACTCGCTGCGGCGGTAGATTTCCTTCTGGTCGGCAACCCCGCAGATCACATGATCCTGCAGCACGAAACGCAGATCATCCTCCACCACTTTTCTCTCCCGGTACTCCAGGCGCTTTTCCCGATTGCCCCGGTACTTATCCGGAAAATAATCGACCACGGTGGCAACCTGGTTCACGGGCAGATGCACGGTCTTCAGGGAATGGCAAATTCTCCGGCGATCGTTTCCGAGGGAAAAAGCCTCGACCTCGGAAAGAAAGATCTTGCCGGACCGGTGCAGATGCTCTCTTGCCTGATGGGTGGCGCTCGACTTGTCGTTGAGGATGTCGGGGAGGGTCAGGGCGAAGGGGTCCTCGCCCAGGGTTATCTCACCGATAACCGCGGAGAACTGAGAGGTCGGGAACACGATCACCTTGCGGGACAGATCAGACATGGGAGTTACCTCCTGCGGAAGAAAAAAGCTCCGTTCTGGCACTAATTGAGACAAACCCGGGCCGGTGGTCGCACTTCTTTCCCTGATCAGTGAGTTCGTTGTTGCAGTGCCGATCAAAGGCGGCATTGCACACCTCACACCTCATGGAATCAGGTTCTTCATCCTTCCAGCAATGCCCGCGCCGCCTCGACCGTCCCCCCTCGAACATAAAGTTTTTTATGGCGCGATTTCTCCCCCGCCACCAGGACGACATCGCTCTTGGCCACCCGGAAAAGTTTGGCGAAGAACTCCCGGCAGAGCTTGTTCGCCGCCCCTTCAACCGGCGGGGAGGTCAGCCGGACCTTCAACTCGTCCCCCTGAACACCGACAACCTCATTCCTGCTGGCTCGGGGCTGGAGATACAGATCGAGCGTCACGCCGCCGGCATCTTTTCGCAGCCAGGCGTCCGTCATTCTCTCTCCGCGGGGCTGCCTTCATCGTCATCGGCCGACCCGTCCTCGAAAGGCAGGGGCTCCTCGAGCAGGTTCGCGTCGGAACCCTTCTCCACCTGCAGCACCTCCAGGTCGAGCATGCGCATGTGGCTCTCGACCAGGGCGCGCAGGCTCGACTCGAAGGAGATCTTCTGGCGTTTTATTTCCTGAATCTCGCCGATCAGCTGAATGCGCCGCTCATCGGCATCGCGAACGATCCGTTCGGCCCGCAGCTGGGCGTCGGCGATGATGATCTCCGATTCCCGGCGGGCATTGGCCTTGAGCTCGTCGGTCATCTTCTGGGTGGTGACCAGGGTTTCCTTCATGGTCGCCTCGCGCTCGCGCATCTCCTCGACGGCCGCCCGGCTTCGCGAGAGTTCTTCCCTGAGTTCCTGACGTTCCTTATGCAGCCTCTCCAGTTCATCGGCGATCAGCTCCAGAAAACGATCGACCCCGGCCTTGTCGTACCCCAGGGGGCGGGTCTTGAATTGCTGCTGCTGAATGTCTATCGGCGTGATATTCATGTACCCACCTGTCAGTAGCCGCCGGCGAGCATGACGATCAACCTGAGAACGAACTGCTTCAGGACGGAGAGCCCGAGCAAAAGAACGATCGGAGAAAAGTCGATACCCCCGAACTGTAGGGGAAGGAATTTGCGCAGCCGGTAGAGTATCGGATCGGTGGCATTGTGCAGAAAACGCACGATCGGGTTGTAGGGATCGGGATTGACCCAGGAGACGAGGGCCCGGGCAATGACGATGAAGATGTAGATGGTGAAGGCCAGATCGACGATCTGGTATATCGCATTGAAGATAATGTTTCCGAAACCCATGATCTCCCTTTCCAACCGGCGGGTTTTACGCCAAAATACCTGATAATTATACCGTTATACAGAATCGCCATAAGAGTGTCAAACGGTTTCCCGGCTGTCCCGGGCAGCTGCCAGGGGCCCAAACGCCCCTGCCGCCATCGTTTTTTTGACATGGGGAGAAAAAAGAGCTACATTGGGTTCCCTTGGAAGTCGAGCCCGACCCGCCGCGGGACGGGCTCGACGTATATCGGAGACAACTGTTCAGCGTGCCCGAATTTTGTTCTCTGGCAAGGCGCGAGCAGCGCAGAAGCGCAGCATACACCGGCCATGTGAGCATTTGAGCAGCACCGCAACGCAGCCGGAGGGCAAAAGGCGGTTTGGGCTGAATAGTCACTATCGGACGAACGCAAAGGACTTCTTCCATGAAACGGACCAGCAACCTACGTATCCGCGGCCTCACCCCCATCATTGCCCCGATGGACCTGAAACAGGTCTTTCCCCAGTCGGCGAATGGTGTCGAAGTGGTCACCCGGAGCCGGGAGGCGATTACCAACATCCTCAACAACCGCGACAACCGCCTCATGGTCGTCGTCGGCCCCTGTTCCATCCACGACCCCCGGGCCGCTCTCGACTATGCCGGACGACTTGCCGCCCTGGGTTCCGAACTGGAGGATCAGCTGCTGCTGGTCATGCGGGTCTATTTCGAAAAACCCCGCACCACCATCGGTTGGAAGGGGCTGATCAACGACCCCGACCTCACCGCCACCCACCAGATCTCCAAGGGGCTGGGGATCGCCCGCGGCCTGCTTTGCTCCATCACGGACCTCGGCGTTCCGGTCGCCAGCGAAATGCTCGACCCCATCACCCCCCACTACCTCGCCGACATGATCAGCTGGGGGGCGATCGGAGCCCGCACCACCGAATCCCAGACCCACCGGGAGATGGCAAGCGGCCTCTCTTTTCCGGTCGGCTTCAAGAACGGCACCGACGGCAACCTGCAGATCGCCATCGACGCCATAAAGGCCGCCTTGCATCCCCACAGCTTCATCGGCATCAACAACGAGGGACGCAACGCCATTGTCCAGACCACCGGCAACCCCGATGTCCATATCGTCCTGCGCGGCGGCAACGGCAAACCCAACTATTCCCCCGAAGACATCGCCAGAACCGAGGAGATGCTGGCCATGGCCGGCCTCAATCCCTCGATCATGGTCGACTGCAGTCACGCCAACTCCTTCAAGGACCACGAGCGCCAGGAGGAAGTGCTGGTCAACGTCATCGACCAGATAGCCGCGGGCAACCGTTCCATCAGCGCCCTGATGATCGAGAGCAATCTCGAGGCCGGCAACCAGCCGGGCCCCAAGGCCCATGAGGATCTCAAGCAGCTCAAGTACGGGGTCTCCATCACCGACAAGTGCGTTGACTGGGACACCACCGAAAGGATGCTGCGCCACGCCCACGAGCGACTGCGCAAATGCGGGGGCCGCAAGGCTGCCTGAACGACTCCGAAGCCCGGCACCCGCCGGGCTTTTCCTTTTATACGGCTGCCTTAGGGGGGTGTCGGACTATACGGGCCGAAGCGAAAATTTGGAAGCTTGAGGCCAGATTTTGGCTCGTTTGAGAGCTCATAGTCATAACTATGGGCCGAAAAGGAGCTGAAATATGGGCCAAGCAGCCGAATTTGCAGCCGGCTCATGAATAGTTCGACAGCCTCCTTAGCCGTCTCCACTGTGGTAAAATAACGCTTCAAGCCCGCTTCCGCCTTGGCGACCCACGAAACGATCCCCCGGGAAGGACGATCATGAGCGAAAATCGCTGCGATTGCGAAAAGCCCACTGCCTCCGAAGCTGCGGACTGCTGCCCTCCGGAAACCAAACCGGAACCGTGCTGTCTTCCGCGGGAGGAGCCGAAGACTTGCAGCCCGCCTCCCGCCGAACCGGAAACCTCCTGCTGTCCCGGCGAGACGCCGGCCGAACGGCCCGGCTACCGCCTCTGGTCCTTCGTCGCCGGCTGGCAGGAGACCGCCGCGGGACGCGTGCCGAGGGTCAGGACGGGCCTGGACCGCTCGGATGTCCTCGCCCGCTGGCAGATGCGCTGGGGGCTGGGGCGCGACCGCTACCGGGTGGCGCCGGGACTCTACGCCGTAGGCCGCCCGGACGTCGAATCGCCGGTGCTGGTCTCGGCCAACTACAAGCTGAGTTTCGACGCCCTGCGTCGCGAGTTGACCGGGCTCGACGCCTGGCTCCTGGCCATCGACACGCGGGGCATCAACGTCTGGTGCGCCGCCGGCAAGGGAACCTTCGGCACCGACGAGATCGTCCGCCGGGTCCGGGCGAGCGGTCTGGAAAAGGTCGTTTCACACCGCACCCTCGTCGTGCCTCAGCTCGGCGCGCCGGGGGTGGCCGCCCACGAGGTCCAAAAGGGCTGCGGCTTCCGGGTCGTTTACGGCCCGGTGCGGGCCAGGGACCTGCCGGCCTTCCTCGACGCCGGCATGCAGGCCACCGAAAAGATGCGGCGGGTGACCTTCACCGTCTGGGAGCGTACCGTCCTCACCCCGGTGGAGTTGACCCTCCTCGGCCGCAAGCTGCTCTGGATCGCCCTGGCCCTTCTGCTGCTCGGCGGCATCGGCGGCGAGATCTTCTCCCCCGGGGCGGCCTGGAGCCGCGGCGGCGCGGCGATCCTCACCGGCCTGGGCGGGCTCCTGGCCGGGGCCGTCGTCACGCCGATCCTGCTGCCATGGCTGCCGGGGCGGCCCTTCGCCCTGAAGGGGGCGGTGGCGGGCGGGGCCCTCGCGGCCATCGCCCTGTTCGCCTTCGGAGGGGCGCTCGGCTGGCTCAACGGCGCTGCCCTGCTTCTGGCCCTGACCGCCGTCGCTTCCTACTGCGCCATGAACTTCACCGGCTCCTCCACCTTCACCTCGCCGTCGGGAGTGGAGAAGGAGATGCGCCGCGCCCTGCCCCTGCAGATCGGCGCCCTCGCGGTGGCGGCCGTCTGCTGGCTGACGGCGGCGTTTTGATTGGTTCGCCGCAGGCGGGAAGGTGAAAAAACAACCACCCCGGGCCCCTCCTTATCAAGGAGGGGAGGCTTTTAATCCCTTCCCTCTGCGGAAAGGGGCAATAGAAGTCAGCTGCCAACCTGAGTTCGAAAGTTGAAAAGGGAAAGAGAGATGTCCGAACTGCGCTATCTCAAAGAGGTCGTCACCCTGCAGCTCGATGTCGAGGGCTGCATCGGCTGTACGATGTGCACGGTCGTCTGCCCCCATGGGGTCTTCGCCATGCAGGACGGCAAGGCGGCCATCGTCGAGCTCGACCGCTGCATGGAGTGCGGCGCCTGCGCCAAAAACTGCCCGGTCGACGTCATCGGCGTCGAGGCCGGTGTCGGCTGCGCCAGCGCCATTATCTATGGCTGGCTCACCGGCAACGAGCCGAGCTGCGACTGCGGCGGCGACAGCGGCAGCTGCTGCTGAATCCCCTTTCCTGGCCTTTGCCCGGGAACCGAAACGATCCCATGTGCCTGATCCTCTTCGCCTGGAAAGAGCACCCCGACTTCCGCCTGGTCCTCGCCGCCAATCGGGACGAGTTCCACGACCGGCCGACGGAACCCGCCCGCTTCTGGTCCGATGCACCGCAGGTGCTGGCCGGCCGGGACATGGTCGGCGGCGGCACCTGGCTGGGAATGACGCGGACGGGCCGCATTGCGTCCGTGGCCAACGTTCGCGAGCCTTCCGACCGGCGCCACGGCACCCCCTCGCGGGGCCTCATGGTCGCCGACTTCCTGCGCGGCGATGAGCCCCCCTCTGTCTGGCTGCAGCACCAGGCCGAAAGAGCGGAGGCCTACAAGGGCTTCAACCTGCTCGCGGCGGAAGGGGAGGAGCTCGCCTGCTACAGCAACCGTAACGGCCGGGCACGGGTTCTCGCGCCGGGGCTCTACGGACTGAGCAACGCCCTGCTCGACACTCCCTGGCCGAAAGTCGCCGGAGCCAGGGGCGAGATGGCCGCGCTGCTCGCCGGCGGCGGCCCGCTGCATCCGGACGACCTCTTCCGCCTGCTCGCCGACACTTCCCGCCCGCCCGACGACCAGCTTCCCGACACCGGCGTCGGCCTTGAGCTTGAGCGCCTCCTCTCGTCACGCTTCATCGTCTCGCCGCGATACGGTACCCGCGCCTCGACGGTCGTCCTGCTCCGAAACGGCGGAGAGGCGACCTTCATCGAGCGCGCCTTCGACCCCGCGGGCCAATGCATGAACGAATGCCGCCATGACTTTGCCGTCTCCGGCAGAAATTGAAGGTAGGAATAGCAGCTGAAGTTAAAGGCCAATCCCCCCTTGGAGTTCGCCTCCGACGGGTGGAGGTTTCGGGAAAAAGGCGGGCCTCCCCCCTACCCCCACCCGAACGCCTTGCGCGCCTTCTCGGCAATCGTCTCGCCGATGCTGATCGACGCCGTGGCCGCCGGCGAGGGGGCGTTGAGCACGTGGATCATTCCCTCCCCCTCGACCAGGTGGAAATCGTCGAGCAGCTTCCCCGACGAATCGACCGCCTGGGCCCGCACCCCGGCGCCGCCACCCGCAAGATCCCGGCCCCGCACTTCGGGCACCAGCCGCTGCAGGTCGCGCACGAAGGCCCCCTTGCTGAAGGAGCGGTAGTACTCCTTGAGCCCCACGCTCCAGAAGCGTGCGGCGAGAAGCCAGAAGCCGGGATAGACGAAGGTCTCCAGAGTGTCGAACAGGGAGAATTCGAGACGGCCGTAGCCCTCGCGCTTGAGGGCAAGAACCGCGTTGGGACCGGCTTCCACCTCGCCGTCGATCATGCGGGTGAAGTGGACCCCGAGAAAGGGAAAGGCCGGGTCGGGAACCGGATAGATGAGGTTGCGCACCAGGGAGCGTCGCGGCTCGGCCAATTTGTAGTATTCGCCGCGGAAGGGGACGATCTTGATGCCGGGATCGACGCCGCCCATCCGAGCTACCCGATCGCAATGAAGACCGGCGCAGTTGATCAGGAATCGGCAGCGAACCTTGCCCCGGGGAGTCTGCAGCTCCATGCCCGCGGCCGTCCGTCGTATCGTGCGGACCTCGGAAGAGGTGCGGATCTCACCGCCCCTGCCGCGCACGACGGATGCCATCGCCTCGGTCACCCGGGCGAAATCGACGATGCCCGTCTGCGGCACATGGAGACCGGCGATGCCCCCCACGTGCGGCTCGTACTCCCTGAGCTGGCCCTCGTCCAGGCGCTCGATCCCCTCCAGGCCGTTCTCCCGGCCCCGGCGCTCCAGCTCCGCCAGGGCCGGCAGTTCGTCCTCGCCGGTGGCGACCACCACCTTGCCGCAGCGCTCGTGGGGGATGTTGTGTTCGGCGCAGAAGCGGTAGAGAGCCTCCCTGCCGGACACGCAGTTCTTCGCCTTGAGGGACCCGGGCCGGTAGTAGAGGCCGGCATGGATCACCCCGCTGTTA
>Ga0102953_1001048_pt1 | contig 17907 bp, 14 predicted proteins | sample SalPon2A_C_D2_MG_FD_78509 | JGI IMG/M metagenome (GOLD analysis project Ga0102953, IMG submission 78509) | Soil microbial communities from South San Francisco under conditions of wetland restoration - Salt Pond MetaG R2A_C_D2_MG | ecosystem: Environmental > Terrestrial > Soil > Wetlands | place... | reverse complement strand
TCGCCGAGCTGCGCGTGGATGAAACCGATCAGGTGGACTACGTCCGCTACGTGACCCGGCGCTATGGCAACCTGATCGACGCCTTCTCGGTCGTCGGCGAGGATCTCGCGAAGGCCATTTCCGAGCAGGAGATTCCGCTCAGCAAGGTCGATTGCGTTCCCGAGCGAGCGGCGCCGGCGGAGGCGGGGGAGCAGCGCAATGCCCTGTACGGCGGACTCCTCTCGGAACGCATCGCGAGCAGCCAGTGGCGTAACGAAGAGCTCTTCGGCGAGGAGGATCCTGCACGCGATGAGCCGGTGGGCTCTCCACCCCCACCGGTGCAGCTCGGACGCGATCCCCTGCCCGAGCGCACGGTGGGGATCGTCATTCCCTGCTACCGGCACGGCATTTTCCTCGATGCGTGCATCGCCTCGGTCAAGGCGCAGACGCTCAGGCCGGCAGCGATCGTCGTGGTCGACGACGGGTCGAGCGATCGGGAGACGGTTGAGGCGCTCGCCCGCCTCGACGACGACCCCGAGGTCACGGTCCTGCGCCAGCCCGAGAATGCCGGCCCCAGCGCCGCTCGCAACCGTGGGATCAAGCAGCTCGACACCAGCTATGTCCTGCCGATCGACGCAGACGACCAGCTAATTCCCGATGCGCTGGAGCGGATGCTGGCCCAGCTCGAGGCGGCTCCCGAGGGGGTCGGCTTCGTCTATCCCAGTTGGCGTCATATCGGCAATCAGTCCGAGGAGGTCCACCCGCCCGCCTACAACCCCTGGTTGCTGATGATGGGGAATTACTGCGCCGCCCCCGCGCTGTTCGACCGCCGGCTATTCGCCCAGCATGGATTCCGCTACCCCGAGGAGATCGTGGTCGGACACGAGGACTGGGATCTGATCCTCCAGTTGGCGGAAAGGAGTGTGCACGGCGTTCCCGCCGACGACCCGACCTTCCTCTATCGCAGGCAGGGCTTCAGCCGGGTCAACGCGGTCGACTACGGGCCCGATGCGTTCGAGAGGACGATCGAGCGTCGCCATCCGCACCTGTATCGGAATCGCGACGCGATCAAGGCGCGCTGGTCCCCGGCGCTTAGCATCGTGCTGCTCGACGACTCGTCCGGCGCATGGCGGGCGGAGGATCTCCCCGGGCTCGAGCGCCAGACCGGCACGGATTTCGAGGCGTTGGCCCGAACCGAGCTTCGTGAGGGCGTCCGGGCGGTCGACGGAATGGCCGATTCGAATTCGCCGGGCGCCTCGCTGCAGGCCGCGATCGACGCCGCGCGCGGTCGGTGGGTGCTGCTTCTGCCGCGCAGCGCCGCCGCGGTTCTGGATGTGCCGTCGTTCGTCGAGCAGGTGATCCACTCTTTCGTCGCGAATGGAAATGCGTTTGCGCTCGTGCTCGCCGATATGCCCGGCCTGCCGCGTGCCTTCTTCGGCCAGCTCGACAACATCGAGCGTCTTTCGGCGAAGCCCGGCGCCATCGCCTTCGAACGGTCGTTGTGGGGCCCCGCTCCCGAGATTCCGCTCGGGGTCGAGGGCTCACCGTTCGCCGACCTCGCGGTCGGTCTGAGGACCATCGGCCCGGTGCAGTGGAGGTTCGCTCCGGTGGGAACCGAGAGCACGCCCTGGTTGGTCGATCCGCCCGAGCGACGCGACGACCCGGGCCAGATCGACATCAATCTGCCCCGCTGCGCGGACATGTCGGAGGCGGCGATGCGCCACATGGTTGTCCACCAGACCCCGCGGCTGCCGGAGCGGACGCCCGGAACCGTGCGGCGCTGGAAGCAGTCGGAGCCATGGACGCCGCCGCAGACGCAACTGCTCTACCGCTTCATCGATCCGAAAACGCAGTTCCGTACGGTTCTAGCCGATAGGCACCCGCCCCCTGGGTACATGCTGGAGCGCATCCTCGGCAATACGCACCTCGTGTCCCTTCCTGACACCAAGCGGGTGGTGCATGCGAACCACAGCTTCAAGGTCACCGATCGACAGGGGGAGTTGGTCGAGGGCGAATATCACATGGGATATGTCGAGCAAGAACCGCTCGTGCTGATGGACCCCCTGGAGCTGCGGCGCGTCCCTGAGACCGGGCAGGAGACCCTCGTCGCCGGCCGGGGCGATCCGCTGTTCCACAGTTCCGAGCCGCTTGAGACCCTCGGCTGGATCGAGGCCTGCCCGATCCTGCCTCGCCGTAGCGACATCCTCCATACCGGACCATGGGCCGTCGTTTCATTGCGGCGCCAGGCCGATGCTCGCGGTTGGAGGCACAGCTACTCGGTCGGCGCTGCCGATGTGGGCCCGGGCGAGGGCGACATAGGTTCTCTGCGCCGCTATCCGGGGCCGGAGATGATCGCCCTGCGGCTACGCTCCGACGGGCGGCTCGACAGCGAGCTCTGCGTGCCAGGTCGCGCCAGCCGCGATCCGCGCAAGATCGCCCGCTGGATCGCCGAGCCGCTTCGCGCCGGTCGCAGCCCGGCCGGGATGAAGGGCGTGGCCCTACGTGCGCGTTACCTGACGCTCCATCACCGGGCCCGCCGCCTCGCCGGGAACGACGGCGAGACCCTCGGGTACCTGTGTCGCGAGAACATCCCCGGCTGCAGCACCCTCTACAGCACCATCCACCCCGTGACCGGCGATCAGCTGGTGACCCGGTTCCCGCAGGAGGCGACCGATGAGGGGTACGTCATGGACGGCATCCTCGGCGCCATCTTCGACCCGCCGAGCGGCGATGCCGCGAGCGGGGCGCCGGGCCTGTGACTGCCGGCGAGCGACGGCAAGCAGCCGTGACGGACGATCGACCCCGGATTCTCTACCTCAGGCCGAGCGTGGACGACGGCGCCTTCGACCGGGCGACCGTCGATTCCTTCGCTCGTCTCGACAGGGCCCGGTGGGCGTCCCACCTGATCGTCACCGAGCCCTCGCCCAACCGCCGGTTGCATCAGCTTGAGCCGCTCGCCGAGGAGATCGTGAACCTGCCAGAGCAGACGACCGGAGAGGCCTTTCCGGAGCTCATCCTGGGCTTCATCGAGAGTCACCGCATAGGTCTGTTGAGCGTCGCCGGCTCGCGGCTCGGCTTCGACCTCCTCCCAGACATCGCGGGCCTGCCCGACCCTCCCGCCGTGCTCGTGCATTTCGCCGACGGCGAACCCGGTCCGTCGGGCTATGTGGGCTACGTGGCCCAGCGGTACGGGGATCTGGTCGACGCCTTTCTCGTTACCGATGAGCGGACGAAGCAGGCGGTGGCCGGGAGTGGGATTCCGCAGAGCCGGATCGAGGTTGTGCCCTCCGACCCCGGGGACGCGGGCCTCCACCAGGGGGAGCTCTTCGAGCGCCTGCTGGCCGGCCGGCAGGCGGGCGCCGCCCGACGGGCCGCGAGGTCCGATGCGAGAACCGCCGCTGCGCCGGCCGGGGAGCCACTGAGGCTGCCGCGCAACCCACCCCCCGAACGCACCGTCAGCGTCGGCGTGCCCTGCTTTCGGCATGGCATCTACCTCGACGAGTGCATCCACTCGATCAAGCTTCAGTTCCTGCGTCCGAAGCACATCGTCATCGTCGACGATGGCTCCGACGATCGGGAGACGCTTGAGGCGCTTGAGCGATGGGAAGCCGATCCGTCGATCACGGTTCTGCGCCAGCCGGCCAACCTCGGTCCGAGCGCCGCGCGCAACCGAGCCCTCGAGGTCTTCGACACGGACTACGCGTTGTGGATCGATGCAGACGACCAGCTGCTGCCGGGAGCGCTGGACAGCATGATCGCGAAGCTCGAGGAGGCGCCCGAGGATGTCGGCTTCGTCTATCCCCACGCAAAGCACACCGGCAGTCGCTCCGACTACGCCGAGACCCCGCCCTACGAGCTCTTGCTGCGGATGGGGCGCGATGTCTGCCCGTCCCCGTCGATGTACGACATGCGCGTGTTCGACGAAACGGGCATCTCGTTCTCGGAGGACATGGTCACCGGTCACGAGAGCTGGGATCTGACGCTCCATCTCGCAGAGCGAGGCATCGCCGGTCAACCTGCCGATGGCCCGACGTTTCTTTACCGCAAGCGCGGTTTTAGCCGCTTCCAGGCGTTCGACCGTGGACGCGACCGGCGCCGGGCGCTCGAGGCGCGGGGGTCGGACGACGCTGTGGACTGGACGCCGCTCGAGACCCAGCCTCTATGTCGTCACCTGCACCCTGACCAACCGACGCGAGTGGTCACGAACGACCGCAATCCCCCTCCCGGACTCCGCTTGGAGTTCGACCTGGGCGTGACGCACGCTTTCGCCCTGCCGGGCACGCGGAGGCTGGTCGCGAGGGCGGGGACCTTCGAGTTGAGTGACGAGCAGGACGAGTTGGCCGAAGGGCAGGCCTTGGGTTACATCGAAGATCGGCCGTTCCCCCAGTGCGAGTCCCTGGAGCTGTGCGAGGTGCCGGAGAGCGGCGAGCGGGTATTGGTTGCGGGTCCCGAAGATCCTCTGCACGGGGTTGCCAGGCCGATTGCCCTGCTCGGATGGGTGCAGGCGTTCCCGCTCCAGCCCCGCGGGGGCCTGCCTCACGACGAGCCGGCGGCGAGGGTCGCCGTGCTTTACCGGCAGCTCGACAGCAAGTCTGGGCAACACCTCTATTCGGTCGGGCCCTCCGACGGCGAATCGCCGATGGCCACCGTGGGCTCGCTGTTCAACTCCCCGGGTATGGATCGGGTCGCCCTGCGGTTGCGCGAGGACGGTCGTTTGGCCACCGACCTTGCGCGCCCCGGGCGGGGGACGCGAGATCCGCGCGAGCTGGCGCGCTGGGTGGCCAGGTCGCCGGCGTCGGACACGGGCCCGTATCGGTCTCCGACGGCGAGGGCCAGGAACCTGGTCCGGCATCGGCTCGGGCGCCGGCCGAGCGACGACCCAGGTGTCACGCTCGGGTGGCTGAATAGAGAAGGCTCACCGGGAGCCCGCCCCCTGTTCAGCACCACTCATCCCGTAACCGGGGACCAGTTGGTCACCTGCAACCCACAGGAAGCCGTCGCCTTCGGCTACCTCTTCGACGGGATACTGGGGTACGTCATCGCCTAAGCATCGGCGTGAGCGGAAGTAGAGGGGTGCTTCAGCTCGAAGGCTGACCGATCCTCTTCGATCGCTCTGTCGACCCAGGCGCGCAGCTCCGGGTCGTCGCTCTCCACCGTCTTCGAGAGGCCGTGGCGGACGTGCGAGTCCCGAACGAGCTGCGGTGGGCGGTTGATGGCGCGAAGGCGGGTGAGGAGGTCGGTGTCCTGGTACCAGACGCGGAACGCGGGATCGAAGAACTCGCCGGGGGCGTGCGACATCTCGTCCAGGGTGGCCCGGCTGAGGGCGAAGCACCAGGCCGAGAAGTCGGTGCGGAACCAGGTTCCCTCGGTCAGTGGAAAGGTGACGGCGGCGCCATGGTCGAGAGCCTCCTTCAGCGGTGGCCACCATCCGGATTGCGGCTCCACGTCGTCGTTCATCACGACCGCGTAGGGGGTTTCGACGGCCCGCAGCCCAGCATTGACCGGGGCGGTGAATCCCTGCGGTGGCGCCCCGTTGTCGACCAGGACGATCTGGTGCGGCACCTCGGTTCGGGTCTGCACTGCACTTACGCATCTGCCTACGCGCTCGGACGCGGCGTCAAGGGTGGGAATCACGACCGTCACCTCCGGCAAGGATCCAAGGGCCGCCCGGGTCAAGGAATCTCTCGGTCGCGCCGGGCGAGCGACGCTGCCCGCGACGGTCACTACCTTGCGGCCGTTCGAGGCAAGCTCCATGCATATCGCCGCCAGCTCGGACCCGGGCTCTGCGCCGGTCGCCCTGAGGGCCAACGCCTCTCTTTGCCTCAGGGCCAGCGCGTGAGTGGCGACCGGGTGGCTGTCGGGCCGTAGCGGCAGGCTCGCCGCGGCGGCGGCGATCCTCGGGTCATCAAGGGCCGCGACAAGCGGACCGAGCGCCGCCGGATCGAGCTCCCCAGCGCCGCTGAGCAGCACGACGATCTCCCCGTTCGCCTGGGCGGCTGCCCGCCGCGCGCAGCTCACGAGCCCCTCGCGGTTTTCGTTGCGGATCAGGCTGGCGTCGCCCGGGAGGTCTTCGAGCAGCTCATCGAGGCCCACCGTCGCATCGTCGACGACGATCGTCTCGTACTCCGGCGTCGGGCTCAAGGCCGCGACGGATCGCAGGCAGCTGGCAGCCTCCTCTGGGCTGCCTGCGAGGTGGACGATGACCGTGGGAGGGGCAGCCATTAACCGCAAGCGTAGCGGTCATCCCATGTGCAGAAGGCGGCAGGTAACCGCAGGGCAAGGGTCAGTCGTGACTCGGCTGCGAATCAGCCGCCCGGCAGGGGCGGTGAGCGAGTGAAGCTCTTCGCCGCCTGGAGGCATTGCCGTTGGGTGCGGATCAACTCCATTTGACCGGTGACCGTGTCGACAAAATAGGTGCGTCCGTAGGGCGATGACCAGGCCGGATCGGGAGCCCCGTCGATGGCGTAGTTCCCACTGGGTAGAACGGTGTCGCGCCTGCAGCTGAAGGTGGTTTCCTGTTCCGCAACGACGCTGGTCAGCGACGGGTCGTTGAACTCCAGCTGCACGCTGCCCGTCATATCCCAGGTATTCCCGAAGACCGGGACGCCAGGCGTAACCTCCACTGGCTGGCCGAAGGTCCAGATCATGCTTTCCCGCCGCGGATGAGGAATGACATCATGGATCATCGCGAGGACACGAGTGTCTTCGATATAGGCGCTAGTGAAGTAATTCGAGTACGTATTTACGATCCTCAGCCAGCCGACGGCGATGAGGGCGCAGGCGACGGCTGCACCAAGGGAACTCAGTAGGCGCGCCCTTGGCAGACTGCGGAACGCGAGTGTGGTCGCCAGCATCAAGCCCGAGTAGAGGATAAGCACCCACCCGATGCTCGCAAGTGCATTGACGCGATCTCCAACGCCCGGCGCGAGTGGGTTGTAGTAGTCGGTTCCCGGGACGTAGATGGCATAACCAAAGGTAACGACCAGCCCCCCCGCTACAAGCGTCACTAGCCAGCGGCGCAGCTCGGTTCGGCTGGAGTCGGCGGCTGGAAGCAGGACATAGACCAGAATGGCGGCGGCTGGAACTAGCGTCACCAGGCCGACGATGTACCAACCAAAACTGCCAAAGGGTAGTACGACGGTGGTAAACAATGCTCTACCCGATTCGAAGATAATGTGCGCATGAGCCCATGCGCCCGCTTCCGTTTCCTCATGGCCGGCAGACGAGGCCAAGGTCACCAACAACACCAGTGGTATCAAGACCACGCAGTCGGCCACCCAGCGGGGCACAGCCTCCCTCCATGGAACGTGGAGGCGATAGAGCGCTACCGATGAGAGCATCAGCGGTAGCGCTGCCTCGTAGAGGAGAGTGCTCATCACGAACGCTGCCAGTGAGGCGCAATGAAGGGCGATCCTACGAGGAGCCTCGGGAGCATCGAAGGCCATCAGTGCCAGTAGGAAGCCAAATGCAGCGAGGCTCAGGGCGGCGGGGATGTGGGCCGTCGCCGACCAAAAATGCAGCGAGTTGGTCGCTGGAAAGATCAGGACCAAGACCGCGATCAGTCCAGCGTCGAGAAACGCCACTCCGAGCCTACGTAGCAGTAGGTAGAGGCTCAACGACAACAATGCCCCGGTCGCTCCAAGCCAGGCAAACCAGAAACCCATATGAGGTCCGAAGACGGCATTCAACGCAACCAAGTAGACGGCGGCAAGTGGGCGCTTTGCCTGATTTAGTTCTGTAAGGAAGCTGTCGACTACGCCGCCAAACCCGTGAGTGTGGGAAGAGAATACGTACAGCTCTCTGATTGCCCAAGTGTCCGAGAGAAAGCCGCCATGCACAGCGTGCGGTCCGTAGGCGGCAGCCGCGATCACAGCGAGAACTACCGCAACTGCTCCCGCCTGCAGCCAAGGTTTCTTCATCGAGTCGCTGGCCTTCATCGAGTGACTGGCACTCTTTCTGAGTGGCTATCTCTGCGGCGCCCGATGAGGGTGACTATATCGCCGAGATTGAAACGGACCGACCGCTCGCCGAGTGGGCGGTCAGCGATCCAGTCAGCCAACCGTCGTACTGTGGTGCTGCGCGGTGCCATCGTGCCGAGCTTGTGCGTCATATAGCGAAGGGAGTAGTAAGCACTGGGGTGGCTAACAGAAAGGAGTTCGAAATCGTTCTCCAGATAGCGAGTGAGCGTGTCGACCGTGAAGAAAAAGTTATGATGCCGCGGGGTCAGCAGATGCCATCGCTGGCCGGATAAGCGAGCAACGAGAGCGGCGGCATCTCCAGTCGACAACATAAGGGTCCCGCCGGGTCGAAGCACATGGGCCGCTTTTGCAAAGTCGGCTGCGGGGTTGATCGAATGCTCGATGTAGTCCCACATCGTCACCGCGTCGAACGAAGCCGCTGGATAGTCCGCAGTTTGAAAGAGGCCATTGGTTATGTCTAGGTCGAGCTGCTCCCTACCCCAGGCGCTCATGTCCGGCGAGATGTCGATGCCCTGGACTTCCCAGCCGGCCGAGCGAGCCTCGGCCATGAAGAAGCCGGCAGCGCTGCCCACATCGAGCAGACGGCCCGGGTCGGTTGCATCAGCCAGCTGGGACAGCCGTCGTCGGGCGGTGAGGCGATGCTCACGGGCATCGCTCAGGTAGTCGGAATAGCCGCTCGCGTCGCCATCGCCGTGATGGTCGAAGTAGTCACTGGCGTAGATCGACAGCAGGTCGTCAGCGCTGGGCAGCTCGCGTCGGAAAAGCAGCCCGCACGTCCGGCATGCGACGATCTCGTAGCCGTCCTTGCGCCACTTCGGTGGTTGGTCACCCGGAATCGGTGCATCGCACAAATTGCATTGCATGGCGCTAGTCGCTGAGGTGATGTCGCGCGCTGTCGCGAGGGATTGGCGCAGGTACTTCATGGCCCCTGCGCGGTACATTTGCAAGGCCCAGATCCAGGCCTGTTACATCGAGTCCCTCGATATGACTTACAACGTATAAGGGGCGATTCTTGACCTCATCGTAAACGCGACCCATATAAATTCCAATTACGCCGAGGATTAGTAGTTGCATGCCACCTAGGAAAGAAACCATGATCGCTATCGACAACCATCCGGGCACAGTGTCGGCGACGGTGAGTTTGGCGATTAGGTCGCCCACCCCTGCCAGGAAGGACAGCGTCGCGACGAAGAAGCCGATGTGCAGCGCAATTTCCAATGGCACATGGGAGAAGCTCACAATTCCGTTGACGCCAAGTCCGAGCATGCGTCGGAAATTGTACTTCGGCTTGCCGGCATGCCTGTCGTGATAGTCGTACGGGACCGAGGTTTGGTTAAAGCCAATCCAGCTGAACATGCCGCGTAGGTAGCGGCTGCTCTCGCGCATCGACCGGAACGCATTCAACGCCTTGCGATCAATGAGGCGGAAGTCTCCCACGTTGGGAGACATCTCGGTCTGGGAAACGCGGCAAAGGAGCCAATAGTAGCCCCGAGCAGAAAGGCGCTTGAAAGCGCTCTCGCCACTGCGATCGACACGTTCCGCATTCACGACCTCGAATCCGTCGCGCCAGCGAGAGATCATCTGCGGCACAACCTCAGGTGGATGTTGAAGATCGGAGTCCATCACTACGACAGCTTCTCCTCCAGCGAGGTCCAGTCCCGCCGTGATCGCCGCTTGATGGCCGAAGTTCCGCGACAGGGACAGCAGCTTGAATCGCTTGTCCTGACTGCGGATCTCACGCATGACCCTGAGGCTTTCATCGAACGAGCCATCATCGACGAGGATCACCTCGCACGGCTCGCGGATCTCGTCGATAACCGCTCCAAGCCGGCGCTGAAGCTCCTCCAAGCTCTCTGCCTCGTTGTGGACCGGCAATACGAAGCTGAACGTCGGAGGATCGACGTTGCCTAGCATGTTTGACATCTACCTTTTTGCCTACCTGCCGCCAGAAAAATGATCATACCCTCGCTGAGGGACGCGGCATTCTGGACCCCCACGCGTGTCAAGTTGTGGATTTGTTTATCGCTCGCGCGTGGGGGACGGAAGCCCTGCGCGCGGACACCCGACTGAGCCCTCAGGCGAGAGGCGCTGGATCGCGCCTGCGCCATCTCGGGCTCGACTCCAGGTCGCGGCGCCTGGCCGAGGACGAAGGCGAGATCCTCGGCTACCTACCGCGCCAGCTGATGCCCGGCTGCAGCACCCTCTGCAGCACGATCCACCCGGTCACCGGCGACCAGCTCGTCACCCGCTTCCCCGAGGAGGCCACCGACGCCGGCTACGTCATGGACGGCATCCTCGGCGCGATCTTCGATCCGCTTGGCGACGCCGCCCCGACCCCGCCCGAGGAGATGCCCTGGGCGCGGGTCTTGCGCAGCTGAGCCACGTTTCCCCTCGCCGCGGAAGATCGTGGCGGAGCGTCGCGGTCCTCAGCTCAGCGCCCAGAGGAACAGGTGGGCGGGGATCAGGTCGGCGTCGTCGCGTTGCTCGAGCCTGTCGAACGGGCAGCAGCTGGTAGGAGGCGGCTAGGAACTCCACGGTACAATCTGAGCAGGCAAGCCCATGCCAAAGCATTATGCAGCCGAACTGACTACGTTTCTCGGCCCGGTCGCGGACCGGGACGCCGAGGTGATCGAACGCTGGCGCGAGGCCTCGGCTGAGGATCACGCGCAGGCCATGATCGAACTTTCGCGGTACGCCGAGCGGATGGTCGCCCAGACTGGGATCGGCAAGGATCCGGGCGAGCGCTTCCCCGGCATCCCCGAGCCGGGCTCGCCAACGCAACAGGCGGTCTGATGGCGGAGGAAGAACCGCTCCGGGCCGAGCGGGAGCCGACCTGGGATCAGAAGGTCGTCCGGCTCAGTGTCGCGCTGGCGGAGCGGGGCGTCCCCTACGCATTCGGCGGGGCGATCGCCCTCAATTACCACCGCGAGCCGCGCTCGACGCTCGACATCGACCTCAACATCTTCGTCTCGCCCGAGGACGAAGAGACGGTGCTGGCGACCCTCGGTGACGTGTACGACTTCGTCGACCAGGAGCGGGTCAAGCGCGAGCTGCGTCGCGAGGGCCAGACGCGCTCGCTATGGGGTAATACGTATGTGGACTTGTTCCTGGCGAACACCGAGTTCCACGCGGCGATGGCTGAGCGGGTCGAACGTCAGCCGTTCGGCGAGGCCACTATCCCGGTGCTCTCGATTGAGGACCTCGTGATCTGCAAGGCGCTCTTTGACCGATCGAAGGACTGGGTGGACATCGAGGCGGTCGCCAGGACCCGGCGCGGCAGTCTCGACCGTCCCTACATCACCGGCTGGCTGGATCGGTTCCTGCCGTCCGATGATCCGAGGCTGGATCGAATCGAGGCGATCCTGGGGTAGCCGGCTGCGGAGGATGTCGCGGACCTCAGCCCAGCGCCCGGAGGAACAGGTGGGCGGGGATCAGGTCGGCGTCGTCGCGTTGCTCGAGCCTGTCGATGGTCACCAGGACGGCGGGTCGGCCTGGAAATCCGCGTGCAATGCCTGCCGCCGCCCGCCGGTCTGGACTCGACTGGTACTTGACCTCCACCGCGGCCATGTTGTCGTGCGGACCGCAGACGAAGTCGATCTCCCCGATCTGCGCGTTCGCCAGATGTGCAGGCGGCTGGGCATGTCACGGAGGGGTGAGGCGGAGCCGATCCCCCAGAGCAGCCACCCGAGGACGTAGTCCTTCTCGACCACCTCCTCGGTGAGTCCCCACTCCGCTGAGCGTTCCTGTAGCGCGACGCGGGGGATCACCGCGGCACCCCACTGTTGATGCGCAGGCCCCATCGCTTGTCGATCGGCCCCTCGGCGGGCATTGCCGGGTCGAGCTTCCCGACGCCAGCGCTGAGGCGCTCGAGCAGGATGCCGGCCAGGTCCTGGCCGGCAACGCCGAGTGCCTCGACGATGTAGCCGAGACGCTTAAAGACGGTTTTGTTCTCGAGTCGGTCGCCGTACTCGATCAGGCGCTGCCAGGATGCCTCCTCGACTTCTGCGTAAGCGGCCAGTGCCTCGGCGGTGTGTCGCAGGCCGCCCCCAAGCGAGGGGTCGTCGAGGCAGTCGACGAGGGTCCGCTCGCGATCCGAGATCTGGACCCGGACCCCGTCCCGCCAGACTCGCCTCAACCCGAACATTGCCGATTCCGGCCGATGTCTGAGCTCGAAGCGCGCCGGTCCGATGTCGCGTCGGCGGTGGGGCACCGCACGGCTCGTGAGGAAGAGCGTGGTCGAGAAGATCTGGTCCGTCAGCTCCCAGTGGCCGAGCGCGGTCCAACCGCCGACGTACCCTGGCGCAAGCGCCGTGGCTCCGATCGCCCAGGGGTCCGCGCTCCAGGTGGCGGCATCGTGCGCTTCGAGTGGGACGGTCGCGTATAGGCCGCGCTGCAATCGTCTCAGCCAGCCGCTGCGCGCAAGCTGGCGGAGCAGGCGTGAACTGCGGCTGGGCTCCAGATCGATTAGCTCGGCCGCTTCGGCCACCGTGAATGGGCCACCAAAGGCACGATTGAGCTCAGCTAGGACGGCTCGGTTTCTACCGGACAGGCCGGTGGCAGGCATGGGTACATCTTAGCTAACAAAACGACCATGTGGCAGTCGTTTTGCTAGTTGCGATGTTCACGCCTCCGACGGCCTCAATGCGACCCCTCGCCGCGGAAGATCGCGGCTGGGGTGCGGAGCAGGATCGCCAGGTCGCCGGCTACGGAGATGTTGTCGAGGTAGTCGCGCTCCATCGCCAGGCGCTCCTCGAAGGTCAGCTCGCCGCGGCCGTAGACCTGCATCGGGCCGGTCATCCCCGGCTTGACGGCGAGGCGGATGCGCTGGCGCTCGTCATATAGGGCGACGACGGCCTCCTCCTCGGGGCGCGGGCCGACCAGCGACATCTCGCCGCGCAGGACGTTGACGAACTGCGGCAGCTCGTCGAGGCTGAAGCGGCGCAGGATGCCCCCGGCGCGGGTGACCCGCGGGTCGTCGGCGATCTTGAAGGCCGGCTCGTCGAGCTTCTCCAGGTCGACCAGTTCGCCCAGCTGCTCCTCGGCGCCCTGCACCATCGTGCGGAACTTGAGCACGGTGAAGGCCTTGCCGTCGCGGCCGGCGCGGCGCTGGCGGAAGAGCACCGGGCGGCCGGTGTCGAGCAGGATCAGCAGCGCGCTGAGTGCGAGCACGGGGGAGAAGAGGACGAGCATCGCGCTGCTGATCGTCAGGTCCATCGTCCGCTTCATCGCCTCGGTCGAGCGCGGCGGGTCGGAGAAGCGGAAGTCGAGCACCGGCAGCTCGGCCAGCCGGTTGAGCTCGATCCCCGGGCCGAGCAGGCCGTAGTGCTGGGGGAGGAAGGTCAGCGCCAGCCCGGCCGCCTTGCACTCCTCGATCAGCCGCTCCGCCGCCGGCTCGCTCATCTCCTGCTCGGTGACGATCACCCGCTCGACGCCCTCGTCGCCGGCGACCCGCTCGAGTTCGGAGATCGTGCCGAGACAGGGCAAGGCGCCGACTGCGGCGCCGTCCTCGCCGCGCGGCGCCAGGTAGCCGACCAGGCGCAGGCGGGTCTCGGGGTGGGTGGCGACGCGCCGTGCGACCACGCCGACCGCGCCGGCCGGGCCGATCACGAGGCCGGTCGCCGTGCCCGCCAGGCGGTGCCAGAAGAAGCGCAGCACGGCGCGCGAGGCGAAGCTGCCGGCGAGCGCGCCGAGGCCGACGGCGATCGCGCTGAGCGCTGCCAGCGGCCCGACCGGGCTCAGCGCCAGCAGCCCGTCGAGCGCCAGCGTCCCCAGCGCCGCAGCCGAGATCAGGCTGGAGATCTCGTCGAGCGTGCTGTGGCGGATCCGGCGGTGGTCGTTGTCGTAGAGCCCGTGCAGCTTCAGCACGAGGATCCAGACCGGGCTGAACATCGTCGCCCAGAAGAGCGTGCCGACGTCGGTTTCGGGGCTCGCCGCGGTGACGACGCAGAGCGTCGCCACCAGGGTCAGCCAGTCGCCGGTCGCCAGCAGGCGCCGCAGCACCGAGCCACGCCGCCGCGCCGCGTCGGCGCCCGCCAGGCCGAGCCGCGCCACGCGGCGCACCGGCCCGCCGCGTGGCCGCGGCGGCGGCTGCTCCCGCGAGGGCTTGCGCGTCGGGGTCTCCTGCGCCTTGGTCATCGTGCGATCACCCGCAGCTCGGCTTTCCGCGGAGGCATTCCTCCAGTGGGTTGAGCCGGCGGGCATGCTCGAGGTCGGCTCTGGCCGCGGCCTCGTCGCCCGCCTCTTCCTCGACTCTAGAGCGTAGGTAGTAGTACTGCCAGTTTCGATCCTCGCGGGAGATCGCCTGCGTCAGCCGTTCGATCGCCACGTCGTATTCGCCCTGGCTCTCGGCGAGCAGACCGAGCTGCACGTAGGGCGAGGCGGCGAAGGGCTCGATCGAGCGGGCGGTCTTCGCGTGGTTGACGGAGCTGGTCAGGTCGCCGGCGGCGGCGGCGCTGCGGCTGGAGCTGAGCTCGCGGTCGACCAGCAGCGGGCCGATCAGGGCGATCGCCGCGACCCAGGCGATCGCCATGCCGGCGACGGCGAGGCCGAAGCGCCGCCCGTCGCCCGCCAGCACCAGCCCCGCGGGCCGCGGCGGGGTCAGCTGGGCGCAGCGCGCCGCGACCAGCACGGCGGAGGCGAGGAAGAAGACGGCGCCGAGGCCGGCGATTTCCCAGAACCAGTCGAGCCCGGCGACGATCGCGAAGGCGAGCGCCGCCGCGAGCAGCGCTGCGTAGCGCTCGCGCTGCGGGTGCGGCGCGGCGCGCCAGGCGGCGAAGCCGATCCAGAGCAGCGCCCCGACCAGGGCGAGCACCAGCAGCCCGCCGACGACGCCGAGCTCGGCGAACGCTTCCAGGTAGAGCGAGTGGGCGTCGTGGACCGGTTGCGGGATCGAGCGATGCTTCTCCCAGGAAAACTGGTAGGTGCCGGCGCCGCTGCCGAGCAGCGGCTTTTCGCCGAAGGCGTCGAGCGCGACCCGGTAGAAGTCGTGCCGGCCGGCGCTGCCGAATTCGGAGAAGTGGCTCGCCGGGTTTTCCGGGAACTGCACATCGGAGCTCGAGAACTGGTCCCAGGCGCGGCCACCGACCGCGATCGCGGCGACGATCGCCGCCACGGCGAGCAGCCCGGCGGTCCAGCGCAGCGCGGTCGGGTTGCGCGAGAGCTCCAGCGCCCGTCCCGTCAGCCGCCCTTCGCGCCGCTCGCTCCAGCGCAGCGCCGCGAACAGCGCCAGGGCGACGGCGGCGCCGGCGAGCAGGATCAGCAGCGTCGTCACTCCCTGGTCGACCGCCGCCTGGTTGTCGATGCTGTCGGCGATACTGCCGTGCGCCTGCACGTAGAGCACCGCGGGCAGCGCCGCCAGGGCGCCGATCGCCAGCGTCGCCAGCAGCCAGAGGCGGTCGCGCGAGAGCGCGATCGTCGCGCCGACCGCGATGACAAGCGTCAGCAGGCCGCCGCGCGAGTAGGTGAAGTAGAGGGCGAGCAGCAGCGCCGGCAGCAGCGCGACGGAGAGCCGGCGCAGCGCGGCGAAGCTCGAGCGGCGGCTGGTCCACAACAGCAGTCCGGCGCCGATCCCGAAGGCCGCCCCGTTAGCATTCCAGTACCCGAGCGGATAGGCGAGCCGCGACGTGGTGTCGAAGGAGTCGGCGACCACGATCAGGTGCGGCGCCAGGCGGCTGGCCAGCCCGAGCAGGGCGACCAGCGCCAGCGAGATCGCCAGGCCTTCAGCGAAACGTTGGCGCCTTTCGTCGGTTTGGGCGATCAGGAACGCGGCAAGGAAGAAGCCGAGGTAGACCAGGACCCGGTCGGCCTCGACCACGCTCAGCTCGACTGAGCCCGACCAGAGGGATGAGATTGCGGACAGCAGAGAGACAGCCAGGATCAGCCCCGTCGCCCAGTAGAAGGGCCGCGCCAGCGCTGCCCGCGAGCCGACTCCGAGCAGGATCAGGGCGACCACGAGCAGCCATGCGGCAAGACCGGCGATGTGCCGATCGCCCAGTTCAAAGCCGCCTCCGGCGATCGCCAGGCCGAGGATCAAGACGACGGGAGCAAGTAGCGCCGCGCTTTGCTCTAACCTTCCGCGCCATGTTTGGGACGCGCCAAGTTCTGACCCCTGTGCGGGGCCGCTCGATACTCGCTCTTTCAGCGGTTGCTCTGCTCGCATTGTGCTTGCTTCCGGTGGGGGCTCAGGCGGCGTCTGCCGGCTACCAGTATTCCGATGCGCCGCCAACTTCTACCGGTGCGCCCCCTAGTGAATCGAACCTGCAGGGCGGATCGTCGACCAAGGGTGGCGGCGGCAACGGCGGCAGCGGCGCGAACGGCGCCAAGAATGGCGGCCACGGCGGCGGAGCCAACGGCTCGACCGCAAAGGGCAGCGGCGCGAACGGCAGCCGGCCAGGCCAGGGCGTGGGTGGCGAAACCGGAGTCGGCGGCGGCCAGAGCCTCTCGGACGCCGAACCGGGCTCCGACAGCGGCGGCTCATCGCCGCTGGTGCCGATCCTGATCGCGATCGTCCTGCTCGCCGGCGGCTCGGTCGCCTACCTGATGATCAAGCGCCGGCGCGATGCCGGCGCCGCGGGCGCTCCCGGCAAAGCCGGCAAGACTCCCGGCAAAGCCGGCAAAGCTCCCGGCGCGTCTCCTGAGGCGGGCTAGCCGTATGCACGAGCGAGCGACAGGCCCGCGCAGGCGGGCTCGCCTCCTGCTAGCGACTTTCGCCGTCGTCGCCCTCGGCGCGCTCGGCTTCGCCTCCGCCGCGGCTGCCCTGCCGGGCAATTTCTGGGGGGTCGTGCCGCAGCTGCCGCCGACCACGCAGGACCTGCGGGTGCTGAAGCGCGGCGGCGTCGACAGCATGCGGGTCCCGGTCTCCTGGAGCTCGGTGCAGCCGGACAGCCCGCGCGAATGGAACTGGTCCGACGCCGACACGCTGATCGGCGCCGCGGCCGAAGCGAGGGTCAACATCCTTCCGTTCCTCTCCTCGGCGCCCGGTTGGGCCGTCCCGACCGACCCGCGCGTCGGCAGCTCGAAGTTCCTGCCGGTGCGCAACGGTCGCCAGCGCGGCGGCTGGAAGCGCTTCGTTGTCGAAGCGATCCGCCGCTACGGCCCGAACGGCGTCTTCTGGCGCGAACACCCGGAGCTGCCGCGGCTCAAGATCCATGTCTGGCAGGTCTGGAACGAGCCCAACTTCAAATACTTCGTCGCCCGGCCCAACCCGAAGGAATACGGCAAGCTGGTCAACCTCACCTACGCCGCCGCCAAGGCGGCCGAACCGCGGGCGAAGCTGATCCTCGGCGGCCTCTTCGCGCGGCCGATCGAGGCGACCTTCCACGTGCGGCCGAGGCAGGCCTACTTCGCCTCGACCTTCCTGCAGCAGCTGTACCGCACGACGCCGGGGATCAAGCGCAAGTTCCAGGGCGTCGCCCTGCATCCCTACACGGGCAGCTGGAAGAACCTGCCGGGGCGGATCGAAGAAGTGCGCCGCGTGCTGAAGGCCAACCACGATGCCGGCAAGGCGATGTTCCTCACCGAGATGGGCTGGAGCTCCGAACCGCGTCAGCCCCACAACAGCTTCGCCAAAGGCGTCAGGGGTCAGGCCCGCGAACTGAAGGGCGCCTTCCGCCTGCTGATCCACAACCAGCGCCGCTGGCACATCCAGGGCGTCTACTGGTTCTCGATCAACGACTACGCCGGCCTCTGCAACTTCTGCGGCGGCTCGGGGCTGTTCCACGACGACCAGGCGAAGCCCGCCTGGTACGCGTACAAGCACTTCGCCCGCTGAGCAGTTCGCCGGTCCCCCCCCCCCCCCCCCCCCCCCCCCCCCCCCCCCCCCCCCCCCCCCCCGCCGCCTTCCTCATCATCAGCATATTAATTATACAAATTTTATTCCCCGACCACAACATAATATATTATGCACCAGCCCAAACAACTGTCGAGCGTAGTTAGTGGTCATAGGAATGTA
>Ga0102953_1001047_pt1 | contig 17942 bp, 11 predicted proteins | sample SalPon2A_C_D2_MG_FD_78509 | JGI IMG/M metagenome (GOLD analysis project Ga0102953, IMG submission 78509) | Soil microbial communities from South San Francisco under conditions of wetland restoration - Salt Pond MetaG R2A_C_D2_MG | ecosystem: Environmental > Terrestrial > Soil > Wetlands | place... | reverse complement strand
GCCGGCATTACTTTATAATCGCGCTTTGCAACAGCCCGCGGGAGGCACAATGCGTATCAGCCAGGAAGCCCTTACCTTCGACGACGTCTTGCTGGTGCCCGCGAAATCCGAAATCCTGCCCAATGAAGCCCGCCTCAACACACGTCTGACGCGCGGCATCGAAATCAACATACCGCTGGTCTCGGCGGCCATGGATACCGTCACCGAGGCGCGTCTGGCGATCGCCATGGCGCAGGAAGGCGGTCTCGGTATCGTGCACAAGAACCTGTCGGTCGAGGAGCAGGCGGCGGAAGTCGCGAGCGTCAAGAAATTCGAAAGCATCGTGATTCGGGATCCGATCACGATTTCCCCCGAGACCCTGGTCAGCGACGTGATCGAACTGACCAAACAGCGCAAGATTTCCGGTTTGCCGGTGATCGGACCGGAAGGACTCGCCGGGATCGTCACCAAGCGCGATCTGCGTTTCGAAAAAAATCTCGATCAGCCGGTGTCGTCGATCATGACCGCGCGCGACAGGCTGGTCACGGTCGGCGAGGGGGCGAACAAGCAAGAAGTCGTCGACCTGCTGCATCGCCACCGCCTCGAGCGCGTGCTGGTGGTCGACGAGGCCGGCGAGCTCAAGGGCATGATCACGGTCAAGGACATCATGACCTCGCGCGTCCACCCGCTGGCCTGCAAGGACGAGCACGGCCGCCTGCGGGTCGGCGCCGCGGTCGGTACCGGCGCCGAGACCGAGGAGCGCGTGCGCGCGCTGGTCGAGGCCGAGGTCGACGTGATCGTCGTCGATACCGCGCACGGGCATTCGCGCGGCGTGCTCGAGCGCGTCGCCTGGGTAAAAAAGAATTTTCCCGGCATCCAGGTAATCGGCGGCAACATCGCCACGGCCGCGGCCGCGCGCGACCTGGTCGACGCCGGCGCCGACGCGGTCAAAGTCGGTATCGGTCCCGGCTCTATCTGTACCACGCGCGTGGTCGCCGGGGTCGGTGTGCCGCAGATTTCGGCGATCGCCAATGTCTCCGAGGCGCTCAAGGACAGCGACGTCTGCGTAATCGCCGACGGCGGCATCCGTTTCTCGGGCGATATCGCCAAGGCGCTGGCCGCCGGGGCGCACGCGGTGATGATCGGCAGCATGTTCGCCGGTACCGAGGAAGCGCCGGGCGAGGTCGAGCTGTTCCAGGGCCGCTCCTACAAGTCCTACCGCGGCATGGGCTCGATATCGGCGATGCAGAAGGGATCACGAGACCGTTACTTCCAGGCCGACAATGCCGACGAAAAGCTGGTGCCCGAAGGCGTCGAGGGGCGAGTGCCCTTCAAGGGCCCGCTGTCCAATACCATCTACCAGTTGCTCGGCGGCATCCGCTCGAGCATGGGTTACGTCGGCTGCGCGACCGTCGACGAGATGCGTACCCGGCCCGAATTCGTCAAGGTGACCAATTCCGGGATGCGCGAATCGCACGTGCACGACGTCACGATCACCAAAGAAGCCCCGAACTACCAGGTCTGATGCGATCGCAATCGGTTCTTCGGTTATCCCCGCGGAAGCGGGAATCCTGCAAAAAGCCGTTGTTACGAAATCCCGCCGGGCCTCACTGGGCTTGCGCGGGGATGACTTTTAGAGGCCTGACGCGTTGACGGATTTACACGACGATAAAATCCTGATCCTGGATTTCGGCTCGCAGTACACCCAGTTGATCGCGCGCCGCGTGCGCGAGGCCGGGGTTTACTGTGAAATCTATCCCTGGGATGCCGATTTCGCGCAGATTCGCGAATTCGGCGCGCGCGGTTTCATTTTATCCGGCGGCCCCGAGTCCACGCTCGAAGCCGACAAGCCCGAAGTACCCGCGGGGCTGTTCGATCTCGGCCTGCCGATCCTCGGCATCTGCTATGGCATGCAGGCGATCGCGCAGCAACTCGGCGGCAGGGTGGAGAATATCGGCAAGGCCGAGTTCGGCTACGCCAGCGTGCGCGCGCGCGGCCATACCGAGCTGCTGCGGGACATCCAGGACCATGAAACCGCCGAGGGTTACGGCATGCTCGACGTCTGGATGTCGCACGGCGACCGGGTCGCCGAACTGCCGCCTGGATTCAAGCTCATGGCCAGTACCGAAAGCGCGCCGATCGCCGCCATGGCGGACGAAGTGCGGCATATCTACGGACTTCAATTTCATCCCGAGGTGACGCATACCCTGCAGGGCAAGGCGATTTATGCGCGTTTCCTGCACCAGATCTGCGGCTGCGGTTCGAAATGGACCCCGGCCAATATCATCGAAGCGAGCGTCGCCAGTGTGCGAGAACTGGTCGAGGACGACGAGGTCGTGCTGGGACTGTCCGGCGGCGTCGATTCGTCGGTGGTCGCGGCGCTGCTGCACGAGGCCATCGGCGATCAGCTGACCTGTATCTTCGTCGACACCGGCCTGCTGCGTTACCGCGAGGGCGACCTGGTAATGGAGCAATTCGCCGAACACATGGGGGTGCGGGTGATTCGCATCAACGCCGAGGAGCGTTTCCTGCACCGGCTCGAAGGCCTCGCCGACCCCGAGGACAAGCGCAAGGCGATCGGTAACCTGTTCATCGAGATTTTCGAGGAACAAGCCGGCAAGCTCGAAAACGCGAAGTGGCTCGCGCAGGGCACGATTTATCCCGACGTGATCGAGTCGGCCGGCGCCGCGACCGGCAAGGCGCACCTGATCAAGTCGCATCACAATGTCGGCGGCTTGCCGGAAGACATGAAGCTCGCCCTGGTCGAGCCGCTGAGAGAACTGTTCAAGGACGAGGTGCGCCTGATCGGCGTCGAACTCGGCCTGCCGCGCGAAATGGTCTTCCGCCACCCGTTCCCGGGGCCCGGGCTCGGGGTGCGGATTCTCGGCGAAGTCAAAAAGGAATATGCCGATACGCTGCGCCTCGCCGACCATATTTTTATCGAAGAACTGCGCAAGCACGACCTCTACGACAAGGTGTCGCAGGCCTTCGTGGTGTTCCTGCCGGTCAAATCGGTCGGCGTCACCGGCGACGGCCGCCGCTACAACCACGTGGTCAGCCTGCGGGCGGTCGAAACCATCGACTTCATGACCGCGCGTTGGGCCGAGTTGCCCTACCATTTCCTCGATCACGTATCGCGCCGGATCATGAACGAGATCGAGGGCATATCGCGCGTCGTCTACGACATCTCGGGCAAGCCGCCGGGCACCATCGAGTGGGAGTAGAGGACCACAGGCGGGGCACAGCGTGATTACCTTGCAGACGCTGCCGGACCATGAACTTGGGAGATCAATTCGTCGACACGGTAGGCAAGTTGGCCGGCTTCTCCTTGCATGCCGGCGTGGCGGCCAGGGCCCGGCAGCAAAAAATTCCGCAACGGTCTCGCGGCGCTCCGCCGTGCCGGTATATCGGCCGCCCGGCAGTTTTTGAAAGGCGCCTGACGCTCAGGCGCATTGGCAACCAGCGCTACCAATGAAGACGCTGTGGCGGGCGGGACTATGCACATCATCCTGGAGCCGTTAATCTTCATTGCAAGTCTGGCTGCATTAGTACCCAGGTCCACAGCGAACCTCACTCGTTGCCACGGGGTTTTTGCAACCAACGGCAAACACCGCCCTTACTACTGCGACCTGTTCGGCTAGACCCTGTCAAGAAAACACCTCGGGACGGAAAGCGGTATCCATGTTCCGCAGTATAAATGCAAAAAAAGTTGGACTATTCTGTTCTAACGGATTTATGATTCGCTTTTGATGTGACGGAACACTCATCGTTGATCTCTGAATTTTGCCTTCCAGAGAAACATTAGCTACCGAGGTCGATCGTCTCCGCGAGAAGCTCGCCCGGCTTGAAGCCGCCTCAAAATTGGGGGCTTTTCAGTACAGTTTATTGTTTCGATACTTGCCGCTGGGTGTTTCGGAGGAAGACTATTCTGCGGTAAAGATAGCAGTCGATAAATTGATCGCCGAAGGCGTCGGTAATCTCCGCGAGTATTTCCGCAACAACCCGAAATCGTTACGTCATTTGGCAAGCAGCGTGAAAATCGTCAGCCTGAACCCGGCATTGCTGGAAATGTACGGGGCCGAATCCAAACAGGCCTTTGTTGATGATCAGGCCGACATCGATGCCTGGTGGGCCGATGACTGGATCGAGTATTACGCCAATGAAATCGCGGCCCTGGCTAAGACAAAAACTTTTTTTGGAGTCGAACGTGCCGACACGAGTATTGATGGAAGCCACTTTGTGTGCCGTGTTCATTCCTTCCTGACTCCCGGATACGAGGATTCCTGGAAACGGGTAGTGACGCTTTACGAGGATATAACCGATCGCAAGCAAATGGAAGCGCAGTTACGCGAGAGCCGGACGGAACTGGAGCTTCAAGTCAGGGAACGAACCCGCGCACTGAGGGAAAGCGAAACCCTGCTGGTCCAAAATGCCAATATGGCAAATCTTGGATACGCGATTTGGGACCACGAGAAAGCAGCCTATATATCGGTATCCGAGGAATTTGCAGGGATCTATGGATACACGCGAGAAGAATTTCTGGCCACGGTTACCGACGCCGATATCGACGAGGATTTTATCCATGAAGATGATCGGGAGCGCTACAAATCCTATTACCGGAGTAAAGCCAGGGATGTGCTAACACCCAATATCGAACTGCGAATTATCAGGAGAGACGGGCAAGTTCGGCACATCCTCGAATCGTCGAGGAATCTCTTTGACGAATCCGGTGAATTATCTCAGACGTTCTACTCGCTTCAGGACATCACCGAGCGCAAGCTACGCGAAATCTGGGAAGGGCATCGTAATACCGTATTGAGCATGCTCGCCGATAGAATTCCGATGAAAGTCATTCTCGACAGGTTGCTCCGCGATCTGGAAACGATGAATCCAGGCATGATGTACTGCATTCTATTGCTCGACGACGAGGGTAAACGATTGCAGTACGTCGCTGCACCGAGCCTTCCGGATTTTTTCATCGAGGGCATCGGTGGTCCGGCCATCGGGACGCAGGCCGCCTTCCGTGGTGAGGGGTCCTATTCAGGAAAGCGGGTAATCGTCGAGGACACCAGAACGCATCCCGACTGGACAGCGTACCTCGATCTCGCGAATCAGGCAGAGTTGAGGTCTTGCTGGTCACAGCCTGTCGTATCGGGTGAAAGCAAAGTCAAAGGCTCGATCTCGATCTATCGCCATCAACCCGGTGCGCCTGCGCCTGAAGATTTAAAGTTGCTGGAAGACGCGGCTATTCTGGTTGCATTGGTCATCGACAAAACCGCGGATTTCAATAATCTGCAACTCGCCGCCAGCGTGTTTACGCACACCAGCGATGGCATCGCCATTACCGATAGGGCCGGGAACTTCATTGATGTGAACGATGCGTTCACCAGCATCACTGGCTATAGCCGCGAGGAAGTCATCGGCCATAATCCGCGATTCCTGCAATCCGGGCGACAAGGGCCGGAGTTTTACGCGGAGATGTGGAAATCGATCGACAAAAAGGGGCACTGGACGGGTGAAATCTGGAACCGTCGCAAGAACGGCGAGGTGTATGCCGAATTGCTCAACATTAGCGCTGTATCTGACGATTCGGGAAGTGTGAAACACCATGTGGCGGTGTTTTCGGATATCACCTCGACCAAGGAACACCAACAACAACTCGAACATTTGGCGCATTACGATGCCTTGACCAGCTTACCGAACCGCTTGCTGTTTACCGACCGCTTGAAACAAAGCATCATTCAATGCCATCGAAGGGGGCTTTCACTAGCTGTGGCCTATCTCGACCTGGATGGATTCAAGGCAGTAAACGATACCCATGGGCACGAGGCAGGCGATAAGATTTTGATCGCCGTTTCGCAACTGATAAGGAATATGCTGCGTGAAGGCGACACCCTCGCGCGTATTGGCGGCGATGAGTTCGTCATGGTATTGGCCGATATAAAGCAACCGGAGGATTGCGGATCCTTTCTGGAGCGAATACTGGATACCGTGTTCGCAGAGCCCCTGGTAGTGGATGATTTCGCGCATCGGGTTACTGCCAGCATCGGCGTCGCGCTTTATCCGCAGGATGATGTTGATGCAGATATTCTACTGCGCCACGCCGACCAGGCAATGTATCAAGCGAAACAGGCAGGTAAGAATCGATACCACATGTTCGATATCGAGCAGGAGGCCGCTATTCAGACGCAGCATGCGCACCTGGCAAGCATCCGCCTGGCCCTCGATCGAGGCGAGTTCGTGCTGTATTACCAGCCCAAGGTGAACATGAAGACCGGCATCGTGATCGGCGCGGAAGCCCTGATTCGCTGGCAACACCCGGAGCGGGGCCTGTTATCCCCGGACAGCTTCTTGCCGTTTATCGAAAATCATCGCCTTGGTATAGAGGTGGGTGAATGGGTGATCGATACGGCACTCCGGCAATTGAGCGAGTGGCAAATTGCGGGATTGAATATATCGGTAAGTGTGAATATCAGTGCCAACCAGTTACAAGATAGCGAATTCGTGCCATACCTGACTGATTTACTTACCACCTATCCCGATGTTCCCCCCGGTTGCCTGGAGCTGGAAGTGCTGGAAACCAGTGCGCTGGAAGACATCGATCTGGTTTCCAAAATCATGTATCGCTGCATGGAGCTCGATGTTCGTTTTTCCCTGGACGATTTTGGTACGGGCTATTCCTCGCTCACCTACCTGAAACGCCTTCCCATCGAAGTGCTCAAAATCGACCAGAGTTTTATTCGCAACATGCTCGTCGATCAGGATGACTTCGTCATCGTAAAAGGTGTGGTCGGCCTGTCCCGGGTTTTCCAACGCGAGGTCATCGCCGAAGGGGTTGAAACTGTCGCGCACGGTGTCGAACTGCTCGCTATGGGTTGTGAACAGGCGCAGGGTTACGGCATCGCCCGCCCCATGCCCGCGGCGGATCTTCCCGGATGGGTGTCGGGCTGGCGTCCGGACGAGGCGTGGACAGGCTCGTGACGGCGCTCGCTGACATGGACCACGTCGGGGGATTGGCTCGATATTGCAATTCGACTTCGGTACAGGCATTTTTCGGAGCCTTCGTCACGTTTAAATGGTAATTTTTCGGCGCGCAAAGGAAGGTGCCGGGAAAAGGGGCGCCTACGAACGGCATCAAGTATTTTCGACTCGCGCTTGCTGAGCGGGCACGGGAATGGAGGCGAAAGGGATGACTCCGCTACCCCGTCGCTGCGAACGTCTTCACAAACCAGACTTCGATAGGTCTATGCCGAAAGCACCGGGTTTCAACGCGCGCAGTATTTTGCGCTGAAGCCCGTTTGCATCGATCGGGTCCCGTGCCATGTCGACGAGCAGGATGTCCTGGTAAGCATTTTTCTGTTCGTCCAGCACCATGTTGATCGTGGGCATCAGGCGGTCTCTCAGATTTTGCGCGATGACGATACCGACCTCTCCCGAGGTCATTTCCACCAGCGATCCGGTAGGGTATACGCCCAGGCATTGCAAAAACTGTTCCACCAGCCCGGGATGGAAATACTTGTTGCGCCACTTGTATAGCTCCTGCAGCACCTTGTGCGGCGCTATCGCTTCCCGGTAAGGCGTTTTTCGGGTCATCGCGCTATAGGTATCGATGATGCCGGCGATATGCCCATACAACGGGATCTGGTCGCCGGAAAGACCGTCAGGATAACCGCTGCCATCGAATCGTTCATGATGGGTTTGCAGCATTCTAACAATCGTCCCATCGATGTCGGACATGCCCTGTAACATGCCAACACCAAACTCGACGTGTTTTTTGATCACGGTAAACTCGGCCCTGGTTAGCGAGCCGGACTTGTCGAGAATATGATCCGAAATTTTTGATTTTCCGACATCGAGCAACAGCATGCCTATAGCCAGTACCCTGATATCCTCCTTGTAAAGACCCAGGTGCCTGCCAAAAGCGATTGCGATAGTGCAGTTGTCGAGCGCCTGGTTATACAGGCTGCTGTTCTCCTTGATGTTCGCCAGCCACAACAGGGCGTCCGTGTTGCGGATCATACTGTCCAGCAAGGGTTGAACCGATGCCTTTATGGTCTTGATATCAAGGTTGTCCCCCTTTTTGACGTTATCCATGATGTTAGCGACCCGTAAAGTCGCTTCGTCCAGTGCAACCTCGGCCGCCGGGTATTCATGCAGAATCGATATTTGATCCTCGTAATCCTGCTGCCGCTTCCCGCTTTCGAGGAAATCGTCGAGGTAATGCCTGTTCGGCACATCGGCTTCGTCCAGGTAGACGTCTGAACCAACGCCTCTATCCGTGTCGATATAGACGTATTTGCAATATTGCTGCAGTTCAGCGACTTCGCTTTGCTCACTGATGAAAAAACCTTGCGTCAGGAACGGCGTGTCCAGCCAGGGGCGATCCAGGCCGGAGACATACATACCGATTTTCAAGTTATCGGTGCTTAGTTTTCGTTCCATGTTAGCGCTCTTGCGGAGGCACCACTCAATTGCTGAGCCGATCTGTAGCCACTATTATTCTGGAAAGTTTAGGTTGGAGATAGGGTATCAAACGAGCATTATAATAGTTTGAACTGCAAAGTGATATCAGTTGAAAATACCTGCAGGATACGCGATTTCTTTAGTAGTAGCCTGGGTTCAGGGGATTGCGGGTCGGCCGCGAGCCAGGAAATTGACCGGCTGCCGGGGTAATGAATTACCGGAACCATGGCTCGAATCGCACACTCGATCGCGACTGAATTTCCCGGCCGTAACACGACTCGCTGGCCGCAGGATATCGTACTGCCCAGACCAAAGGATTCGACTGATGACTCGATCCGGGAAGGCGTTGATCTCGCTCGCCGATACCCGTTCTGCCACCTCAACCCGCGCTGTGTACGCCGTGTTCATCTGTGCGGCGTGGGCCATTACTCCGGCCGGAACTACGGGCCCCGACGACGATGGGGCGTCGACGCGATCCGAGCTTGCGATCGATTGAGTCGCCGCCCGTCGTGATGAATGCTGATCCGGTTGATCGAGTGGCAGGCCCCGAGAACTGAACCTAAAATCTCGCAAATAGTGGCCAAACCACTGTTTACATTGACAGTCTGTACTATACTTTGGCATGTTAGCGGGTACGTTGGCGGGTTGAATAGGGATATGGCCAAGATCAAGCTCCTGATTGTCGAAGATGAAAACATAGTCGCCCTTGACCTGAAGCGACGCCTTGTGAAAATGGGATACGATGTCATTGGCATGGCGTCGAATGCGAACAAAGCCCTCCAGGTCGCCAGGGACAAATCCCCCGATATCGTCCTGATGGATATCCACATCAAGGGGAGTACGGACGGTATAGAAACCGCCAAGGCGGTGCACGAAAAATACCGCATACCGGTAATTTTTGTAACGGCTTATTCCGAGGACGCCACCTTGTCACGGGCGCGCGAGTCCATGCCTTACGGCTACCTGTTGAAACCCTTTTCGGAACGCGAGATTCACGCAGCGATACAGGTTGCCATCGAACGCAGCCAGTTTGACGAACGACTGCGCAAGAGTGAGACCCATCTGCAACTGGCCCTCAATGCGGCAAATCTCAATACCTGGGAAATCAGGAACGATAGCGGACCGGTTATTCTCGACTACGCTCCGGGCAAAAAATTAACCGAGGTAACAGACTGGGATTTGCTGATCGAGTCGATTGTCCCCGGCGACAGGAACGAGGTCAGCGACAATGTCGACAGACTGCAAAGCAGTAAGATAGATCAACTGGCTATGGAGTTTGAAGTGCATGATCCCGACCGGGGGCGGCGCTGGTTTGCACTGTACGGTAAATCGTACAAATCGGTTCACCTGCCTTCACGGCATGTGGTCGGAATTATTCAGGATATAACCGAGCGGCGAATGGTGGAAGAAAGTCTCAAACAGGCCGCCATGGTGTATCGCTGCAGCGCCGATGGCATCGTAATACTGGACAAGGAAAGAATGGTGGTCAGCGCCAATGATGCCTTTGAGCGCATTACCGGTTTCGGTTCTCCGAATATCATCGGCCAGGAACTGGCCCTGCTTTCCACCCGAAACCTTGGCCAGGAGGTTGCCGATGGCCTGTGGGAGTCGCTTGCAAACGACGGTATCTGGCAAGGGGAAGTCAATTCGTTTCGAAAAAACCACGAACCGCTCTATGCCTGGATAAATATTGGTGTGGTACCGGATTCTGTGAACACCATGGGTCAGTTCGTGGTTATTGTTTCCGACGTGACGGCAATGCGCGAGGCACAGGAAAAGCTGACGCGTCTTTCCTATTACGACGGCCTGACCAACTTGCCGAACCGCAATTTGTTTATGGATCGACTGGACCTCGCCCTCGCCAAGGCCCAGCGCAACCAGCAAAAAGTGGCTATTCTGTTTATCGACCTGGATCACTTCAAGCGCATCAACGATACGCTGGGCCACCAGATAGGCGATATCATGTTGCGCCAGGTGGCCCGGCGGCTCAAATCCCAGTTGCGCGCCACGGACACCCTGTGCCGTATCGGCGGCGACGAATTTATCATCATCATCGAGGAGTTCAAGGCCCGGAAAGACCTCGCGGTCCTGGCGGATAAGCTGCTGTCGACCCTGGACCAGCCTCTATTGTTGGGCAGCACTGAGGTGATTCCCAGCGGTAGCATTGGCATTAGTGTGTATCCGGCGAATACCGAAGACCGGGATGACCTGATAAAAATGGCCGACACGGCGATGTATTCCGCGAAAAAAAGCGGGCGGCGGCGTTACACCTTTTATCAACCCAAAATGACTGCCCAGACAGCGCACTATTTGTACCGCGAGCGGGAATTGCGCCACGCTATCCAGCACCGGGAGTTCGTTATGCATTACCAGCCCCTGTACAATGCCGAAAACTCTGAAATCGTCGGGTTGGAAGCCTTGATACGGTGGCAGCACCCCGATATGGGGTTGGTTGCAGCGGCGGAAATCATTCCCATTGCCGAAATGAGCAATTTGATTATCGATATCGGGTCCTGGGTCATCGACGAGGTTTGCCGCCAGTACGGCGAATGGTTTAAAACTACCCGTAAACCGATGCGGATTGCCGTCAATGTCTCTCCCCGGCAGTTATCGGAGAGTCGATTTGCCAGTATCGTCGCCGGCGCATTGGAACGGCACGGCATCCCGGCAGAGTGCCTGGAGCTGGAGATTACCGAATCCTGCCTGCAAAACAATGAGATAGGTATCCGCTGCCTCCGTGAACTGGAGCGACTGGGTGTGACTATTTCGATCGACGATTTTGGCACCGGCTATTCCTGCCTCAGTTCTCTAAAGTCACTGCCCATCAACCGCCTGAAAATAGACCGGGCGTTTGTCAGCGATATACCTGAAAATAAAAGTGACTGCGCAATTGCATCGGCCATTATCGCACTGGGAAAGCAACTCAATCTGTCGGTTATTGCCGAAGGGATTGAAACTCGGGAACAGGCGGATTTCATGCGTCATGAGGGATGCAATGAATTGCAGGGTTACTTGTTCAGTAAGCCCGTAGGGGCGCTTGAAGTTGAAACCCTGTTGTCTCCGGACCAGACAAAAATCGGTCCTCCCAGGGCCGGTTGACGGTGACTGGATTACCCGAGCGATCGACATCATGTATTCAGTAAGCGTAAGCGACGACTATTCTGAAAAATTGATGCGTCTTGCCGTGGAGGCCTCGCCCAATGGTATGGTCCTGGTTGACGTGACCGGAAACATCATCCTGGCGAATGCCAGCGCCGAAGCCTTGTTCGGCTTTAACCGCAATGAATTGATTGGCCAGCCCATTGAAGTCCTGGTGCCGGAAAGATTCAGTGGTCAGCACCCGGAACTGCGAGGCAATTATTACGGCAATCCGGAGACCAGGGCCATGGGGCATGGCAGGGACTTGTATGGTCAGCACAGGAATGGCAACGAGATACCCGTCGAGATCGGTTTAAACCCCATCAACATTGGCGGTCAGACTTATGTCCTGGCGGCGATAGTCGATATTACTGAACGCCAGCGTGCCCAGGAGATGATGAGACTTGCGGTCGAGGCGGCACCCAATGGCATGATCCTTACCGATGCCGAGGGCCGGATTGCCCTGGTTAACTCACTGGTGGAAACCTTGTTTGGCTACCGGCGCGATGAACTCGTTGGCTGCAATATCGACATGCTGGTGCCCCAGCATTTTAGAGCGCACCATCCGGAACTGCGTAAAAGCTATTTCAAGAAGCCTGTGTCGCGGGCCATGGGTAAGGGGAGAGATCTCTTTGCACTGCATAAAAGAGGCCGCGAGTTTCCCGTTGAAATCGGCCTGAATCCACTGCACACCGAGCAGGGAACGATGATTCTGGCGTCGGTCGTCGACATCACCGAACGCAAGCAAAACGAGGAAAAGTTGAAAGCAAATCTCAAGGAAAAAGAGGTGCTTCTATCCGAGATACATCACCGGGTAAAAAACAATCTGCAAATTATCGACAGCCTGATTGGCATTCAGTCTGACAGGATTTCAGGTAGCACGGCGGTTACCGCGTTGAAGGACAGCCAGAACCGGGTGCGCTCCATTGCAAAAATTCACCAGATTCTCTACGAGTCCCAGGATTTTTCCGAGGTGGATTTTTCCAGTGTACTGACCAGCCTGGTCGATAACCTGACCCAATCCTATGGAATTGACGCAAGTAAAATTTCCATCAAGCTGGATGCCACGGATATTCTTCTTCCCATTGATCGCGGTATTCCGCTCGGACTGATTGTCAACGAACTTGTCACCAATGTGTTCAAGCACGGCTTTCCGGATAACAAACGCGGTGAGATTAAGATAGTGCTGCGGGAACTCGAAAACAATAAAATCAGTCTGGAGGTAGAAGACAATGGTATCGGCATTCCCGAGGATTCCAGTATATTGGAATGCGATTCTCTCGGATTGCATCTTGTTGAAACGTTGGTCGAACAGCTGGACGGGGAAATCGATATCCATCGCCGCAATCCCACCCGATTCACCTTGCTAATACCCTATAAGGTGTCGGGTGCGACCTGAGCGCGCGCTTCAGATTTATCTGACCAGCGTTTATCCTGCAAGTGGTTCTCTTTGTCCTCCGGTGCGCGTTCCGAAATCCGCTACGATGCGGCTCGGACGGCGCTGTAATTGCCCCCGTAACGGTTGATGAGTTTGGCTACGAGCCTGTTGGACAAATGAACATGGGTGTTATCTTCCATGTGCCTCTCTTTTGTTTACTGGTCTGGCCTTCCCGTTGATGTGAGTCATGCTTGATGGGGAAAATCAATCAATTATTTCGTCCCGGAAAGAGTCGGAGCTGGTTGATCAGCGGGGTTAATATCCCGTCATCCCCCGTTATTTTCTGGCCCGATTGCTGGGCCTTTGCTGCTTCATTTAAGGAATCTCTGCAAAATGCAGAGATTCCTGCGGCACAAGGACGTGCCGTCATTTTTCGATCGCGTAAGCGATTGAAAAATGACGAAAAAAGCAAAATCGCATTTTGCTTTTTTCGTGTTCTGCTAAGTCAGGATGACTTATGCAGAGCTTCCTTAAATCGAATTTCTCCGACATCGTTCAATCCTCTTTTGCATGGAATAAAGGATTGGCACAGAATTTCTAACACTCCCTATGCAGACAGACAGTGATATAAGACTGCTTGGCAGGGTTGCCGGTTTGCTCTACCTGGTCATCATCGCGTGTGGTATCGGCAGCGAAGTGTTTGTCCGGGGTAGCCTGTACGATGACATGGATATAAGCGCGACAGCGGCAAATATCCTCGCTGATAGCGCACTGTTCAAGGCCGGCTTCCTCGCCGATTCGATCATGCTGCTCTGTGATGTGGCGATCGCTATCGTGCTCTACCTGTTGTTCAGGCAGGTCGATAAGACACTGGCCTTGTCAGCCATGGTGTTCCGCCTGGTCCAGGCAGTCATCCTCGGTATGAACCTGTTGTTCTACTATGCGGCTTTTCTGCTGCTCAATATCGACGCGCAGCCTGATGGCCAAACCTATACCATGCTCTCGCTGCTCATCGACATGCATGCTTACGGCTATGACCTCGGGCTTATATTTTTCGCTATTGCCAATGTCGCGCTCGGTGTCCTGGTCGTCAGGTCAGGATTTTGTCCGAGCCCGCTGGGCTATGGCCTGATCATGGCATCAGTCGTCTATCTTGTCGGTGGTTACACGCGTTATCTCGCCGTAGATTATCTGCCACTCGTCGAGCCGGCGTATCTTGTCCCCCTGTTGGCGGAGCTGGCGTTTTGTCTATGGTTGCTGTTGGGAAAGTTTGCGCAAGATAGGTAAGGTGTACGGGTCGCCATTGAAACCCTTTCTCGATATTAAGATGAACGCCATCGATGGTGCGATTGTAGTCTCGGTTATCGATCCTCTGCTAGCCGGAAATCAGCTTTCCGCTTATGCTGAAGTTATCCTGCTTTTTCTAGCTGTCGATCGAGGCGGCAAGGAGGCCGGGGTCTCCGGGGATGCTGATTAGCCGCATTTTATTGGTAATTTTTAAAGGCGTTTGCACCAATTTCTGAAAATGGTATTTTTCATGGTATTGTCACTTACCCCTACAATTAAACTATTGATATTGAAGTACAAAAATCGCGTATTGATAATCGAATGGGGGTAGGGGTAATTCGTAACACATTGAAATATCGTGAAATAACAACTCTGGTCAAACATATAATCTGCATCTTCAATTGTTTTTCTAGTGGTATTTTTTGCGTGTAGCAGGACAGAGAGCCTCGATATCATGAGAGGAAAATTGATGTTGGCATGGTATCGGGGCGTTTGAACCGTGTGTGCCCCGGAGCATTCCGGAAACCTGCTACAGCAGCACTGATTGTCTACGCTGTGGCTGCAGAATCAGTCGGACATTTCTTGCTAAGCCTGCGTCTACAGTATCCCAGTCCAATTCTCGCTAAAAGTAACCAGGTACGTTACAGTATCTCTCCATGAAGGAAATTGCCATTGATTCAAAGCTTTCGGGACCGCTGGCCAAGAGAGATTTATCTGCAAGATAAAATCAGCAAGAAGATACCCGCTGAAGTCCAAGGCCGACTGTTCCGAAAGCTGCAGTTTATCGATGACGCGACCTGTGATCTCCACTTGCGGTTGCCTCCGAGCAATCATTTTGAAAAGTTAAGAGGAAATTTAGCCGGGAAGCATTCGATCCGCGTTAACAAGCAATGGCGGCTGGTGTTTATCTGGTCAGGCGAACGTGGTGAGGCCCAGGACATCTATCTGGATAACCAAGACTATCGGTGAGGCAGGCCATGAATATTACAAAACGACAACCCGTCAGTGTCGGTGAAATGATTACCGGGGAATTCCTCGCGCCGATGGCGCTGACTCAGGGGCAATTGGCAGATGCGATGGGCGTCAGTCGAAAGACCGTTAATGAGTTGTGTACCAATCGCCGTGCAATCACAGCCGACACGGCACTGATGCTGGCCACCGTATTTGGGAATACTACTGATTTTTGGTTGAATCTGCAGCAGCGCAACGAGCTGTGGAAAGCGCTTAACACACTAAGGCGGCGAGCACGGATCGAGAAGGCTAAACCTTTTGCTGCGTAGTTTTGATTTGATATGGTATGTTGCGGGGTATTAACACATACGCCAGCAAGAATAGCATTGTAAATTAAGACCTTTTCAGACTCATTTACAATCGTGTGAGAGTGACCGGTACCTGCTCGCGGCAACAGGCATTCGACTAGAACCTGCCTCGAAATCACCTCTGTCTTCAGATCTCTTATAATCGGCCGCATCTTCAGGAGGACATCATGAGCCAGCCCGTCAGCGATGGGGGCGGTAAGGGCGATATCGCCAATAATGGCCTCGAGACACGCGGGTTTTCGTCGCAACGGCAGATGACGATCGCCGCACTGGGGGTCGTATTCGGCGATATCGGCACCAGCCCTTTGTACGCGCTGCGGGAAAGTTTCGGTGCTGCCGGGGGGCCTATGCTTAACCGGGCCGACCTGTTCGGGGTACTGTCGCTGATCTTATGGTCCCTGATTCTGATCATATCGGTGAAATATCTGTTGTTCGTGCTGCGCGCCGATAACCGTGGCGAGGGCGGTATCATCGCCCTGGTCGCGTTGCTGAATCCCTGGCATTCGCGCCGGGGAGAGTCGCGTTTCGTGCTGATGATCATGGGACTGTTCGGCGCCTGTCTGCTATACGGCGACGGGACGATAACGCCGGCGATTTCCGTGCTCAGCGCCGTGGAAGGTTTGCACGTGGCCGCGCCGGGGCTGGACCCCTATGTTATACCGATTACGATCGCGATCCTGGTTGCCTTATTCGCCGTGCAAAGCCGCGGCAGCGGCAGCATCGGCCGCCTGTTCGGGCCCGTGATGTTGCTCTGGTTTTGCGTATTGGCAGTTCTCGGCCTGCGGGGTATTTTGATGGAGCCGGATGTGCTGGCTGCCTTTAATCCCGGCTACGCCGTCCGTTTTTTCGCGCAGAACGGGGTAACCGGGTTTCTTACCCTGGGCGCGGTATTTCTCGTCGTCACCGGTGGCGAGGCGCTGTATGCCGATCTCGGACATTTCGGTCGCGCGCCGATTCGCCGCGCGTGGGTGCTGATCGTCTTCCCGGCCCTGGTGCTGAATTATCTGGGCCAGACGGGCCTGTTGCTCAACCAGCCGGCAACCATACAGTCGCCGTTTTTTCATCTGGCGCCGGCATGGGCGACACTGCCGCTGGTGTTGCTTTCGACGATCGCAACCGTAATCGCGTCGCAGGCGGTGATCAGCGGTACGTTTTCCCTGACACGCCAGGCTGTCCAGCTCGGCCTGCTGCCCAGGATGCGGGTGATATTTACCCAGGCGGACGAGGCGGGTCAAATCTACCTGCCGGCAATTAACTGGTTGCTGATGTCCGCCTGTATCCTGCTGGTGCTCTGGTTTCAAAGTTCGGATTCCCTGGCCTCCGCTTATGGTGTGGCGGTATCCATGGACATGGTAGTGACGACGATTCTGGCGGTTGCGGTTGCCCGCAGGTTTAACTGGAAACCCGGTCTGGCCCTGGGTGTCGGTGCGCTGTTCGTGCTGATCGATACCGCCTTCCTCGGCGCGAACCTGGCAAAAATTCCCCAGGGCGGCTGGTATGCACTGCTGATTGCCGCGCTGATCTTTACCGTGATGTGGAGCTGGCGGCGAGGCCACGCCCTGCTGGCGGAGCGCCTGGGCGAGCGGGCCACGCCGCTGGATGATTTTCTCGAGATGCTTTCGGTCGATCCGCCTTACCGGGTGCCCGGCACGGCCGTTGTCCTCACCGGCTACGATACTCCCAGTGTCCCCGCGGCCCTGGCACACCATCTGGCCTGTACCCATGTACTGCACGAGCGGGTGATATTTCTGACCGTGAAGATCGATGACAGGCCGCACGTGCCTGCGGCCGAACGGCTGTCATTCGAAGATCTCGGCACGGGGATTACGCGCCTGCACGTACTCTATGGATTTTCACAGCCGACCAACCTGCCGTTGGCGCTGCGCCTGGGGGAACGCGTCGGCCTGCAGGTCGATACGGATTCCGTAATCTATATTCTCGGCCGCGAAACCGCGATCGCGCTTCGCGATCGAAAAGGCTTACCCTACTGGCAGGAAAAGCTTTTCGTCTGGCTATCGCGTAATGCCGCCCGGGCGACGGCCTATTATCATTTGCCCGAGGAACGGGTGCTCGAGATCGGCCTGCAGGTCGGTTTATAAAGTCCGCGCCCGAATTGCCTGTGGATCGTCTCCCGGCGTCAGCTGCCAGCTGAGCGATGTAGTCATCTAACAGGTGCTAATGTATGCTCTGCGAATCCTTGCCATCGAGTTTTTCATGGGACTGTCGCTCTTGACCCTCTTAATATCCTCGCCATTAACGCCTTTCCAAAGCGTGTATTCAGTCCGGTGGGCGTAGCAGCCGAAGACTGGATGCGGCGAGCGCTGGAAGAGGCTCGCAAGTCGGCGGCGCTCGGTGAGGTGCCGGTCGGCGCCGTGCTG
>Ga0102953_1001046_pt1 | contig 17954 bp, 11 predicted proteins | sample SalPon2A_C_D2_MG_FD_78509 | JGI IMG/M metagenome (GOLD analysis project Ga0102953, IMG submission 78509) | Soil microbial communities from South San Francisco under conditions of wetland restoration - Salt Pond MetaG R2A_C_D2_MG | ecosystem: Environmental > Terrestrial > Soil > Wetlands | place... | reverse complement strand
GGACCGCGCCGAGCTGCTGGCGCTGGTGGAGCCGCTGGAGCGCGCGCTGGAGGTGGCGGAGGAGACGGTGCGTTGGGTCGGCGCCTTCGACTTCCCGGACTTCCGCCACGAGCACGAGTACGTAGCGCTGCGGGACGCCGACCGGTACCCGATCGAGGGCGGGCGCCTGGTCTCCGACCGTGGGCTCGACATCGGGCCAGAGGCGTTCGAGGAGCACGTGGAGGAACTGCACGTGGAGCACTCGACCGCCCTGCACGCGGTGCTGCGCGGCCGCGGGACGTACATGACGGGCCCGCTGGCGCGTTACAGCCTGAACTTCGATCGCCTGTCGGACCGGGCGCGGGAGGCGGCGCTGGCGGCGGGCCTGGGCGAGACCTGCCGCAACCCCTTCCAGAGCATCGTGGTGCGCGCCGTGGAAACGCTCTATGCGGTGGAGGAGGCGCTCCGGCTGATCGACGCCTACCGGCCGCCGGATCCGCCCGCGGCTGCGGTGACGCCGCGCGCGGGGCGCGGCAGCGGCTGGAGCGAGGCGCCGCGCGGCGTGCTCTACCACCGTTACACCCTGGCCGCGGACGGGACCGTCGAGGATGCCGTGATCACGCCACCCACCTCGCAGAACCAGCGCGCCGTGGAGGCCGACCTGGCGCGTTTCGTGGAGGCCCACCTCGAGCTGGACGACGCCGCTCTCACCCACAAGTGCGAGCAGGCGATCCGCAACTACGATCCGTGCATCTCCTGCTCGACGCACTTCCTGACGCTCGACGTGGAGCGCTCGGCATGAGCCGCGTGGTGGTCGCCGGGTTGGGCAACAGCTGGCGCCGCGACGACGGCGTCGGGCCTGCCGTGGCGCTGCACGTCGCGCGGGCCGACCGCCCCGGCGTGCACGTGATCGTCAACGCGGGGGAGCCGCTGGACCTCATCGAGAGCTGGCGCGGCGTGGACCTGGCGGTGGTGATCGACGCCATGCAGGCGGGGCTGGCGCCCGGGGCGTACCTCCGGATCGAGGGGGCCGCCGGGGAGGTGCCGGCGAGCGCCGGCGTGTCCGGACACGTCTACCCGTTGCCCCATGTGGTCGAGCTGGCGCGCGCTCTCGGCGCGCTGCCGGGGAAGCTGCTCGTCTTCGCCGTCGAGGGGGCCGACTTCGGCACCGGCGAGGGGCTCACGCCCGAGGTCGCGGATGCGGTGGAGCGCCTCGCGAGCGAGATCCTGGAGGAGGTCTCCGCGGCGTGCGCGCCGTGACGGCGCGCCCAGTGGCGGGCGTCGCCGGGGCCCAAGACGCCTGTCCGCGGCCATGGCCGCGGACAGGGTGCGCTAGGAGGTAGAAGGAGAGTCGAAGCTCAGGTGCCGGTCAGCGGCGCCGCCCGACCGGGCAGACGACCGCCTTCCTGCAGGTCCAGCAGCGACACGAACGCCTGCAGCAGGTCGGTGATGGTGAGGATGCCGACGACGACGCCGCCATCCACCACCGGCAGACCGGAGATCTTGTGCTCGTTCATCAGCAGGGCGGCCCGCTCGATGGGGTCGTCCGGCGAGATGGTGAGCACCGAAGTCTTCATCACGTCCTTGACGGTGAGGCGGCTCAGCAGGTAGTTCAGCTCGAACACCGACAGGCTGGTGGCCTTGGAGGGCGCCGCCTCACGCAGATCGCGGTCGGTCACGATGCCGACCAGGCGTCCGCTGGAGACCACCGGCAGCCGCCGGAACCCGCCGTCGCGCATGAGCTTCTGCGCCTCGAAGAGCTTGGTGGACGGCGTGACCGTTACCGGGTCCGCCACCATCCAGTCGCTGACGAGCATGCCGCGCCCCCTTCCGTCGGGATATCGGGCCCCGGCGGCCCCTTCCCTCAAGGGCAGCCTAAGGCGGGCCCACGGGGCGGCCATCCCCCGCTTTCCGACGCCGTTGTCGGAGATTCCCCTACAGCCTGGGCAGGTGGCGGGCGGGCCGGGGCCGGCTCACCCGCCCCGCATCCAGCGCTTCACCGAACGGCCTGCGACGACGCCTGCCACCTCGCACGGCACGCTGACGACCAGGGACGGCATGATGCCCATGCCGTGGCCCGCCACCAGGTGGAACAGGCCCAGGACGACGACGAAGATGAGGAACGCCAGCAAGTGACCGATCACGCGCCAGTCTAGGCGGGCTCCCGGAACGGGGTTGTGGCCATCCCCGCATCGGTCGCGGGGCGATGCCGCGGGTGCCCCGGCGGCCCGCCCTGCCACGCCTCCGCCTTCGCCCGCCCTGGCGTGCCGCCCGCGCCTGCTGTGGGCGGCGACACCGCCGGGGGGTCCGTCACCGCCTAGTATCCAGACGAGGCCGACCTCCGCGGACCGCCACGGCGCTCCCGCAGGGGCACGGCGCGAGGGAATGAGGAGCCGGCCGCGACGCGCCCGTCGCCGGGCGCCGAGCGCACGGCCCGGCCACCACGTGTCATGTCGATGCCAGCCGGCGCCGCCCGCGCCGCGCCCGGGAAGGCCTGGGTCGCGCCGTCGGGCACACGTCCTGTCGGCCCGCCAGGACGGCGCGTCGGCACGTCAGGGGGCCCGAGCGGAGTGTCCATGGGAACGAAGCTCGTCCCTCACCAGCGGCCGCGCGCTTCGCGCATCCCCCGGCGGCGATCCGGCGCGGTCCTCCACATCGGTCGCGACCTGCTCTTCATCGCCCTGGTGGCGCTCTACGTGGTGGTGCTGGGGCAGAACTGGGGCGTCTACGCGGCCGCCGCCATGCTGGCGACCTACCGGAGCCGCGTGCGGGTGGACGGGGCGGCGTAGACGGGGCGGCGTAGACAGGGCACGCTGCGAGGCCGGTCCAGAGAGTGGTGCGCCCGACAGGATTCGAACCTGTGACCTTGGGCTTAGGAGTCCCCTGCTCTATCCAGCTGAGCTACGGGCGCGCGTGGGCGGGGCGCGGGGCTCACCGCGCCGGCCGCGTCCGGCATTGTACGACGCCGGGCCGAGCCCGGGCAACGCCGGGCGGCCGGCAGGTCACAGCGCAGGGGTCAGCGCCGCCAGATCGCTCCTGAGCGTCTTGGTGAGGGTATGAACGGCGTCCACGGCGGAGCGCTGGTCGATCGCTCGGAGGAGCGCCTCGAAGTCGGCGCGGGCGGCGCGGGCGCGTTCCGGGTAGAGGCGAGCCAGATCGCGGGCCTGATCCAGGTCCTGCAGTCCCTGGCGGGCGGCGTCGCGCGCGGCGGTGAGGCTGGCGCCCGGCTCGGGCGTGCCGCCGGTTCGGCCGCCGGCCGCGCGCGCGTACTCGAGGTCGACCACGTCCAGGGTGCCCTGGGCTTGCTGCACCGCGGAGAGGGCGGGGGCGAGCTCGGCGGCCAGAGACGGCTTCGGAGCGGTGCCGCGCCCCACCAGGAAACCCAGCGGCAGCACCACGACGACGGCGATCAGCGCCGCCAGGTAGGCGGGGAAGGCGCGGTGCCTGCGGTACAGCATGCTCTCCTCCTCAGCTCTCCCGGACCACCAGTGCCACCTCGGACTCCAGCCGGAAGACGTGCTCCAGGTAGCCTCGCAGGGCAGGCGGGTCGCTCAGGTGACCGCAGTCGATGAGCCGGCGCGGCGTCACGGCGTAGACCTGGGGGGCACGCTCTCCGTGCAGGCCGGGCTCGAGCGCGGCGAGCACCTCGGCGGGCGCCCCGATCAGGCTGCGCGCGTCGTCGACCTCCAGCAGGCGCGCCCCGTGGCGGTCCATCGCCAGCAGCGGGTGCTGGGTCACGCGCGCGAACAGGCGCCGCTGCTGCCGCTCGCCGGTGAGCAGCGCGAGGGCGGGACTGCGGTAGACGACCTGGCAGGGCCCGCCGATCTGCTCGCGTGCCAGCCGGGCCAGGATGTCGTCGCTCAGCTCGCCCTGGTGCCCGTCGACGGGGTGGGCGCCGAAGGCCACCGCCCGCAGCAGCCGCTCCTCGGGCAGGTAGCGTACCTCCGCCTGGAGCCGGGCCGGGTCGGCTCCGAGGCGCACCGCCTCGCCCTCCACCTCCCGCAGCAGCAGGTCGCCCACGGTGGGGTCGTCGATGCCGGCGTTACGCTCGCGCTCGACCCGGATCAGCGTCAAGGCGGCGCCGATGCTGGAGATGATGTCGGGCTCGGGCACGCACTCGAAGGCCATGCCGAGGCGCTCCGCCACCACCGGGCCGAGCACGCGCGCGGCCCCGCCGCCGCCGTACAGCGGCGCGCTGCGCAGGGCGTAGTCGTCGGCCAGGCGGCGGACGGTGCGCACCAGCTTGTCGGCGGCGGCCGCCAGCAGCGCCTCGGCCACGGCGTCGACGGTGGCTCCCAGGGCGTCGGCGAGCGGTGCCAGACCGGCGCGGGCCGCCTCGGGGGGGCGGTGGCCCGGATCGATCTCCGGCAGCCGCCCCAGGGCGTTGGCGGCGCACGTGGGCGTGACGGCGAAGCGGCCGCCGCTGGCCTCGACGACCGCGTAGTCCTCCGGATCGCCGGGGCGGGGCGCCATCCGCACCAGCCGCGCGCCGCCGAGCGCCTCCGGATCGGCCAGCGAGGCGTAGGGGAGGCCGGCTATGTGGGCGCTCCGCGGGCCGACCTCGTCGATGCGGCGCCTCGCCAGCCGCACCAGGCTCCCCCCCGCGACGCCGGCGATGCGGATGTCGGCGGCGCGCAGGGCGGTGGGGAAGTCCATCACCGTCATGTACTTCATCACCGGCCGCCCGGCCTTGATGGCGCCCACGTTGGTGCTGGTGCCGCCGACCTCGAACAGCACGCCGTCGCGGACCCCGTGGTAGAGGATGGCTCCCGCCAGGGACGCGGCCGGGCCGCTCACCACGGTGTGGATGGGCGCCTCCCGCAGCCCCGCCAGATCGACGGCGCCACCGTCCCCGCGGACCACCAGCAGCGGGACGTCCGGCAGCGTGCGGTGCAGCGCCCGCTCGACGTGCTCGGCGGTGCGCAGCATGGTGGGCAGGACGGAGGCGTTGATCGTGGCCGTGCTCGAGCGCATCTCCAGGCCGTAGACGCCGGTGAGCTCGGAGCCGCCGGTGGCCGGCAGCCCGGCCTCGCGCAGCAGCTCGGTGGCGCGCCGCTCCAGGCTGGGGTCGTCGACGGCGAACGCCTGGCTCACCGCGGCAGCCTGCACGCCGTCGGCCTTCCACGCCTCGGCGAGCTCGCTGACACGCCGCTCCACCGCGGGGTCGTCGCTGGCCAGGAAGGCCCAGGCGAGCTCGAGCCGGCGCCCGCCGGAGACCGTCAGCTGCGACAGCCGGGTGCGGGTGCGCACCAGCCGCTCCTCGGCGGCCGGCCCCAGCGCCAACACCCCGACTCTCGCGACGTCCCCCTCCAGCAGCGCGTTGGTGGCCTGGGTGGTGGCGTGCGCCACCAGCGCCACGGTGCGCTCCGCGGGAAGGGCGCGCAGCAGGCCCGTCAGCACCTGCACCACGCCGGCGACCACGCCCTCGGGAGCGTGGTGGGTGGTCGGCACCCGTACCCGGGCGTGGATCTCGCGCGTCACGGCGTCGAGGGCGACGCCCTTGGTGAAGGTGCCGCCCACATCGATGCCGATGCGCATGGCGTTGCCGGGTCGGCTGGCGGGCCGCCGACTCATGACGGTAGGCGCCGCGCCGGCACGGCTGCCGGGCAGGCCGCGCGATGACGGCGCGGACCCCTGCGGAGACGGTCGCGGCCGGTCCCGGGCCGGCACTCCGCCGGTGTCAACCGGACCGGGCTCCGTGCGTGGCCGACCCCCCGCTTCCCCGGTCGCGGGCTCCGCGGCGCAGCAGGAACGCCACCATCCCGGCCGCGTACACCAGGATCAGCGCAGCCTGCGCCAGGACGGTCTCCAGCGTGGGATGGAAGCCGGTCAGCTCCGCCAGGCTGGGGTTGAGGCGCGGAAGCGTGCCGAGCAGGTTGGTGATCCCGATCCAGCCGGCGCCCTGCAGCGCGCGCACGGCGTTGCCGGCGAAGGCGATGGACAGCAGGGCGGTGACCGTGACCGCCACCCGGAAGAAGGCTTGGAGGGGTATGCGCCTCTGCAGCCGCAGGACGACGAAGGACACGACCGCCAGCCCCAGCGCCGCCAGGCCCAGGCCGAGCCACACGTAGCCGATGACCGGACCGCTGACGCCGATGAGCGCCTGGTAGAGCAGGGCCGCCTCGAACCCCTCGCGGTAGACGCTCACGAAGGCGGCGCCGGCTACCGCCAGCAAGCTTCCGCGCTGAACCGCCTGGCCGAGCCTGGCGCGCATGAACTCCATGTGCCGGCGCCGGTCGCTCTGCTGCAGCATCCAGAAGCTCAGGTAGAACAGGATCCCCACCGCCACCACGCTGGTGATGCCGGAGAGCAGCTCGCGCGACGCCGGCGCCACCCGCAGCACCGTGGAGGCCGCCACGAACGTCAACGCCGTGGCCGCCACCGCTGCCGCGAGCCCGTAGTAGACGCCCGGGGCCAGGCGGGTGTTGCGGGTGCTGCGCAGGTAGGCCAGGATGGCGGCCAGCAGCAGCACCACCTCGAGCCCCTCGCGGAAGAGGATGAAGAAGCTGCCGCCGGCTGCCAGGGTGGGGGCGAGCGCGCCGGTTCCGCTGACCACGGTCTCGGCGCGCAGCAGGTTGGCGTAGATCTTGTCCGCGGTGGCCTGGACCTGCCCCATCGGCGCCCCGGCGTTCATGCTGTTGCGCAGGTTGGCGAACAGGAACTCGGTATCCAGGATGAGGTCCGGATCGAGCACGCGCAGCTTGGGTTCGGCGTACTCGAAGTGGTCGAGGTATGCCGAGCGCGACACGTCGAACGCCTGCTGCGTGTGCCCTTCGCGGTAGAGCTGCAGGCTGCGCGCCACCATGTCGTGCGCGGTGTGGAGCTGCGCCGGCACGTCCACGCCTTGCGCGCGGCCCTGCGGCGCCAGCAGCAGCAGCAACAGGGCGGCCGCGGCGGCCAGCAGGGTCGAGGCGCCTACGTTTCGGGTCCTCCGGCCGACGGGGAGACCGAGCGCGCGGCTCACCGCAGCGCCTGCCTCGCCGACTGGAGATCGGCGCGCGCCTGCTGCACGGCGCTCTGGAAACGCTCAGGCGTCGCGCCGTCACGGATGAGGGCGCGCAGCTGCTGGGCGAGCGTGGTCTCGAGGCGCCGCTCGAGCTCGGCGTCGGCGGCGCGGAGCGCCGGCTCCAGTCCCTCGAAGTTGTCGAGATAGGCGTCTACCAGCGCCCTCTGCGCGCCGCCGGCGTCCCCCTGGCGGTAGCGGGAGACCGCGAGGTCCAGGTCGCGATCGATGGCGTCGAAGGTGGCGGCGACGTCCTGACCGGACGGCGCCGCTCCCAGCGCAGCCAGGGTGGTGGCGGCGGCGGCCCGGACGGCGGCGCTGCCGGCGTCCCCGCGGACGGTCGACGCGAGCGCGTTCAGGGCGTCCCGGGGGGTGGCAGGCAGGTGCGCTCGCTCGGCGACGTCGCCCGCCAGCCGGCACAGGGCCAGGGCGTAGGCCCGCGGCTCGGTAGCCTCCTGGGGGGTGGCGTCGGCCGCCTCCTGGCCTTCGCTGCCCGCGTCACGCGCGAGGGCCACCACGACGTCGGTAGGGGTCGCGGCGCTTGCGGACCGCAGCGCGTCCGCTGCGGCGAGGGCGTCCCGAGCGGCCGTGCGCGCGCCGCCGGTGTCGCCGCCGGCGACCGCGGCGCGGAGCTGCGCCAGTGCGGCGGCGACGTCGCCCCCGGCGCTGCCCTCGGTCGTGCCGATCCCCAGCAGCGGCCCTTGGCGGGCCTCGTCCAGCTGTGTCCGGGCGGCGGCGGGCTCGCCTTGCGCCAGCAGCGCCGCCGCCGCGTCCGCTCGCGCGGCCACGCGGTAGGCGTCGATGACGACGGTCGCGGGCTGGGCGCCGGGCTGGCTCTGCGCCCAGGCCGCGGGGACCAGACAGGCGGCCGACGCGCACAGACACGCCACGAGACGCGCCGGCACGAGGCGCGCCGGCGCGCGGACGGTGAGCCTGGGAGCGACGTGCTCACGTGGACGGGGGTCATGACGTGCGGGGTGGTAGAGCATGCCTCCGGGTCCTTTCGCGCCGCGCGGCCATGCCGCGTCGCAGACGGGTGCCCCGGCGCCGCAGCGGGCCGGCCGTCGGAAACGGCGCGCCGCCGAACGCGGCGGCGCACAAACCCGAGTGCGGCACTCGGAAATATGGCTAGTCTATCGACCTTGAATTCCGAGTGTCAAGCTCGGGATTACGGACCGGGCGGGCTCGCGGCGGCGCTCTCTCGCGTCACTGCGGCGTCACGGAAACGCCGACGGAGGGGGGTGCCGCTGTCGAACGCCACGCTCACGGTCGCCTGGCCGTAGAGCTCGCCGCTCGCGTCGCCGATGGTGCCGTCGTTGTTGTCATCGGTTCCCGCGGTCAGGGTGACGGTCCCGGTAGGCAGGTTGGGCACGGTGAAGGGCACGCCCCGCGTGACGTCGAAGGTGCGGCCGTCGCTGGTGTGCAGGAGCAGCGGGCTGCTGCTCGCCAGCGCCTGCTTCGACGCCACCGCGTCGATCAGGCCGTAGCCGTAGACGTCGTCCTTGCCCGTGACGCCGAGGTCGAGCGCCCCGTTGGCCAGGGCCTGCGCGATCTGGTCGGGGCTGGCGCCGGGGCGGGAAGTGAGGAGCTGCGCCGCCACGCCCGCCGCCGCCGGGCTCGCCATGCTGGTGCCCTCCTCGTAGTTGTAGCTGGCGGCGCTGTTGGTGAAGTCGTACCAGGTGCTGAGGATCTCGTCCGAGGTGGTGCCGACGCCGCTGGACGTGCCGCCACCCGGCGCGACGACCCAGAGGTTCGGGCCGCGATCGCTGTAGAAGGCGATGACGTCGTTCGGGGTGGTGGCCCCCACCGCCAGCACCTCCGGGTAGGCGGCGGGGTACGCCACCGGCGTGGGCTGGCTGGCCTGATCGTTGCCGGCCGCCGCCACGATGACCACGCCGGCGTCGTACGCGGCCGTCAGGGCGTCCTGCACGCCCTGGCCCAGGTCCTGCTGGCTCCCGAGGCTGAGGTTGATCACGCGGGCTCGCGGGTTGCCGCTGTCGGTGACGTAGTCGAGGGCGTCGATGAGCGCGGTGGTGGTCATGGGGCAGCCGCTGGTGGAGCCGTCACCGATGTTCACCAGCAGCAGGCCGGCACCGGGGGCGACACCCGCGATGCCCGTGCCGTTGTTGGCGACCGCGGCGGCGATCCCGGCCACGTGGGTGCCGTGGGCGGTACAGTCGCTGCTGCTGACCATCAGGTTGCTGGTGCCGGTGACGGCGTTGTAGGTGCCGGTCACGTTGGCCGCCAGGTCGGGATGGCTCGGGTCGAAGCCGCGGTCGATGACGGCGATGGTCGTGCCGGTGCCGTCGCCCGTCGGCCAGGCCTGCTCTGCCCGGATGGCGTCGAGGTTCCATTGCTGGCCGCGGTAGGGATCGTTCGAGAAGGCGTGTAGCGGCAGCGAGGCCTCCACGTAGCGCACCCCCGCCAGGCCGCGGAGGCGGGCGGCCGCGGCGGCGGCGTTCTGCGCGTGCACGGTCACCACGCCGGCGCCCGCGAAGTGCCCGTGCACCTTCACGCCAGGCGTCGCCGCGATGGCGTTCATGTCGATCGAGGGAGCGCCCGTCGGCACCTTGGCCACGCCCACGATGAGATCGCCGGGGCCGCTCCCGAAGCGCGAGAGGGCGGGGTTGGGCGGCGGCGTCTGCGCCGCAGGGAGCGCCTGGCTGGTGAGAGTGTCGCCGCGCGTGACCGTGACGGTGACGTCCGGGAAGCTGAACGGGATCTGGGCGCTGCTGCTGCCGGCGTCGCTCTGCAGGCTGAGGAGGATGTTGTAGCTGCCGGGCGCCAGGCTGGAGGGGTCGACCGTGAGCTGCACCGTGGCGGGCCCGCTGCCGGAGGTGGCCGAGAGCGAGACCCAGCTGGGATGGTTCGAGCCGAGCGTCCACGAGCCGCTGGCGCTCACGTTCACGGACGCGCTGGTCACGCCGTTCATGGTGGTCGGGCTGACGCTGATCTGCCCTTGGCCGGTGCCCGGCCCGGGCGCACCCGGTCCCCCCGGCCCGACGATGGTGCAGGCCGAGAGCGCCAGCATCGTGAGCGCGAGGCTGCCGAGCAGGCCTGCGGGCCTGCTCCGCACGGCAGTCCTGCGGGCGCCTGCGCGGCGGCTGTCGCGAGTGCGGTCGGCCGGCACGGTGCGGTTGCGGACAGGGCTGTTCATGACGAGCGACCTCCGTCCCTTTCGCCTCTCACGATGGCGGTAGGAGCTTGAGAGCGCAGTGAGCGGAGCATGGCGCTCCCTTCAAGGTTCAGGGCGCGCTCCGCGGAGACGGCGCCGCTCAGGCGATGCGAAGGTCGTCCGGGACGCCCGCAAGCGCCGCGCGTCGGGATGCGGGGCGGGCGCGCTGCATGGACGTCCGATGAAGGAAGGTCAGCGGCGACGCCCTCGATCGGCTCGGCCGACCGGGGGCAGCCTCCCCTCGAGGTAGCGCAGCCGCGACCGCGAGGCGTCCGGGTCGAGGTCACCGACCTCGGCGACGATGCGACGTAGGGCCCGGAGGCGATGGCGGCGCGACGCGCTCTCGCTGCCGGCGGCGCGGGCCAGCAGGAGATGGGCCAGGCTGGTCTCGAGCCACGGCGCCCCGCTCGTCCGCCGCGCGAGCGTCGCGCTGTGCGCTGCGATGGCCTCGGCGTCTCCCTCGAGGAGGGCGGCGCGGAGCCGCGCGGCGTCCGCCGCCAGCGCCATGCGTTCGCTGTCCGCCACGGCCGCCGCGCGGTCCACGTAGTCGCGCGCCGCGGCCGCATCCGGGGTGAGGAACGCCAGCTCCAAGCGGCACCAGGCGACGAACTCGTCGACGTGCATGGCCTCGAGCCCGGCGATGGCGTCGAGCGCGAGACCGTGGTCTGCGGGCACGCCGTCGGCCTGCGCCCGCTCCAGCTCGATGGCGGCGAGGTTGAAGCGAGCCACCAGGGCACCGCGCGGGTCGCCGACGGCCTCGCGGTACCGCAGCGCCTCGGTGAGGTCGGCGCGTGCCTCGCGCCAGCGGCCCAGCCGACGGAGGACGTACCCCTGGACGAAATGGGCGAGAGCGCTGGAGCGGTCCATTCCCAGCGGCTCGGTCACCTCCATCGCCCTCGCCGCCGCCCGGTAGGCCCGGGCGAGCCGGGCGGTGTCCGCGAAGCTGATGGCGGCGTCGGCGAGGGCGATGCCCTCGACCTGACGGTCGCCCGTCTGGGAGGCGACTTCCGCAGCTTCGAGGAGGGAGCGGATGGAGCCGTCGTAGACGCCCAGGCGTTCCTCGTTGGCGCCGACGCGGGTCAGCAGGCGGGCCACGCTGGGCAGGGCGCCCAGCTCCCGGGCCAGCCTCAGCGCGCGCCGGTTCTCCTCCAGGGCGGTGGCGAGGTTCCCGGTGGCCTCTTCCAGCCAGGCGAGCCTCTGGACGGCCTCCAGGCGGAGCCGGCCATCGCTCGCGCGGGCTACGCTGCGCAGCCGCTCGCGGGCCTCGTCGTAACGCCTGGTGAGGTGGGCGACGTCGGCGAGGGCGAGCGTGGCGCGGTTCCTGGCCGCGACGTCGTCCCGCGCCAGCTCCAGCGCCGCCTCGGCCGCCTGGCGTGCCCTCTCCGGCTCGCCGCCCCAGGTGAGCCTGCGCGTGCGCCTCAGCTCGCACTCCAGCGTGATGCCGGGGTCGTCGAGGGCCCGGCACAGCTGTGCCAGCTCGTTCTCCACGGCCTCGGTGAAGGCCACGGGAACGTCCGTCATGGCCGCGTCGTAGAGCGCCAGCAGGGCGTAGGCGCGGGCATGCCGGTCGGGCGCCGCCCACAGAGCCCGGAGGAACCAGCGGCGAGCGTCGGCGACGGCATAGAGGCCTGCAGCCGCCTCGCCGGCCCGCATCAGGTGGGGGAACGCGTCGTCGGGACGCCACGCCCCCAGGTAGTGAGACGCCGTCAAGGCCGGATGGGCCCCGACCCGCTCGAGGGTCTCGGCCAGGCGCCCGCGCCACACGCGCAGCGGCTCCTGCGGCGCGCGCCTCAGCGCGGCGGCAGCCACCAGCGCGTGGACGGGGGTGGCTTCGGTCACCAGGCCGTGCCGCTCCAGCTCGCGGCTCGCCGCCGTGATCACGTCGGCCGGGAGCGCCAGCGTCGCGCCGGCCAGCTCCGGCGTGTAGGCGTCGCCCGTGAGGGCGCGCAAGCACAGCACGCCGACCGCCTCCGGCGACAGGCCGTCCACCCAGCTCTCCAGGAGGCTGGCCGCGCCGCTCCCGCGGGGCACCGGGGCCGCCCTCGAGAGCGCCCACAGGTCGCCGGCCTCGCCCGGCTGGGTGGCGCCGGGCGCCGTCCGGCCGGCCGTGTCGCCGGTCGCGTCGGCGGCCAGCCGCCACACACGGGCGACGTCGAGCGGTTGCAGCGTGACGATCTGGGCCAGGCCGCTCTCGGCGAGCGCCGCGAGCTCCCGATGGCGCCCTGGCTTGCCGTCGGCGGCGTCGAAGCTGGCCAGCGCGTGGATGCGGGAGCTGGCGAACTGAGACAGGAACTGACGGATGGCGGCGAAGCTGGCGTCGTCCCAGAAGTGCAGATCGATGGTCACGATGCTGGTCTTGGCCTCCAGCGCCTTGGCCAGGACGGCGCTGGCGGCTTCCACCAGACGCAGCCCGCCGAGATCGTCGCGGACCGGCTCCTGCCAGGCGGGCGCCTCGAAGAGGTCGGGCAGCAGGCGCGACAGCTCGAAGCGCTGCCAGCCCTCCGGCGCCAGCTCCGGCCGCTCCCGTAACAGGCGGCGCAGCGCCCGTGCCTTGGTGGCGTAGGGGACGGCGCGGTCCAGGGCGAGCCCGTCCACCGTGAGCGACTCGCCCTTGCTGTCGGCGAACTCCTGGACCAGCCGCCGCTTGCCGATCCCGGCGGGGCCGACCACGACGACGGTCTGGGCCCGCTCCCAGGCGGCCTCCAGCGCGGCCCACACCTGCGCCCCGTCCCCTCCCACGGGGTGCGTCACGCTCTTCGCTCCGCAGGCGGCGGACCCTCGGAGGCGGCGCGGCGCCGACCGTGGAGCGCCGCCCGGGCATGCGGCGCCCACTCCGCGCGCGTGGGAGCGAGAACGTGCTGCGCGTGACGACGGGGCCGGGTCACCATGGCGTTGCGAGCGATCGTACCGGCGGCGACTGGGTCAGCTACACGCCCGACCGTGCGCTCCACCCTGTGACCCTGCCAGCTCCTCTTGGCAGGGACCAAGATCATGATGCGCGGAGCATACGAGAAAGGGGGAGGCTCGGGGTGTGACGAGTGCTGCCCTGCCTGCAGCCGGGCATGGTAGCTGCCGCTCACACGGCGCTCCGCGGGACCGGCCGGACGGGATCAGCCCTCCTGCGGGACGCGCCGCTCGAGGTAGGCGAGTCGCGCTGCGAGGGCGGCCCCCCCGAGGTCGCCGACCTCCCGGCCGATCTGCGCGTGCGCCAGGGCGCGCTGCTCTTCCCGCTCGCCGTGCCGGCTGGCGCTTCGCGCCAGCAGCAGGTGGGCCAGGCTGGTCTCCAGGAAGGCGTGGTGAGCCATGTGGCTCTCCAGCTCGGTGCGGGCACGTCGCACCTCTGCGGCCTCCCCGCTCAGCAGCGCGATGCGGAGCGCCGCCGCGGCGGCGGCGAAGCGCAGGTGCTCGCCGTCTTCGAGTGCCAGCGCCCGGTCGACTCGAGCCCGCGCCGGTGTTGGATCGGGGTCGAGGAAGGCGAGCTCGAGCAGGCACCAGGCGAGGAACTGCGGGATGTCGAGGGCCTCCAGCTCGGTGATGACGGCCTCGGCATCGGCTGGGGGCGGCGCGTCGTGCGCGCCGGCCGCGTCGCCCGCGTCTCCCGCGTCGGCCGGGCCGGCGCCGCCGTTGGCTCCGGGGACGCCGTTCGCGCCGAGCTTCGCCTCGAGGGCCATGGCCGCCAGGTTGAAGCGCGCGACGAGGGCCCCCCTCACGTCGCTGGCGGCCTCACGCACGCGTTCGGCCTCGGCCAGGGCGACCCGCGCCGGGTCGGGGCGTCCCAGCCGGCGGAGCGCGTAGCCGTGCACGAAGTGCGCCATGGCCACCGAGCGGTCGAAGCCCAGCGGTCGGGCGGCGTCCAGCGCGCGCTCGGCCGTGCCGAGCGAGGCCGCCAGCTCGCCGAGGCCGGCGTGGGTGAGGGCGGCGTTCGCGAGCGCGATCGCGGCCGTGCGGCGGTCGCCGATGCGGCCCGCCACCTCGGCGGCGCTGCGGAAGTGCCTGGCCGCCTCGGCGTAGTCGTTCAGACGCTCGCTGTCGGCGCCGACGCTGTTGAGCAGCGTCGCGACCAGCGGGAGGTCGTTCATGCGGCGGGCCAGCGCGAGCGCCTGGCGGTGATGCTCCACGGCGGCGGCGACGTCCCCTTGCATCGCCTCCAGCGCTCCCAGGCGTTGGAAGGCGCGCAGCCGGCCGGCGTCGGCGGAGTCCTCGGCGGCCTCGAGGAAGTGCCGCTGCGCCTCGTCGTAGCGGCCCGCGAAGTACGCCAGGTCCGCGAGCGTGAGACGCGCGCGCTCGGCGCGCTCGCGGTCGTCCAGGCGCCTGGCGTCGTCGTACGCCTCCTTGGCCAGGCGGGCGGCCGCGTCGTGGTCGCCACGCCGGGTCAGCCAGCGTGCACGGCGCAGGGCCGTCTCGATGAGCAGCGACGGCTCCTGCAGGCGGCCCGCCAGCGTCTCCAGCTCGTCCAGCCAGGCCCCGGTCTCGTCGATCGGGGCGCGTTGTCCGCCGACGTCGTCGAGGCCGAGCAGCGCCTCGGCGCGCTGGCGGTCGTCGGCGGCCGCCCACAGCGCGCGCAGGAACCAGCGCCGGGCGTCGTCGAGGACGTAGACCGCTCGGGCGTCGTCGGCGGCCCGGAGCAGATAGGGGAATGCGGTCGCCGGCTGCCACGCCGCCAGATACTGGTCCGCGATGGCCGCCGGTCCGGCGCCGAAGGCAGCCAGCTGCACCGCCACGCGCTGGTGCCAGAGCCGCCGCGCCTCACCCGGCGTACGCCGCGTCACCGCGTCGTACACCAGCTCGTGAGCCTCGTTGTCGTTGCCCAGCAGGCGCAGCCGGTGCAGCTCGGCGAGCGACGCCTGCACGTCTCTCAGCGGGATCTCCAGGACCGCGGCGGCGAGCTCGGGCGAGAAGGCCGTACCCGCGAAGGCGCGAACCCGCAGCAGGTCTTGCGCCTGCCCGGAGAGGCGGCGCAGGCGGGAGTCCAGGACGCCGGCCGTGCCCACGGCCCGGGACCCCGGGGCGGGGGGTGCGTCGTCGCCGCCAGCCGGGCTCCAGCGGCTGCGGAGGAACTCGAGCGCATAGAAGGGGTTCCCGCCCGAGAGCTCCAGCACCTCTCCGGGGTCCGCGCTGGCCTCCGCACCCACCTCGCGCACCAACGTTCCGATCTGGCCGAGGTCGAGGGGGCCCAGCTCGATGATCTCGGCGAGCCCGGCCTCGGCTGCCCGCTCGACCTCGCGAAGGTGGCCCGGCGCGAAGTCATCGGTCCGCGCGGTGCTCAGCGAGCGGGCGTGGGAGTCGGCGAAGCGCGCGATGCAGTAGGTGCCGAGCTCGAAGCTGGCGTCGTCCCACAGGTGGAGATCGTCGTTGAACAGCGCGACCTTCCCCTCCAGGGCCCTTCGCAACACCGTCGCCGTCGCCTCGAACAGCCGCAGCCTCTGCAGCTCCCCGGCGATCGGCGCCTGATCGGTCGGGGGCTCGAAGACGTGAGGCAGGATGCGGGACAGCTCCGCCCGGATCCAGCCCTCGGCCGCGAGGCCGGGCTGCTCGCGAAGGAGGTCGGCGATGCGCTGGGCGATGGCGGCGTAGGGCACGTTCCGCTCGCCCGGCACGCCCTTGGACATCAGGAACGGGCCCTTGCTGCGAACGAAGTCGTGCAACAGCCGGGTCTTGCCGATGCCGGCCTCGCCCACCACCACGATGGTGCGGACGCGCTGCCAGGCGTCCTCGAGGCGGGCCCAGACGTCCTCGCGGCCGACCAGCCGCGGCGGCCGGCGCAGCCTCACCGGCAGCGCTTGCGCCTGGGCGGGCGCGCTGCGCGCGACGGTGCCGGCGTCGATGGCGCGGGCCAGCTCCAAGGTGTCGGGCAGGGGGTCCACGCCGAAGGTCGCCTGGAGCACCTCCTGGCAGCGGTGATAGGTGGCCAGCGCCTGGGGCCGGTCGCCTGCCAGGTAGTGCAAGCGCATCGCGCGCCGGTAGGCCGCCTCCGACAGCGGGTCGAGCTCGAGGAGGCGCTGCGCTTGCACCAGCGCGCGTCGCAGGTCGCCGCCCGCCTCGTGGCGCTCCGCCTCGGCCTCGACGGCGCGGGTCACGGCATCCAGCACGCGGGCGCGCTCGGCCTCGAGCCACTCGGCCAGGTCGGGGCAGTCGTCGAGTTCCTGGGCCCGCAGCAGCACCGGCGCCTCGGCTCCCCAGGCCTCGGCGATGGCCTGGCTGTCGCCGAGCTCCTGCAGCCTGTGCAGCTCCGCCACGTCCACGCGGACGTCGCCCAGGCGCAGCTCCGGCCCGGACTCCAGCAGGCCCGCATGCTCGCGCAAGCGGTGCAGCAGCTGCCGCAGGTTGTTGCGAGCTCGCGAGTCCACGACGCTGGGCCACAGCAGCCCGGCGAGCGTGGCGCGCGGCGTCGGCCCCTCGATGGCGAGGTACGCCAACAGAGCGGCCGCTTTCCGCTCCAGCGGTCGAAACGCGTCATCGCCCTGGCGCACGCCGGGAACGCCGAGGACGCGGAGCCCCCATGCCGAGTGCACTCCGGCCATTCTAAGGCACCTCTCGTGACGGGGTGCAGGGTTCGGCGCCCCGGCGTCCGCGCAGCCCGCGGGCAACGGGCGGGTCAGTAGCGCTTGAAGAGCGTCAGCGCGTCGCCTTCGGCGGTGGTCTCCGCGAGCCCCTCCAGGACGGGCCGGTAGGGGCTCGCGGCGGCGGGCGCGCCGTTGACGCGGCGCACGGTGAGATGCCGGCGGGGGCGCTGGGCACGCTGCAGGAGGTGCGGCAAGAAGCCCAACAGGCGGGGCAAGTCGGCGTCGTCTGGGCCGGTGTCGATGGCGAGCTCGCCGCCTTGGCGGCGCGAGACCACCAGCAGCCGAGCGCCTCGGAAAGCCAGGTGCGTGGACGGGACGCGCGCCGGCACGCGCCCGCGCAGCGCCTCCAGGCCCAGACCGGTGACCGCCGCGGGGTCGGCCGCGTTGAGCCAGTAGACGCGTTCCGCGGGCGGCGCCCGCAGGCTGGCCAGGGTTCGAGCGCCGGCGAACTGCAGGCCCGGCACGCCCTCGAAGAAGTGGCCGCCCGTGACCTCCCCGGCCAGCTCCATCAGCCTCAGGGCCCGGAACAGCCGCGTCCAGCGGAAGGCGGGGAGCTCGCGCTCGAGCAGCTCGCGGAAGGCCACCCCGTAGCGCTCCAGGACCAGGCGCACGCGCTCCTTGTCGCGCTCGAGAGCCGCCAGCGGGTCCTCGTCGCCGGCGGGCGGGTCGAGGAGGCGCCAGCTCCCGGTGAACGGGCGGGTGGTGCGCCAGCGGGCGAACGCCGCCCTCCCGCGTCGTGCGCCGGCCAGGCTGCCGGGAGACCGGCCGGTGCCGGCGGCCGCTTGCGGCTCGGCGGCCGCCGGCTCGAAGCCACCCGCGATGCCCTGGCGCAGCGTTGCCAGCGCGTCGTTCGCCACCACGCCGGCCCACGCGCCGCGCCACAGCAGCCGGGTGAGCTCGGCGCTGCCGATGGCGGCCCGCTCCAGCAGCGTCTCGAAGCCGTAGCGCCCGAGCGGGTCGGGGAAGAGCGGCCCGAGCTGTGCCCGCAGCGCCGCCGCCTCGGCATCGGAGCGCTCGACGAGCAGGGACAGCTCGTCGGGGAGGGCGAAGGCGACGGAACGCTCGCCGGCGCCCAGCCACATCACGCCGGTCTCGTCGACCAGCGCGTCGAGCTCGCGCGGGGCGTAGCCGGGCACGCGCGCGGGCAGGATCTCGCTCTCCCACAGCTCGGCGGCCGCCGCGTAGCCCAGCAGCGGCTCCAGCGCCTCGGCCACCGACGCCGCGGCCGCCACGC
>Ga0102953_1001045_pt1 | contig 17985 bp, 15 predicted proteins | sample SalPon2A_C_D2_MG_FD_78509 | JGI IMG/M metagenome (GOLD analysis project Ga0102953, IMG submission 78509) | Soil microbial communities from South San Francisco under conditions of wetland restoration - Salt Pond MetaG R2A_C_D2_MG | ecosystem: Environmental > Terrestrial > Soil > Wetlands | place... | reverse complement strand
GATGTCCCGGGGCAGGCCGAAGGCCTCCAGGCCGGCGAGGCGCACCTGCGAGAACGCGAGTTCGAGGCGCGACGCGCTGTCCTCGCGCGGGGGGAGGACGGCGGTGAGTTCCCCCTGCTTCAGGCGAGCCATGAGCCGGAGCTGGAGATCGCCCGTCAGCGGCAGCGCCCGGTCGAGGACGATACCATGGGCTTCGACATGGGTTTCGCCGCTGCGGCGGTAATCTCCGTCGAGTTCGCCGTCCATCACGGCGGTCCGGAAGGCCAAACCCGGATTGCCGCCGACGAGGGAGCCCCAGAGCGGGGAGACGGTGGCGGAGTCGATCTCGACCGTTTCCGGCCGCGGAGCCTTGATGCCGACCCGGATGTCGCTGGCCCGCAGGGCCGGGGGAAAGCGCAGGCCCAGGTCGCCCATCTCCAGGGTGACCGGGCCGGCCGAGCCGGCTTCCAGCTCGATGCGGTCCTTCAGGGCCTGGGTCGGGAAAAAGAGAAGGAAGCTGACCACGAAGCAGGCGAGCAGCAGCAGCGGGGCGGCGATAAAGGGGCCGAGCGGCGAGCGGCCGGCGGGCCGGCGGGATTTCCCGGGTCTGGGCAGTGAGGGCCAACGCATCAGTTCACACTCCGGTAGGTAGCGATGGTCATCGTCGCGTCGAGCAGGGAGATGTCCTCGAAGCGTCGCTTGAGCTGGAGATTCTTGACCTGCAGGTAGGCGTCGGCCGAGTCGATGGCGTGAAGCATCCGGACCAGCTGTTCGAGGCTGAGCTTCTCCAGCTTGATGTTGACGGCTTCCTCGGTGAGGTCCTCGACGGTGGCCGGGGGCTGGGGACGCATGTTCACCAGGTTCTCCTTGCTGGCGATGCGGATCGCCAGGTTCTCGACGAAGGGGATGAGGGCAAAATCCTTCCGGGCGCCGCCCTGTTTGCGGGCCCGGCCGAGTTCGGCCTGCAGCTGCAGCAGTTCCTGCTTCAGGACCAGTGCATCGGCCACCTGCTGCCGGCCGGCGGAGATCTGGCGATCGAGGCGGTCAAGCATCTGGCGGTAGGGCTCGATGACGGTCAGGTAGACCAGGACGGCAACCACGGCGAGGCCGCCGATCAGGACGAAGAGGCGTTCGCGCCGGGTCAGGTTATTGAGCATGGGACACCTCCTGCTGCTCGAAGGGCATGTCGATGCGGAAGGTGACCCGCTGACCGTCGACGCTCATCTTGGCGTCGGAGATCACGCCCTTGCCGAAGCCCACCTTTCCTTCCAGGGTGCGCGCGATGCGGTTGACCGCGTCGAAGGAGGTCGTCTGGCCTTCGATCCTGACCTGTTCGGGGTCATAGGTGAGCCTTTCGACATCGATCGTCAGGTCGTCGGGCAGCGAGCTGAGCTGCTGCAGGACGAAAAGCGGCGAGGGGGTCCCGGCACCGATGAGACCCCCTTTCCTCTTCAGGTCCTTGAGCGCGCTCTGCATCTGAAGGGGGACGTCGATGATCGCGCCGGAGCCGGGCAGGGCGGAGCGGTATATCTGCACCAGCTCTTTCTCCAGCGCCTGCACCCGTCGGGCCTTGGTGGCGTAGCCGAGATAGGCCGAGACGCCCAGGCAAAGGAGCGAGGCGACCAGGAGCGCGGCGGCCGCGGCCAGTTTCTTCTTCAGACCGCTCCAGCGGTTTTTCAGCGCCAGCGGTCCCTGGCGGAAGTTGAAGGATGCGGCATTCTCGCCGGCTGCCGCCCGCCTGGCGAGCGCCACCGCCGGCAGGAATTCGGCGGCCACCGGCGTACCGTCGATCCGCTCGTCCGGCATGAAGGGATCGACCCCGAGGTTTTCCAGGTGCTGGAGCAGGGCGGGTTCGGCCCGGGAGCCGAGCAGGCACAGTTTTTCCGACTCCGTCTTTGCCTTCCTGCCGAGGCCCATCCCCTCCCGGCTGATGAACCGGGCCCGTTCTTCGGAGTCGACCTCCCCGGGGGTGGGCAGCAGGCGATGGTCGACGACCTGCCCCGCCGCGACCAGGGCGACGGTCGTTTCCCGGGCATCGGCGCAGGCGAAAAGGCCGTCGGGGCAGGTGCCGGCCAGGCCGGAGACGTAGGCGAAGGGCGCCAGGTCGAGGAATTCCAGCGGGGCGCTGCTGTCGTCGAAGGCCCCGAGAAAGCCGGTCACCACCAGGCGGGACGCCGCCGCGCCCGTCACGCCGAATCGTTCGTCGTCCAGGCGATGCGGCTTGCCGGGGGCTGCCTCCCACTCCTCGGCCGTTGCCGGCAATTGACCGGAAAGCTCCAGCTTCAGGGCGGCGGAGATCTTCTTGCGGTCGGCGAAGGGGAAGACCATCTCGCGGACGAAGCCTTCGCTGGCGGGCAGGGCCGCGGCCAGATGGTCGTTGAAGCCGGGTGCTCCGCCGAGCAGTTCATGCAGCCTGGCGATCAGCTCTCCGCCTTCTTCGAGCTCGGCCTTGCCGACGGTGGAGAGTTTCTTCCCGCCCTTTTCCTCGCTCAAAACGGCGATCCGCAACTCGCGGCCGTCCCAGTCGATACCGATAAATCGTTTTGCCATGGTTGCTCAGTATACCTTGATGAAAAGGAGTTTGTCCCCGTTCTTTGCCACAACCGCTTCGATCCTCTTGACACCCTCGTTGACCTCGGCGCGGGAGGAGATGCGGTAATACCAGCTGGTCAGGGCCAGATCCTGGTTGAAGTTCAGGGCCGTGTAGGCATTGAGGCCGATCAGATTCCTGAGCTCGGTCAGGCTCTTGAAGGGGGCCTCGGCGCGCCCCTCGACGATCCTGTCGACATCGCCCTGAGCCATGCCGTTGCCCCAGGCCAGCAGCAGCTCCGGCGAGGCCGAATTGACGTTGATTTTCTGTCCCCCGGTGTCGCCATAAACGGTGACATGGGGAGCGAGCAGACGACAGACCTCCGGGGTGAAACCCCGGACCATCCCCAGTTCCTCGAGGGTGTCGAACGGCCCGTTCTTGCAGGGGTAGGGCTTGTCGAGGCGCTGGTAATACCCGTCCTCGGCACCGTAGGTCCTGGGGACGTCGTCACCGTCGATCCAGTCGACCAGGGAATCGGTCAGCCCGGGGGGGTCGTCGATCCCGAGGTTCTTCAGCAGGGTGATGAAACGGTCCATCTGCACGACGTCGGGATTGCCCGCTGAAACGAGGCTGTTCAGGTTGAGGGAGCCTCCCAGGTCGCGGATGTCGATGGAGACGAAGCCTTCGGCCACCGGGTAGTTCTGCAGTCCCTGGCTCCAGAGTTCCTCGGGGTGGCCCGGGGCATCGAAGGCGTTGTTGTCCTGCTGCAGGATGATGCGTCCCACCCGGACGCCGCCCTTGGCCAGGAACTGGGCCCGGGTGCTGTCGCGAAAGGTTTCAGCCAGGCGCAGGTCGACCAGGGTGGAGAAGGCGAAATCCGTCAGCAGCGCCGACAGCAGCGCGACTACCACCAGCACCAGCAGCAGGACCATTCCCTTTTCGTCCTGTAACGTTTTCAACGTTCGACTCGCACGGTCAGGTCCAAAGCCAGGGGGGGGGCCATATCTAGTTATGCAAAAAACTCCAGTCAATCTGCATTCAGGCTAATCGCTTGGGTTGCGTCTCCCTCTCCCTTTGATGGGAGAGGGTCGGGGAGAGGGTGGATGGGCCGAAAATGCCCCCCTCCCCTTAGTCCCCTCCCACCAGGGGAGGGGAAAGAGCTCAAAGTGACGGGACCTCGAAGGCCGACCGGAACGGGATCGCTTCCCCCCCCGCGCCGCCGTCGACGGTCAGGGTGATCTCGACCAGGCGCGGCAGCCCCTGGGTGGCGGCGTCCCATCCCGGCTGCCAGCCGCTTCGGCCGAAAAAACGCAGCTCCATGCCGGCGATACCGGTCGCCAGGCGAATCGCCTTTCCTTCGGCATCGGCACCGAGGTACATCGGGTATTCCTGGCGCAGCAGGACTTTTTCCCCGTTCTCCCTTTCCCGGTCCGGGACCAGCTCGTAGCGGACCACGGAAATCCCCCGGCCTCCCGAGGCCGGCGTGGTCGCGGTGGTGGTCAGGGAGAGGAAAGGCTGCTCCGGCGCCGTCTCGCCGCCGGCAAAGAGGGTGTCGGGGTTGCCGGTCGCGAAGTAGGCCCCCTGGATCTCCCGCCCGAGGCGGTCGAAAAGCACCCGTGCCTGGTGGTATTCCTCGCCGGCTTTTCCGAGCCTCTCCCTGGCCCCGCTGACCGAGGAAAAGACGCCGTAGATGGTCATGAGCACCAGGGCGACGATAGCCATCGCCACCGTTATCTCGAGCAGGGTGAACCCGCCGGCGCGGGAGCGCTTTGTGTTCCTAGAAAATGAAGGAGTCGATGTCGACCAGTTCATTCTTGTTCTCGTTGCCCCAGAGGACGGTCACCGTGACCTGCTTGACCCGGGAGATCGGCGTATCCTGAAAGCGAATCCGCCAGCGGTATTCGTCGAAGGGCTTGTCGAAAGCGCCTTCGTTGTCGGCAGGCGCAAGCTGGCCCTGGCGCGCCGCCACCTCGGTCTCGGCCATTTTTTCCTGCGCTAGCAGGGTGGCCTGCGTCATCTTCTGGATGCGGCCGTTGACGCCGATGGAACGGTTTGCCAGGCCGAGCAGGGAGACCAGGGTGATGGCGATGATCGCCAGGGCGATCATCACTTCCAGCAGGGTGAAGCCGGCGCTGTCAGAACTCGCGGTAGCCTTCATAGATTTCGGTCGTCCCCGTCAGCGGCTTGATCCGGAGGGTCATCTTGTGCTGCTCGTCGCGTTCGAGGTGGATGATCGTCTCCTCGACCCAGCCCGCCGGGTAGATGGCGACGGTGACCTGGCCGGAAGTGAAGCTGCCCCGCTCGGCCACGGTGACGGAGCTGATGTCGATCCCTCCCGGCAGGGACTTCTCGCGGCCGAAGCGGTCCGCCGCCACCAGTTCGCCGCTCGCTTCGAGGCGACGGGCGAAGTAGCTCTTCCGGTCGAGATCGAGGACCAGGCGATGTTCCAGCCCGCTCAGGGCCGCCTCGTTGTAGAGATATTTCACCGTGCCGGTCAGGCGCCGGGCCGAGGCCCGCAGGTCGTTGCGGCCGATGCCGGTCAGCAGCGGCAGCGTCAGGGCCGCGAAAAGTCCGATCAGGAAGAGGACCAGGGAGAGCTCGATCAGGGTGAAGCCGGATCGCCCCTCCCCCCGCGCGGCCCGGTTGCCGCCGATCAGGCGCAGCGCCGGAGAGCAGCTCCGGCGGTCACTCCTCAATTTCCCAGCTCTGGACGTCGGCATCCTTGCCTTCGCCCCCCGATTCGCCGTCGGCGCCGAAGGAGATCAGGTCGTAGTCGTCGTGCAGTCCCGGCGAGAGGTAGACGTAGGTATTGCCCCAGGGGTCCTTGGGCACTTTCTTGACGTAGCCCCCTTCGTGGTACCGGTTCGGGATGCGGCCGGTCTCCGGCTTGCGGACAAGGGCCGCAAGACCCTGCTCGGTCGAGGGATAGAAGCCGTTGTCCACCTTGAACAGGGCCAGGGCCTCCTCCAGGCTCTTGATGTCGACCTCGGCCTTGGTCCGCCGGGCTTCCTCCGGACGTCCGGCCAGCCGGGGGAAGACGACCGCGGCCAGGATTCCCAGGATGACCACCACCACCATGATCTCGATCAGGGTGAAGCCTTTCTGATTTTTGCGGATGGATTTTTGCAAGCGCTTCATCTCAACTCCTTAGGAAAAAGAAGGATTCAGGTTTTAAACCTGACACCTGACACCTGTTGCCTGTTTTTCACCCCAAACCCTGGCTGGCCTGGAAGATCGGCAGCAGGATGGCGATAACGATGAATCCCACCGCGCTTCCCATCACCAGGATCATGATCGGCTCGAGAAGCGAAAGGAGGCTGTTCAGGGTCAGGTCCACCTGGTGCTCGTAGGCTTCGGCGACCTTGAACAGCATCCCCTCGAGCTGTCCGCTCTGTTCGCCGACGGCCGCCATCTGGGCCAGCATCGGCGGAAAGACGCCTGACCTCTGCAGCGGCCCGGCCAGCCCCTCCCCCTCGCGAACGGCGGTGGAGGTCTCCTCGATGGCTGTCCGCAGGACCCGGTTGGCCAGCAGGTTCTTGACGATGTCGAGAGCCTTGAGCAAGGGAACCCCGCTTTGCAGGAGGGTCCCGAGAGTGCGCGCCAGGCGCGCGGTCTGGATCTGCAAGTTCAGCTTCCCGACCAGCGCCAGGCGCAGGCTCAGGCGGTCGAGCTGCATCCGGCCGCCGGGCGAGCGATACCAGCGGCGGAAGAAGAAACCTCCGGCCACCAGGACGGCCAGCGCCAGCCACCAGTAGGCCGCCATGAAGTCGCTTGATTTGATCAGCAGCAGGGTCGGCCAGGGCAGGGCCTGCTCCAGGTCCTCGAGCATCCGGGTGACTTTCGGCACGACAAAGGTGAAGAGAAAGGCCAGCACGCCCGAGCCGACCAGGGCCATCAGCACCGGGTAAGCCAGGGCGGCCCGGATGCGGGCCTTCATCCGGGCCTGCTCTTCGAGAAAGTCGGCCAGCTGCTGCAGCACCTGGTCGAGGGTGCCGCTGTTCTCGCCGACCTCCACCATGTTGATGAAGAGCGGCGGAAATCCGCGGTCGCTTTCGGCCAGGGCGGCGTGCAGGGACTCGCCCTGGATGACCTTCTCGCGCACCCGGACCAGGGTCTTGCCGAGGATCGGATGCTCGATCTGGGCGGCGACGCTGGAGAGGGCCTCGCTCAGGGCCAGGCCGCCGCCGAGCAGGGTGGCCAGCTGGCGGGTGGCCGCCGCCAGGGCGACCGTCGATACCCTGGCGCCGCGTCCCGGCCAGGCCAGGCCCCGTCGCCGGCCGGCGCGGGACTCCTCGCGCAGGTCGGTGGGGTGGATGCCCTCTTCCTTCAGCTTCCGGAGCACGGCGGCGCGGCCGGCGGCCTCGATGGACCCGCTGACCTTTCGGCCCCTGCCGTCGAATCCGGAATACTCGAAAAGAGGCACCGTCAGACCTCCTCCTGGGTGACCCGCAGGACCTCTTCCAGGGTGGTCTCCCCCTTCAGGGCCTTGGCCAGGCCGGCCTGGCGCAGGGTCTGGGTCCCGCGGGCGACGGCGGCCTCGCGGATGGTGGCCGAGTCGCGGTTCTGCAGCAGAAGCTCGCGGATCGTTTCATCGACCACGAGCAGCTCGTAGATCCCGGACCGGCCGCTGTAGCCGATATTCATGCAGTGCTCGCAGCCGCGGCCACGGAAGAATTCCGCGCCGGCCGGCACCGCATCGCCCAGGCCTGCCTCTTCGAGCAGTTCGGTCGGCGGGCGGAAGGACTCCCGGCAGTGGGGGCAGATTCTGCGCACCAGACGCTGGGCCAGGATGCCGACGATGGAGGAGGCGGCGAGGAAGGGCTCGACGCCCATCTCCACCAGGCGCACCAGGGCCCCGGCGGCGTCGTTGGTGTGCAGGGTCGAGAAGACCATGTGGCCGGTCAGGGCCGACTGCACGGCTATCTCGGCCGTCTCCCCGTCGCGGATCTCGCCGACCATGATGATGTCGGGGTCCTGGCGCAGGATCGAACGCAGGCCGTTGGCGAAGGTCAGGTCGATCTTCGGATTGACCTGGATCTGCCCGACTCCCGGCAACTGGTATTCGATCGGATCCTCGACCGTGATGATGTTCTTCTCGCGGCTGTTGAGCCGGGTCAGGGCGGCGTACAGGGTGGTCGTCTTGCCCGAGCCGGTCGGACCGGTCACCAGGAAGATGCCGTGACTTTTGTGGATCATGGCGTTGACCTGGTCCAGCATCCGGTCGCTGATGCCGACTTCCTCCAGGGTCAGGACGTTCGACGCCTTGTCGAGCAGGCGCAGCACCACCCGCTCGCCGAAGGCCGTGGGCAGGGTCGAGACGCGCACGTCGACGTCCTTGCCGGCGATGCGCACCCGGAAGCGGCCGTCCTGGGGCAGGCGCTTCTCGGCGATGTTGAGCTGGGCCATGATCTTGATGCGCGAGGAGATGCTCGCCTGGGCCTTGAAGGGCGGACGCAGGACTTCGTAGAGGATGCCGTCGATGCGATAGCGGACGATGAGCTCGGTTTCGAACGGTTCGATGTGGATATCGCTGGCCCGCTCCTTGTACCCCTGGGTGATGAGGCTGTTGACGAAGCGGATGACCGGCGCCTCGTCGGCGCTGTCGAGAAGGTCGGCCGGTTCCAGCCCCTTGCTCAGGTCGAGTTCGCCCTCCTCGCCGATGTCGCCGACGAACCGGCTGGCTTCCTCGGCCCGGTTTTCGTAGGCCTGGTGGATGGCCCGCAGGATCTCCTCGGGGGTGGCCAGGCAGACCTCGATGGCACTCTTGGTGAGGACCGCCAGGTCGTTGAGGGGCGGGGTGTGATCGGCATCGGCGACGACGACCCGCAGCCGCCCGCCTTCCCTTGCCACGGGCAGAATCCGGTGCTCCCGGGCGTAGGACATGGGGATCTGCTCGACGAACTGGCCGGCAGCCTCGGTCGGCACCGTGGCGAGAAAGTCAAGGCCCCGCTGCTCGGCCAGGGCCCGGGCGACGGTCTCCGTCGTCACGACCTTCTTCTCCAGCAGGAGGGATCCCAGGCGCTTGTTCGAGTTTTTCTGGGCAGCCAGGGCTTCGTCAATCGCCTGCCGGGAGACGCCGAATTGTTTCTCCAGGATATGTCCGAACAGCCTGCGCTCAGTCATCGGTTCTCTGTTCGGCATCCGGGCCGGGGTTTTCTTCCGGGGCGGAGAAAGACTCGGGAAGGGAGGCGCGCATCTCCTTGGAGAGAAGTCTGTCGGCGGCTTCCCGGTTATGGCGGGTGATCCGATCGAGGTCGCCGGTCTCCTTGATGATGTGGGGCGTGATGAAGACCAGCAGGTTGACCTTCCTTTCCGTGGTGCTTTTATGTTTGAAGAGCCAGCCCAGCACGGGGATGTCGCCGAGAAGGGGGACCTTGCTGACGGTCTGCTGGGAATTGTTGCTGATCAGCCCGCCCAGCACCACTGTCCGGCCGTCTTCGGCGAGGACCGTGTTGCGCAGCAGTCGCTTGGTGAGGGTAGGGCCGACCTGGTTGACGTCGCCGACGCTGGTCTGGGCAATGTCGGTGATCTCCTGGTAAACATTGAGGCGCACCTCGTTCCCCTCGGTGATCTGGGGGGTGAAGCGGAGCGTCAGGGCGACGTCCTTGCGTTCGACCGTGACGCTCTGGGCCAGCCCGGTGCTTCCCCCCGTATCGTTCAGGCGGCTGGTGATGATCGGTACGTTGGAGCCGATGACGATCTCCGCCTCCTCGTTGTCCGAGGTGAGCAGGCGCGGGGCCGAAAGGATGTTGATGTCGGAATCGGTCTTGGAAATGTCAATGAGGGCCGAAAGGGCCGGCACGGTAACCTCGCTGCCGTCCGGGCCGACCACGGTGATGGGGCTGAAGAGGCCGCCGAGCAGGATGCCGTCGATGGTCTGGCCCAGCAGGGAGGGGATCGTGCTGTCGCCCGCGGGGGAGAGATCGCTGATGCTGGCCTGGCCCGTGTTCAGGTTGCTGGTGCCGAAGACGGCGCTGTCGGATCCGGTTTTTACCGCCCCCTGCAGCGAGGTGCCGAGTTGCTTGGTGGCGTCCATGGAGAGCTCCAGGATCAGCGCCTCGACGAAGACCTGCTTGCGCTTGATATCGAGCCGGGCGATGATGTCCTTGAGGATTTCGTAATCCTCCGGGGTGGCGTTGATGATCAGGGAGTTGGTCGGCTTGTCCGCCGTGATGCTGACGTTTTCCGTGGTCACCGGCGCCTGCTGCCCCGCCCTCGCCTCCTTGGCCGTACGGGCCTGGCTGCGGATGCCGGTGAGGATCTCGTTGAGGGTCGTGGCCAGGGTTTCGGCATCGGCGTTTTCCAGGTAGTAGACATTGATGTGGGAGCGCTCCCGCGAGGGCGCCTGGTCCAACTGCTCGATCAGTTCCTTGACGGTGGCCAGATCCTCGGCCGAGGCCAGGACCACCAGGGCATTGGTTCGAGTATAGGGGAGGATCTTGCTGGACTCCTTGCCGGCGGCCGCCTGCACATTGCGCGTCCTGCGGCGTCGACTGGGGGTAGTAGCGGCATCGGCGAGGACCTGGGTGCATATCTTGGCCACCTCCTCGGCGTCGGCGAACTCCAGCGGGAAGACCTGCAGCAGGTCCAGGCCGCTCGGCACGTCCAGCGCCCGGACGATCTCGACCAGGCGCTCGATGTTGGCGGCGCTGTCGGTGATGATCAGGGTATTGGAGGAGGGATAGGCGGCGATGCTGCTGGTCTTGGGAATCAGCGGAGCGAGCACGGTGTTCGCCACTTCCGTGGCGTCGATGTTCTCCAACTGAACCAGGCGGGTGACGAACTGTTCCGTCGGCCGGCCTTTCTCCCCGACCTGGGTGGGCAGGTTGTCTTCCTTGGCGGTCCGCGTGGAGACAATCTTGTTGACCCTGCCCGAGGGGACGACGGTGTAGCCCTTGACGTTGAGGACGGTGAGGAAGAGCTTGTAGGCCTCGTCCAGCGACATGCTCGAAGGCGAAATGATGGTGACCTTGCCCTTGACCGTGTCGTCGTAAAGGAAGTTCTTGCCGGTCAGTTCGCTGATCGTCTGGATCAGGTCGGTCAATTCGATGTCCTTGAAATCGAGAGTGACCTCCTTGCCGGCGGATGTCGCGGCCTTCGCCAGCGACTCGGCGGGAGTTGCCGTTTCGGGCGAGGCGGCTGCGGCGCCGCCGGGCAGAGATACGATCAGGCAGGCCATCAGCACGCCCAGGAAAACATTCCATTTTGTAGCCACGTTGCAGCTCCTCCTCAATGAAAATTTTGAGTTTAGTTTCAATTCAAAACTAAAAAAACTCAAAACTCAAAACTTTAGTATTCCACCTCATAGTCGAAGTTCATCGGCGTGCCGTCGCGCTGCAGACCGATGGAGATGTGCCTCGCCTCCCGCAACTGCTGGAAGATCTGCAGGGCCTTTTCTGGGCTCTCCAGTTCCACCCCGTTGACGTGCACGATCACATCCCCTTTCTGGATGCCCAGTTTGGCCAGAAGCGACCTTGGCCGGATCATCTTCACGACGAACCCTTCGGTGCGTCCGTCCACCATGTTCGGTTCCATCCGGGCCGACTTGAGCAGCTCGCCGATGTTGTTGCGCGCATTTTCCGCAACCCGTCTGTCGATGAGCCATTGATTCTCGCCGACCTCCCTGATCTGGCCATCTCCGCCGGCCGAGGCAGCAGGGGCAGGGGCAGGGGCGGTGGGGACGGATTTTCCAAGGGATTCGGGCTCGAAAAGGATCAGCGTTGCCACGGATCCGTCGCGGTTTCGAATGGTAACCTGGTTTCGGGTGATTTCGTCGACAACACCTCCCCCCGGCGTCTCGTCTCCGAGGTGATAGAGGCCTATTTCGCGGTTGGCCTCGATCAGGGCGATAGAGCCGGCGCCCGCTACGACGGTACCCAGGAGCTTGAGGTCGGTTTTGGCCACGGGAGCCCTGGCGACAGGCTCTTCCGGCTTTTCCGGTGCGGCGAAGGATTGGCTTTTGCTGGCGGAGGAATCGAAGATGTTGCGCTGGAGGATGATTTCGAAATCGGAGAGGGTCGTTCTTTTCGAGGGGGCGCTTCGTTCCTGAGCCGGACTCGTCGGTTCCATGGCGTCGGGACGGAGGAAAATGCCCAGGGACGTCGCGGCAAGATGACCGATCGAAACACCCAGGAGGGCGAACAGGAAGAGGGCGATCCCCACGAAATGTCTCTGGATAAATGCAGGCATTTGCTCTCGAATGCGGGTTCTGACGAACGGCTGGTTTATCCCCTGGTATCAAAGACAATAGAATAGGGCTAAAACGTTAAAAATGCAAGGACAAGACGCGGATAATTCCCGCCGGGGTCGGAATGTGGAGTGTCCGGGCAAGGGCAAGAATTCAGGATGGAAAAGCTCTCCCTGGCTCGATCATTGGCCGAGAGGAAGGTAAAATAGATCAAGCGTCGGGTTTCAGGAATCAGGTGCATCGGGAAAAGCACCCTTTGTGCAACGACCCGCCATTGCTCCCTTCTTCCTCATGGCACCCTGCCCGTCGTCGGTGGAACAAGTTCTTGTGTCCCTTTCCGCTCCATGAAATAATGCCCTCTCAGCTGTTCCTTCTTCCCAACGAGGCTTCCATGACCGACCGGCCGCAGCGCATCTTCCTCATCGACGGCTCGAGCTATATTTATCGGGCCTACTTCGCCATCCGCCATCTCTCCAACGCGAAGGGGTTCGCCACCAACGCCATCTACGGATTCACCAATATGCTGCTCAAGGTGATGCGGGAGGAGCAGCCCGATCACCTGGCCGTGGTTTTCGACGCCCGTGGGCCGACCTTCCGCAAGGAGCTCTATCCCGAGTACAAGGCCAACCGCGCCACCATGCCCGAGGACCTGGTCCCCCAGGTGCCGGTCATCAAGGACGTGGTCCGGGCCTTTAACATGCCGGCCATCGAGAAGGAGGGTTTCGAGGCCGACGACATCATCGCCACTTTAGCCAAAAAATTCGACGCCGAAGGTCTGGCGGTGACGGTCGTCACCGGCGACAAGGACCTGATGCAGATCGTCTCCGACCGGGTGCGGCTGCTCGATACGATGAAGGACAAGATCTCGGGCCCGGCCGAGGTGGCCGAGCGTTTCGGCGGGCCGCCCGACAAGGTCATCGAGGTGCAGGCGCTGGCCGGCGACAGCTCGGACAACATCCCCGGGGTGCCGGGCATCGGCGAGAAGACCGCCCGGGACCTGATCGCCGAGTTCGGCACGGTGGAAAACCTGCTGGCCAACATCGACCGGGTCAAGGGCAAGAAACGGCAGGAAAACCTGCGCGAGTACGGCGAGCAGGCCCTGCTCTCCAAGAAGCTGGTGACCCTGCTGACCGACCTGTCCCTGGATCTCGACTATGACAGTTTCGCTCTCGACGAGCCGGATCGCGAGGCGCTCACCACCATCTTCAAGGAGATGGAGTTCCATAAGCTGCTGCAGGAATTCTCCGCCGATCGGCGCAGCGGCGGGGAGAACTATCACTGCGTTCTGACCGAGGCCGATTTCGGGACTCTTCTCGACCGCCTGCGGGCGGCCGGGCGCATCTGCCTCGATACCGAGACCACCGGTCTCAACCCCACCCGCGTCGACCTGGTCGGTATCTCCTTCGCCGTCGAGGCGAACGAGGCCTGGTACATCCCCCTCGACCACCGCTACCTCGGCGTCCCCGAGCAGCTCGACCGGCAATGGGTGCTGGAGCGCCTGCGGCCCCTGCTCGAGGACCCCGAAGTGCCCAAGGTCGGGCAGAATATCAAGTACGACGCCCTGGTTCTGCGCCGGGCTGGGATCCGCCTGGCCGGGATCGCCTGCGACACCATGGTAGCTTCCTACCTGGCCAACCCCGCCGCCAAGTCCCATGCCCTCGACGCCATGGCCGCCGAGATTCTCGGCCACCAGATGATCGCCTACAGCGAGGTCACCGGCAGCGGCAAGAAACAGATCGGCTTCGAGGAGGTCGAGGTGGAGAAGGCGTCCGTCTACGCCGCCGAGGATGCCGACATCACCCTGCAGCTGGCCGAGGTACTCGAGCCGCAGGTGGCCGAGCGGGAGCAGGAGACCCTCTACCGGGAGGTCGAGATGCCCCTGGTGGCGGTGCTTATCGACATGGAATGGGCCGGGATTCGCATCGCCGCCGATTTTCTCGGCGGACTCTCGCGGGAGATGGCCGGCAAGCTCAAGACCCTGGAGGAGGAGATCCACGAGCTGGCCGGAGGGCCTTTCAACGTCGGCTCCCCGAAGCAGCTCGGCGAGGTCCTCTTCGACCGGCTCGAGCTGCCGCGCGGCAAGAAGACCAAGACCGGCTGGTCGACCGACGTCGAGGTACTGACCAAGTTGGCGGAGGAACACGACATCGCCGCCCGCATTCTCGACTACCGGTCGCTCGCCAAGCTCAAGAGCACCTACACCGATGCCCTGCCGAAGCTGATCAATCCCGAATCGGGCCGCATCCACACCTCCTTCAACCAGACGGTCACCGCCACCGGCCGCCTCTCTTCGAGCGAGCCGAACCTGCAGAACATCCCCATCCGCACCGAGGAGGGGTCGCGGATTCGCGAAGCCTTCATCCCCGCCGAGGGCAACGTGCTCCTTTCGGCCGACTATTCCCAGGTGGAGCTGCGCATCCTCGCGCACATGGCCGGCGAGGAGGCCCTGAGAAAGAGCTTCGAGGCCGGCGAGGACATCCACAGCCGCACCGCCAGCGAGATCTTCGGGGTCTTCCCCGAAATGGTGACTCCCGAGATGCGCCGGCGGGCCAAGACGATCAACTTCGGCGTTCTCTATGGCATGAGCGCCTTCGGCCTGGCCAGGAGCCTCGGCATCGGCCGGCGCGAGGCACAGGACTATATCGACCACTACTTCGCGCGTTACCCGCGGGTGAAGGGCTTCATCGAGGAGCGCGTCGCCGAGGCCCGGGAGAATCATTACGTGAAAACCCTGCTCGGCCGGCGCTGCGCCATCCCCGATATTCACAGCCGTAACCAGGCGGTGCGCGGCTACGCCGAGCGCAATGCCCTCAACTACCCGATCCAGGGGTCGGCGGCGGACATCATCAAGGTGGCCATGGTGCGCATCGCGCGGCGCCTGGCCGGGGAGGGGCGGCAGACCCGGATGGTCCTGCAGGTGCACGACGAACTCGTTTTCGACGTCCCCGAGGCCGAGGTCGAGGGGGTGAAAAGTCTGGTACGGGAAGAAATGGAAGGGGCGATAGTGCTCGACGTGCCCCTGGTGGTCGACATGGGGACGGGAAGGAACTGGCGCGAAGCCCATTAGCAGCGGTCCGGGAGGCGGTGATGGAAAAATACTTCGGTGCAAGACTGCTGGAAAAGAAGGTGGTCTCCGAGGAAGATCTGGAGCGGGCGCTGGAGCGGCAGCGTCTGCACGGCGGACGGATCGGCAGCAACCTGGTCGCCCTCGGGGTGATCAGCGAAGCCGAGCTCGAAACCTTCTTCAAACGCGACCCGCAGCCGCCGCTTCGGGCGGAAGAGACCGGCCTGAGTCCCACCTTCATCGCCGACCTGGTGACCAAGCATGCCGCCGCCATGGGGGAGTTCACCCTGCCGCAGCTCGTCGAGCGGGTCCGGCTGACGATGCCGATCCTCGACCGGGCGATCGAGACCCTGCGCAAAAAGCATTACCTCGAAGTGGCCGGCGCCGCCCAGTTCACCAAAACCAGCTGGAAGTTCACCGTCACCGAGGCGGGCAAGAACAGGGCGGCCGAACTGATGGAGGTCTGCCGTTACCTCGGCCCCGCTCCGGTTACCCTCGAGGACTACCGAAGCATGGTCGAGCTGCAGACGATCAAGAGCATCCTGGTCAGCGAAGAGAGCGTCCAGGAGGCGTTTTCCAAGCTCATCGTCAACGAGGAATTCATGGCCAAGGTCGGCCCGGCGGTCAGCTCCGGCCGGGCGATCTTCCTTTACGGCCCCCCGGGAAACGGCAAGACGACGATCGCCGAGGCGATCGGCCGGGTCCTGCCCGGCTCGATCTACATCCCGCATGCCCTGCTGGTCGACGACGAGATCATCAACCTCTTCGACCCGGTCAGCCACGTGCCGGTCGAGCCGGCCCTCGCCGCCGATGCCGTCGACCAGCGCTGGGTCCTGATCCGGCGGCCGGTCGTCATGGTCGGCGGCGAGTTCACCCTGGGGATGCTCGATCTCGACTTCAATCCGATCGCCAAGTTCTACCAGGCCTCCCTGCAGATGAAGGCGAACAACGGTCTTTTCATCGTCGACGATTTCGGCCGCCAGCAGGTCGAGCCACAGGACCTGCTCAACCGCTGGATCGTGCCGCTGGAGCGTCGCACCGATTTCCTCTCCCTGCACACCGGCATGAAGTTCGAGATACCCTTCGACCAGTTGGTGATCTTCTCCACCAACATCGAGCCGAAGCGGCTGGTCGACGAGGCCTTCCTGCGGCGCATCCGCTACAAGATCAAGATCGATCATCCCTCGCTCGCCGAGTACGATCGAATATTCCGCCGCGTGTGCGAATCGAACAGGATCGCCTTTCGCCCCGAGGTGTTCGATTACCTCATCAAGAATTATTACCGGCGGCTCGGAGTGGCGCTCAACGCCTGCCACCCGCGCGACATCGTCGACCACGTCATCGACGCCGCCCACTACCGGGGACACCCCCCGAAGCTGACCTGCGAAGCGATCGACGCCGCCTGGGGCAGCTATTTTGTTGATATGTGACTGACTTGCGGCAGTCAGGGGTCGGGAAAAGAATCTTCCTAACCTTGGACCAGCCGTCGCCTGCGGCTATGGCTTGGCAAGCCTTGAACATTGAACCTTGAACATCGAACTTTGAACTTTTTTCACTGAGAGGTGTGAAATGCCGATCACGTCCCATGAAATCGATTTCGAGATCTTCGGCGACGACATGCAGTTCGTCGAGATCGAGCTCGACCCCCGGGAGACGGCCATCGCCGAGGCCGGCGCGATGATGTACATGGACCAGGGCATCGAGATGGCGACGATTTTCGGCGACGGCAGCGAGCGCTCGCAAGGAGTGATGTCGAAGGTTTTCGGAGCCGGCAAGAGGATTCTCACCGGCGAAAGCCTCTTCATGACCGCCTTCACCAATGTCGGCGCCGGCAAGCAACGCGTCGCCTTCAGCGCGCCCTATCCCGGCAAGATCGTCCCCCTCGACCTGGCGGCTCTCGGCGGCGAGGCCCTCTGCCAGAAGGAGGCCTTCCTCTGCGCCGCCCGGGGGGTGGCCGTGGACATCGCCTTTCAGAAGCGGCTCGGCGCGGGCCTGTTCGGCGGCGAAGGTTTCATCCTGCAGCGGCTCAAGGGCGACGGGCTGGCCTTCGCCCATGCCGGCGGGACGATCGTCGAAAGGGTCCTTCAGGCGGGCGAAACGCTGCGGGTCGACACCGGTTGCCTGGTGGCCCTGCAGTCCGGCGTATCCTTCGACATCAAGTACGTCGGGGGGATCAAGAACGCCATTTTCGGCGGAGAGGGACTTTTCTTCGCCGCCCTCGGCGGCCCGGGCCGGGTCTGGCTCCAGTCCCTGCCTTTCAGCCGCCTCGCCGACCGGATCATCGCCTCGGCGCCCCGCACCGGAGGAGAGCGGACAGGGGAGGGGTCGCTTCTGGGAACGATCGGGGATATAGTGGGGGGAAGGTAGAATTAGAAGTCAGAAGTCAGAAGTCAGAAGTCAGAAGTCAGAAGTCAGAAGTCAGGAAAAACCTTGGACCTTGAACTGTGGTTGAACCATTGGAAGGTGTCATAAAATTTCAGCTCGACTTTTCGCCGGCTGCTCCTTTGTCGGGGGAGGCGATCGCCGAGATCAATGCCTGGCGCAAGGTGCTTTTCCTTCTGCGGCTTACCGGCCGGGACCCGGAGCGTTACGACGGGCTGGGGTACGGCAACATCAGTTGTCGTGTCGCTCCTTTCTCCGCGCCGGAAAAGGGGCGGCCCTTTCTGGTCAGCGGCACGCAGACCGGCGGGATTGCGGTGCTGGGCGCCGAGCACTACGCGACGGTCCTGGAATGCGATATCGATCACAACCGTGTCGTTGCCGAAGGACCCGTGCGACCTTCCTCCGAGGCACTGACCCACGGTGCCCTCTACCAGATCGATCCCTCCCTGCGGTGGGTGATGCACGTCCATTCGCCGGAGATCTGGCGAAATGCCGATCGCCTGGGCCTCCCGGCAACGCGCAAGGACGCGGCCTACGGAACGCCCGAGATGGCAGGCGAGGTGCGTCGCCTGATGGCCGACGATGTCGTGCGCCGGGAATCGATCTTCGCCATGGGGGGGCACGAGGACGGTCTGGTCGCGTTCGGCGTCAGCGCCGAAGGCGCAGGGACGGTGTTGCTGCGGCACCTGGCCCGGGCCTTCCAACTGCAATCCGGAGGCAATTCATGATGGATAACAGCGTTCAGGCTGCCGTAGGACGAAAGACTCTTCGGCCCTGCACAATCAGCACGGGTTGACCCTGCTCATGGTCCTGATCATGATCGTCGTAATGGGGCTGTCCCTG
>Ga0102953_1001044_pt1 | contig 17997 bp, 14 predicted proteins | sample SalPon2A_C_D2_MG_FD_78509 | JGI IMG/M metagenome (GOLD analysis project Ga0102953, IMG submission 78509) | Soil microbial communities from South San Francisco under conditions of wetland restoration - Salt Pond MetaG R2A_C_D2_MG | ecosystem: Environmental > Terrestrial > Soil > Wetlands | place... | reverse complement strand
TGGTGGTCGCCTCCTGCACCGCCGAGGCCTGCTGCGTCGCTCCCGAGGACTGCTGGGCCGAGATCGCCATGATCTCGTTGGCGCTCGAGGAGAGCTGCTGGATCGCCTCCTTGACGCTGGCGACCATGCGCTTGCTCTTGTCGATCTCGCTCTTGAGGTTCTTGACGATGACCTGGGTCATCTTGTTGAAGGCGTCGGCCAGCTGGCCGATCTCGTCCCTCGAGTCGATCTCGATCGTCTCGTCGAGCCGGCCGCCGGCGATCCGCTCGGCAACCGTCGTCACTTTCTTGAGGGGGCTGGTCAGGCGGGCGACGACGAAGTAGATGGTGAACGAGGCGATCATCAGCATGAGAAGCATCGACCAGGCGACGGTGTTGCGCAGCTCGGCGGTCGCTTCGTCGATCTCATGGATGGAGAAACCGATGCGAAAGCCCCCCCAGTGCTTGCCGGCCGCGAAGACCGGGGCCGAAACGTCCCACATCGTCTCGCCGGTGTCGCGCTTGTAGACCTGCCGCAGGATCTTGCTGCCGTCGCTGCCGTCGTAGCGCCCCGCCGCCAACCCGACCGGGTCGTTGAAGAGGCGCTTGGTGCGGTTGCCCACCCGGTCCTTTCCCGCATCGCCGGTCAGCGGCCGGGAGTATTCGCTGTTGTGCACCGGCAGGTAGCCGTTGCGATCGACCAGCACGGCGAAGACCACCATGCTGTCCTCTCTGAGGAAAGTATCCTCGATGTCCTGAACGCGCTTATCGAGGTAACGGTCGTAGGCGGTATGGTACTTGGGGATGTTCGAACCGGCCAGCGGTCCGGAGGTGATCTCCTGGTAATCGGTGTCGAAGAGCTGATTTTCGGTGAGCTGGCCGCTCTCCAGGGCGTCTTCCAGGACCCGCTCCATCGACTTGGCCCCGACCAGGGCCATGGTCCGGGCCTTGGTGAGCATTTGTTGCTCCAGCACCTCGCTGCGGCGCTCGACCAGCAGCAGGGTGAAGCCTCCCATGATCACCGCCAGCACGGCGGTGAGGGCCACGACGATTTTCAAAGAAATCCGTTGGGAAATCCAGTTGAACATGGTGGTACCCCTCTTCGATTTTCGGTTGGGTGCTATAACTGAGTTCCTGGAATTTTATTCGGTATTCCGAACCGGTTACGCACCTTTCTGATCGAGGACGAATTCGGGCCGCGACAGGATCCGCTCCAGGTCGAGCAGCATCAGCATCCCCTGCGGCTCGTCGACCTGCCCGGCGACCGCTTCGCGGGGAAAGTCCGCCAGGCCTTCGGGGAAGGGCGCGATGTCGATTGCCGCGATGCTGCGGATTCCCTCCACCTCTTCGGCCACCAGGGCGGTGAGCAGCCCGGCCGCTTCGGCCAACACCAGACGTCCGCCGGCACGCAGCTCCCCGTCCGGCAACCCGAGCAGGGGCCGCAGGTCGGTGACGGCGACGATCCGTCCGCGCAGGTTGATCACCCCCGGAAAATGGGCGGCCACCCGCGGCACCCGCACCAGACTCGGCAGACGCAGCACCTCGCGGGCGGCGCTGCCGGGCAGCCCGTAGCGCTCGCCCCCGAGGCGGATGACGACGTAATCGCTGCTTTCGGCGGCAGTATCGTCCTCGATCTGCTCGAGGCCGCGCCGGTACTCCTCGCGCATCTCCCGCAGGGTGGCCTTGATGTCGTAGTGCTCTTTTCTCTTCATCCCGACTCAGTGAGTTTGTTGTTGCAGTGCCGATTCAGGCTGGCATCGCGGATTTCACCAGGTGAGGGGGTGAGGAGTGCTGTGTGAGGGGTAAGTCCATCGACAAAATAAGGGCTTGAACTTTTCCTCCGCACTCCTCACTGATTCAGGTTTATGTTTCGGGACATATCCTCTCAGGCGGCGAGAAATTCCGTGACCCGCTCCACCAGGGATGTTTCATCAAAGGGTTTGAGAATGAAGCCATCGGCGCCCGACGAATGGACAAGTTTCTCCAGTTCCGGCCGCGGTTTGGTCGACATCAACAGGATCGGAATCCGGCTGCTCGATTCGCGCTGCTTCAGCAGGCGGACCTTGCGGTCGCCGTTGAGCATCGGCATCATGACGTCGATCAGGATGAGGTCGGGGCGTCGGGTGGCATAGATATATTGGTTGGCTTCGATTCCGGATTCGGTGGCGATGACGTCGTAGCCCGCATTCCGGAGGGCATCGGAAGCGACGGCCAGGACCAGCTTGCTGTCATCGATAACGACTACGCGCTTGGGTGTCATTCAGTTGTCTCCTGGGTTCTTTGGTCGGTTGGAGCGTTTCAGGCTGTCGGGCCGCCACGAGGGATGTCGGTTCGATGACCGATCGATCATGACGGTCCAGGTTTTGGAACTGGGTGGCGTCCAGGGGGCGCCCGAAGAGATAGCCCTGGAGTTCGTCGCAGCGGTTCGACAGAAGAAAATCCCTTTGGGCGAGGCTCTGAACACCCTCGGCCAGGACCTTCAGGTTGAGATTGTGGGCCATTGAAATGACGGCCGATACGATGGCCATGTCATCGGCGGCCTCGGGAATTTCCATGACGAAGGACCGGTCGATTTTCAGGGTGTCAATGGGCAGATTCTTGAGGTGGTTAAGGGAGGAATAACCGGTGCCGAAATCATCGATGGACAGTTGGACGCCGAGACTTTTCAGCCGGGTGAGGATCTGAATGGCATGGTCGATATCGGTCATGACCGCGCTTTCCGTGATCTCCAGATTGAGAAGGGTGGGGTCGAGTCCCGTCTCCAGAAGAATCTGCCGGATAGTCTCGAAGAGATCCGATTGCTGGAACTGCTTCGGAGAAAGGTTGACGCCGATCCGCAAGGGGGGCAGTCCCATCTCCTTCCAGGCCCGGGCCTGACGGCAGGCGGCTTTCAGCACCCATTGCCCGAGGGGGACGATGAGTCCGGTCTCCTCGGCCAGGGTGATGAAGTGATTGGGCAGAAGCAGACCCTTGGTCGGGTGCCGCCAGCGAACCAGGGCCTCCACTCCGCTGATCGTCATGGTTCGCGAGTCGATCTGCGGCTGGTAATGGAGGGTGAATTCCGCCCGTTCCATTGCCTTGCGCAGCTGACATTCGGTGACGAGACGTTCTTCGGCGCGGAAATTCATCTCGTCGGCGAAAAACTGGTGGTGATTACGGCCCTTTTCCTTGGCCTGGCTCAAGGCCAGATCGGCATGTTTGAGCAGGGTGCCGGCACGGGTCCCGTCGTTGGGGTAGATGGCGATACCGATGCTGGCATGGAGGAACACTTCGTGGTCCTCGACAAGGAAGGGTTGCCGGATCGCATCGAGGAGGCGTTTTGCTATCAGAGACGCCTTGCTCTCGTGAGCGATATCCGGGAGCAGCAGGTTGAAGCTGTCTCCGCCCATGCGCGAGATGGTGTCGTTCTCTCGCAGAAAAGCCGACATCCTTTTGGCGAATCGCTGCAGGATTTCGTCCCCGCGGGCATGACCGAAGGCGTTGTTGACCTTTTTGAAATGATCGAGGTCGATACAGAGAATGGCCAGTTTTTTCCCCAGACGGCAGGTGCTGGCGATCTCCATGTTCAGTCGGTCGATAAAAAGAACCTGGTTGGGCAGGTTGGTCAGGGGATCGAAATGGGTGAGGTATTGCGCCTCCCTTTCGGCCTTTTTGCGCTCGGTGATGTCGACCATGGTGCCGACCAGTCCGCCGGTTTTTCCGTCTTTGCGGGAAAAAACGGCTTTCTGGAAAAGAACTTCGCGGCAGTCGCCGTCCGCAGCCACGACTGCCGCTTCGTAGGTCTGGGTGCCGCCTCGTTGCAGCAGCTCGAGGTCGGCCAGGTGATAGACCTTGGCCAGGTCCTTCGGGGCCACATCGAAGACCGTTTTGCCGATGATTTCCGCCCGGGGATAGCCGATGAAGCCCTCGAAGGCCCGATTGCAGCCCAGGTACCGACCCTCTTCGTCCTTGGAAAAGATCGGAGCGGGTATGGCGTCGAGTACCGTCTGGGAAAAACGCAGCTGCTCCAAAAGGGTCTCTTCGGCTTGCAGCCGTTCCAGTTCGCCGGCAACCCGGGCGGCGAAAAACCGCATCAACGCCTCGACGCTTTTCCTTCTGGCGAGAGGACGCCTGGAAAGAACCGCCATCAGGCCCAGCAAATTGCCCCTGGTGTCGAAAAGGGGAACGCCGCAATAACTTTCGTGGGTGCCGAAGTCAAAGGGGAAGGAAAGGGGGAAATTCTGGCCAAGGTTTTCCGGATAAAGACGCATTTCCCTGCTTGCACAAACAGTCTCGCAGGGGGTTCCGGGCAAGGGGTAGCTGACATTCTCCGCTCGCCGGTTTCGGTCAAAAAGGACAAAGGTGTTAATCTTTTGCAGATCTTCCGCCAGACGGCCGACGAAAAAACAGTCCATCCCGGAAGTATCGGCGAACATCCGTGCCAGGCAACGCAGAAAATCCTGGCCGGTCGCTTCGGAAACCTTCTGCACGGTTCGAAACAGTTTGCGCGGAGGTGTGGAGTAAGTCATGGGGTTGTCTGGACCTTGCGGGGGGGGGTGTGCCCCGACGGCGGCGAAACGTCCGGATGCTATCTCCCCCGAATACAATTAAATTTCTTGTCGAGAGGGCGGCATTTCGTTGCTCTGCTCCAACGAAAACCTCCTCGCTTCCGAATCGGAGGCGACATCATTCCTTCCGGAAGTTCCAGCGGGAAGGAGATTGAAATACGGAAAAGAAGAGCGCCCTGTGCGCCCCCGAATTGAGAGCAAAAGGTTGCCCTAAGAAGTACAACAATGTTTTATTTATCGTCAAGGAAAAAAGCAGAAATTCAATGAGGGGGAGTATTTAACGGGTGAAATGATTTTTTGTTTTCAGTGATCGGATGGTTGGGAAGGGGGGGGGCGCCGGAAAAGGAATGGGTGACTTCGTCTCGGAAAGGGGCCGCGCCGGGTCGGGGGGATGACCGGTGGCCCGGAACGGAGCTTGAAAGAAGGGTTGCGGGCCGGAGTCGTCCATCCGGGGACCTCAGTCCAGAAGGACGGATTGCTTTTCGCCGAAAACCTGCGCGCTGAAGATATAGATTTCCGCATCCTCCGCCTGCCAGGAGTCGTTGGGCAGCCCGGCCTTGACACAGGTCTGGCTGAGGAAAGTCTCCCTGTCCCACCCGTGTTCCCTGGCGACCTGGGGAAGAAGAACGCCTCGATAGAATCCTTTTTCGAGATAGATCCCGTGCCGGCCGACGACTATCTCCTCGATATCCTCGATCTTTTCCAGCGGACTGAGGACCGATATCTCCAGGGAGAAATTCCCCAGATCCTCCTTCTTCATCGGGTAAAAACGCGGGTCCTTGCTCGCCGAGGCGACAGCCATCTCGGCAACTTCCTTGAAGATCGGCAGCTCCGACTGGAAATTTCCGATACAGCCGCGCAGCTGGCCGCCCTGCTTGATGGTGACGAAACAGCCGTTGCGGCCGTTAAGTGCCTTTTCCTCCCGCGGTTCGATGTAGGTTTCGCCGCTGCGAACATACGTATCGATCGACTTGCGGGCAATGGAGAGCAGGACGGATTTTTCCTTGGCTGTCAACTCCTTTTCCACGAAACCTCCTCTGACGACGGAACATGGGCAATACGGGAACCGGGACCCCCGGCAACGGACGGGGCAATATTATTCGGATTGGATGTATTTTTCAAGAACTTTGCACCGCATGGCCGAGAATATTTTGAGTCGAGCGGCCGGAAATCTTTCGGGGGAAATTCCGCCCATGGGGTGTCGAATGGAGGGCGGCGACGAGACGGGAAATGAAAAAACGCCGGCAGGGGCGCGCGCCGTAAAGGCGCGGCCGATGCCGACGGGGGGTGTCAAGTCTCCCGGACCCTGTCGGATCGGGGAAGCAAGTGTTGCACTTTCGAGTTCGGGCAGCCGGGTCGGATCAGCGGGCGGCGGCGACCCGGGGGGTAGCGCCGTGGATCAGTATTTCTTCCTGGGCCTTGCGGGTCCACAGGGCGCCGCAGTCCCCACACTCCTGGAGGTTCTCGGCGTAGCCGTCGGAGTGGGTGTCGATCTCAACGTGGGTTTTGCCGTGACAGACGGGACATTCCATGACGTTCTCCTTTTGTCCGTTCTGAGTGATGTGGGTTTAATTCCCAACAATGGTTCGAATGATACCGCCTCTTCCGTCCTGGTGCAATAAAAAAAGCCTTAAAAAATAACCATTTAGAGCGAATACGGTTTGTCAGGCAGAACAGGTTTTTATGTTTTTTTAATGGGTGCGGGGGAGGGGAGGGGCCAGGAGGTACAACGGTCCGAAATAAAAGCCTTTTTCGGAAACAAAACTTCTATTGATATTTCATGTCGTATTTGGTCTGACCAATTTGGGGAATTGAAATAAATTTGATCCGCGAGGGCGATGGCGGGTAAAAAGCCGGAGACGGCTTCATGGCGCGTCTCCGGCTTCGTTGTTGTGCACGTTGCTCCAAAACGAGGGGCAAGCATTTCAGTTGCTGATCGTAGCCCTCTCCCTGCGGCAGAGGGCCAGGGGAGGGGGATTAAGAAAGAATGCCCCCTCATCCGGCCTTCGGCCACCTTCTCCCCGAGGGAGAAGGGTAGTTGGCATCGAGCTTGTTCCTGGGTGGTTACTTCCTTTTCTTTTCGCTTTTCTTCCGCTCGTTGGCGTCGAGGTATTTTTTGCGCAAACGGATTGATTTGGGGGTGACCTCGACCAGTTCGTCGTCGTCGATGAACTCCAGGGCCTGCTCCAGGGTCAGCAGGCGCGGCGGGGTGAGACGGATCGCTTCGTCGCTGCCCGAAGCCCGGACGTTGGTGAGCTTCTTGCCCTTGCCGGCGTTGACGACCAGGTCGTTTTCCTTGGCGTTCTGGCCGATGATCATTCCCTCGTAGACGTCGGTACCCGGGGCGACGAAAAGGGTGCCGCGCTCCTGCAGATTGAACAGGGAATAGGCGACCGTTTCGCAGGCGTCCATGGCGATCAGCACCCCGTTCTTTCTTCCGCCGATGGGGCCCTTGTAGGGACCGTATTCGTGAAAGGTGTGGTTCATCACCCCGGTGCCGCGGGTGTCGGTGAGGAATTCGGTGCGAAATCCGATCAGGCCCCGGGCCGGAATGACGAATTCCAGGCGGTTGGTTCCTTCCATCGGCTGCATCGAAACCATCTCGGCCTTGCGGGTGCCGAGTTTTTCGATCACCGTCCCCTGGTGCTCCTCGGGCACGTCGATGGAGAGGTATTCCATCGGCTCGCACAGGATGCCGTCGACTTCGCGCAGGATGACTTCGGGTTTGGAGACGGCCAGCTCGAAGCCCTCGCGCCGCATGTTCTCGATGAGGATCGAGAGATGCAGCTCCCCCCGTCCGGAGACCTTGAAGGTGTCGGTGTTTTCGGTGTCCTCGACCCGAAGCGATACATTGGTGCGCAGCTCCTTCATCAGGCGCTCACGGATGTTGCGGGAGGTGACGTACTTGCCTTCCTTGCCGGCAAAGGGCGAGTCGTTGACCATGAAATTCATCGAGAGGGTCGGCTCGTCGATGGCAACGTAGGGCAGGGCGACGGGTTCGGCGGCGTCGGCGAAGGTTTCGCCGATGCCAATGGAGTCGAAACCCGCGATGGTGATGATGTCGCCGGCGGAGGCGTCCTCCATCTCGATCTGTTTAAGGCCCTCGTAGCCGAGCAGTTTGCTGATGCGCCCGCGGGTGGTGGTGCCGTCGCGATGTACGGCGGCGATGGTCTCTCCGGCCCGGATCCGGCCGTTGAAGATCTTGCCGGTGGCGATGCGGCCGATGTAGTCGTTGTAGTCGATGGAGGTGACCAGCATCTGGAAGGGCGCCTCGGGGTCGGCTTCCGGCGCCGAAACCCGTTCGGCGATCATCTCGAAGAGCGGTTCGAGGTTGGTCGACTCGTCTTCGAGCTCGCGTTTGGCGTAGCCGTTTTTGGCGCTGGCATAGATGATGGCGAAGTCGAGCTGGTGCTCGTCGGCATTGAGTTCGCAGAAGAGATCGAAGACCATGTCGACGACCTGCTCGGGCCGTGCCCCGGGACGGTCGATCTTGTTGATGACGACGATCGGCCGGAGGCCCAGGTCCAGGGACTTTTTCAGGACGAAGCGGGTCTGCGGCATCGGGCCGTCGAAGGCGTCGACCAGCAGCAGGACCGAGTCGACCATCTTCAGCACCCGCTCCACCTCGCCGCCGAAGTCGGCGTGGCCGGGCGTGTCGACGATGTTGATCTTCAGGCCGCCGTGGTGGATCGAGAGGTTTTTCGAAAGGATGGTGATTCCCCGCTCTTTCTCGAGGTCGTTGCTGTCCATCACCCGTTCGGTGATCACTTCGTTTTCCCGGAAGATGCCGGATTGCTTCAACATGGCGTCGACCAGGGTGGTCTTGCCGTGGTCGACGTGGGCGATAATGGCGATGTTGCGAATGTTCTGAGGCATGGGGGTTGACTGACGCTCCTTTTGTCGTTGCGAAATGGTGTGCCGCTTTCCTGATTTTCGGCAAACTTTTCCATTATATGGATTCGGAGCGGCGGTGCCAACATAAAAACGCGGACCGTTTCAATTCGATCCTTTTGTTGCCATGCGGAAACTTGCCGCATCCGGAGAAGAGGGGCTTGCGTTGTCCCCGAAATCATTCTAAAATTTCCGACAAAAGCCGGATGAGACCGAAGAGCGGATGAAACCGAAGAGGAAACCGTGGAGGATATTCATGACGACGTACCGTATGGTTATGGCCGGTCTGCTGGCGCTTGGGCTGATGATGGCCGGTTGCGCTGTCAACCCGGCGACCGGTAAAAAGGAGCTGGCTCTCTTCCAGGTGTCGACCGGGCAGGAAATCGTCATCGGCGAGAAGGCTTTTCCCCAGGCCGTGCAGCAGCTCGGCGGCGAGTACCCCGACGAAGAGCTCAATGCCTATGTCGACCGTGTCGGACAGCGTCTCGGACGGCTCAGCCAGCGCCCCGACCTGCCCTACCGCTTCCGGGTGGTCAACGACTCGACGCCCAACGCCTTCGCCCTTCCCGGCGGCTTCATCGCCATCACCCGCGGCCTGCTGGTTCATCTGGAGAACGAGGCGCAGCTGGCCTCGGTCCTCGGACACGAGGTGGGACACGTGGCGGCCCGCCATTCGGTGCAGGGTCTGCAGCGGGGCGCTCTTTTCGATCTCGCCCTGGGCGTCCTCTCCAACGTCACCGCCGATACATCCTACGGAGCCCTGGCCCAGCAGGCGGGCCAGATGACGGCCGGCCTGCTGGAGATGTCCTACAGCCGCGAGCAGGAGCGGGAAGCCGACCTCCTGGGCATCGACTACATGGTGAGGAGCGGCTACGACCCGCAGGGCGCGGTTCAGGTGCAGGAGTTCTTCTACCGGACGCTGGAGGGAGGAGCCGAGCCGATGTGGCTGGCCGGGCTGTTTCGAAGCCACCCTTTCTCCAGGGAGAGGATGGAGGACAACGAGGCGTACATTCGTGCCAATTACCCGCAGAGCGCCGGGTTGAATTTCGGGGCCCAAGCCTTTCAGCTGGCGATCGCCCCCCTGACGAAGGTGCAGCCAGGCTACCAGCTCTACGACGAGGCAAGGCGGCTGGAGAGCGAGGGGGACCTCTCCGCGGCGATCTCTACCTACCTGCGGGCGGCGGACCGGGCTCCCGAGGAGTCGCTGATCCTCACCGCACTGGGGCTGGCCTATCTCAAGGCCGGGGATGTCGGATCGGCGCGGCTCCATCTGTCCAAGGCGGTGCGGCTGGACGGCGACTATTATCAGTCCCGGATGGGATACGGCTACGCGCTGCTCGAGCTGGAGCGGACGGGCGAGGCGGTGCCGCAGCTGGAGAAGAGCATGGAGCTGTTGCCGACCTTGCAGGGGGCTTACCTGCTGGCGACCGGGTATGAGAAGACCGGCCGAACCGGCGAGGCGCGCCAGCTCTACCAGGCCGTCGTCGAGGCCGACAGCCAGGGCCGGCTGGGCCAGGCCGCCGCCGCGCGTCTCGACACCCTGGGAGCCCTCTGATGGACCGCTCGACGCTGCTCGAAGCCGATGAGCGCCTGCGCTGGGAGGGGCGGCCGGCGCCGCGCTGTTTCACCTTCCGCAACTGGCGCCACTCCCTCTTCGGCTGCCTCCTCCTGGTGGCCAGCGTCTACTGGCAGATCGTCGGAATCCAGCTCGGCAGGACCTACCATCTCCCCCTCATCGCCTGGATTCCCCTGCCGTTTCTTGTGGCCGCTCTCTACCTTTCGGTGGGGCACCTTCTTCTGGCCCGCCTGGAGTGGGAAAGGGTTTTTTACGCCGTGACCGACCGGCGGATCGTCGTCCGGCGCGGTCTCTTCGGTCAGCGTCTCCAGGACCTGCCTCTGGAAGAGGTGAGTTTCTTCCGCCTTCACCCGCTGGGCGAGCACCTCGGAACCGTCCGCATTCACGGCAGCGACGAGCGGAAGCCGCTGACCCTCTGCTGCATCGAGCATCCCCGCAACCTCACCGGCCTGCTGGAAGAGGTGGTGGAGAGCGGTGATTGGTGTAAAAGCGGTGATTAGTTATTGGTGATTGGTAATTGGTTGAAGGCGAAAGGCGAAAGGCGAAAGGCGAAAGGTACCGAGTCCGGGGTACCGAGTCCGGGGGCCACTGACAACGGACAACGGACAGCTTTAAACGTTTGACTTTGCCCCCGGCCATTGATTACCATTTACCGTTCAACCAAATCCCGCAAAAGGACCTTTCCCTGTGTTCATGGATAAGAAATTCTATCTGGAAACCTTCGGTTGCCAGATGAACGTGGTCGATTCGGAGCGCATCGTCGACCTGCTCGGCGACATCGGCTACCGCCGGGTCGACGAGGCGGCCGAGGCCGACCTGATTCTGCTCAATACCTGCTCGGTGCGGGACAAGGCCGAGCGCAAGGTGTATGGCCATCTCGGCCGGTTCAAGCCCCTCAAGGACGAAAACCCCTCGCTGATCCTCGGCGTCGGCGGCTGCGTCGCCCAGCAGGAAGGGGAGCGGCTGCTCGACAAGGTCGCCTATCTCGACCTCGTCTTCGGCACCCACAACGTGCACCGACTGCCGCAGATGGTCCGCGCCGTGGAGGAGGGCAGGGGGCGGCACCTGGCCACGGAGTTTCTCGACCACGAGACCCGCCTGCAGCTCTTTCCCAGCCGCAGCGACGGCGATTCCGTCACCCGCTTCGTGACCGTCATGCAGGGCTGCGACAATTTCTGCTCCTACTGCATCGTGCCTCATGTGCGCGGCCGCGAACTGAGCCGTCCGAGTGGCGATATCCTTGGAGAGGTGCGGCAGCTGGCCGACCGCGGGGTCCGCGAGGTCACCCTCATCGGTCAGAACGTCAATTCCTACGGCGGCAAGGAGGAGGCTGAAATCTCCTTCGCCGAGCTGCTGGCGCGCATCGGGGAGGTGGGAGGGATCGAGCGGATCCGCTTCACTACGTCCCACCCCAAAGACCTCTCGGACGAGCTCATCGCGGCCTTCGGTTCTCTGGACAAGCTCTGCAAGCACATTCATCTGCCGGTGCAGAGCGGGTCGGACCGGATTCTGGAGAAAATGAATCGCGGCTACGGCCGGGAACAGTACCTGGAGAAGGTCGACCGGCTCAAGGCGATCTGTCCGCAGATCCGGCTGAGCTCCGACATCATCGTCGGATTTCCGGGGGAAAGCGAGACCGACTTCGAACAGACCCTCGCCCTGGTCGAAGAGGTCCGCTACGCCGACGCCTTCACCTTCCTTTACTCCCCCCGGCCAGGGACGGCGGCGGCCGAACTGGCCGACGACCTCGACCCGGCTGCCAGGCAGGTCCGCTTCGACCGTCTGCTCGAAACCCAGGGGGCGATCAGCGCCGCCACCTGGCAGGGCGATGTCGGGGCGGTGCTGCCGGTGCTGGTCGAAGGCGAAAGCCGCCTGGGCGAGGGGCAGCTCTACGGCCGCACCACCTGGAACCGGATCGTCAATTTCGCCGGCGACCCGGCCCTCGTCGGCACCATCGTGCCGGTACGCATCACGCGTTCGTACAGGAACAGCCAGTTGGGGGAGTTGGTATTGTAGGGGCGCAATGACTGGTGATTGGTGACTGGTTTGGGCTGTTCAATGTTCGGAGTTCAACGTTCAATATCGAGACCCTCAATCCCTGAACCCTGAACCCTGAACTTTGAACTTTGAACCTTGAACTTTGAACCCTTCTTTTCCGGAGGAAAAGAATGATCGATCTGCACACCCATTCCATTTTCAGTGACGGCGAGCTGATCCCGACCGAACTGGCGCGTCGGGCGGCGGCGGCCGGATACCGTGGCATCGCCATCACCGACCACGGCGATTATTCCAACTTCGATCTGATCATTCCCCGCATCGCGCGGATCGCCGACGATCTGAGCGCCGCGCTCGGGCTGACCGTGCTGCCCGGCATCGAGCTGACTCACATTCCGCCGGAGATGATCGCCCGAGCCACCCGCGAAGTGCGTACCCTCGGCGCCCGGATCGTCGTCTGCCACGGCGAGACGATCGTCGAGCCGGTGGCGGAAGGGACCAACCGGGCCGCCCTTGAGGCCGACATCGACATCCTTTCCCATCCCGGCCTGATCACCGCCGAAGAGGCGGTGCTGGCCGCCGAGCGGGGCATCTGCCTGGAGATCACCACCCGCAAGGGGCACTCCCTGACCAACGGTCATGTCGCCCGCGCCGCCCTGGCGCAGGGCGCGAAGCTGGTGGTCAACAACGACGCCCACGGCCCGGGCGACCTGGTGTCGCTGGAGATGGCGCGCAAGGTGGCGCTCGGAGCCGGGCTCAGCGAGGAGCAGTTCGCGCAGTGCCGGAAAAATAGCGAGGAGTTGGTGCAGAAGGCTTTGAGATAATAGCCATTGGTCAGGCGCTTCGCGCCGTCAGGCCGCTGCGCGGCCGTCATTGGTCATTGATTTTACAAAGGACAGCGCGACGCGCTTGACAGATGACGCCGCGCCAGCGGCTGACCAGAGAGGTTTTCCCAATGAACGATAAAGACTTCAACTTTCTCAAAGAACTCGTCGAAACGCCGAGTCCCTCGGGGTTCGAGCAGCCGGCCCAACGGATTCTGCGCCGGGAGCTGGCGCCGGTCGCCGATGACGTGCGCACCGATGTCATGGGCAACGTCATTGCCCGCATAAAAGGCAGCGGCGAGCCGCCTCCCCGGGTCATGCTGGCCGGACATTGCGACGAGATCGGCTTCATGGTGCGCTATATCGACGAGGAGGGATTTCTCTTCTTCGCTCCCATCGGCGGCGTCGACGCCCACCTGGTGCCTGGGCAGAGGGTGCGGATACACGCCGCCGGCGGGCCGGTGAACGGGGTGGTGGGGAAAAAGCCGATTCACCTCATGGATCCCAAGGACCGCGAGACGGTCGTCAAATTCAAGAGCCAGTTCATCGACATCGGCTGCGGCAGCCGCGAGGAGGCCGGGAAGATCGTCGCCATCGGCGATCCGGTCACCTTCGCCGTGGGGCTCGAACGCCTCCAGGGCGACCGGGTGACCTCACGGGCCTTCGACGACAAAATGGGCGCCTTCATCGTCGCCCAGGTCCTCAAGGAGGTGCGCCGCCGCGGGCCGGCGCCGTGCGATCTGTTCGGCGTCTCGACGGTGCAGGAGGAACTGGGGCTGCGCGGCGGGACCACCTCGGCCTACGGCGTCGATCCCGACGTCGGCATTGCCGTCGAGGTGGGGTTCGCCACCGATTTTCCTGAAGTGGACAAGAAAGAAGTCGGCGAGATCCGGGTCGGCGGCGGCCCGATCATCGCCCGGGGAGCCAACATCAACCCCGCCCTCTTCACCCTGCTGGTCGAAACCGCCCGCGAGGAAGGCATCGCCTGCCAGGTTTCCGGCGCGCCGCGAGCGACCGGGACCGACGCCAACGTCATGCAGTTGTGCCGCGGCGGGGTGGCCACCGCCCTGGTCAGCGTGCCTCTGCGCTACATGCATTCGCCGGTCGAGGTCCTTTCGCTCGGCGACCTGGAGAACACCGTGCGCCTCCTGGCCGGACTGGTTTATCGGATCGGCGAGCGCAAGGAATTTATTCCCAACTGAACCGGTACGATTTCGGGCTGTCGGGACCGGGGCGGGAATAAGGTTGTCTGAGGTTGTTTTAACTTGACTGTCGGCCTTATTCTTGGCTAGTGTTTCCGATTAATATTTTTCAGCGCTGACCAACCCGAAAAAGGAGAAGGAGATGCAGGATCCCGAGATCCGCGAAGGCTTGACATTTGACGATGTCCTGCTCGTTCCCGCCCATTCCACGGTGCTCCCCAAGGAGGCCGACCTCACGACCAATCTCACTCCCCGAATTACCTTGAACATCCCTCTTCTTTCCGCCGCCATGGATACCGTCACCGAGGCTCGGGCGGCCATCTGCATGGCCCGCGAAGGGGGCATGGGCATCATTCATAAGAACTTGACCCCTGCCGACCAGGCCCTCGAGGTGGACCAGGTCAAGAAGAGCGAAAGCGGGATGATCGTCGATCCGATCACCATGCGTCCAAACCAGAAGATCTACCAGGCGCTGGAGCTGATGAAGAAATACCGCATCTCGGGAGTGCCGGTCACCGACAACGGCAGACTGGTCGGGATTTTGACCAACCGGGACCTGCGCTTCGAGACCCAGCTCGATCAGCCGATATCAAACGTCATGACCAAGGAAAACCTGGTGACCGTCCCGCCGGGCACGACCCTGGATGAGGCCAAGCGCCATCTGCACAAGCACCGCATCGAGAAGCTGCTGGTGGTCAATGACGATTATGCCCTGAAGGGGCTGATTACCATCAAGGACATCGAAAAGGTCCGCAAGTATCCCATCGCCTGCAAGGACGAGATCGGCCGTCTGCGGGTCGGAGCGGCGCTCGGCGTCGGACCGGATCGCGAGGAGCGGCTCGAAGCGCTGGTTGCCGCCGGGGTCGACGTCGTCGTCATCGACACCGCCCATGGCCATTCGCAGGGGGTTATCGACGCCATTTTCGACACCAAGAGGGCCTACCCCGACCTGCAGCTGATCGCCGGAAACATCGCCACCGCCGAGGCGGCCGAAGCCCTGATCGCCGCCGGGGCCGATGCGGTAAAGGTCGGTATCGGGCCGGGTTCGATCTGCACCACCCGCGTGGTTGCGGGGGTCGGCGTGCCCCAGATCACCGCCATCTCGGACGTATCCAAGGTCACCCGCCGGGCCGGACGGCCGCTGATCGCCGACGGCGGCATCAAGTATTCCGGCGAAATTCCCAAGGCGATCGCCGCCGGGGCCGACATCGTCATGATCGGTTCTCTCTTCGCCGGTACGGAAGAGTCGCCGGGCGAGACGATCCTCTACCAGGGCCGGACCTACAAGGCCTATCGCGGGATGGGCAGCCTGGGGGCGATGAAACAGGGAAGCAAGGATCGTTACTTCCAGGGGGACGTGGATAAGGACGTCAAGCTCGTTCCCGAAGGGATCGAAGGACGGGTTCCCTTCCGCGGCAGCCTCTCCGAAAATATTCACCAGCTGATGGGCGGCCTGCGGGCCGGCATGGGCTATACCGGCTGCCGGACCCTGAAGGAGCTGCAGGAGAAGGGCCGCTTCCTGCGTATAACCAACGCCGGCCTGCGCGAATCCCACGTCCACGACGTCAACATCACCCACGAGGCGCCCAATTACCGCGTGGAACGCGGTAATTGACAGGTAGGGGCGCCCCTTGTGGGTGTCCGAGGGCAGGCACAAGGCCTGCCCCTACGGAGAACATCGAATGCAGCAGGACATCCACAGCGAAAAAATATTAATTCTGGATTTCGGCTCCCAATACACCCAGCTGATCGCCCGCCGGGTGCGCGAGGCCCATGTCTATTGCGAATTGCACCCCTTCGACATGGACCTGGAGGCGATCAAGGCCTTTGGTGCCAGGGGGATCATCCTCTCCGGCGGCCCCAAGTCGGTCTACGACGAGGGAGCGCCGGGCGTCGAGGAGGCCCTGTTCGAACTGGGTGTGCCGGTGCTCGGCATCTGTTACGGCATGCAGCTGATGAGCCGCCATTTCGGTGGCGAGGTCGTGCCGGCCGGCAAGCGCGAGTACGGCCATGCGGACCTGCATGCGGCAGGTCGGCCGGGCCTGCTCTTCGACGGCTTCTTCGTCGATGGCCAAAGCCCGGTCTGGATGAGCCACGGCGATCATGTCGAGCGGATGCCCGAGGGTTTCGAGACGGTGGCGGCGACGGACAACGCCCCGGTCTGCGCCATTCAGAACGTCGCGCGCAATCTCTACGGGGTGCAGTTCCATCCCGAGGTCAACCATACCCCGCGTGGCGAGATGCTCATCGACACCTTCGTGCGCCAGGTCTGCGACTGCAGCGGGACGTGGACCCCGGGCCGTATCATCGACGACGCCGTGGCGCGCATCCGTGAGCAGGTCGGCGACGAACACGTCATCCTCGGTCTCTCCGGCGGCGTCGACTCTTCGGTGGCCGCGGCCCTGATTCACCGGGCCATCGGCGATCAGCTCACCTGCGTCTTCGTCGACAACGGCCTGCTGCGTCTCGGCGAGGGCGACCAGGTGATGGCCACCTTCGCCGAGAGCCTCGGTGTCAAGGTCATCCGCATCGACGCCGAGGAGCGTTTTCTCGGCAAACTCGCCGGCGTCGCCGACCCGGAACGGAAGCGCAAGATCATCGGCAACCTCTTCGTCGACATCTTCGAGGAGGAATCGGGCAAGATCAGCAACGCCCAATGGCTCGCCCAGGGCACGATCTACCCTGACGTCATCGAGAGCGCCGGCGCCAAGACCGGCAAGGCGCACAATATCAAGAGCCACCACAACGTTGGCGGCCTGCCCGACTACATGAAGCTCCAGCTGCTCGAGCCGCTTCGCGAACTGTTCAAGGACGAGGTGCGCGCCATCGGCGAAGAGCTCGGCCTTCCGCACCGCATGGTCTGGCGCCATCCCTTCCCGGGGCCCGGCCTGGGGGTGCGCATCCTCGGCGAGGTGAAGAAGGAGTATTGCGACATCCTGCGCCAGGCCGACAACATCTACATTGAGGAGCTCTACGCCAGCGGCCACTACGACAAAATCAGCCAGGCCTTCGCCGTCTTCCTGCCGGTAAAGAGCGTCGGCGTCATGGGCGATGGCCGCACCTACGAGTACGTCGTGGCGCTGCGGGCGGTCGAGACGAAAGACTTCATGACCGCCGGCTGGTATCCGCTGCCCTACGCCGACCTGGCCCGGATCAGCGGTCGCATCATCAACGAGGTGCGCGGCGTCAACCGGGTGACCTACGACATCTCCAGCAAGCCGCCGGCGACCATCGAGTGGGAATAGAGGCCGTGAACCGTGAGCGGTGAACGGTGAACCGTGAATCGTGAATCGTGAATCGTGAATCGTGAATCGTGAATCGTGAATCGTGAATCGTGAATCGTGAATCGTGAATCGTGAGTTCATGAACCTGAGGTACCACCGATCACCGATCACCAATCACCAATCACCAGTTTGAGAGGTTTTCATGGCTGACGATCAGACCACCCTGCAGCAGCTCAAGGATCGCATGGCCCGGTTCGTCTCCGAGCGCGACTGGGAGCAGTTCCACACGCCGAAGAACCTCTCCATGTCCATCGCCATCGAGGCGGCTGAACTGATGGAGCACTTCCAGTGGCTGACCGTCGAGCAGTCGAAGGACCTCGCCGCCGACGCCCTCGCCGATGTCGGCGAAGAGCTCGCCGACATCGTCATCTACGCTCTTTCCCTCTCCAACACCCTCGGCCTCGACCTCTCCAGAACGGTACTCGACAAGATGGAAAAAAACATCCGCAAGTACCCCAAGGATCGGGTCCGGGGCAAATCGCACAAGTACACGTATTACAGGGATCGTGAGGAGTGAGGAGTGAGGAGTGAGGAGTGAGGAGTGAGGAGTGAGGAGTCAGGAGTCAGGAGTCAGAAGCCTGATACCTGATACCTGATACCTGATACCTGATACCTGATACCTGATACCTGATACCTGATACCTGATACCTGATACCTGATACCTGATACCTGATACCTGATACCTGATACCTGATACCTG
>Ga0102953_1001043_pt1 | contig 18006 bp, 19 predicted proteins | sample SalPon2A_C_D2_MG_FD_78509 | JGI IMG/M metagenome (GOLD analysis project Ga0102953, IMG submission 78509) | Soil microbial communities from South San Francisco under conditions of wetland restoration - Salt Pond MetaG R2A_C_D2_MG | ecosystem: Environmental > Terrestrial > Soil > Wetlands | place... | reverse complement strand
GAGGGAACTCGAAGGGCGGCAAGCTGGGGTCGCCTTTTCTTTGGTTTCTTTCTTTTGGCGACGCAAAAGAAAGAAACTTGCTGCCGGTCAACCACCGGCGGTTTTGTTTTTGAAGGATTGTTTTGAATACTCAACCTGAAACCAAAAAAATCGTAGACGTCGCAGCAGCCGTGCTGCAAAAACCAGATGGTACCTTCCTGCTGGCCCAACGCCCCAAAGACAAAATCTGGGCCGGCTACTGGGAATTCCCCGGCGGCAAGATCGAGCCCGGCGAGACTCCGCACCACGCGCTGGTGCGCGAACTGCACGAAGAGCTCGGCATCGAGGTCGAGACCGCCTACCCGTGGATCATCCGCGTATTCACCTATCCCCATGCCACGGTGAAGCTGCATTTCTTCCGTGTCACGCAATGGCATGGCGAACCGCATCCGCACGAAGGCCAGCAGCTTTCCTGGCAGGCGCCGTCCGAAGTTAAAGTTGAACCGATGCTGCCGGCCAATGCGCCGGTGTTGCGCGCGCTGTCTTTGCTGCCGCTGTATGCGATCAGCAATGTGAAAGAATTGGGTGTCGAAGAATTCCTGCAGCGATTGAAAATCGCACTGGATAATGGCCTGAAGCTGGTGCAGTTGCGTGAAAAGAATCTCGATCGGGATGCTATGCGTGATCTGGCGCTGCGTATGCTGCCAATGCTGCGAGCACATGACGCGAAGCTGTTGCTGAATGGCGATGTTGAATTGGCGCACGAGGTTGGCGCGGACGGGGTGCAATTGACCTCGACGCAGCTTGCCGAATTGAGTGAGCGTCCTGCAGTGAACTGGTGCGCGGCTTCCTGCCACGATGCGGAAGAGTTGCGCTGTGCCGAGCAGCTGGGCTGCGATTTCGTATTGCTGTCACCGGTGCTGCCGACACAGTCGCATCCAGGCGCGCCCACTTTGGGCTGGAAAAACTTCGCAGCGATTGCGCAGCAGTCGTCGATCCCGGTGTATGCACTGGGCGGGCTTCAGTTTGCCGATATGGAAGTGGCTTGGCAACATGGCGCGCATGGTATCGCGCTATTGCGTCAGGCCTGGTGAGGGTATTCCGGGTCGTCGCTCTGATCTTCGGCGGGGATGCGATAGCCTTCGTTGGCCCACTGGCCGAGATCGATCAGTTTGCAGCGTTCGCTGCAGAACGGGCGGTAGGGGCTTCCTTCACCCCAGATTACTTCGTTTCCGCATTGCGGGCAGGCGACTACGGGTTTCTTCTTGGTGCTCATGGTGATTATAGCGAACAGAATGTCAGATCGAAAGGTACGTCCTGGTCGAACAAGGTGCTGCGCGCCGCATAGTTGGCCGCGATAAAGCGGATATTCAGTGCGTACTTGTTGGCGCTGATTTCCGGTATGCAGGGTAGCTTGTCGTCCAGGCTGATACGCAGCATTTGTGCCATGCGCCCCCCTTGCATCTGCTGGAAATTACCGTGCTGGGCGGTGTAATGGTGGGTTTTGCCGCTTTCGCGCAGTAGCTTGAGCACGATGGTCAGTCCTTCGTGTATCGGCAATAACGGGCCCAGCCAGGCTTTAAGATAGTTGCGCCGCAGCGTGACATCCTGTTGCAGCCAGTAATGGTAGGAGGGTAGGTCGAACTCGCAAGTGCCGCCGGGTATGCAGGCGCGCTGCTTGATGCCCATCAGCCACTCGTTGTCGCGCAGGTGTTGCCCGACCTTGCCGCTTATTGCCAGCAGTTCGTCGTTGGCGTGCTCGATTTCATCCAGTACCGCATCCAGGGCATCTTCCGAAATCTCCGGATTGTTGCGCAGTGCGGAAAGCAGGCGTTTCTGGCGTTCCATTTCCTGCAACATATCGGCCTTCAGGTCGGCGCGCCCGGCGACTTCAAGAATTTCGAACAGCACGCCAAGCGCGGCATGGTGATCGTCACTGGTTCCCCGGTCGATAAAATGCGTGATCCGCTCGTAGAGGTCCTCAAGGCGCAAGAGGGTGCGGATGCGTTCGTTGAGGGGGAACTCGTAAATGATCACGATGCTATGGCTTAAGGCGGACGAAAGTGGTTGAGATTATCTTTAAAAGATATAGATACTGTGGCGAGACGTCAAATTATTGCTGAAGCCAGGGCCCGATAGCGTTTGTGCAGCAATTCTACCTGCTTGCACAGCGCAAGCAGATCGCCGTCGTTATGGATGATATCGTCGGCACGCAGCAGGCGTGCGTTGCGACCTATCTGCTGCGCCATGATGGCACGCACTTCTGCGGCATCCAGGCCGCTGCGCCGGACGGTGCGCTCGACCTGGGCTTCCTCGGCGCAGTCGACCACCAGGATGCGTTGCACTAGTTCGATGTAGCCGGCAGCCTCGAGTAGCAGTGGGACAACCAGCAACAGGTAGGTGGCGTCAGCGGTGGCCCCTGCCTGTACCAGCAATTCGGCACGGATCATCGGGTGCAGGATGGCTTCCAGGCGTTGTCTGGCTTCGGTATCGGCAAATACCAGTTGCCGCATGCGCTGGCGGTCCATGGCGCCAGCATCGTCAATATAGTTGTCGCCGAATGCCGAATGGATGGCAGGAATGGCTGCGCCGCCGGCCTGGGTCAGTTGATGCGAGACGGCGTCAGTGTCGATGACGGCTGCACCGCATTCCCGGAAAAATTCGGCAACAGTACTTTTGCCGCTGCCGATGCCTCCGGTCAGACCGACCGTAAATTTCCCGGGAACAGCATGTGCATTTGCCGCATGGCCGTTCATGGGGTGGCAAACAGCTGCAAATAGTCGTGCGTCAGCGTCTGCCCCCAGAACAGGGCGATCAGTCCGCCGCCGGCGAGATAGGGGCCGAACGGGATGGGGACGCTGCGTCCATGGCGTGCCGCCACGATCAGCGCGATGCCGACTACGGCCCCCACCAGCGAGGACAGCAGGATTACCAGCGGCAGCATCTGCCAGCCCAGCCAGGCACCGATTGCGGAGAGCAGTTTGAAATCGCCATAGCCCATGCCTTCCTTGCCGGTAACAAGCTTGAACAGCCAGAACACGCTCCACAGCGCCAGGTAACCGGCGATGGCGCCGATAACCGCACTGTGCAGATCGGTGAAAGTGGCCGAAAAATTCAGCAGCAGTCCCAGCCACAGCAGAGGGAGGGTGATGTTGTCCGGCAGCAGTTGCGTATCGAAATCGATGAAGGTAAGCGCGACCAAAGCCCAGATGAACAGCAGGGTGCCAAGTGCGGCCAGGCCAAAACCGAAATGCCACGCGGCATAGGCGCTCAATATGCCGCTTATGGCCTCGACGATGGGGTAGCGCAATGAAATGGGAGCGCCGCAGCTTTTGCATTTGCCGCGCAGCAACAAGTAACTGACGACCGGGATGTTCTCCAGTGCACTGATGTTGTGGCCGCAATGAGGACAGGCCGAGCGCGGCACGACCAGATTATAGCGAGGCTCTTTTGCCGGCGGCTCATCATTCAGTTCCGCGCATTGATGCTGCCATTCGCGTTCCATCATTTTGGGCAGGCGGTGAATTACCACGTTCAAAAAGCTACCGACCATCAGGCCGACGATGCCACAAAGCGCGATGAGAAAAGCGGGGGAATCCTGCAGCAATTGAATGAGTGAAGTCACGGCGTTCTTGTTGTCAGTGATGGATACGAAAAGTGCGGCCCCAACGGGCCGCACCGAACAGGTTTTGCTGCTTAGACTACTTGGCCCATCTTGAAGATCGGCAGGTACATGGCGACCACCATGCCGCCGATCAACGTGCCCAGCACCACCATGATGATCGGTTCCATCAGGCTGGAGAGTGCCTCCACCGCATCGTCTACTTCGGCTTCATAGAAATCTGCGACCTTGCCCAGCATGCTGTCCAGCGAGCCGGCTTCTTCGCCGATGGACACCATTTGCAGCACCATGGAGGGGAATGCCTCGGTGTTCTGCATCGATACGGTCAGACTGTTACCGTTGCTGACTTCACGCTGAATGCTCTTGGTGGCGTCGTAGTATACGGCGTTGCCGGCGGCGCCGGCCACCGAGTCGAAGGCTTCCACCAGCGGCACGCCGGCAGCAAACATGGTGGACAGGGTGCGCGTCCAGCGCGCGATGGTGGCCTTGCGTACCAGTTCGCCGAAGACCGGTACTTTCAGCATGATACGATCCATCACCATCTGCATTTTCTTGTTGCGCTTCCAGGAATACATGAAGAAATAAACGCCGCCACCGATGCCGCCGAAGATCGCCCACCACCATTGCACGAAAAAATCGGAAATGGCCATCACTACCAGTGTCGGGCCCGGCAGGTCGGCACCGAAGTTGGAAAAGAGCTCTTTGAAGGCCGGAATCACGAAAATCATAATGATCGCGGTGATGACGAAAGCCACCACGATAATCGATATGGGATAAAACAGGGCCGATTTGATCTTGCTCTTGATGGCCAGAATTTTTTCCTTGTAGGTGGCCAGGCGGTCGAGCAGACTGTCCAGGATGCCGGCCGCTTCGCCGGCGCCGATCAGGTTGCAATACAGATCGTCGAAATATAGTGGATATTTGCGGAATGCCGTGCTCAGGCTGCTGCCGGTTTCCACGTCAGTCTTGATGTCCATCAGCAGACGCGCGACGGAAGGATTGCTATGCCCCTTGCCTACGATATCGAAGGCCTGCAGCAATGGCACGCCGGAACGCAGCATGGTGGCAAGCTGGCGCGTAAACATGGTGATGTCTTTCTCGGTGACCGGTTTGGCATTAAGGTTACGGTTCTTTTTAATTTTGGTAACCTGGATGCCTTGGCGGCGCAGATGGGCGGAAACGGAGGCTTCACCCGCCGCGCGCATTTCGCCCTTGATGACCTTCCCGGTCTTGTCCTTGCCTTCCCAGAGGAATTGATGTTCCTTTTCCTTCCCGGTCTTGCGGTCCACTGCCATGACGTATCCTTACCTTAAAGTAAAAGCCAATTATGAATTAATTGTCTCAATTCCTTCAGTCCGCAGCAAATCATGCATGGCTTTGCGTGGGTTGTAAAGGCAGGTAGTCTGCGCATAAAGCCAAATATGGCCGTATGTCCGGACTGGAATGCCGTCTATCGGCAGACGCTCTATTTTGCGGTTTTCACGGGCAATGCCGGGAATATTTTAACCACCTTTACCACGCGATCCTGGGTCTGGATGATCTCGATGGGATAGTCGGCAATTTTCACGCTGGTTCCCGCTTCGGGGATATCTTCCAGGTGTTCCAGAATCAGTCCATTCAGGGTCTTGGCGTCGTTCAGCGGGAAATGCATACCTAGTTTGCGGTTCAGGTCGCGCAGGGGTGTGCTGCCCTCCACCAGAAAACTGCCATCATCCTGACGCAGGAATTTTCCGGTTTGCGAAGGTGACTGGGTGGTGAACTCGCCGACGATTTCCTCAAGAATGTTCTCCAGTGTGACCAGCCCCAGCAGTTCGCCGTATTCGTCCACCACCAGTCCCAGCCGGATATGACGCTCCTGGAAATGTTGCAGTTGCGACAACAAGGCTGTGTCGGATGGAATGAAATAGGGTTCGTGCAACAGTTCCTGCAATTCATCCGTGGCAAACACCTCATGCTGCATCAGGCCCAGGGCGCGGCGCACATGCAGGATGCCGACGATGTTGTCCAGTTTGCCCTCGAATACCGGCAACAGGGTATGGTGGCAGGTCGACAATTGTTCGCGCAGCATTTCCGGCTTTTCATTCAGGTCGATCGCCTCGATCTGGTTGCGCGGCACCATGACGTCGTTCACTGCGATGCGTTCGATATCCACCAGGTTGAGCAGCATTTTCTGGTGTCTGCGCGGTAGAAAATTGCCCGCTTCCAGCACCAGCACGCGCAGTTCTTCCAGTGTCAGTTTTTGCGTGCTTTGGTCGGTCTGGATTTTGATGCGCAACACCCACAGTACGCCGCGTACGATGGTGGTAGCAACCGATACCACCGGATGGAACAGTTTGACCATCGGCCCCAGCACATAGCTGGACGGCAGGGCTACACGCTCGGGATGGCTGGCGGCCACCACCTTGGGCATGATTTCGCTGAATATCAGGATGGCGAAAGTGATGGACAGTGTGCCGACCAGCAATGCCGTACTGTTGCCGTGGCCGAACATACGCGCCACGATGATTTCGGTCAGTGTGGCGGAGGCGACATTGAGCAAGGTGTTGCCGAACAGGATGGAGCCAAGCAGCTTGTCGGTTTGCGCCAGCAAGTGGGCGGTATGCTTGGCGCTCTTGTTGCCTTTGCGCACCAGATTGTTCAGCCGGTAGCGGTTTAGCGCCATCATGCTGGTTTCCGCCAGGGAAAAAAAGGCAGCGCAGGCCAGCAATACGATCAGGATAATGGAAAGCGTGCCAAGCGACAGGTCGTTCAAAACAGGGCCTTGTACTCAAGCGATGGGCAAAGTATCGGGGACGCAGATAGGGGTGTCAAGAAACCTCAGGATTGCAGCCGATAACGCACGATTGTGCGCCAGCGGCTTTTTACCGGCTGGCTGTGAAGCAGGGCGGGCGTAAAACGCTGGCTGCGCAACATGTCGAGTGCAGCATTTTCGAAATAGCCGGGAGGCTGGGCGTCGAGCACGTTTACCTTGTTGACCTTGCCATGCTCGTCGATCAGCAGCGACAGCGTCACGCTGCCCTCAATGTCCGCTACGCGCGCACGTGCCGGATATATCTGTTGTATCTCGCCAAGCAAGTGCGGAGGGACGTCCAGTTGTGTGCCATCGTAATAAGTGCTGGTCGCGCTTGCCATTCGGCTTGTAGCAACGCGAGTTTGTGTCGCTGCTTTGTGAGGTGCTGCATGTGATGGCTGCGCTTTTGCCAATGCCATTTGTGGCTTTGTCGCGGGTGATATGTGTGCTCGGTGATGCAAGCGCACCCTTTCGGGATGAGGCTCAATATTGGTTGCTGCCGTCGGTTGTGAGGAGCCATGTTCAACGATTTGTTTAGCCGAAACCAAGTGTATCGATAAGGGCTGGGTCATACCGGGTGATGTCGGGGCCGACGCCGGTACGCCAAATAGCAGGCCAAGATGCAGCAGCAACGATCCGCCCAGCGCCAGTGGCAGTCCGGATCCTGAGAAAAGGAAAGAGTCAGTGGCGGCTGTTCGCGGCATTATCCAGTGCCTTCTCCAGCGCCGCGGTAGGCAGAAACCCTGGCGCTACCGTGCCGTCGGCAAAAATCAGCGTCGGTGTACCGCTTACCCGCAATTTTTCCCCCAGGGCAATCACCTTGGCGGTCTGCGGCGGATTGCAACTGGCAGCGGGGGGCGGCGGCAAAGCGCGACGTAGCAAAAGGTTGTCCCAAGCCCGGTTGGGATCCTTGCTGCACAGGACGGCGCGTACCTTCTGGTCGGAGCCGGGGAATACCGGGTACAACAGACGGTAGATGGTGATGTTGTCTACGTTCTTCAGTTCGCGTTCCAGTCGCTGGCAGAATCCGCAATTCGGATCAGTGAAAATCGCCAGTTTACGGCTGCCGTCGCCCTTGACCTTTTTTAGCGCCAGGTCGAGCGGCAGTCTGCTGAAATCGACAGCGAATAATTTGCGTGCGCGCGCCTCGGTCAGGTTGCGCATGTTCTTCAAGTCATAGATGTTGCCGTCGATCAGGTAGCGTACCTGTTCGTCGGTATAGAACAGATGGCCGTTGGTGACGACTTCGTACAGCCCCGGTATCGGCATTGGATTAACCTGTTTTATTTCGCCAAGTTGCGGGTGGTTTTTTTGCAATGTGGCCATGACGGTTGTTTCGTCCGCCCAAGCGGTGGAAATGGTGAGCAGAGCCAACAGGAAAAACTTGAACATGAGTGAACCTTCAGCAGAGACTTAATTGAGAGCGTGGCGCGCCAGCATTTTTTTCAGTGGTGCAATATGGTTGGTGGCATCCAGCCCCAGATTGCGCATGGTGCGTAACAGCGGATTGCGGTTGTTGAACAGATTTTTCAGCGCATCGGTGGTGAGTTGCATCGAGAGGATGTCCTCGCGCCGGGCGCGGTCGTAACGGCGCAGCAGGAGTTCATTGCCGCAGTCCCGTTGTGCGCCGCGCTGCAACAGCACTTGCGCCAGTTGCCGGGCATCGCGGAATCCCAGGTTCACGCCTTGGCCTGCGAGCGGGTGCACATTGTGCGCCGCATCGCCGACCAGTGCCAGGCGCGGGCGGACGATACGCGGCAAATTGAGCAGGCGCAGCGGGAAAGCGGCAGGCGGAGTAACTACTTGCAATGTTCCCAGCGTATGGTGCGAAGCCGCTGCCACCTGCGCGCAGAGTTCTTCGTGCGCTAAATGTATCAGTTCTTCCGACCGCTCCGGGCTGACCGACCACACCATGGAGGCCATTTGTTGCGGCATCGGCAGCAAAGCCAGAATGCCGTCCGGCTGGAACCACTGGTAAGCGATGCCGCGGTGGGGTTTCTCGGCAATAAAGTTGGCAACCACTCCGTGCTGGTGGTAAGGCGTGGGGGCTTCGGTTATGCCGGCCTGCCGGCGTACCCATGAATCGCGCCCATCCGCGCCGACGATGAGCCTTGCCTTGAGTTCGCGTCCGTCTTCGAGATGCAGGCTGGCTGCGTCGTCATGCCAGACCAGGTCGGCGCATTGGGCCGGGCTGAACAGGGTCAGGTTATCTTGCTGTTTGAGTTGCTGCCACAGCGCGCCGAGCAAATGGCGGCTTTCCAGGATGAAGCCCAGTTCGGGTGCGCCGACCTGGTAGGCGGAAAAATCCAGTTTCGCGCCACTATCCCCGAATACGCGCATTTCCTCGATCTGTTGTACCCGGCTCATGTCCATGCGCTGCCAGGCGCCGCTTCCGGCAAGAAAGGCGGCGCAGCCGGGACTGATGGCATAGACGCGGCTGTCCCATTCGCCATCCGGCGCGGGCTGGTCCTCCATGGTATGGCTTTCCACCAGCGCCACGGACAGGTCGCCGGATTGGAGTGCTGCGGCCAGACTGGCACCAACCAGACCGCCGCCAATGATTATTACATCGAAGTTCATGTCGAAATTCTACGCTTTTTGCGCTGCAATGATAGCACGCTGTGGTTGATTAATTTATAATCAACGCCCTTTTTGGAAACTCGTTATGCGCATCGGTTCCTACCAACTTAAAAACAACCTGATTGTCGCCCCCATGGCCGGGGTGACCGACCGGCCGTTCCGCATGCTGTGCCGCAGCATGGGGGCTGGTATGGCGGTTTCCGAGATGGTGGCGTCGAATTCGCTGCTCTACGGTTCCGAAAAAACCAGGCGCCGCGCCAACCACGAGGGCGAGCCGGATCCGATCTCGGTGCAGATCGTCGGCGCCGATCCCCGCATGCTGGCGCAGGCCGCAAAATACAATGTCGACCAGGGCGCGCAGATCATCGATATCAACATGGGCTGCCCGGCCAAGAAAATCTGCAATGTGATGGCCGGTTCGGCGCTGCTGCAAAACGAAGAACTGGTGAGGCATATACTGGAGGCGGTTGTCGGCGCCGTTAAAGTGCCGGTCACCCTGAAAATCCGTACCGGCTGGGACAAGGCCAACCGCAATGCGGTGCGTATCGCGCAGGTCGCCGAGACCTGCGGCATCCAGGCGCTGGCCATCCATGGGCGCACCCGCGCCTGCGGTTATACCGGACATGCCGAATACGACACCATCGCCGCGGTGAAAGCGGCGGTATCCATACCGGTCATTGCCAACGGCGACATTGCCACGCCGGAAAAGGCCCGGGATGTACTCAGTCACACCGGAGCCGATGCCGTGATGATCGGCCGTGCGGCACAGGGCCGTCCATGGCTGTTCCGCGAAATCGAGTATTTTCTGAAAACCGGAGAGCAGCTGCCGCCGCCCGAGGTCAACGAAATACTCGATGTGCTGCTGCACCATGTGCACGAGCTATATGAGTTTTATGGCGAATACACCGGCGTGCGTGTGGCACGTAAACATATTTCCTGGTACACCAAGGGGTTGGCGGGATCGGCGCAGTTTCGCCATGGCATGAACATGCTGGAAAGCAGTGTGCAGCAACTGCAGGCTGTGCGCGATTTCTTCGATGAACAATTAGAGCGTGGAGAGCGCCTGCATTATGTAGAAGAGTTAGCGGCATAAAATCAAAGCTTCAGGGATGGAAGGCTTCAGGGATGAAAAAAAACGAGAATGACATTGCGCGTTATGTGCGCAAGGCACTGGACGATTATTTCAAGGATCTTGATGGCGAAGAGCCATCATGCGGGGTGTACGACATGGTGATGAACTGTGTGGAAAAACCGCTGATCGAAACTGTACTGCTCCACGCCGGAGGCAACCAGACGCGTGCGGCCGATCTGCTGGGGCTGAACCGCAATACCCTGCGCAAGAAAATCCAGACTCACGGCATCAAGCAATAATCTGCCGGCAAACGGCATAACCAACCAACAAGCGGAATCGACATGGAAGTCATCAAACAAGCCCTGATCAGTGTTTCGGATAAGGCGGGCGTGCTGGAATTCGCCCAGGGATTGCAGCAACTGGGCGTCAATATTCTCTCCACCGGCGGCACCGCGAAACTGCTTGCCGACAACGGCGTGCCGGTGACCGAAGTCGCCGACTACACTGGTTTTCCAGAGATGCTCGACGGGCGCGTGAAGACACTGCAACCCAAGGTGCACGCCGGTATCCTGGCGCGGCGCGACCTGCTGGAGCATGTGGAAACGCTCAAGCAGCACGACATTCCCACCATCGACCTGGTGGTGGTCAACCTGTATCCGTTTGCCGCCACCGTGGCCAAGCCCGGCTGCACGCTGGAGGATGCGATCGAAAACATCGACATCGGTGGGCCGACCATGGTGCGCGCCGCAGCCAAGAACCATGCGCATGTTGCTATCGTTACCGATCCGGCGGATTATCCGGATGTGCTGGCCGAGATGCAGACCAACGGCGGTGCAGTAAGCGATGCGACGCGATTTGGCCTGGCCAAGAAAGCGTTTTCGCACACTGCCGCCTACGACAGCATGATCAGTAACTACCTGACTGCAATCGACGACGATGCCAGCAGTAAGAGCGAGTATCCGGCGCAAATCAACTTCAACTTTGCCAAAGTGCAGGGCATGCGCTACGGCGAGAACCCGCACCAGAGCGCGGCGTTCTACCGCGACCTGAATGCGGTGCCCGGCAGCATCGCCGACTATACCCAGCTGCAAGGCAAGGAACTCAGTTACAACAATATCGGTGATGCCGATGCAGCCTGGGAATGCGTGAAGACATTCGAGCAGCCGGCCTGTGTCATCGTCAAGCACGCCAACCCCTGCGGCGTGGCGGTTGCCGACATGCCGCTGAATGCCTACAAGCTGGCTTATGCCACTGATCCCACCTCGGCATTCGGCGGCATCATCGCCTTCAACCGCGAGCTTGACGAGGCCAGCGCTGCCCAGATCGTTGCCAACCAGTTTGTCGAAGTGATCATTGCGCCGGGTGTCAGCGAAGCTGCATTGAAAGTCACCGCCGCCAAACAGAATGTGCGCGTACTCACTGTGCCGTTGTCCGGTGCGCACAATCAGTACGACATGAAGCGCGTCACCGGCGGCCTGCTGGTGCAGTCGCCGGATGCATTCAATGTGCAGGCCGCACAACTGAAGGTGGCGACCAAGATCCAGCCCACGGCCGAGCAAATGCAGGACCTGCTATTCGCCTGGCGCGTGGCGAAATACGTCAAATCCAACGCCATCGTGTTCTGCAAGGGCGGGCAGACGCTGGGTGTGGGGGCCGGGCAGATGAGCCGCGTCGACTCCACCCGCATTGCCTCGATCAAGGCGCAGAATGCCGGTCTGAGCCTAGCGGGCTCAGTGGTCGCATCGGACGCCTTTTTCCCGTTCCGCGACGGCGTCGACGTACTGGCGGAAGCCGGTGCCAAGGCCGTGATTCAACCCGGCGGCTCGATGCGCGATGAGGAAGTGATCGCCGCGGCCGACGAGCATGGGCTGGCGATGGTGTTTACCGGCCACAGGCACTTCAGGCATTGATATGAAAATTCTGGTCATCGGTTCCGGCGGTCGCGAGCATGGGCTGGCATGGCGCCTGGCGCAGGGCGCCAAGGTGCAGAAGGTATATGTCGCGCCGGGCAATGCCGGCACCGCGCTGGAGGAAGGCGTAGAGAACGTCGCGATCAGCGCGATTCCAGAACTGATCGAGTTCGCCAAAAGTGAACACATCGAACTGACCGTGGTTGGTCCGGAGGCACCGTTGGCGGCAGGCGTGGTCGATGCATTCCGCGCGGCTGGGCTGAAAATTTTCGGGCCGGCCCAGGCTGCCGCGCAGCTTGAATCATCCAAGGATTTTGCCAAGCGTTTCATGGCGCGCCACAACATTCCTACCGCATTTTTCGAGACCTTCAGCGACGTGACGTCTGCGAAAGCCTATATTGAGCAGCACGGTGCGCCCATCGTGATCAAGGCCGACGGGCTGGCTGCCGGCAAGGGCGTGGTGGTGGCACAGAGCCGCAGCGAAGCCTTTGCCGCAATCGACATGATGCTGGCCGATAACAAGTTCGGCGATGCTGGTGCGCGTGTGGTGATCGAGGAATTTCTCGACGGTGAAGAGGCCAGTTTTATCGTGATGGTGGACGGCAAGCATGTGTTGCCGCTGGCTACCAGCCAGGATCACAAGCGCCTGCTGGATGGCGATCAGGGGCCGAATACCGGTGGTATGGGCGCCTATTCGCCCGCGCCCATTGTCACGCCGCAAATGCACGCGCGCATTCTGCGCGAAGTGATCCAGCCGGTGGTACGAGGCATGGCCGGCGAGGGCATCGAATACACCGGTTTTTTGTACGCCGGGTTGATGATCCAGTCCGACGGTGCGATCAAGGTGCTCGAATTCAACTGCCGCATGGGCGATCCGGAGACGCAGCCGATCATGCTGCGCCTGAAAAGCGATCTGTCGAAGCTGCTGGAACATGCGGTCAACGGCACCTTGGACCAGGCCGAAGCGGAATGGGATCACCGTACCGCACTGGGTGTGGTGCTGGCCGCGGCGAACTATCCGGACACGCCGCGCAAAGGCGACGAGATCACGGGCCTGCCGAAAAACCTGGAAGATGCACACGTGTTTCATGCCGGCACGGCGCTTGAGGGTGGCAAGGTGGTAACCAGCGGCGGACGCGTGCTGTGCGTTACCGCGCTGGGGACCATGGTCAAGCGGGCGCAGGAGCGTGCCTATGAGATCGCCGACGGCATTCATTTCGACGGCTGTCAGCTACGCCGAGATATCGGCTGGCGTGCGCTGCAGCACAAACGTTAATTGTTCCGCCATTCCATTCCTTCTCGCAAACTTGCCGCGCACATCGCGCGCGGCGGCCTGATCGCCTATCCCACCGAATCCTGCTATGGCCTCGGCTGCGACCCGCGCAACCGCCGCGCCGTACAGCGCCTGCTGAAAATCAAGGGGCGGCCACAGCGCAAGGGCCAGATCCTGATTGCCGGGCGTTTTGAACAACTGGCATCCTACCTGCGGCCACTGACGCCAGTGCAACAGGAAAAATTGCGCAACGGTGGCGCACAGGCGGTGACCTTCCTGATGCCGGCCAGGCCGGATTGTCCGCGCTGGCTGCGCGGCATGCACGACACGCAGGCAGTGCGCATTACCGCACACCCGCAGGCTGCAGCGCTGTGCAATGCGCTGGACATGGCGCTGGTTTCCACCAGCGCAAATCACAGCGGCGACAAGCCTGCGCGTAGCTATGTCGATTGTCTGCGCCGTTTCGGCGGGCAAGCACTGGTGTTGCCGGGACGGGTGGGCAAGCGCCGCCGCCCGTCGAGCATACGCGACTGGGCGAGTGGTAAAATCCTGCGCAACTAGAAAACACGGAGAAGAAATGGACAGCAATGCCGTCAAGGAATACCTGCTCGAACTGCAGGAACTGATCGTCGACCGTTTGGAGCAGGTGGATGGCAAGACATTTCTGCGCGACAAGTGGGAACGTGCCACCGGCAGCGGCGGCATCGGCAAGGGCGAGGGCATCAGCTGCATTATCGAGGAAGGCAACGTGCTGGAGCGTGGCGGCGTCGCATTCTCGCACGTGCAGGGCGACAAGATGCCGGCTTCCGCTACTGCGCATCGGCCCGAATTGGCCGGCTGCAGCTGGGAGGCGATGGGCGTGTCGCTGGTGATGCACCCGCGCAACCCTTACGCGCCGACCTCGCACGCCAACGTGCGCATGTTCATGGCGCACAAGCCCGACGGCAGCAAGGTGTTCTGGTTCGGCGGCGGCATGGACCTGACGCCGTATTACGGTTTCGAGGAAGACGCCCTGCATTTCCATCAGACCTGCAAGAATTCGCTGATACCGTTCGATCCGTCCCTGCATCCGAAATTCAAGCAGTGGTGCGACGAGTATTTCTTCCTCAAGCATCGCAACGAACCGCGTGGGGTGGGCGGCATTTTCTTCGACGACCTGAGCGAACCCGATTTCGATACTTGTTTCGCGATCCAGCAGAGCGTGGGAGATCACTACCTTTCGGCTTATGTGCCGATCCTGGAAAAACGCAAGGACATGGAATACGGCGAACGCGAACGCGATTTCCAGTTGTACCGGCGCGGCCGCTATGTCGAGTTCAACCTGGTGATCGATCGCGGCACCATCTTTGGCCTGCAGTCGAACGGACGCACCGAGTCCATCCTGCTTTCGATGCCGCCATTGGTGAAATGGCGTTATGATTGGCATCCCGAGTCGGGTACGCCGGAGGCCGAGTTGTACGAAAAGTATCTGGTGCCGCGCGATTGGGTGTAACTACAGGAGGCGGTATGCAATCCAAGCAGCACTGGGAAAAGGTCTACGGCAGCAAAGCGCCCGAGGCGGTGAGCTGGTTCCAGCCGCACGCACAGCTTTCGCTAGACCTGATCAAGGCGACCGGTGTTAGCCATGATGCGGCCATCATCGATGTTGGCGGCGGCGCCTCGACGCTGGTGGACGATTTGCTGGCGGAGGGCTATGCCGACCTTACCGTGCTCGATCTTTCTGCCGCTGCGCTGCATGCGGCACGCCAGCGCTTGGGCGCACAGGAAAGCAAGGTGTGCTGGATCGAGGCTGACGTTACTGCCGTGGACCTGCCGGACAAGCGCTACGATATCTGGCACGACCGTGCGGTATTTCACTTTCTCACCGACGCAAAGGACCGCGAAGCTTATGTGCGCACCGTGTTTCGCTCGGTCAAGCCGGGCGGTTACGTCATCGTTGCCACGTTCGCCGAGGATGGGCCCCTGCAGTGCAGCGGCCTGCCGGTGATGCGCTATAGCGCCGACGAATTGCACGATGAATTCGGCGCGGCGTTCACCCTGCTACAGCACCGGAAAGAAACCCACCGCACGCCTGCCGGTACGGTGCAGCAGTTCGTCTATTGCTACTGCCGCCGTAGCGGTTCCTGAAACGTATTACGTGAAGTAGTCCAGTACGATGCCGGCGAATACCATCGCGCCGAACCAGTTGTTGTGCCGGAAAGCCTTGAAGCAGTCCTCGCGACTGCGGCTACGGATCAGCGTGTAGTGGTAGACGGCAATGCCTTCCGCTGCGACCAGGCCGATGAAATAGGCGATACCGCGTTCCAGATACAGCCCGATCATCACCAGCACGGCCAGCGCCAGCGTGTAGCACAGCATGACCGCCAGCACATCGAAGCGGCCCAGTAGCAGGGCGGAGGAATGGATGCCGAGATGGATGTCGTCGTCGCGGTCCACCATCGCATATTCCGTATCGTAGGCAATACACCAGAAAATGTTTGCCAGCATCAGCCACCAGGCGACGGCCGGCACGGTACCGGTCTGGGCAGCGAACGCCATCGGAATGCCGAAGCTGAACGCAAGACCCAGATAAGCCTGCGGAATAGCGAGAAAGCGCTTGGTGAACGGGTAGCTGGCGGCAAGGAAGGCTGCCGGCAGTGACAGCAGCAGCGTGAGCCGGTTCAGTGGCAGGATCAGCAGCAGCGCGAGCAGCGCCAGTACCGCCGCCACCCACAATGCTTCGTGCCGTGCCAGTTTGCCGCTGGTGAGCGGGCGGTCGCAGGTGCGCTTCACATGCATGTCGATGTCATGGTCGGCGTAGTCGTTGATTGCGCAGCCGGCGGCCCGCATCAGCACCGTGCCGAGCATGAAAATGACGACGATGTACCAGGCCGGATGTCCGTTGCCGGCAATCCATACTCCCCACAGCGTGGGCCACAGCAGCAGCAGAGCCCCGATCAGGCGGTGCATGCGCGTCAGTTGCCAGTACAGTTGCAGACGGGTGCTCAGATTCATTTGTTTAATTCCAGGATGCCGGGCAGGAACACTTCAGTCACCAGTAGTGGTGCGCCATGCAGGACAAACAGCGAACGCCGTGCCCATAGTGTAACGAGTATGGCACCGAGCGCAACCGTTGTGCGGCGGTGCATCGCGTGCCCCGGCCGCAGTTTGCGGTAGCGCAGCGGTTTGCGCTCCACCAGCGGATGGGCGAACAGCAGCGAACCCAGCGAACGCTCGCCGAGATGTTGCAGTGCCTGCCATGCGCCGCGCAGGTGGGAGGGAGCAACCACGCTGTGGGCAAATACCACCGGACGGTTGTCGGCGACCAGCAGTACTTCGCGTGTGTATGCGCGCTGATTTTCCGGCACGCCGAGCAGAAAACTTTCGTCGCAAATTGCCGGGGCGAGGCCGTCAAACAGGTTGTGTACGCGGAATTCCCCGCAGCGCTGCTGGATGCGCCGGGTCAGCGAGCCATGGTCGCGCAGCCAGGGCGCGAGCTCCGGCACGCAGCCGATGGTGGTGCCGTTCCAGAAATGATCAGGCGTGCAGGTAGTCATGTTTGTTTGCCATCCATCGTTGCAGGTGCGCTTGTGCCGCCTCGGGAAAATCGCGCAGCAGTTCATCGGCGACGGTGCGCGCGCTGTCGAGCAGTGTCGAGTCCGTGCTGATGTCGGCAAAACGCAGCATCGGCACGCCGCTTTGGCGTGCACCGAGCAGTTCGCCGGGGCCGCGCAGTTGCAGGTCTTGTTGTGCGATGGCAAAGCCATCGGTGTTTTCATAAATGATTTTCAGGCGCGCGCGCGCCAGTTCCGACAACGGCTGCTGGTACAGCAGCACGCACATGCTTTCGGTGGCACCGCGGCCGACGCGTCCGCGCAACTGGTGTAATTGTGCCAGCCCCATGCGTTCGGCATGGTCGATCACCATCAGGCTGGCATTGGGTACGTCGACGCCGACCTCGATCACCGTGGTGGCGACCAGCAGTTGTATTTCGCCGTTCTTGAATGCCGCCATGATGGCGGCCTTTTCCGTTGCGGGCAGTTTGCCGTGCACCAAGCCCACGCCGAGTTCGGGAAAGGTGCTGCGTAGCGTCTCGTAAGTTTCAATCGCAGTTTGCAGTTGCAGTGCCTCCGATTCGTCGATCAGCGGACAAACCCAGTATGCCTGTTTGCCTTCGAGGCAGGCTGCCCTGACGCGCTCGAACACTTCTGCGCGCCGCGCATCGCTGACCAGCTTGGTGACGACGGGCGTGCGGCCCGGCGGCAGTTCGTCGATTACAGATACGTCAAGGTCGGCGTAATAGCTCATTGCCAGCGTGCGCGGGATCGGTGTCGCGCTCATCATCAGCTGATGCGGCTCCGTCCCCTTGTTCCTGAGCGCCAGGCGTTGCTGCACGCCGAACTTGTGTTGTTCGTCGACAATTACCAGACTGAGCTTGGCAAACTCGATTTCCTTCTGGAACAGTGCATGGGTGCCAATGGCAAACCGGGTTTCTCCCGTCACGATGCGCTCGGCAGCGGCAGTCTTGTCTTTCTTTTTCAAGCTGCCGGATAGCCATACCGGTTCGATGCCCAAGGGCTGCAGCCAGTCGCGCAGCTTGAGGTAATGCTGTTCGGCCAGAATCTCGGTCGGCGCCATGAAAGCGACCTGGTAGCCATTCTCGATGGCCTGCAGCGCGGCCAGCGCGGCAACCACGGTCTTGCCGCTGCCGACGTCTCCCTGTAGCAGGCGTTGCATCGGGTGTGCCTGTTCCAGGTCGCGGCTGATTTCGCGCAGCGTTTTTTGTTGTGCGCCGGTGAG
>Ga0102953_1001042_pt1 | contig 18039 bp, 15 predicted proteins | sample SalPon2A_C_D2_MG_FD_78509 | JGI IMG/M metagenome (GOLD analysis project Ga0102953, IMG submission 78509) | Soil microbial communities from South San Francisco under conditions of wetland restoration - Salt Pond MetaG R2A_C_D2_MG | ecosystem: Environmental > Terrestrial > Soil > Wetlands | place... | reverse complement strand
GGCGAGAACGCGGTCGTGCAGGCGAGCATCAGCTCCGACCTGTCGCGGGGCCTGGTGCTGGCCGTGCGCAACTGGCTCACCCAGCGCTACGGCGAGAACATGGTGTTCGGCCGGGGCGGGCTCAAGGTCTACACCACCATCGACGTGCAGGCGCAGAAGGCGGCCAACGAGGCCAGCCGCAGCACGGAGATCCCGAAGGGCGCGCAGATGGCCATCGTCGGCATCGACCCGAAGACGGGCGGGGTGCTGGCGATGGTCGGGCAGAAGCTGGGCGCCGGCGAGCCGCCGCAGGAGTTCAACCGCGCCATCCAGGCGTACCGGCAGCCGGGCTCGTCGTTCAAGCCCATCGTCTACGCCACGGGGATCGAACAGGGCGCCCTCAACCAGTCCAGCATCCTGGTGGACGACAAGACCGTGTTCAAGGTCAAGGGGCAGCCAGACTACCAGCCCAAGGAGTGGGACAACGCCTACGACGGGTACCAGACGGCGCGCGAGAACCTCGACCGCAGCCGCAACATCCCCGCGGTCAAGGCGCTGGAGGCCGCCACGCCCGAGGCCGTGGCCGAGAAGGCGCGCGAGCTGGGTTACAGCGTCAAACCGTACCTGGGCATGGCGCTCGGCAGCTTCGAGGTGACGCCGCTGCAGCACGCCGCGGCCATCGCCGCGTTCGCCAACGGCGGCGTCTACACCGTGCCGTACTTCGTGGAGAAGGTCGAGGACGCGCAGGGCAACGTCATCTACACGGCGCATCCGAGGCGCTCCCGGGTGTGGAGCCCGCAGACCGCCTACATCATGCTGGACATGATGCACGGCAACGTCGTGGACCGGAAGCCCTACTGGGCGTTGTCCTGGCGGGCCAGCGTGCCCGGCCACTGGATCGCCGGGAAGACGGGCACGACCGACTCCGAGCGCGATATCTGGTTCGTGGGCCTCACGCCCGGGCTGGTCGGCGCGGTGTGGATCGGCAACGACGACAACAAGCCGATGGGCCAGTACATGACCTACGCCGACGGGCACAGCGGGTTGATCACCAGCTCGCAGCAACCCATCTTCGCCTTCAACACCTTCGCGCAGGGGGCCCTGCGCGGGCACTCGGCCGATCCGAACGGTTTCCCGGTGCCCAACGGCATCACCTTCCGCCGCATCGACCTCAAGACCGGGGCGCTCGATCCCAACGGGACCAAGGCGGCGTTCAAGACGTCCACGGACCTCAGCGCGCAGGGCTTCCTACCTACCGTCAAGCTGCAGCTGCCCATCGACAAGCGCACCGGCAAGCGCGCTACGGTGGACACGCCGCTCAACGACATCGAGATCAAGCAAGTCGACCCCAAGGACGTGCAACGGTATCTCCCCCCGGGCACCACCTTGCCGGAGGTCAGCGCCCCGCTGCCCGGCGGCGCGGGCGCGTCGTCCGGAAGCGGCTCCGGGGCGGGCGGGGCTGCCGGCAGCGGCCCCAACGCTCCGGGCACGAGCGGCGGCGCCGGCGCCACCAGCAGCCCGGTTCCCTAGGGCCCGGGCCGGCCGCGGTCGCCGGGTGTCCGGCCAGGGCACGGGCGGGAGCGGAGGGCGATTTGAGCAACCTTCCGGACGGTGACGTTGCGCCCGCGGAGGCCAACGGCACCTTGACGGCGGTCGCCGGCCTGCTGGTCGGCCACGCCACGGACCTCGAGGCCGCCACCGGCTGCACCGTGGTGCTCTGCCCCGACGGCGGCTGCGTGGCGTCGGGCGTGGTCCTGGGTCCGGCTCCCGGCTCGCGCGAGACCGCCTTGCTGGCTCCCGAGAAGAGCGTGGAGCGCGTGGACGCCGTGCTGCTGACCGGCGGCAGCGCCTTCGGCCTGGCGGCGGCCGACGGGGTGGTGCGCTGGCTCGAGGAGCATGGCCGCGGCTACCCCACGCCGTTCGCCCGTGTCCCCATCGTCCCGGCGGCCGCGCTCTACGATCTCGGGGTGGGCTCGGCGCGGGTCCGGCCGGACGCGAGCATGGGGCACGCCGCGGCCGCGGCCGCCACGGCGGCGCCCGTGACGGAGGGCCGCGTGGGGGCGGGGGCGGGCGCCACGGTGGGCAAGCTCGCCGGCCCCGAGGGCGCGGTGCGCGGCGGCCTCGGCAGCGCCGCCATGGCGCTGGCCGGTGCGGTGGTGGCGGCGGTGGCGGTCAGCAACGCGGTGGGCAGCCTCGTCGACCCGGAGACCGGCGCGCTGGTCGCCGGTCCGGCCGCGGCGCTGACGCCGGCGGCGGCCCGCCTCGCCGTCGACCCGTTCTCCACCAACACCACGCTGGTGGTGGTAGCCACCGACGCCCCGCTGGGCAAGGCCGAGGCGCGGGCTCTGGCGCACAGTGCGCACATGGGCATCGCCCGCGTCACCCGCCCCTCGCACACCGTGCACGACGGCGACAGCACCTTCGTGCTCAGCACGCGGCGGGGGCCGGCGGTGCCGCTCGCGGCGCTGTCGATCGCGGTGCAGGAGGTCGTCGCGCGGGCGCTGGTCCGCGGCGTCCGGGCGGCGGCCGGCTGAGCGCGTGCCCGGGGCCGGCGACGCGGGCGGGCCGGGGCGGGGAGCGCGGGCGGCGCCCTGCGCCGGCAGGCCATCCCGCCGGCAGACGCCGGCACGCGGCCGCGGCCGGCGGGCGTCGCGCGGGCGGCGAGCCGGCGCGCGCCAGCCGTGACACAATGGCTGCCGTGGACCGTTCCGGCCGTTCCCCGCACGTCGGCGTGCTCGCTCTCCAGGGCGCCTTCCGCGAGCACCGCCAGGCGCTCGAGCGGCTGGGGGTGGCGGTCAGCGAGGTACGCCTGCCCGGCCAGCTGGAGGGCTTGGGCGGCGTCATCATCCCCGGCGGCGAATCGACCACCATGGGCAAGCTCATGCGCGACTACGGCCTCGATGCGGCCCTCCAACGCTTCTACCGGGAGGGCGGCGCCCTGTGGGGCACCTGCGCCGGCGCCATCGAGCTGGCCACCGACATCGTCGGCTTCCCCCAGCAGCCGCGCCTCGGTCTCATGCCTATGTCGGTGGTCCGCAACGACTACGGGCGCCAGGTGGCCTCGTTCGAGGCCGACCTCGATATCCTCGGGCTGGACGCGCCGTTCCACGCCCTGTTCATCCGCGCCCCGCGTATCGTCGCCGTGGGGGAGGGCATCGAGGTGCTCGCCCGCTACGAGGGCGACATCGTCGCGGCCGCCGGCCCTCGGCTCATGGCCACCGTGTTCCATCCCGAGCTCCTCGGCGACGACCGCGTCCACGCCCTCTTCGTCGAGCGCGTGCGCGACGCGGGGGCGACGCCGGCCGGCCTGACAGGAGAAGCGACATGAGCAGCCTGATCGACCTGAGCCCCGGGGAGCGGGCGCCGTCCGTGGTGAACGCGGTGGTGGAGGTTCCCCTCGGCAGCAGCCACAAGTACGAGTACGACGCGGAGCTGGGCGTGTTCCGCCTCGACAGGGTGCTCTATAGCCCGCTCCACTACCCGGGGGATTACGGCTTCGTTCCCGGCACCATCGCCGACGACGGCGACCCGGTCGACATCCTGGTGCTGATGGCGCGGCCCACCTTCCCCGGGGCCGTCATCCGGGCCCGGCCGCTGGGCTACCTCGAGATGTCCGACGAGAAGGGGCGGGATCAGAAGGTCCTGGCTGTTCCCGTCGACGATCCGCGCTACGACAGCAACCGCCACCTCGACACGGTGTCCCCGCACCGGCTCCGCGAGATCGAGCACTTCTTCGCCATCTACAAGGAGCTCGAGGGCAAGGAGACCCAGGTCGCCGGCTGGCACGGCATGGACGAGACGCACGCGCTCATCCGGGCCACGATCGAGGCCTACGCGGCGCGGCGCGGCGCCGAGGCTACCGGCAGCTGAGCGTCGCCGGGCGGCGGCGTCCGGGCCTCACGATGCGGCAGATGCCGCGCGCAGCACTGTCACAGCGCGATGCCGGCGTTGGTCTTCTCGAGCGCCCGCTCGGCGCGGTAGGAGCTGCGCACCAGCGGTCCCGACACCACCTCGAGGAAGCCCATCGCCAGCCCCGCATCGCGGTAGCGCTTGAAGTCCGCCGGCGGCACCCAGCGCTCCACCGGGACGTGGGCACGGCTCGGGCGCAGGTACTGCCCCAGCGTCAGGATGTCCACCTGGACCTGGCGCAGGTCCCGCATGGTCTCGACGATCTCGTCGTCGGTCTCGCCCAGACCCAGCATCAGGCTGGTCTTGGTGAGCACGTCGGGGCGGGCGCGCTTGGCGTAGGCCAGCACCGACAGGGTCTGCTCGTAACCGGCGCGCGGGTCGCGCACGGGGTGGGTGAGGCGCCGGACGGTCTCGATGTTCTGCGCGTACACCTCGATGCCGGAATCGAGCACCAGCTGGACGTGGTCGGTGTTCCCGGCGAAGTCCGGGGTCAGCGCCTCGACCGCGGTGGCGGGACTGGCCTCCTTGATCGCGCGCACGCAGGCGGCGTAGTGGGACGCGCCGCCATCCGGGAGGTCGTCGCGATCCACCGACGTCAACACGACGTAGCCGAGCCCCATGCTGCGCACGGACCGTGCCGCCAGTCGCGGCTCGTCCGGGTCGAGCAGGCCGCGCGGGTTGCCGGTGGCGACGGCGCAGAACTTGCAGCCCCGGGTGCACACCGAGCCCATCAGCATGATGGTGGCGGTGCCGGCGTTCCAGCACTCGGCGATGTTGGGGCAGCGGGCCTCCTCGCACACGGTCGCCAGGCGGTGATCCGTGACGTTCGCCTTCATGTCCTGGAAGGCTCCGCCCGACGGGAGCTTGACCTTGAGCCAGGGCGGCTTCCTGCCCAGCCCGCCGTCCTCCGCGACGGTGTCGTCCCTGTGGCGGATGCCCCCCTCGACCGCCTTGACCTGCTTCTTGAACTCGCGCGAGTTGATCACTTGCTCACCCGTTCTTCCCGGGGGGCGTCCGCGACCGGCGCCGGAAGCGGGTCGGCGCCGTCGACGAAGAGGTCGTGGAAAGCCGCCACCAGCTTGGGCTTGACCTCGTCGAGCGGCACCGCGTGCCCCGTCAGCGAGGCGATCGAGGCGACCGTCTTGCCCTCGAGGCCGCACGGGACGATGGTGTCGAAGTCGGAGAGATCGGTGGTGACGTTCATGGCGAAGCCGTGGAAGGCGACGTCGCGCTTGATGGCCACGCCGATGGCGACCACCTTGGCGTCGCCCACCCACACGCCGGCATACCCCGGGCTCCCGACGGCCTCGATGCCGTACTCCGCGAGCACCCGCACCATCGCCGCCTCGAGCGTGCGCAGGTACTCCTGCACCCGTCGCCCCACGGGGAAGATGGGGTAGCCGACCAGCTGACCGGGGCCGTGGTAGGTGACGTCGCCGCCGCGCTCGATGTCGAACAGATCGAAGCCGCGAGCGGTCAGCTCCGCTTCCGGGACACGCAGGTGTTCGCGCCCGCCCTTCTTGCCGAAGGTGATGACCCGAGGGTGCTCCACGAAGAGGAGCGTCGGCGGCTGTCGGCCCTCGGCCACCAGCGCGTGCAGGCGGTGCTGCTCCGCCCAGGCGCCTTGGTAGGCCATGCGGCCGAGGTCGTGCACGACGAAGCCTTCCATGTCTGGATTGTACCTCCGGGCCCGGAGGCGCCCGGGAAAGCCAGGCGTCACGCGTCGCCCGGCGGTGGTCCGGTGTGGCCGGCGGTGAGCAGCGCCAGCGCGGCCGCGGGGAGCGAGCCGTCGGGCTCGAGCTGCGGCAGCGGCAGGCCCAGCGCGTCGAAGGCGCGCGCCTCGTGCGGGTGGAGCCAGCGCAGCGCCCGGGCGTTGCGCTCGGCCGGCGTCAGCCGCGGGACGTCGTAGAAGCCGGCGTGGCGCCGCTGGCGCTGCGCTTCGAAGAGGATGACCGCCGCCGCCACCGACACGTTCAACGAGGACACCATGCCCAGCATGGGGATCAGCACGTGGCCGTCCACCTTCTCGGCGCAGGCGGCCGTCACGCCGGACTTCTCGTTGCCGAACACGATGCAGGTGGGACGGGTGTAGTCCACCGCGTCGTAGCGCCTCGCCTCCGCCGAGAAGTGCGCCGCCAGCACCTGCATGCGGGCCCCGCGCAAGGTCGCCAGAGCGGCGTCCAGGTCCTCGTGCACGCGCAGGTCCACCCACTTCTCGGCGGAGCCGCTGGTGGCGTTGAAGGTGGGGACGCCGCCGGTCGGGCGCACGGCGTGGATCGTGCCGATGCCGACCGCGTCCGCGGTGCGGAGCATGGCCGACAGGTTGTGCGGTTTGTAGACGTCCTCCGCCAGGATGGTGAGGTCGGGCTGACGCCGCGCCAGGACCTCCTGGATGCGGCGGTAACGGCGCTCGGTCATGCTCCGAGGATACCGGCCGCCGGCGGCGCGGCGGCCGCAGCGCGGCGCGTTTGTGCGTCCTTGACACTGCTCGCGCGCCCGACGTAACATCTAGTTTGCGCGCTGCACGGCGAGTCGTCGGCGGCCGCTGCCTGCCGAGGTGGCGGAATTGGTAGACGCGCTAGCTTGAGGGGCTAGTGACCGCTTAGGTCGTAGGGGTTCAAGTCCCCTCCTCGGCACCAGGGATGTGGGCGGGCCGGCCGTGCGCCGACCCGCCCACCGTTACTGTCCCTACCCGTACTGTCCCTACCTGCGCTGTCCCTACCCGCGCTCGTCCGCAGCCCGGACGGCCGCGGCGACCGCCCGGGCCCTCCCGGCCGGCGGCCGTGCGCAGCCTGGCCCGCGGTCCAGCCCGTGATAGCCTGGGCCGTGCCCTCGGGCAGCTTCCCTTTCGCCAGTTACCGCAGTGGCCAGCGCGAGGCTCTGGATGCCGCGCGCGGCGCCTTCGAGGACGGCAAGCGCTTCGTGGTGGTCGAGGCCCCGACGGGCTCCGGCAAATCCGCGATCGCCGTGGCGCTGGCGCGCGAGGCCGGGGCCAGCTACATCCTCACGGCCCAGAAGGTCCTGCAGGCCCAGTACACGCGCGACTTCCCGGAGCTCTCCCTGATGAAGGGGCGGAGCAACTACCCGTGCCTGGTGGCCCCGACGCATGCGGCCGCGGCGCCGTGCATCGCCGGGCGGCGCTTCCCGGCCTGCGACGCCTGTCCCTACTTCATGGCCAAGGACGTGGCCATGGCGTCCTCCGCCGTGACCATGAACTACGCCTACTACCTGGCGGAGCTGAACTACGCGGGCGGCTTCCGCGAGCGCGAGCTCCTCGTCCTGGACGAAGCGCACAACGCCGAGGGCGCGCTCATGGGGTTCGTGCAGGTCACGCTCAACGAGGCCGCGCTGGCGCGCGCCGGCGTCACGCGGAAGCTGCCGCCCCCGCTGGGCGACGACGGCTACTTCGACTTCGCTGAGGATCTGGTCCCGGACTTGATGGAACGGGGTCGCGATCTCGAGGCCGAGCTCCGCGGCGGCGAGCTCGCCGAGCCCGCGGCTCTCGCCAGGCTGCAGGCGAAGCAGTGGCTCGACGGGCAGCTGGCGCGGCTCGAGCTGCTCGTGAGCAGCCGCGACCAGGACGGCGTCGATTGGGTCGTCGAGCGCCGCCGCACGCAGGCCGGCGAGACCCTGGCCTTCAAGCCGGTCGAGGTCGCGCCCTTCGCGGAGGACCTGCTGTTCGGTCATGCGGAACGGGTGCTCATGCTGTCGGCTACCGTGCTGGACCCCGCCACCTTCCTGCGCGGCCTCGGGATCGCGCCCGAGGACGCCGCCGTCATCCGCACGCCGTCGAGCTTCCCGGCGGAGAACCGCCCGCTGGTGCTGATGCCCACCACGCGCCTCACGCGCCACTACCTGGAGGCGGGGCTGCCGAAGCTGGTGGCTGCCATCGCCGGGCTGTGCGAACGGCACGGCGAGGAGAAGGGCGTCATCCACGCGCACTCCTACCGCATCGCCCGCGCCATCGAGCGGGCGCTCCCGCGCGAGCACGCCTGGCGTCTCGTCACCCATCACGACGCCAGCGAGCGCGAGGCCGCCCTGGCGGCGCACCTCGAGTCGGACGAGCCCACCATCCTGTTGTCCCCGAGCATGACCGAGGGGATCGACCTGGCCGAAGACCTGGCGCGGTGGCAGGTGCTGTGCAAGATCCCGTACCCCTACCTGGGCGACCCGCAGGTGGCGCGGCGCATGGAGCTCGACCCCGGCTGGTACGACTGGCGCACCTGCCTCACGGTGGTGCAGGCCTACGGCCGCACGGTGCGCAGCGAGGATGACTTCGCGGTCACCTACCTGCTCGACGCCGACTTCCCGGCCTACCTCCGGCGGCAGCGCGGGCACTTCCCGGACTGGTTCCTGGAGGCGCTGCAGCCCGCCTGAGAGGGCGACACCCGGCGTCGAGCCGCTCCCGCCGGAGCGCGTCGGGCGGGCCCTCGCCGCGAGCGGGCCGGAGGACGCTCGGGCCGCCGGCCGCGGGCTCGAGGCTGCGCCTCAGAAGCCGTCGATCTCCGCCTGGAATGGCGGCTGGGCGCGCAGCAGCCCGGCCAGGGCGTGGAGCGCGTCGGGGGCTCCCTCGGCGCGGCCGTCGGCGAGCAGCACCTCGGGCGCCGCGGCGCCCGCCAGCAACGCCACCAGATGGCGAACGTGGAGCGCGGCGTCGGCGGGCCCGTCGCCGGCCTCGACCCGGCAGCCGTCCGGCCCCAGCTGCACGTCGAACACACCCCGGTTCCAGGGGCAGACGTCGTCCTCCAGCCGGATCCGCCAGCGGCTGGCAACGGGCGACGTCAGCGGCGCCAGCGCCAGCGAGACGTCCACCACCCGCACCTGCAGCAGCGGGGTGCGCACCGCGAGGCGCGCGGTGGCGTCGAGCAGCAGGGCGTCGCCCGGCGGAAGGTGGACGTGGACGCTCTCCACCTGCCCCTCGAAGGCGCGCAGGAAGCGGGACAGGCGCTCGCGGCCGGCGGGCGTGGCCCACGCCAGGTCGCTCACCCGGAGCTGGCTGGTGGCGTCGTGGTAGCGCGCGAAGACCAGGTAGGCGTCCTCGAGCAGGTAGGCGTGCCGGTCCTCGCCGGTCCAGGCGCGGCCGACCCGGCCCCAGCCGTCGCGCGCGCCGTCGTCGCGGGTGAGCGAGAAGCTGTAGCGGCTCGCGAAGGCCCGGTGGATGGAGGCCAGCCGCGACAGGTCGGTGCCGGTCACGGACTCGGCGTCCGGCGGCCGGCCGGCGGCGAAGTAGCTCGGCGGTACCTCCACGCTGCGGCCGTTGGGCAGCGACTGGAAGCCGTAGCGGGCGTAGAAGCGGGGATCGAAGGGGTGCTCGGCGCACCAGCCGACGCCGTCCCGGCGCAGGCGCTCGAACCAGGCGTGCAACAGCCCCGCCACGTGGCCGCGACGCCTGGCCCACGGCGCGGTGGCCACGCTGGCCAGGCCGCCGACGCGGGCACGCGCGCCGCCCAGGTACATGGTGAAGGGGTACATCAGGGCGCTGCTCGCCAGGCGGCCGTCCTGGAAGCTGCCGAGCGTGTTCGGGAGCTGCGCGCGGATGTGCGCGATCACGCGCTCCTCGGCGCCGGGCGGGGTCTCCCCGAAGGCGACCGACAGGATGCCGAGGAGGTCCGCGAGGTCGTCTTCCGTGAGGACGCGGACGTCGTAGCGGTCGCTCATCGAGGCTCGAAGGGGAGGTACATGGGTCTCTCGGCGTTCGTGCGCAGCACCATGGTCGTCTCGGTGCGCTCCACGCCCTCCAGCATGAACAGGCGGTCGAGGAAGCCGTCGAGCGCCTGCGTCGACGGCACGCGCACCTTGGCGATGTAGGAGTAGGTGCCCGCCACGGCGTGGAGCTCCTCGATCTCCGGGAGGCCGAGGAGGCGCTCGACGAGGCCGCGGGCCGGCTTGCGGGGCTGAGGCGCGATCGCCACGAAGGCGCAGATGGGCAGCCCCACGTTGTGGGGGTTGAGCACGGCCCGGTAGCCCTCGATGACGCCCGCCTGCTCGAGCTTGCGGATACGCTCGCCCACCGCCGGCGCCGACAGGCCCACGGCCTTGGCGATGCTGGCGTGCGAGGCGCGTCCGTCCTCGCGCAGGATGTGAAGGATGCTCCGGTCGACGGCGTCGAAATCCATGGCGCGTTCAAAGCCTAGCACGGCCGTGAGCGCCGCCGCCCCGGGCATACGCCCCTGGTATCGTGCGCTGTGCGCGTCCTGTTCATCGGAGACATCTTCAGCACGCCGGGCATGAAGGTGGCTCGGTCCTACCTCGCGGAGACGCGGAACGAGTACGACTTCGTCATCGCCAACGGCGAGAACGCCGCCGGCGGCTTCGGCATCACGCGGAAGCACTTCGAGCAGCTGCGGGGCGCCGGCGTGGACGTGGTCACGCTGGGCAACCACGGCTTCGACCAGGCCGAGGCGCTGGAGCTGGTGGAGGAGACGCCGCGGCTGGTGCGGGCGGCGAACTACCCGCCGGGCACGCCCGGCGTGGGGTGGGCGGTGTTCGAGGCGCGCACGGGGGAGCGCGTGACCGTCGCGCAGGCGATGGGGCGGGTGTTCATGGACGCCTTGGACGACCCCTTCCGGGCCCTGGACGACGTGCTCGAGGCGGCCCCGGAAGGGCAAGCGGTCATCGTCGACTTCCATGCCGAGGCCACCAGCGAGAAGCGCGTGATGCTCTACCACCTCGCCGGTCGCGCCAGCGCCGTCATCGGAACGCACACCCACGTCCAGACCGCGGACGAGACCGTCTACCGCGGGACCGCCTACATCACGGACGCGGGCATGACCGGGGTGCAGACCTCGTCCATCGGCATGGGCTTCGAGGAGGTGCACGCCCGCTTCGTGAGCAAGCTGCCCCGGCGGTACAGGCCGGCCAGCGGCGACGCCACGCTCAGCGGCGTGGTGCTCGAGCTCGAGGGCCGACGGGCGCGGGCCATCCATCGGCTGCAGTGGCCGGCCTCGGAGGGGTGAGGGCCGCTCCCGGAACCGGTCCGGAGCTCGCGCGAGGGTAGAATCGCCCGCATGGCGAGCGTGCCCGAAGCCCGCGAGGCCGCTCCCGGCCAGCTCAGCGCCGACGTCAAGTTCCTCGGCGGCGCCCTCGGGACGGTGCTGCGCGAGCTCGAGGGGGAGCGCCTCTTCGAGCTGGTCGAGACCGTGCGCGCCGGTACCAAGCGGCGGCGCAGCGGCGATGCCGCGGCGGGTGAGGAGCTGCGGTCCCTCATCGCCTCCCTCGACGCGAGCACCGCCGAGCGCCTGCTGCGCGCGTTCACCGTGTACTTCCAGCTCATCAACCTGGCCGAGGAGATCCATCGCGTTCGTGTGAACCGCGTCCGGGAGGCGCACGCCACGCCCGGCTCGCCGCGGAGCGAGTCGGTCGCGGAGGCCGTGGCGGACCTCAAGGGTCAGGGATGGACGCGCGCCCAGGTCCGTGCCTTCATGGAGGGGCTGGACGTGCAGCTCACGCTGACGGCGCATCCGACGGAGGTCAAGCGCTACACGGTGCGCCTCAAGCTGGAGCGGATCGCGGCGGCCCTCCGCGAGCTCGGGGAGCACGCGCTGTCGCCGCAGCAGAAGGCTCGGCTCCGGCGTGAGGTCTTCGCCGAGATCGCCACCCTGTGGCAGACGCGTGAGCTCTTCGCCGAGAAGCCCACCGTGCTCGACGAGGCCAAGAGCGCGCTCTACTACTTCCGGCGCTCCCTGCTCGACGCCGTCCCCCGCCTCATGCAGGACATGGAGGACGCGCTCGACGCCGCCTATGGCCCTGCCACGGCGCCGCCGCTGCCCACCGTGGTGCGCTTCCGCTCCTGGATCGGCGGCGACCGGGACGGCAACCCGTTCGTCACGCCGGAGGTCACGCGCGAGGCCACCACCCTGCAGGCCGAGGTGGCCCTCGACGCCTACCTGAACGACCTGGACGGGCTGGTGCAGCGGCTGTCGCAGTGGGAGCGACGGGTCACGCTGAGCCACGCCTTCCGCGAGGACCTGGCCCGGGTGATGCGGAGCGAGGGCGCGCCGCGGCGCTTCCCGGAGGAGCCCTACCGCCAGAAGCTGGCGTTCGTGCACCGCTTCCTGGAGAGGGAGCGTGCCTCGCTGCGAGACGGGGGCGGCACGGGCTACCCGGGCGGCGCCGCCGCGCTGATCGAGGACCTCGCGCTGGTCGAGAGCACGCTGGAGGCGAGCCAGGGCGCCCGTGCGGCCCGGGCGTTCGTCCGCCCGGCGCTGTACCGGGCGATGGCATTCCGCTTCCATCTGGCGCCGCTCGACCTGCGCGAGCATTCGGCCAAGCACGAGCGCGCCGTGGCCGCCCTGCTGCACTACGCCGGCGTCGTCGAGGACTACGCCACGCTGGACGAGGAGGCCCGGGTGGCGCTGCTCGCAGCCGAGCTGGCGTCCCCGCGGCCGCTGGCACCGGCCGGCGCGCCCCTCGGCGAGGAAGCCGACCGCGCCCTCGCCTTCCTCGCCGAGGTGCGGGAGACGCAGCGGCGCTTCGGGGAGGACGCGACCGGCAGCTACGTGGTCAGCATGACCGAGGGCGTGTCCGACATCCTGGAGGCGCTCGTCCTGGCCAAGCAGGCGGGGGTGAGCGCCATCGACGCCACCCCGCTGTTCGAGACCGAGGCCGATCTGCGCGCCGCCCCGGAGGTGATGCGCCGCCTCTTCGCCATCCCCGCCTACCGCCGCCACGTCGACGCCCGCGGCGTGCAGGAGGTCATGATCGGCTACTCGGACTCCAACAAGGACGCCGGGTTCCTGGCGGCGAACTGGGCGCTCTACCGGGCGCAGGCCGGGGTGGCTGCCGTGTGCCGGGAGGAAGGCGTGCCGCTGCGGATCTTCCACGGCCGCGGCACCAGCATCGGCCGCGGCGGCGGGCCCGCGGGGCAGGCCATCCTCGCGCAGCCGCCCGGCAGCCTGGGGGGACGCATGCGCATCACCGAGCAGGGCGAGGCGCTGGCGGACCGCTACGCCGACCCCGACCTCGCGCACCGCCACCTCGAGCAGGTGGTGCACGCCTTCATGCTCTCCTCGGCTCGCGACGCCGGGCCTCTGCCCGAGGTCCCCGAGCGCTACCTCGAGGCCATCGAGCGGGCGGCGGTCGCGGCCCGGCAGAAGTACCGCGCCCTCCTGGAGCAGGAAGGGTTCCTCGACTTCTTCCACACCGTCACGCCGATCGAGGAGATCAGCCGGCTGAACATCGGCTCCAGGCCGGCGCGGCGCCGCGGGAGCCGCTCCTTGGGCGACCTGCGCGCCATCCCCTGGGTCTTCTCGTGGACGCAGTGCCGCGCCAACCTGCCGGGCTGGTACGGGCTCGGCAGCGGCCTGGCGACGCTGGAGGGCGACCTCCTGGCGGAGATGGCGCGCGACTGGCCCTTCTTCCGCACCATCCTCGACTTCGCGCAGATGAGTCTCGCCAAGGCCGACCTGGACATCTTCGAGCGCTATCTGGAGCTGGCTCCGGCGACGCTGGCCGAGCGCTTCGGCCGGCTGATCCGTGAGGAGCACGCCAGCAGCGTGGCGCAGGTCGAGCGCGCCACGGGCACGGCGCTGCTGGAAGGCGACCCCACCCTGGCCCGCGCCATCGAGCTGAGGAACCCCTACGTGGACCCCATCAGCTACCTGCAGGTCGAGCTGCTCAAGCGGCTGCGCGGCTTGCCCCCCGAGAGCCCCGAGCGGGAGGGCCTGGAGTACGCCGTGCTGGTGTCGCTGCTGGGCATCGCTGCCGGCATGCGCAACACCGGCTGAGCGGCGCGCGGCACGCCGGGGCGGCGATCCGCCCGGGGCGCGCCGCGGCCGGGCTCGCCCTGGCCGGCCGGCGTGCCATGGGGCCGCCGCAGGTGCGCGCCGCAGGATGAAGCCTCTGGTATAACCGACTCATGGCCTTCATAGCGGCCGAGCCTAAGCTGGAAGGCACATCATGAGGAGTCCTGCATGAAACTACTGATGAGCGGCGGACCCGTTCTGGTCGCGATCCTGCTCGTCTCGTTGTATGCCGTCTACCTGTTCTTCGAGCGGTTCTTCAAACTCTCCAAGGAGCGCATCGACAGCGATGTGCTCATGGGTAGGGTCAACGCCGCGGTTCGGGAGCGCGATCTCGAGCTGGCGCTGGCTGCCTGCGAGCAGCACGGCGGCCCGGTGGCGCGCGTGCTCAGGGCGGCGCTGCTGAGGCTCCCCTACGGGCGCTCCGCGGTCGAGGCGGCCTTCCAGGAGGCGTCCCTGCAGGAGGAGCAGTACCTCACCCGGGGCCTCAGGCCGCTGGCCGCGATCGCCCAGATCGCGCCCATGCTCGGCCTCTTGGGCACCGTCACCGGCATGATCCTGGCCTTCTCCGAGATCGCCAACCAGGGCACGGGCAACCCATCGGTGGTCGCCGATGGCATCGGCCAGGCGCTGGTCACCACGGCCGCCGGTCTCATCGTGGCGATCCCCACGGTGATCGGTCAGAACTACCTCGCCAGCCGCGCGGACGCCATCCTGATGGAGATCGATCGCCGCCGCGAGGAGCTGATGGGCAACGTGGTGCAGGCGGTGGCCGCGCGCAAGGACGAGGCGGCGCGCGCCGATCCCCGCACCGAGCCCGAGCCGGCCGCGGGCGCCCGCGCCACCTCGCAGGCCTGAGCCGACGCCATGCGCGAATCGCGCGGCCGCAGCCGCCTCCGAGCCAGCCCAGGGATCGACATGACACCCATGGTGGACGTGGTGTTCCTGTTGGTCATCTTCTTCATGCTGACCACCACCTTCATCACCATGCAGTCGGGCCTGCCGGTCGACCTGCCGTCGGCCCAGACCGCGGTGGCCGAGCCGTCGACGCTCCCGACGGTGACGATCACCAAGGCTGAGAACATCTACGTGGGTGGTGCCCAGGTGACCCAGGGGCAACTCATCGACGCGGTGCGCAAGCAGATGGCGGCGAGCGGCTACACCACGGTGGTGCTGCGGGCAGACGCGAGCGTGCCGCACGGCCTGGTCGTCACGGTGATGGACCTGCTCAAGCAGGCGGGAGCCAAGCGTCTGGCCATCGCCACGGGGGGTTGACTTCGGGCGTGACGCCCTTCCTCGCCGCCTGGCGCGATCCGGACAAACGCCGCGCCGCCCTGCTCACCGTGACCATCCACCTGGTCGCGCTGCTGCTCCTCGCCGTGTTCCTCGACCTGCCCAAGCCCCGCAAGCTCGACCAGTACGTGGTCGTCACGCTGGGCGCGCCGCCGCAGTCCCCATCGCAGACACAGGCGCCGGCCGCCGAGGCGCCGGCGCCGCAGGCCGCCACACCGCAGGTGGCATCGGGCGCCATCGGGCAACCACAGACGCGAAGCGCGCCCCGGACACAGGCGCAGGCTCCTCAGCCGCAACAGGAGACCGCCCAGCCGCCCGCGCCTGCCCCGCAGGCGCCGTCGCCGCCGTCGCCGCCGGCGGCTCGACCGGCCGAGCAGCCTGCCGCGCCGTCGCAGCCCGCGTCGCCACCGCCAGCTGCGCCGCAGGCGCGCGCGCAGGCGCCGTCGCCGCAGCTGCAGACGCCGTCGACGGCGGCGACGCCGGCCCAGGCGCCGAGCGCCACCAGTGCCAGCGTGCTGCCGAAGATCACCCCGGCGCAGGTGCCCCCGCAGAACATCGCTCCCTCGATGACGATCCCCGAGCCGCGGGCCCAGGCGCAACTGTCGCAGGCGATGTCGCTGGCGATCGCGCCACAGGCGAGCGTGGCGACGTCCAAGAAGCTGAGCGCGCCGCAGGCCTCGGCGCAGGTGGCGGCGGCGCAGCCGTTGCAGGCGCCCGCGGCGGCGGCGCAGGTCACGCCGTCCGAGCCGATCCCCACACCGCAGGTCACGGCCACCGTCCCGCGGCCCGTGACGGCCCCTCAGGCGACCGCCCAGGTCGCCCCCGCACAGCCGCTCGCGTCCCCGCAGGCCTCGGCGCAGGTGGCGGCGGCGCAGCCGTTGCAGGCGCCCGCGGCGGCCGCCGAGGTGGCCGCGCCGCGGGCGCTCTCGGCTCCCCAGGCGTCGGCGCAGGTGGCGCAGGCACGGCCCTTGACGGCGCCTCAGGCCAGCGCCAGCGCCGGCACGGCCCGGGACGTGCAGATCGCGCCGCAGGTGGCGGTCACCGCGGCCCGATCGGTGCCGGTACCGACCGTGCGCGCCCAGGTCACGGCGCCCACTCCCTCCGCCGGTGCACCGTCCAGCGCAGGTGCGCCCCCGGGCAGCACCGACGTGGCGACGAACGCCAGCGGGAACCGCACGCCCGGCGGGAACGCCGCCAGTGCGGGTCAGGTCGGGGGCAAGGTGGAGGCCAACGCCGCGGGGCGTGGCAGCGCGGCGTCACCGAACGGGGCGGCCAACGGGGCGGGTGCCGGCACCCCCTCGCCGGCGCCCTTCCGCGAGCAACTGGAACGGCCGCTCGCCGTGCTGGTCGACAACGTGCACGGGTACCCGCAGTCGGGGCTGAAACAGGCCTCGACCATCATCGAGATGCCGGTCGAGGGCGGCCTCACCCGCCTGATGCTGGTGTACGACACCGCCGATCCCGGCAAGGTGGGCCCCATCCGCAGCGCGCGCGACTACTTCGTGACCCTGTCGGAGTCGATGAACGCGGTGCTGGTGCACGACGGCGGCTCACCCGGCGCCATGATCGCCATCGAGCGGGCGCCGCTCCCCACGCTGGACGCGCTCCATCGCGGCGACCTGTTCGTCCGCGGGGGGAACCGCTCGGCGCCCTACAACCTCTACAGCGAGGGCGGCGCGCTGAGGCGTGCGGTCAACCGCCTGCTCCCGGCCCGTACGCAGGTGCTGACCGGCACGCTGTACCAGCCTCCGAGGGATGCCCCCACCGTCACCTACGTCACCGATCGCTTCAGCAAGGACTACAAGACGGGCTTCCGCTACTTCCCCAAGCTGGACAGCTACCGCTGGATCCGCAACGGCACCGCGGCCGATGACGCCTCGGGCGACAACGTGCTGGTGGACGCGGTGCTCTTCGCGCAGATCGATGCCACCCCGCTGCCCGACGATCCGGAGGGGCGGCTCTACATCCCGCTGCAGGGCGGGCCGGCCACGCTGTACCTGCACGGGCAGGCCGTCAAGGGGCACTGGCAGCTCGGCGACGGCGTCCAGTTCATCACGGCCGACGGCCAGCCGGTGGACCTGGCGCCCTTCCGGACCTGGGTGGTGATGACGCCCACCTACGATCACCGCGTCGAGCAGTGACGGCGGCGGTCGCGTGCTAGGCCGTCAGCCGTCGACGCGGGAGACGGTCTCGTCGAAGAAGAGGCCGCGCATCCGCAGCCGGTAGCGGCGGTCGCTGATGTCGATGTCGAGGTAGCTGTACTCGTCCTGGTAACCGTTGGTGTCCAGCAGGATGGCGCGCCCCTGACTGGCGATGTTCACCCCGCCGCGCACCGGCGTGTGCCCGTAGATGCCCAGGCGGTAGGGCGTCCCCTCCAAGAAGTCGCGCTCCTCGTAGATCCAGCGGCGGCGGTTCTCCAGGTAGAAGCCGTTGTCGTAGTTGTTGTGCTCCGGCAGCGGGCCCACGTGCGCCAGGTGGAGCTCGTCGACCACGACCTCGGAGGGCCAGGTGAGGATCCACTGCCGCACGTCCTCGTCCATGTCGCCGCCGTAACCCACCTTCCACTCCAGGTGCGACACGTCGTCCGTGCGCAGCGGCCCCTGCTCCGGGTGCACCGCGTTGAAGTCGTGGTTGCCCATGAGGATGACCATCTTGTCCGCCGGGAGGCGATCCTGATACCCCTTCACCTCGCGGAGGAAAGCGAGCTGCGCCTTCTCGGCGCGCTCCAGGTGGCGGGGGTTGTACTCGTCGTAGCGACGGGCGTTCACGATGTCGGCGTAGCGCTCGCGGCTCTTGGCGTGCACGAGGTCGCCCAGCAGCACCAGCCGGGTATCGTCCTGCACGAAGCCGCTCGTCGGACGGTGACCGTCGTCGGCCAGGCCCGCGTCCTGCAGCATGTGCCACAGCTTGTCGCCCTGCATGTGGATGTCGCCGATGACGACTAGGCGCACGACGCGCCTCCCGCGCGGCTCGGATGCGAGACGACGTCCGGTGCCGGGCCGCTGCCGGCCCCCCGGTCGGCGCTCACGGGTTCGGTCGCGAGGTCGGCGCCCATGGGCGAGGGAGTCTCAGCGACTCGCCTGCGTCTGGAGCAGCGGCAGCGGGTCCACAGGCTCGT
>Ga0102953_1001040_pt1 | contig 18055 bp, 11 predicted proteins | sample SalPon2A_C_D2_MG_FD_78509 | JGI IMG/M metagenome (GOLD analysis project Ga0102953, IMG submission 78509) | Soil microbial communities from South San Francisco under conditions of wetland restoration - Salt Pond MetaG R2A_C_D2_MG | ecosystem: Environmental > Terrestrial > Soil > Wetlands | place... | reverse complement strand
GAAATGCCGATATTCGCGCTAATCGACGGGTTGACCAGGAAGTAGCAGATCAAAGGAACAATGGGAGTCGGACAGAACGGAAGCGACGGTGTGACGAATGAGCCCCCAGCTCCTTGGCCGATATTGAGGCCGACGTTGGGCATCCCCGCGGTGCCCCAGTGCATAAAGCCGGTGAACCCGGTACCGGTGTTGAATGCAACCGACAATCCCTTCAGATCGGTCCGCACCGCATCCGGCAGGCCATCCCCGTTCACGTCCGCCATCAGATTGCTGGTGCCGCTCATGGCCGCGCTGAGACTGATCCCGCCAGAAAAACCCCGCACCAGGTCGTTGAAGGCCCCGGGCACGCTGACGCCGAAATTGTCGGTCGAAGTGCTGCTGAGCGTCACGGCTGCCGGTCCTTGCCAGGCAACCGCCTGCGCGAAGCTGTAGCCCAGATTGAGCCGGACACTGAGCGCGCCGTTGTTCTGCGAGACGACGTCGGGCAGCCCATCGCCATTGACGTCCATCAGGGTCTGCTCGGCATCGCCATCGCTGTAGCCGCCCGAAAAGCCGAAGGGCGGGCTCTGGCTGTTTGACTTGGACTGGTCTCCTTCGAGTTGCTTGTGCGAATGCGGCGATTGCGCGGCCTTAACCGCGTCTGCGATCTCGTTCAGGTCCGGCGCCGTGCCTGCGGTGGCCAGAACGTGCCCGCTGGTGTGGGTCTGGCTCACCCGCAAGCCGGCACCTTCCCGCGCGGAATTGAGCTGTCCGGTGGGCAGGGTGTACTGGATGCCGGCGGCCTCGCTGACCACGTCCGGATAGCGGTCACCGTTCATGTCGCGGAAGTCCAGCGAGGTCCAGGCGTCGGAGTCCGGCGCGCTCAAGCTGATGCCGAAGCCGACGCTCTTCCCGCTTTCGTTGGATTCGGTAAGCCGCTCCACACCCACGGCTCCCCAGGAACCGGACGTTCCAGAAGCCATCCGCTTCGAGTCCGGGAAGTCCATGATGTCGCGCCCGTCGCGCGAGGGCTCGAAGGTATCCGGGCCGATCCGCCAGTTGTCGTCCTTGGTAACCCAGGCCGGCACCTTGAGCCGGGGATCGCCGAGCGCTCCGGCATACTTCGGATCATCCGCGTGATCGAAGTCGCTGTTCGAAAGTGCATCGGATACAGCGCTTGGTGTAGTCAGGCTCTGGTCGCTGTCGCCGAAGTGCGTTGGGTCGATCGGGGCATCCGCGCAGGGTGGATTCCCGTCCGCATCGCCCAGCGCCACCCGCTGCTCGCAGGACTCATAGCCCTTGTACCCGATGTAGCTCCACCCCCGGTAAGGACGAGGGAAGACGCTCGACCGGGCCCGACTCTCGAAAGCGAACGGCACTGGATGCCAGGCATTCGTATCGGTGACAACGCGCGCCTGCACCCACAGCCCGGCGTTGAGCTGTGCGGCCAGCACGGCGTCGTCATTGCTCGAATACTCCAGCACCAGGTCGTCACCGGCCTTGGCAACCACCCCCACCAGGTTCATCACGGGCCGGAAGGCCTCGCCGACTTGCAGCGTGAATGTGCGCGTGGCGAGGCGTTGCTCCTGCACGACCGGAGGCGGCTTCGTCCCACCCGGAGGCGTCGGCGGCTGCACCAGGAAGCGCCGCTTGATGCTCAGCGTGAGCGCACCGGACACGGTGCTCGCATTGCTGTCCCCAAAGCGAAGTACGGGTGCGACTGTGATCGGGAGATCCGCCCCTGCGGGAAGTCCCTGCGGCGCAAGATGAAGCACCGTCTCGGTTGGATCGCTGCCAGAAACCGGCGATGGCTCGCGCGAATCCACCACGGTCAGTTCGGAGCGCTCCTGCGTGAGCACCGGCTGCTCGCTGCGGCTGTACAGCACGTCCACTGCCGGCTGCTCGATCTTGCCGCTCACCGCCGCCGGCACAACGTAGGCGAAATAGAGCGCCATGATCCGTCCTGCGGAAGTGTCGCCGGGCAGGATCGAGTGCAATCGCTCAGCGTCAACGTGCGCCTCAACGGCGTTCAGATATGGGTCTGCCGCCTCCCCTGGTCGCAAGTGAATGACGCGCTGATCCAGGACGAGTCGGGTCTCGCCCCCCGGGGTTCCCACGCCGCCTGTGGTCGAATCAATGATGTCGCCGGTATACACAGTCGCTTCGAGCTGCAGCACCACGTCCGCACCGCTGGTTGCATCAGCGGCCAAGCCGATCCGCGGCAGCACAGTCAGCAGTGTCGAAAGATCGGTGTTGAGATTGAGCTTGGTCTCCTGGTCTGGATCGGGCGTCTGGATTACCGGAACGAGGACATGTTGCGACTGATAAGGATGCAGCACTCTCGCCTTGAAGGCAGGGGTGTCGAACGAGTCCTGCCAGTATGCGTCTCGCGTGGAGATGCCCAAGTACACTTGCTCACCCTTATCCATCGGAAGGGCGAAACTCTGCTGTGCGAGAAATGGAGCAACGCCTTTCGCATATCGCCCAAAACGCTTGGCCACCAACTCTCCGGGGCGCTTGGCGGTCGCCACGGATTCAGTCTGATTGGCGAACGCGTAGCTCGGGGGCACCGTCTGGCCATCTTCGTTCAGGCCTCCCGGGTCGGACTGGGTGGGCTCGATCTCGGGCTGGAACAACACCATACCGTATCCGGACGCCTGAAATGGCGTGGCCAGTCCCGTCAAGGTCGATTCCGAATATGAGTCCGCATCGTAGTAAGGCGGAACCGTAATCAGATAGTGGCCGTCCTTGTCCAGCGTCTGCAGGTCATGAGCGGTACCATCCACGTGGGCGTCCGGCGGCAGCTTGGACGTATCGAACGCATTGGACTTGGCAGACGTATAGACGATCTGCGGAGACTCCCAGGCTACCTGGTGTTGATTGACGCTCGAGTCGGACTCCACCACCACCACCAGCGAGTCATGGGCGCTGACAGGGATTTCCCCCAGCGCGGTCGCCAGATCGATGTCCACGTCGTGCGCGGCGGCCGCAAACCGGTACTGCACAGTCGGCCGGTGCTTGATCTGCACGCGCTGGAAATCGATGGCATGCAGAGGCTGACGCGTGCTGGGATCGAGAACCGGATCGCCGTTGGCGTCCACCACCGGCTCCGCGTCCGCAGGCGTCAGGTGGTACACCGACAGCGCCACGTCGTCGGTGGTAGCGCCTTCCTTGTGAAGGGTTCCCAGCAGCTTCACAGTTCCCGTGAACGGCAGGTCCGCGGGCACGATTTGCCCGGTCAGTACAAAGTCCTGCGAAGCTTGGTAGGTAAATGGCCGCAGTCCGTTGACATCGGTCGCATTCGGATCGGACACCTGATAGGTGATTTTCGGGTCCCATCGCACCTTGTCACCGAAGCCGTCGTATCGGGACTGAGCGCGGAAGTAGATGGCCTCGCCCTTGTGTACTGGAATGCCCTGCAGGTTCATCGCTGCGGTGTTGGCACCGCCAGGCGCCAACACCCGGCTTGGACCCAGCCGCTCATTGTTCTTCTCCACCGACACCCGCAAGCCATCCCGCCGATCCGGCTCGTCGGTCACTGGGGCAGGCACGAGCGTTGCGTCACCGGATATATCGACCGTTCCGTCGAATGGAGCCGTCCACCGCCGCACAGCGTCTAGCAAGGGGCTGTTCCCTACAGCCTCTGCCAGGTCCGCGTTATAGCTACGCACTGCCCCCGAAGCCACAGAGGCGCCTCCTGTGTCCCCGCCTACCGGTGCAGGTGTGGCCGTGCTGCTTGCCGCGAAAGAGATGGAACCATCCGGATTCCGCACCCCAAAACGCACGCTGCTGCCACTGACCGAGTCCGGGATGCCGTCCCCGTTTACGTCCGTCATAAAGGCGGTTTCCCGCGTCTGACTTTTCGTATTGCTGAAGATCACCGCTCCTCCAAAGTAGGTCTCCGTGGAGGAGAAGCTACTCACCGTCTTCTGCTTGGAGATCGCGGAGAGGCTTTTCAGATCGTGAGGTACACCGAAAGAAAGCCCCGCAGCATGCGGAGTATCCTCCGTATCCTCTGTCGCTGGAGGCGGATCCAGTTGGGGCCTCCATGTGTTGGGGCGATAGCGGAAACAACCGCTTCCACAATTGAAGACCTTGTCGGGCAGACCATCGCCGTTCACATCCATCAAGGCCGTCAAGGTCTTCGAGTCGTTGCGTGACCGCCCAACACGCTTGCCAATCGATACTTCCTTGCTCGGGATGAGCGCGAAACCAAAGAAGGAATCGGCGCTGCCCCCTAGACCGCTGGTCGTCCCCAGCGCTGTCGCGGCATTCACATCGATGCCGACAGAGTTGAATAGCGGATCCAGCACTCCACTCAACAGATCTCCGCCAACAAAGCTGACACCCACATGGTCATCGCCCGTGTCCCACGAGCCAGGGCTGGTGAAGGCGTCGTACCCATCGGTGGACCGCGGCACCTCATCGTAGTAAGCGAAGGTATGGCGGCTGAACACGGGGCCCTGATCGCCCTGCTCACCGTATTGGGCGATGGCGTCGAGCAGGGTCTTGTCGAATTCGCCCGTCTGATAGGTCAGCGCATAGCTTCGCACGAGCTGACCGTTGAACTTCACGTCAATGCGTCGCAGCAGGTCCCCTGTTAGCACCTGGAACCCGGCGCGAGCGTCCAGGGTGTGGTCCTTACGGTTGAAGCGGCCGCTGGCGGGGAGTTCGCTGTCGCGCACGAACGTCACAGTGTACGGCCCGGGGGCCTTGCTATGCGCCGTGTATTCGACGGACGCGGGGTAGAGCTCGCAGGCTGAATCCGTGCAGGGAAGCATCCCCGTCTTGGCGTAGCTGTAGCGCACGGCGTTGCCGTTGGGGTCGCGCTGCTCGACCAGCATCCAGCGGAACACGGCATTATCGGTGCCGTTCGCACCTACAGCCTTGCCGCCGCGGAGCACGGCGGCGGCATCAAAGCCAGTTTCTGGCGTGCCGCCGAAGAACTGCTTGACGCCGTTCTTGTCCGTCACCTCCCACCAGTAGTTGGCCGGGCTGGTGCCGTGGCGGATGATCTTGCGGAATTGGCCCTCCACGCGCGTGTGAAACTCCCGCATGGGCCCAACGCGGTCGACAAAGGCACTGCGGTGCGCCAACGGGGTGAGCTGCTCCCCGCTCAACAGGTACGTTTCGCTCTCCTTGTCGCGCAGATAGCGAGGCACGCCCCAACGGGTCTCAATGCCTACCGAGGGAATGGAAAGATCCCAGCCCAGCCCCAGCCAGCCATTTCCGCCGGAGGAGCTGTATTGAATGGAGAGCTTGGGCTGCACGCCGCCGCGGCCGGGCGGCACCTCGATGGGATAGGACAGGCGCGCATCTCCCATGGCGTTGGCCTGGGGCGGGTCGATCAGGTTGATGCCCGCACCCGGGTCGGCGGCCTTGATGTCCTTGATGCTCGTCGGATTGAAGCTCACCTGCTGCGGATGATCGGGCAGCGAGAGCGTGGCGTTGATCATGTCGGTAAAGTGCGTGGTCAGCGAGGTCACGGTCTCTTCCTTGCTGTCCACCGCCTTGCGCTCTAGTGGCACCCAGTGGCCCAGAGACTCGTCGTAGAAGTAGGTGCGCACATCCGTGGCCTTCATGCCCGCCGGGATCAGCCGGCTGTCATAAGGCATAATCAACGCGATGGGCGCCTTGAACTTCTTGTGGTTGGGCTTAAAGCGGTAGCCGCGCCGCGGCCCGCGGGTGACGTTGGTCATGCCCGGATCCAGCGGCGGCAACTGGTCCTCGCTCAGCTCTTCGACCTGGATGCCTTCCGCCTCGGCCGCCAGCAATGAAGGCACGATCACGGTCGCGCCGGGCAGCTTGAGCACCTGCTGGCCCCCGTTCTGGCCCGTCCCCGTGACACTCGCCCCGGTTGGGCTGAGCTGCTGGTTCAGCAGGACGACCGTGCTGATGCGTTCGCCATCCGGGTAGACTGCGTCCACGCCCACCTGCCAGGGTTCGCTGCTGGCTTGGCTGGCGAACCCGGCATCCTCCTTGGTGACCGTCAGACCGAAGGCTCCATTGGGCAGGGTCGCGTCCTTGCCGGCCACGAATACCTGCGGCGCCCCCGAACCGTTGTTGAGCAACTCCATGAAGCCGCTGATGTACGCGCTGCGGCCCACGTACTGGCCGGCGTCCGGATAGGTCACCACGATGCGCGGCGCGAAGGACCGGCCCATGCCGGAACCCACTACGGCGGCCTCACCGATCTCTCCGGTGCTCCCCTGCCCATTGAGGAAGTCAAGCCGCACACCGTCGACGGGCTGGCCGCTCGGCAGGTCGATCTCGTTCCAGCCTGTCGTCAACTTGGCGGCATTGAGGGTCGGCAGGGACGCGCTGCCCCACGTGCCGGCGTTGAGGAACTCGATCTTAATGTTGCCGCGCAGCTTGTTGATGACCGACAGCAACAGGCTCTCGGTCTGAGTGGGCTTGTCGAAGTATAGTTCCAACTGTGGTTGGTTTGACTGCACGCTGCCTGCGGAGGGATAGGGGCGCCAACCGTGCGTGGGGTCTCCGTCCACCGCGCTCTGAACGTCGTTGCCGTCAAAGGTTGGCGTTCCCTGCACCGAGTCGATGAAGTTGCTGCCGTTTTCCCGCTCCACCAGCACGCGCACGTTCTGCACCGTGTAAGAGCCGGTGTAGTCCTTGGGCCGGGTAAACGTGATCGTGTTGCGCCCACTGACCAGCCAGGCGGGATGAATCGGCTCGACCTGGCGCTGTCCTGCGACGCCGGCAAAAACAAACGCACCGCCCTGGACCGGGTTGCCGTTGATGCTGCGCACCACGCTGACCCAGTGCGTGAGCCCGGTCAGCTCGTAGGCCAGCCAAGCGCGCTTGACGGTGTACAGCGGCCCGGCAATCTGCACGGTGACCGTCTGGCCGCGGCTGTCGATCGTTCCGTTGGCCGGTGAGGCGCTGAAGCTTTGCGCATTGGCCGGCGGCTGCGTGCCTTGCAGCAACGTGTCGAGCTGGGCACCGTCCTTCGCCATCACCCGCGGACCCGTACCCCAGATTTCCAATTCCTTCAGCCCGCTGCCGCCACCTCCGGCCAGCACCAGGTCGAAGCGCAGAGAACTGGCTGTCACGGCGGAACTGGCCGCGAACACGTGCCAGGCCGGGGAAAGCGCCGTGAGATCCAGGCTCTGCAACCCCGGTACAGGAACCCACCCCCCGCCCTGCAACGCCTGCACGTTCATGCGATATGGCGCAGGACCGAAAATCTTGATGGCGCTGATGCTCTGGGGTGTCGCGAAGCTGGCGGTGATCTGGCTGGGGCCGAACGCGGTGTATTCGCTCGTGGTGTCCCGGTCGGCCAGCAGCGTGACCGTCTGCCGTTCCTGTGCCTGCACTTCGGGCGGTAGGTTCGGGTCGGGTGCGACGGTCAGGGTACTCGGATTGAGCTTGACCGTGTCGATGCTCAGGCTGCTCGCCCACACCAGCCATCCCAGCAAGAAGGCTGAACACAGCCCGGCCGAGAGCGTCAGAATATATTTGAGCGTTCGGGCATCGATCTTCTGTGAGGCGCCACCACTGCGGTTCGTCATCCTTTTTCGGTCCCTTCATACCGTGAAAATACTTACTTCAATCCGAGCCCTGGCGACGAATACGCCAAGGCTCCGTTGGGCAAAGTGGTATGGTTTTGGAATTAACCGAAACGCGTCCCCCCTTGTCGGACGGCATTCTGGCTGGCACCGCTGGGGTGCTCGTCTAAACGGCGCGTCATACTAAGTTGCTTTTTTCGGTCCTGCAAGTCCAAATACTTTAACGCGAATGAAGTGCAGCGGTGTCCTTAATATAGAAAGCGACACTAATTCTGCTGAGGGATGCGCCTAAGGAGGAATTCTCAAATCTGTCGTTTTTTGGCTCGCCGGGAGTGCCGGCCGGCAGAGCGATCGTTTCACCGGCAGATTGACAAATCACGCTCATTCGATTCAGACGATGCCTGCATATCGATTTCGCGCGGTAACGATGGAAGGCGAGGTGGTGCAGGGCCAGCGCCTGGCGCCTTCCAGCGAGGCCCTGCGCAACGAGCTGGCCGAGCGGGGATGGCTGCCGGAGACTGTGCGGCCAGTACACTCTTTCGGCCGGTGGGTCAGCCGGCGCGGCGTGTCGGGCGAGGTGGTGCTGTTGTTCACCCACGAGCTGTCCGCACTCCTGGAAGCGGGGCTGACCGTGCCCGAAGCCCTGGCCACAGCCTCCGATCGCGAGGATGCGCCGCGACTCTCCGCGGTGTTGAACCGCGTGCTGGAAGCGGTTCGGCGGGGCGAGCGCCTTTCCGACGCCTGCGCGCGTTATCCGGAAGCGTTCGACGAGGTGTTTGTTTCCGCGCTGCGTACCGGGGAACGCTCGGGAGACCTGGTGACCTCGCTGCGGCGTTTCCAGCAGGACCTGAGCCGGCGCCTGGCCGTGCACAAGAAAGTGGCCCAAGCGCTGGCCTACCCCCTGTTCCTGCTGATCACGCTGGGCGTGATCCTGGCACTGTTGTTCGCGTTCGTGCTGCCGCGCTTTGTGGCTCTCTATGCGGACTTCCAGGCGCAATTGCCCTTGAGCACGCGGATTCTGGCCACCTTCGTCGAGCGGCTGCCGGTGCTGCTGCCAGTAGCCCTGGCGATCGCGGTCCCGGCGAGTATCCTTGCGCGGGCGTGGCTGCGCAGCGAGGCCGGACGCCTGCGCTGGGGTGCCATCAAGGAGCGCCTGCCATTCTACGGCCCCCTGCACCGGGCCTACCTGGTGGCCCACCTGGCCCGCACCCTATCCACCCTGCTGGGGGCGGGGCTACCCATGCCGGATGCCCTCCTGACCGCCGGGGCAGCGCTGCCGAACCTGGCGTTTGCGCGTCGGTTGGAGCGGGTGCGCGATCGCGTCAACGAGGGTCAGAGCCTGGGCCGTTCCGTGCGCGAAGAGCGGCTGCTGCCCGGGACGGGCATCAAGCTGGTCGAAGCCGGCGAGGCTTCAGGGCGGCTCGTGGATATGCTGGCCGAGATCGCCCGTTACTACGAGGAAGTGCTGGAACATGCGCTGGCCCGGTCCATGGCGCTGGTGGAGCCAGCCTTGATGCTGGTGATGGGGATCCTGGTGGGCGGCATCATCATCGTCATGTATCTGCCCATCTTTCAACTCGCGGACATTCTGCGATGAGCCTGTCCGACGTGCACATGCGCATCGGCGAGATCCTGGTCGCTCTGGGCGCCGTGATGCCGGAGCAGGTGCAGGCCGCACTGGCCACAGGCCAGGGCCCACTGGGGCAGCGATTGCTCGCCGGCGGGCTGATCACGGCCGAGCAACTGGCCCAGGCGCTGGCCGAGCAGTTCCAGCTTCCTTTCGTGTCCCTGGCGGACTTCGCCGTGCCTGGCGAACTGTTCGAGCGTCTACCCGCCAGCCAGTGCTACGAACTGGGCGTGCTGCCCTACCGCCAGGAAGGGCCGCTGCTGGAGGTGGTTACGCCGGATCCTTCCGACCTGAACCTGGGGGACCGCCTGGAGCGCCTGACAGGACTGCAGGTGCGCCTGCTGCTCAGCAGCGCGCCGGCCATCGCCGCGGCCATGCAGCGCAGCGCGGGCGAAGCCGAGGTGCTGCGCGACGTCTCCGCGGACTTCCGCCTGGCCCTGGTGCGCGAGGAAGCGGACGGTGAACGCGTGGCGGAACTGGAGACTACCGGCGAGAGCGCCAGTCCGGTGGTACGCCTGGTCAACGCGATCATCGTCGCGGCTCTGCAGAAGCGTGCGAGCGACATCCATATCGAGACCTACCAGCGTGGCGTGGTGGTGCGCTACCGCATCGACGGCGTGCTTTACGAGGCAACAGAAGCCCTGGACCGCCGCCATCACAGCGCGGTCATCTCCCGGCTCAAGGTGATGTCCGAACTGGATATCACCGAGCGGCGCATCCCCCAGGATGGGCGCTTCAAGCTGCGCTACGACGGCCGCGACATCGACTTCCGCGTCTCGGTATTGCCCAGCGCGTTCGGGGAGGACCTAGTGATCCGCATCCTGGACAAGACCGCGATCGCCGAAGGTGTGGGACACCTGAGCCTGGAAAGTCTTGGCATGCCGGGTGACGTGTTGGGGCGCTTCCGGCGCCACATCCACGAGCCTTATGGGATGGTGCTCATTACCGGCCCCACCGGGAGCGGCAAAACCACCACCCTCTATGCCGCCCTCAACGAGCTGGATGCAGCGGGCGAGAAGCTCATCACCATTGAAGACCCGGTGGAATACCAGCTGGACGGGATCGTGCAGGTGCCGGTCAACGAGCGCAAGCAGGTCACCTTCGCGCGGGGGCTGCGCTCGATTCTGCGCCACGATCCCGACAAAATCATGATCGGCGAAATCCGCGACAGCGAGACCGCACAGATCGCCGTTCAGTCTGCCCTCACGGGGCACTTGGTCTTCACCACCGTGCACGCCAACAACGCCTTCGACGTGATCGGGCGCTTCAGCCACATGGGCCTGGACGTCTACGGCTTCGTCTCCGCGCTCAACTGCGTGATGGCCCAGCGCCTGGTGCGCATGATCTGTCCGCACTGCAAGGAGCCCTACCGGCCCGAGCGGGACCTCGTGTTAGCCTCCGGTCTGGCCGCCGAGGATGCCGAGCGGCCGTGGTTTCGTGGCATCGGGTGCGCCCACTGCGCCGGCACGGGCCATCGCGGGCGCACAGCGGTGGCCGAGTTCCTGGAGCTGTCTCTGCGCATCCGCGAGCTGATCCTGGCCCGCCGCCCTGGCGCGGAGTTGCAGGCCGCCGCGGTGGAGGAGGGGATGGTCACGCTGCGCCGCGCGGCCCTGGCCAAGGCCATGGCCGGCGAGACCACCTTGCAGGAGGTGAATCGTGTCACCTTCGTGGAATAGCCTTGCGACGCCGCTGCGCACCCGGCCGCCCGTAGGGTTGGCGCTGGGCCGCACCTCGTTGGCAGCCGCTCAGATGGAACCCACGCGCGGCCAATGGCGGCTGCTGCGCACCGTCGAGCTGCCACTGGCGCGCCCGCTCTTCGAGGGACCCGCCAACGCGGCGGCCCGCGGTGCGCTGGCCGATGCGCTGCACCAACTGCGCGACGAATGGGGCCGTGCGGCCTGCACCGCGCAGGTATCCCTGCCCGATCCGGTGGTCAGCCTGCGGGTGTTCGCGTTGGAACGGCTGCCGGCCTCGCGCCGCCTCCAGGCCGAACTGGTGCGCTGGCGCTTCGCACGCGAATTTGCCTGCCCCCCCGAACAGATGGCCTGCGCGCACCAAGTGTACGAGCAACAAGGCGGCCGTCCATCGGTGCTGGGCCTGGCCATGGCGGCGGACTGGGCGGCGCTGGTGCGCGAGGCCTGTCGCTCCGCCGGGATCATCGTGACGGCGATGGACATGGACGGCTGCCATCGCCACAACCGGCTGCGGGCCCGCATCTGCCAGCCCGGACGCCCCGGAGTGCTGCTGGCGCTTCAACCCTGGAGCTGGGCGCTGTCAGCGTGGGACGCCGCCGGGCGTCTGTGCTTCGTGAGGGCGCGCTGGATCGGCGCGGCTAACCTGGACGCCGTTCGAACCGATGCGACGCAGGAGCTTTCCGGGGACGAGGCCGAAACGGTGGCCCAGGAGACCCAGCGCGTCGTGCGCTCGCACGCACAGTCCCAGGGCACCTCAGAGCCGCTGACCGTCTGCGTGGCGGGGCCGGCCGGGGAGTGCGAGCGGATGGCTGAGCGCCTGGATCGTCACCTCCGCGAGACCTGCAAAGTGGTGCCCAATGACTTCGACCTGGAGCTTCCCCACGGCACCTGCACCCCGGCGCGGAGCCCCGCATCGCCAGCCATTGCCGCGGCCGTGCCCCGATGAAGCTGACAACCAATTTCGCCCCGCCCGTAGGCCGGATGGTCTGGCCGGCCACCGTGGCCGTGTGGCTGCTCGCACTGTTTCTGGTCGCGGCGATGCTGGCCCTGGCGGCACAACGCGCCGAACTGCGCGCGCAAGTGCCACGGCTGCGGGCGCGGGTGGCGCAGTTGGCCCAACGCCGTGTCCAGGTGGGCTCCCCGCAATTGCCCCCAGCGGACGAACTGGCGGCGCTGCGCCACCGCGTGGCCCGCATCAACACGTTGGCAGAGACGCCCGGGGTGGCACCGCTGGCGGTGCTGCAAGCCCTGGAGACCACGCTGCCCGACGCGGTGTATCTGGTGAGTCTGCGCATCGACGCCGTGGGCGGTGAAGTGAGTCTGCTGGCCGAATCCGGACGGAGCGCCGCCCTGTCCGACCTGCTGCACCGCCTGGAAGCCAGCAAGGCGTTCGCGGATGTGCAACTCGTGCAGCAGCAGGCGGTGGGGACGGCCGACCGGCAGCGTGAGCGCGCGGAGGTACACCTGCGGTTGGCGAAGGACTGAGCCATGACGAGTGCGAACAGGACGAGCGATTGGCGCGATGAGGTACGCTACTGCCTGCTGCAGCCTAGCGTGCGCATCGGACTGGCCTGCGTCGCGATAGCCGCCCTCGGATTGGCAGTGACCACCGGCGCACTGTGGTGGCCTGTTCAACGGACGCACAGCCGGCTCGAGGCGAACCTGACGGCGCTGCGGACGGAGATCGCCGCCAACCTGCGTGCAACCGAACTGCTGGATGCCTACCGGCAGGGTGCCGAGCAGGCCCGGGTCTGGGAGACGCGGCTGCACCACGCGGGCACGCAGAGCGAGGTGATCGCCCTGGTGAGCGACTTGGCGCGACGCCACCGCCTCACGCTCGTGTCCCAGGCGCTGCGGGAGGATCGGCAGCCCAGCGGCGTGACGGCCTTGCACCAGGATCTGGTGCTCGAAGGGCCCTATGCGGGCATGCGGGCATTCCTGGCGGCGCTGCCCGGCCTGCCCGGCTGGACCCGGGCCCAGGTGGTGCAAATGGAGCCATCGGCGCACGGCAAGCAGGCCGTGCGCGCCAGCCTACAGTTGGTTACCTACCACGAGCCTGGGGGGGCATCGTGAACGACCGCGGAGCTTCTGCCCGCTACGTGGCCTATGCCCTCGTCGCCGCCACGCTGATCGGCCTCAACACCTGGTATTGGTGGCCGAACAGCGAGCCGACGGGTAAGCCCACCCGGCAGGCACCGGCGGTGGAAGGCCTCCCCTATCGGTCCACGGACTTTCGCGTGCGGCAACCCGCGTCGCCCAAGCCATCGCCGCAGGCCAATGCCAGGGATCTCTTCCGACCCGCGGCGACCGCGCACAGCACAACCGGGATGGCACGAGCGGCACCACGCCCCAGCGCGAAGGAGCGCAAGCAGGCAGCCGCGCGCCGAGCCGCCGCCCAGCGGGCAGTGGCCCGGCAGCACGCCACCGAGCACACAGCCGCACAGCGCGAGGCATCCCGGCAGGTGCTGAACCAGTTCAAACTGGTGGGCATCCTGGTGCGCTCCGAGGGGCGCGAAGCCTATCTGATCAAGGACGAAGGGGCCTATATCGTGCATTTGGGAGACCTGATCGCACAACGTTACCGTGTGGACGATGTCTCCCTGAACGCAGTCCGTCTGACCGATACGGCGACTCAGGTCTCCACAACCCTGCCGGTTGCCGGCAATTGACGCGAAAGGGGGAATGATCGCTCAACGTCGTCCGCGGCTCCGGCCGATCCTGTGCCTGATCCTGTGCCTGATCCTGTCCGCCGCATTGCTGGCCGCTTGCGCCACGGTGAACGACCAAGCCGTGCAATTCGAACAGCAGGGCGAGTGGCTTAAGGCCGTGCTGGCATACCGCAAGGTGCTGGCTAAGGACCCTGGAAACACGGAGTACAAGCTCCAGCTTGCCAACACCGAGCTGGAAGCCGCCAACTACTATTACGATCAAGGCGCTGCGCTGCTGGAGCAAGGCAAGGTCGACGACGCCATCGCCACATTCCAGCAAGGGCTGGTGGCCCAACCCAAGCACGAGCGGCTCAAGCAGGGTCTGCGCGAAGCGGTGGCCCGGCGCGAGGCTGAGCGCTACTACGAGGAGGGCACCCGCCTATACGAAGCGGGCCAGCCGGACAAGGCGAAGCAAGCCTTCCAGCGCGCGCTGGTGGAATACCCGGACCACAAAGGTGCCGCGGCGGCGCTCAAGTCCATTGCCGAAGCGGAAAAGCGCAAACGCGAGGGTCGCTTCGCACTCACCTCGCGGGCACCGATCACGCTGAATTTCCGGCAAACGCCGATCCAGACAGCTTTCGAGTTCCTGTCCAAGTCGTTCGGGATCAACATCATCTTCGACGACGCCGTGGACAACACGCCGGTCTCTCTGTTCGCCCGCAGCGTGACCTTCGAGCAGGCCTTGCGCCTGCTGCTCACCACCAGCAAGACGTTTTACAAGCAGATCGGGCCCAACACGCTGGTCATCGCGCCGGACACTGCAGACAAGCGCGCGCAGTATGAGGATCAGATCGTGCGAGCCTTCCAGCTCAACTCGATCAGCTCCAAGAACATGCTGGACATCCTGAAGGGGGTCATCACGCCCAAGAAGGTGGTGGCCAACGAGGAGCTGAACTCGCTGATCGTGCGCGACACGCAGCCGGTGCTGCAGCAGGTGGATCGCCTAATCCAGCTCAACGACCGTATTCCGGCCGAGGCGCTCATCGAAGTGGAAATCCTGGAGGTGAGCCGCACCAAGGCCATGCAGCTTGGGCTGGATCTGGGCTCGCAGATCACGCGCAGCTTCCAGCCCGCCTCCTCGTTCGCCGAAGCGGTGGCCAACGACACAATCACCCTCCCGGCCATCACTTTTCGCTACTTCAAGCAGGATGTGGATGCGCGGACGCTGGCCAATCCAAAGATCCGCGTCATCAATGGCAAGTCGGCGCACATCCACATCGGGGATCGTGTGCCGCTGCGCTCCTCGTCGATCCAGGACGCCACCGGCCAGGTGCGCACCACCTACGTGTACACGGACATCGGCATCCGCCTCAGCGTGGAACCCGTCATCCATCTGGACGATTCGGTAACCCTCAAACTCGGGCTGGACGTCAGCTCGCTGGGACAGAACCTCGGTACCGCCTCCGATCCGGCCTTTGAAATCGGTACCCGCAACGCCGAGACATTCATGCGCCTGCGCAATGGGGAAACGGTGATCCTTGGCGGCCTGATCCGCGATGACGAGCGGCGCTCGCGAATCAAGGTGCCTGGGCTGGGGGATATCCCGGCGGTGGGCTCCATCTTCACCAGCTACGACAACTCGTCCAGCGATAGCGAGGTCTTGCTGACCATCACGCCACACGTCATGCGCTCATGGGACCTGCCGGCGCGCGACAAGCTGCAGTTCTTCTCCGGTACGGGCAATGCCTACTCGGATCAGCCCCTGTATTCCTACCTGAGCAGCAAGCAATCCCCACCCGGTGGCACCCTGCCGGAAATCCACACTGGCGCTAGTGCCGCGCAAGCACCTGCGCACACCGTGCCGGGCACCACCCGCCAGGTTCAGTCCAGCCCGGGGCAGGCGGCGCCGCGCAGGCTGGGATTTGACAAGCCGCTCTACGAGGCCACACCGGGTGACATCCTGCAAGTACGACTGACGGGCGAGCAGTTGGGCGTGGCCGGTGGACTGAGCGCCGAGGTGCTCTACAACGGAGACGTATTGGAATTTGTGCGGGCTGAGGCAGCCTCCGCAGCCGCGACGAACGTGCAGGTCAGTCCATCCGGGACGCCAGGAGCGGTACGGTTGCAGGTTGCGTTGGCTCCCGGGCAGACCGGCAGCAGCGCGACACCGCTGGTGACGCTGACCCTGCGCGCCAAGTCCAAGGGCATCTCCTACCTCGCGTACCGGGCGCCCAAGCTGGAGAATAATGGGGGACAGGCAGCCCATGCCAAAATTCAGGTTGGCGCGTCGCGGGTCGTCATCCATTAGCGCTCCCCGCCGGCTGCGTCCGGCCGGGCTGACGCTGGTGGAGTTGCTGGTGGTGCTGGCCGTGCTCTCGATCCTGGCCATGGCCGCATTGCCCTACGCGGAGACGGCCGTGCGCCGGGAGCATGAGCTGGCGTTGCATCGCGCCCTGCGCGACATCCGCAGCGCGCTTGATCGCGTGCACGCGGACTGGGAGGACGAGCGCATCTCGCGCGCCAGCGAGCGTGTCAGCCAGGATGGCTACCCCAAGACGCTCTCGGCGCTGGTGGAGGGCATTCGCACCGGCGATGCGAACGGCACGCGGCGCTGGTATCTGCGGCGCATCCCGCGCGATCCGTTTGCGGATCCGGCCCTGCCCACGGCCCAGCAGTGGGCGCTGCGCAGCTATCGCGACCCGCCGGACAATGCAACCTGGGGCGGAGAAGACGTTTATGATGTGCACTCCCGCAGCAACGGCACGGCCATCGACGGCACGCGCTACCGCGACTGGTAGGCCTGGCGGCTTCACGCTGGTCGAGCTGATGGTCGTGATGGCGCTGATCGCCTTGCTGGCCGGGCTGGTCACGCCCATTGTCAGCCACGCCATCCTGCGCGCCAAGGAAGCCACATTGCGGGAGAACCTGTACGTGACGCGCAAGGCCATCGACGACTTCTATGCAGATCACGGTGGCTACCCGAAGAGCCTGCAAACGCTGGTGAACCAGCGCTACCTGCGGGCACTGCCCTACGACCCGCTCACCCAGCGCCGGGACGGCTGGGTGCTGGCAGAGCAGCGAGAAAGGAGCCCCGACGGGAGCGGCGGCGTGACCGACCTCCACAGCGCATCGCAGGCGATCTCCAGTGATGGGCAGCCCTACTCGGCATGGTGACCCGACAGACCCTGAGGTGACGAATGACGATTCCAGGCAACGCACGTACTGCGCACGGGCGCTACCGGCGCCACTCTGCCGGCTTTACGATGATGGAGTTGCTCATCGTGCTGGTCATCATCAGTCTGCTGGCCGCACTGGTGGGCCCCATGCTCTACAAACGCATCAAGCCGGCCAAGCGGGCCGTGGCCCGAGCCCAGATCGAGCACTTCATGACGGCGTTGGATACCTACTTCATCGAAACAGGTGGGTTTCCCACCACCCAGCAGGGGCTCAAGGCCCTGCGTGTGGCCCCCCAGGGCGTGAAGGGCTGGAACGGTCCGTACCTCACCAAGGAGGTGCCCGAGGACCCCTGGGGCGATCCCTACGTCTACCGAAACCCCGGTCGAAGCGGGGGCTACGAGATTCTTTCCTACGGAGCGGACGGCCGCGAGGGCGGAAGCGATGACAACCAGGACATCACAAGCTGGCAGAGCGGTAAGTAGGCCCGGCGGCTTCACATACTTGTTGATGCTGGCAGCCATCGCCATCCTGGCCGTCAGCGCGCAGGCCCTCACTACGCTCAACAGCCACGTCGTGCGCGCCGAACGCGAGGCCGAACTGCTGTTCCGTGGTCAGGCCTATCGGAATGCCATCGCCCGCTACGTGCGCACGGGGCCCGACCACAGCCTTCCGCGCAATCTCACCGATCTCCTCAATGACCCGCGGTTTCCACATCAACATTACATCCGTACGCTCTATCCGGACCCGATGACCGCGGACGGTCAGTGGAGCCTCGTGCGCGGTGATGACGGCGGCATCCTAGGCGTCGCCAGCACCAGCCGGGCGAGGCCGCTCCGGCACGCCAACTTCCCGCCGGGGCTCGAGGACTTCGCAGGGGCCGCGTCCTATGCCGACTGGGTTTTCCAGTTCAAGTCCCCGCCCACGGCTCCGGCGCATTGAACAGCTACGGGAGCAGCCCTGGCAAATGGTGGCGGACGTGCGTGCAGCCGCGGACCTTTCCAGCCCGCAACCGATGGTCGTACCTCGCCGACCTACGTGCTTTCCATTGCTGGGGTGAATGGGCGCACATCCTGCCATGGTCGAGTGCGGGCCGCCCGTAACCCGATGCGCACCAATCACCGAGTGCATGGCCACGAAAGCTGATCGCAGGAATTACCGCTTGCAGCGCCTCGGAACAGGCCACGGAAATCCGCAAAGTCGCCCGTTTTCTTGACCTGCCGCATGCCTGCAACAGGGCCAGGGTTGCGTGCATTCGCGCGAGCGTGTTGGGGCTCCACAGTGCGGGCCGATGTGGCTTGAAGCCAGCTTCGCATTGCCGATTCCTCGCCACCAGCGGTTAGAATCCGGAAGTTTCCGCTGTGCGGCCATCAACCAGCCAAATCCTGTCGAGGCGCCTCTCTGCGG
>Ga0102953_1001039_pt1 | contig 18059 bp, 16 predicted proteins | sample SalPon2A_C_D2_MG_FD_78509 | JGI IMG/M metagenome (GOLD analysis project Ga0102953, IMG submission 78509) | Soil microbial communities from South San Francisco under conditions of wetland restoration - Salt Pond MetaG R2A_C_D2_MG | ecosystem: Environmental > Terrestrial > Soil > Wetlands | place... | reverse complement strand
TAAATATCAGAAATGCCGTGGTGCCTTTGGGGTTCATTATTTTATCAATCAGAATGATATTTTGGGGAATTCCAGTGACGTTAATTGTGTGTCGTATGCTTTTGACACGAGTACCAGTTGAAGGAATTTGAAAAGTCTGTCTTTAGGCTTTTATGGATTGGAAATCTCTTATAACGATAAGTTTTTTATTATGAATGATCAAAAGAAAGCCATCCCAGTATACTCTGAAGCAGAAAGTTTTCACGAAGATTTTTATAAAGACTTCAACATCTCGTCTTACAAGGACGATTCGCGGGAAGATCTCAATCGGCTTGAGCCTCACCGTCATACTTATTACGAGATTATTTGGATAACCAAAGGATATGGAACTCATTTGATTGACTTTCAGGTATATGATTTTAAGGGACCGTGTCTTTTTATACTAAATCCAGGCGTTGTACATAAAATTGTTAAAGATATTCCCACCGAGGGTTATGTTGTGAAATTTAGTGAATCTTTTCTGCTTGAAGAGGATCTTGGAGGTAATGAATTATTGCGATACGGATTATTTGATAACATTCATGTTCGGCCCATATTTCAATTGGATGGAAAAGCAGTTTCATTACTTGACGATTTAATGAAAAAAATGCTGGAAGAGTTCAATGTTCACCAGGAAGTGTCACGGGCAATTCTTTTATCATATTTGAAAGTGTATTTACTCCAAGTTTATAAATTGCGCGAGGATGACTCCTTTAACGAAAATAAGACTTCTCCACGGTATCAGACCCTATTGAATTTCAAAAGGCTTGTTGAACAGAACTTTACGAAAGAAAAGAATCTGGATTTTTATTCTGAAAAATTAGCCACTTCAAAACGGAATCTAAATGACATCACTAATACATTTCTAGGGGAACCGGCATCGGCATTGCTGAAAAAAAGGATTATACTAGAGGCAAAAAGGTTATTGTTTTCCGGAGAAGTTGCTATTAAAGAAATTGGTTACATCCTTGGTTATGATGATCCGGCCTATTTCACCCGGTTTTTCACTAAAAATGAAGGAATGTCCCCAACTGAGTTTTTACAAGAAAAGTAAAGCAGAAAATGTCGTGATTGATTAATTTCTCCTTTTTGTGCAAGACTCCTTCCTTTTCCTCCTATCACCTCACAGCTAAAGCACTGTAGATTTGCATAACCATATTTTTCAATTAAGAATTGAATTTATGCAACCAAGTGCAATGGGCAACTTTAGCCTGGAATTTCTTTAGGCCATTTGCACCCTAAAGGAGAGAAAGATGATACCGTACAAATTGAAAATTGAAGGTTCTGAAATTGCAAATATCTGTAAGACCTGTGGTACAAGGTATTCCGTAGAAATATTCAACGAAGGTGAATGTCCTGTTTGTCTTGATGACCGACAGTACCTCAAAGAATATGGTCAACAGTGGATAAGTTACCATTCGTTGAAACAAAAACATAGAGTCGTAATTAATCAATTGCATGAAAATGTCTTTGAACTCACGATACAGCCAGCTTTTGCAATAGGCCAAAAAGCGCACCTTTTAGTAACTGAATTTGGTAATATTTTATGGGATTGTATCCCTTTATTGGACGAGAGCAGTGCTTCTTTCATATTAGACAGAGGTGGATTAAAAGCTATCGCTATTTCGCATCCACATTACTACAGTTTGATGGCAGAGTGGGCCCGTTTTTTTAACTGTCCAATTTACCTACATGAAGACGACCGGAAATGGGTAATGGACCCGAGTGACAACATCATTTTTTGGCAAGGAGAAAGACACAAGATCAATAGAGATATTAATCTTATACGCATAGGTGGTCATTTTTCTGGGAGTGCTGTACTTCATCTCCATTCAAGCCAGAAAAGCGGTCATTTACTCACAGGAGACACACTTTATCTTTCACGGGACAAAAAGCATATCACCGCCATGTATAGCTATCCTAATTTCATTCCTCTACGCCCGGAAGAGTTAAATGCCATTTTTAAAACCATTGAAAAATTAGACTTTGACAGCCTGTTTGGTGCTTTTGACTGGCAATACATACTTAAAGGAGCCAAAAACATTTTGATGAATTCAATGGAGCGTCATCAACAGATTCATCAATTGGGCTAATATTTCCCCGGACAAAAAGATCAGAGTGATTCAATTTAATAATTGCAGTTTTGTCCAAATCATATTCTTATTTGTCCTAATACCAACCCCAATTTGCGTTCTACCTTTGTGTCAGATATTTAGGAATCAATTATTAAAAAATAAAGCTATGACTAAAATAATTGCATTTGCAGGTAGTAATCATTCAAAATCAATTAACCAGCTGTTGATTCAAAATGCTGTCTGTCAAATAAAAAATACTGAAGTTGAAGTCGTGAACCTGAGAGAATTTAATGTGCCTATATATGGTATCGACCAGGAGAACAGTACTGGAATACCAAGAAGCATTTTTATATTGAAGGAGAAATTACAAAGCGCAAGCGGGTTTATCATTGCCTCACCAGAACATAATGGTTCCATGCCGGCATTTTTCAAAAACATTATTGACTGGCTTTCAAGAATAGACCAAAACATTTTTAACAACAAGCCGACTATCTTGTTCAGCGCTTCTCCGGGAGCAAATGGGGGCAAAACGAATCTTGCTCATCTTGCCAAACTCATGCCGTTTTGGGGAGCAGAAGTCATCGAAACATTTAGCATTGGAAATTTTAATCGATATCAAATAAACGACAGTTTATCGTTGCCGAAAGTAATACAAACTCACTTGCAAAAGGCAATTATGGGGCTTGAGAATCATGTCTGCGATGCCTGTCTCGCGGATATTTATTAATCCTCGTTTATTTTTCACGTTTAATTGCTGAGTCCAGTAATATCTCGAACGATTTGGGGACATAGACTAGTAACAACGAGTATTCAACTGGCAAGAAAAGGTATATACAATATCACCAAGTTTGAGGCTGTTGAGAGATAATTATAGTCTGATGGTGACTCCAGAAAGCAACAGCTAATTACAAACAAGTTTTACAACTAAAAGAAAAAGATTATGAAGAAAATTGCATTTACATTTATTATCGCAGTGGTTTATGTCTTGGCATTAAATCCTACCAGTGACGCTATAGGCAGCTCGAAAAATCATATGAATTATGAAATAACTCCTATTGAAGATTCTTATTTAGGAAGTGATGTCGTGAAAGCGTGGTCCATTACCTATGCCAATGGAAACCTTCCTGTTACCATCTTAAAAAAGTCGAATAAGAATGAAATCAATTATGTAGTTCGTTCTACATTATTTGAGCTGAACTATGTTGCTAAATCAACTGGTTTTGGGGCGAAAAAGCTAAAAAAAGAAATGGCGGGAATTGTCTCAAAGAACTACCGCTGCTGCAATTGATATGAACCAATTGCGTAATCAGAAGATAATTACACCACAGAAAGTGAATGAGCAGAAGGCGTTGGAATTAATTGCCAATTACCTGCCGGATCTGATAAAGACACATGTTATCCACAAGGACAAATAAAAATTGGTTGGGTATTAAAATTATTAAAAACTAAAAGGATGAAAGCAGTTGTGCTAGAAAAATTTGGGAAGTTAGATAACTTAAAAGTGGAAGATTTGGAAGTCCCTGAAAATTCCGAAAACGAGGTCCTTGTCAAGGTGAAAGCAATTAGTATTAATCCTGTTGACGTTAAAACAAGGTCTGGGAAAACGGCTCTATCCAAGGATTTGCGGAGTTTTGATCCAATTGTATTGGGTTGGGATATTTCTGGCACGGTTGAAAAAGCCGGTAAAAATGTTACTGATTTTAAAGAACGGGATGACGTATTTGGAATGATTAATTTTGCTGGCCAACGGAAAGCTTATGCAGAATATGTCACAGCCAACCCAGCTCATTTGGCATTAAAACCCAAAAACATAACGCACGTTGATGCCGCGGCATGCACTTTGGCCGCTCTCACAGCATGGCAGGCATTTACACGCTTCGGCCATTTAAAACACAATGATAAGGTTTTAATACATGCTGCTTCTGGATGTGTTGGGCATTTTGCTGTTCAAATAGCCAAACACTTGGGAGCCTATGTAATTGGAACGTCATCCGAAAGAAACAAAGACTTTCTACTGGATTTAGGAGTAGACCAACAAATCGATTACAGGATTGAAAAATTTGAAGAGGTCTTATCAAACCTGGATTTTGTATTAGAAACGATCGGACATACGAGTTTTAGGAAATCGGTAAAAGTTTTAAAACACGGGGGAACAATAGTAAACTTAACCTCCGGTTTAACGGAGGAAGATAAGACGTCAGCTATTAACAAAGCACTGCAGGCATGCTTTTTCATGTCTGTATACTCCAATGGAGAAGATATGAATGTGATTGCCGGACTTTTAGAGAGAGAAATTATCAAACCACATATTTACCGAACGTATGATTTTCCCAATATAAGAGATGCACATTTGCAATTAGAGTCAAGAAGAACTACAGGTAAGGTCGTTGTGAAAATGTAAACACATGCAAATAATTGCTATATGCAATAGCGGGAGAAGCGAGCTGTTTAGGTCGAATCAGCTATTGCTTTCATCAAAATATTCACTATCAAACATCATATTTACACTATTGACATGGAAATTACCCAAGCCATATTGCAAATACTAACAGCAATAGTAGTATCATTTTTTCTTTCTGTACTAGCCATGCGAACGATTAAGTTGACTGGAGCAGATTTAAAGGATGTAAAACAAAGAAACAGGAAAGATGTCCTTGTAATCGCAGCAATTTTTAATGTGCTATTTATAATTATCGTAAGTATTTTATTGAAATTTTGGAATCATCAGTCAATTAGCAGATTAGGTTTCTCATTTGCAAATAAGGATATTGTTTTATCGGTACTTACGTTCACTTTTACAACAGGACTGGCTTTTTTGTTTATAAGTTACTTGAACAGGAAGAAAATAATATCTGTATCATTCGTCAAAAACTATTTTTACCATGCAACTGGTTTATCAAATCTATTGCTTGCATTCGTAGTATTGTTCATTGCTGCTTTTCAGGAAGAAATTCTGTTTCGAGGATATTTTGCTTTAGTTTTATTTCCATTCGGCCTTATTTCTGCACTAATCATTTCGTCACTTGCTTTCACTTTTTGGCATTATCTAACTAATAAAGTCAGGTTTTACCAAACGCTCGATTGGTTCATGGGAGGAATAATGTTGTTTCTCATTTATTGGCTTAGTGGATCCATTTGGGTTGCAACCATTGTACACTTTAGTCGAAACTTTATTAATGTAACTGTATTTAATATTAGTTCGAGTAATGCTATTGTTATATACAATAAACCAATACCTTCCAAGTATAAATCGATCTACACTATTGCCAATTCTTTGGTCTTGGTTTTGACTGTTTATTTTTATTATTATCAATATAGCTAATGTTTTATTCAATTTTTAATCTTAGTGATATGTTTATCGGACATTTTGGAATCGGGTTAGGAGCAAAAAAAATAAACCCAAAAATATCATTGGGTACGTTATTTCTAGCAGCCCAGTTTTTAGATTTATTATGGCCATCCTTTATATTGCTGGGGTGGGAACATTTGAAAATTGTACCCGGAATTACGAAACTTACACCATTAAAATTTACAGACTTTCCAATATCACATAGTCTATTCATGGCTTTGATCTGGGGAGGCGGCTTTGGGTTTGTTTATTTTTTAATTAAGCGAAATTTCTCTGGATCAATTTTATTGGGATTAATTGTTGTCAGCCACTGGGCCCTCGACTTATTTGTCCATATTCGTGATTTGCCTCTCTTCCCGGGTAGTGACATCTATTTTGGATTTGGGCTCTGGAATCACAAGCTTGTTGCTATTGTGTTGGAAGCTTTGATCTTTATAATTGGGTTAGCATTTTATTTAAAGAGTACTAAGGCTTTAAATAAGATTGGCAAATATGGTTTCTGGGGATTGATATTGTTCTTGGTGTTGATTTACATTAGCAATTTGTTTGGTTCTCCTCCTCCAAATGTTAAAGCAATTGCCTGGGCCGGTGAATTACAATGGATATTTATTATTTGGGCTTACTGGATAGATAAAAACCGTGTGATCAAAGAAAATGCAGCAGTAAATATGAAATAGCGATTGTAATAATTTCGACTAGTAGCAAGGCACAGTAAATAATTTTGTTGGATAAAAGTTGTTTGAGTAATTTAATTCAAAAGCGGAGAGTAAGGGATTCGAACCCCTGGTCCCGAGAACTCGGGACAACTGATTTCGAGTCAGCCCCGTTCGACCACTCCGGCAACTCTCCGAATTCAATTGCGCAAATTAATCAAAATGGTTTTCCTAAAAAATAATTTTCGGCAGTTCTGTCATTTCGATTCTTTAAAAAACGTGAAAAAAAGTTAGGCGATGACCGTTAATTCTCAATAAAATGTAATTTCGGCAGTCTGAAATGACGAAATTAATTTGGCATCATTTTTATTGAAATAAAAGCAAAATTTTAAAAGACAGAAGATATGAACTTGACAAAATCATCAAATCCGGTTTTTGGGAACGCTGCATTTAACAGGGTGCAGACTGGAGCACAGTCCGATGTAATGACCATCGAAGGAACTGTGAACAAAACCGGCCTGATGTTCCTGATATTGGCATTTGCAGCAGTTTTTACGTGGCGGAAATTTTTTGGCGCTATGGATTATTCCTCGCCTGAAGCAGCTATGTCAGCGGTGGCACCATGGATGATTGGTGGAGCTATTGGAGGCTTTATCACAGCTATTATCACCGTTTTTAGGCCTCAGAGCTCCAATATTACAGCACCTATTTATGCTGTTTTTGAAGGATTGTTCCTTGGTGGTATTTCTGCCTTTTTTGAATCCCGGTATCCGGGATTGGTCATGCGGGCTGTTGCATTAACATTCGGTGTTTTTCTTATTATGCTGTTTTTGTTTCGCTCCGGAAAAATACGGGCGACCGGTAAATTTCGTATGGCCATTATGGCAGCGACCGGTGGAATTGCACTGATTTATTTCATTAGTTTCATTGCGAGCATGTTCGGAGCCAGTATGGACTGGCTTTATGGTAGCGGAACAATCGGAATCGGTTTTAGCTTAGTGGTTGTTGGAATCGCTGCCTTGAACCTCATACTTGACTTCGATTTTATTCAGCGTGGGGCCTCAGCAGGCGCTCCGAAAATTATGGAGTGGTATGGTGCCTTTGGCCTGATGGTCACCCTTGTTTGGCTGTACATTGAAATTTTGAGGTTGTTGTCAAAACTGGCAGCCAATCAACGCTAGGAACGATATTTATCCAATCATTAAACAGGGGCTTTTCGGCCCTATTTTTATTTTCTGGCAATTAAATACTATTTTCGGTGCTTTCTAATCAAGTATTGATCCATGAAGGTAGTAAAGGTTACCGAGAAGAAGCAGATTGATGCCTTCCATCAGCTGCCCTACAAGATTTACAAAAATGATACGAACTGGATTCCTCCACTTCGTATGATGGTAGAATCTATCTTTGATCCTCAGAAAAACAATGCACTATCGACGGGAGATGCTCGTCGGTGGGTCATTTACAATGACAATAACGAGCTGGTAGGACGCATTGCTGCGTTCTACACTGAAAGCTATTCTTTACAGGCTGGCCAGCCAACCGGAGGGCTTGGTTTTTTTGAATGTATTGACGATCAGAAAGTCGCTGGTTTGATGTTTGACACAGCTCGTGACTGGCTTAAAAAGACTGGGATGGAAGCCATGGATGGACCAATCAATCTGGGAGAAAATTTCTTTAATTGGGGACTGTTGGTTGAAGTATTCATGCCACAAACTTTTGGAATGAATTATCATCCAAAATATTACCGAAACCTTTGGGAAAACTATGGTTTCCAGGTTTATTACAAACAGTTCAGTTACCAGCTGAATATTACCAGTCCGGATTTGCCTGAGCGTTTTTGGAAAATTGCTGCCTGGGTTGCCAAAAAACCAACCTTCAAATTTGAACATTTCACCTTCAAGGATCAGGAAAAATACATTGCCGATTTTTTAAAGATTCATGAGCAAGCCTGGAAGAAACACGATAATTATAAGCCAATCGACCCACAGGATCTTCGTGACATGATCAAGCAATCGAAGACGATGTTGGAGGAAGAGTTTATTTGGTATGTCTATCACGAAGGGGAACCCATTGGTTTTTTTATGATGATTCCGGATGCCAACCAGTTGTTTAAATATTTTTGGGATGGCAAAATGAACCTGTTCCGCGCTCTGAAATTGATGTACCTGAAAAAGAAAAAGGTCGTCAATCGTTGTAGAGTCATTGTGATGGGAGTGGTTCCGAAATTTCAAAAATCAGGGATCGAATCAGGCATTTTTTATCATTTAAGACAAGTGCTTCTCAGAAAAGATTGGTATGATGAAATGGAGCTGAGTTGGGTAGGTGATTTCAATCCTAAAATGATTTCGCTGTTTGAAGCTGTTGGTGGCAAAAAGGCGATCACACATGTCACACTGCGGTATTTGTTTGACCGGGAACAGGAATTCCAGCGACTACCTATCATTCATGATTAATAAAGTCATCCTATTTCAATTAATAATGTTGTAAATTGCACGACGAAAACATTCTTCAGTAAAAATGCGCTTAACGACAGTTCAGGACAAAGAAACGACGAAACTATTTCACCGGGTTCCTCATTTAATTTATCGTGAAGATAAAAATTGGGCTGCACCGCTTGAGTCCATGGTGGAGGATGTATTTACACCGGAAAAGAACCCTTCATTTAAAAACGGTGAAGCAATTCGCTGGGTGCTGACTGGCGATGATGACCAGTTGAAAGGGCGAATTGGCGCTTTTGTTAATTACGACAAGGCAAAAACCTTTGAACAGCCAACCGGTGGTTGCGGTTTTTTTGAGTGCATAGATGATCAGCAAGCTGCTGACTTGTTGTTTGATGCTGCCCGCGACTGGCTGAAAGAACGCGGTATGGAAGCGATGGACGGCCCGGTGAACTTCGGTGAAAACTACATGAACTGGGGCTTGCTGGTCGATGGATTCGTGCCACAGGGGTTTGGAATGCCCTACAATCCTAATTATTATCAGAAGTTGTTTGAAAATTACGGGTTCAAAGTTTATTTCGAACAATACAGTTATCATTTAGATACCACCTTGCCGGAATTGCCGGATCGGTTTTGGAAAGTTGCGGAGTGGGTAGCCAAAAAGCCGCAATTTAGCTTTGAGCATTTTTCGTGGAAGAAAAAGGAAAAATTCATCGATGACTTTGCCAATGTATATGACAGTGCCTGGCGTTTTCACGAGCATTTTAAGCCTATGGACAAAGACGATTTACGCGATTTTCTGAAATCAGCCAAGGCAATTTTGGAAGAAGAATTTATTTGGTTCGCTTACCATGAAGGAGAACCCATTGCTCTTTTTGTGATGGTGCCCGATATCAATCAAATTCTGATCCATCTGAATGGAAAAATGAATTTGTGGAACATCCTCAAATTTATGTGGTTGAAGCAACGCAAAACGATGACGCGCACCCGCAGCCTGATTATCGGTATCGTGCCGAAGTTTCAACGCTCTGGTGTTGATGCGGCTATGTTTTGGCACCTTCGTCCCGTGATGTACCGCAAAAACTGGTACAAAGAGATGGAGCTTAGCTGGGCCGGCGATTTCAATCCCAAAATTGTGTCGCTTTACAAATCGGTTGGCGGCAAGCATGCTAAAACGCATTATACCATGCGGTATTTATTTGATCGCAGCAAACCATTTCAAAGAGCCCCGATTATTGGTGAAGAATAATTCTGTATGTTGGCTAAACTGGGTGTTTTTGGTTCAGGAGGCACAACTTTAAATTTCAATTCAGGATAAACATTGAAAAACAACCCAATAAAAGGTAAAAAAAGCTTTGGATTTTTAGAAACAGTATATATCTTTGCAACCCGATTGAAATAATGTTGAAAAAGAATCAGCAATGAAAAAAGAAATACATCCGGAAAGTTATCGCTTAGTAGCGTTCAGAGATATGTCAAATGGCCAGGTTTATTTGACAAAATCAACCGTTAATACCAGAGAAACTGAAGTGATTGACGGAGTTGAATATCCATTGGTAAAAGTGGAAATTTCAAGTAGTTCTCATCCATTTTATACTGGTAAAATGAAGTTGGTTGACACGGCAGGACGTGTTGACAAGTTCATGAACCGTTATAAAAAACACATGGATTCGCGCAAAAAATAATTGATACAATTATAAATGATCCAAAGCTTCGCTTTTTGCGGAGCTTTTTTTTTGCTTTACATTTGATGCTTGCTCATGAAGAATTACATATTATTCGATAGTCAGGAACGAAATCATTTTTTGCCACTTTGTTTTACCCGGCCGGTTGCCGAACTGCGAGTTGGTATTTTGACCATTCGGGAGAAGTGGGAGAGAAGACTTCCTGGTAATTATTCATGGCGAACACAAGCTTATTTGCTGACTAAATACCCTGAGAAGATCACTGACCAGAATATTCTTATCAACGCACATTTATGTCCGACCGATGAATTAATCAGTCGTTTGAAAGAATTGAATCCCGGACAGGGGGTTTCCTGGGAAGGGAAAATGGTTGCTGTGTGTTTGGATAAAGAAAGTGCCCTGAACTTTCCAGCCCAGTTGGATGATATCCAATGGACAGCCTTTGAAGGTGCCTTGGAATTTATTCAGTATCCTTGGGATTTGACGGAGAAAAATGGGCATCAGATTCATCTTGATTTTGATTTCCTGACTCACGAACGGGAATCGGCACCAATTAGCAATACCAACCAGTTGATTCACCCTGAGCATATTTTTGTAGAGCCGGGAGCTAAATTGGAATATGCGACAATCAACGCTTCTCACGGACCAGTTTACATTGGCTCGGATGCTGAAATTATGGAAGGTTGCCTGATTCGTGGGCCATTTGCGTTGTGTGATCATGGAATTGTCAATATGGGGAGTAAAATCTACGGCGGTACTACCATTGGACCATTTTCCAAGGTTGGAGGAGAGGTGAGTCAATCCATTCTGTTGGGGCACTCCAATAAAGGGCACGACGGTTTTCTGGGGAATTCGGTCATTGGTCAGTGGTGCAATTTAGGCGCCGGGACGAATGTCTCAAACCTCAAAAATAACTATCAACAAGTAAAGGCCTGGAATTATCCGGCCAGGCGGTTTATTAAAACAGGACTTCAGTTTTGTGGTCTGATCATGGGCGATCATTCCAAAGCCGGAATTAATACGATGTTTAACACGGGAACAGTTGTTGGTGTGGCTTGTAACATTCATGGACCTGGGTTTCCCCGTCAATTTGTTCCATCTTTTGCAGAAGGCGGTGTAGGAGGTTTCAAATGTCACGCGTTGAAGAATGTTTTCAATACAGCAGAAATGGTGATGGCACGTCGTGGCGAGTCATTTTCATCGGCCGATCAGCAAATTCTTTCAGCTGTTTTTGAACAGACCGAGACCAATCGAAGTTTTTAAGATCCAATTTCTGTCTTTGGCATGGCTATTGCCTAATTAAACGCCTGAATTAAAAATGATAATTTTACGACAGTTTGTCACAAAGATATTAGATACTGAGAAATGGGAGAAAATAAAGGACAACCACTAAAGAATATGATATTCACAGGTATGGGAGATGAGGATACGGAGATCATTCCGATTATTGCAGATGGAAATGAAGAAGAATTAAAGAATTTTCAAGCACCCGAAATACTGCCAATATTACCACTTCGGAACACGGTGTTGTTTCCCGGTGTCGTGATTCCAATCACCGTTGGCCGGCAAAAATCGTTGAAATTAATTCAGGAAGTCTTTCGCAATGATAAACTTTTAGGTACGGTTACTCAAAAGGATGGCAGCATTGAAGATCCTGAAGAAAAGGATTTGTACCAGGTGGGTACGGTTGCTCAGATTCTGAAAATATTGGAGATGCCTGATGGCTCAACATCAGTAATCATCCAGGGTAAACGCCGTTTTGAGATTGGCAATTATTTAGAGGAGTTCCCGTATTTTAAGGCGCAGGTGAAACTGTTGGATGAGATTTTGCCTGTCGATAATAGTGCTGAGTTCAACGCAGTTGTAGGCTCGTTGAAAGACTTGTCGATCAAGATTGCTCAGTATTCGAGCAATGTACCTCCAGAGGCAACATTCGCAGTCAAAAATATCGAGAACTCTACATTCCTGATCAATTTTATATGTTCGAACACCGACATCGACGTGGAGGAAAAGCAAACGCTGCTTGAAGTGGCTGATGTGCGCGAACGTGGTATTCAAGCTATTTCTTACCTCGTGAAAGAAGTGCAAATGCTTGAATTGAAGCACGATATCCAGTCGAAAGTAAAAACAGATTTAGATCAGCAGCAACGCGAGTTTCTTTTGAACCAGCAAATGAAAACCATCCAGGATGAATTGGGGGGTAATCCAATTGACCAGGAAATCAATGATATGAAAGAGGCTGCGAAAGAGAAAAAGTGGCCTGAAGATGTTGCGAAATTCTTTGATAAAGAAGTCAATAAGTTGCATCGTTTGAATCCTGCAGCCGGAGAATATTCGGTTCAGTTTTCGTATTGTCAGACTTTGCTTGAACTCCCATGGAACGAATATACCGAAGATAATTTCGACTTGAAACATGCTGAAACCATACTGGATGAAGACCATTACGGCTTGGAGAAAGTTAAAGAACGCATCCTTGAGCATTTGGCTGTCTTGAAGCTGAAAAACGATATGAAAGCGCCTATTTTGTGTTTGTATGGTCCCCCGGGAGTTGGTAAAACTTCATTGGGAAAATCCATCGCGCGGTCATTGGATCGTAAATACATCCGCATGAGTTTGGGTGGATTGCACGATGAAGCGGAGATTCGTGGACACCGGAAAACATACATCGGTGCCATGCCCGGACGAATTTTGCAGAATATCAAAAAGGCTAAGTCGTCCAATCCGGTTTTCATTTTAGATGAAATTGACAAAGTATCCAGTGATTTTCATGGTGATCCGGCTTCTGCTTTGCTGGAAGTGTTGGATCCAGAGCAAAATGCTGAATTCCACGACAACTACATCGAATTGGATTATGATTTGTCTAAGGTGATGTTTATTGCGACAGCCAATACTTTGAATACCATCGCACCACCATTGCGTGATCGATTGGAGCTGATTGATGTGAATGGATACATTGTTGAGGAGAAAATTGAAATTGCTAAACGTCACCTCATTCCCAAGCAGCTGGAAAATCACGGTGTGAAAAAAAGCCAGGTGACCTTTCCGAAAGAAGTGTTGGAGCTGATTATTGAGAGCTATACGCGCGAATCTGGTGTTCGCGAATTGGATAAGAAATTGGCAAAAGTTGTACGCCGCCTGGCCAAGAAAATTGCGTTTGGCGAATCGTTCAATAAGAAGCTGACCAAGGACGATGTTCGTGAATACCTGGGCGTTGTTGAATACACGCGCGAAAACTACCAAGGGAATGAAATTCCTGGTGTTGTTACTGGTTTGGCATGGACCGCTCATGGCGGTGAGATTTTGTTTGTAGAATCGAGTCTGAGTAGCGGAAAAGGTGGATTGACGTTGACTGGAAACCTGGGAGATGTTATGAAAGAATCGGCGATGCTGGCACTGGAATACCTGAAATCGCATCGCAAAGAGTTGGAATTGGCTCAGGATGTCTTCGAAAAAAATAACTTTCATATTCACGTTCCTGAAGGCGCAATCCCCAAGGATGGTCCATCTGCCGGTGTGACGATGGTGACATCGCTTGCATCAAGCATGACCCGACGCAAAGTGCGAAGAAATATTGCCATGACTGGTGAGATTACCCTGCGTGGCAAAGTGCTTGCCGTTGGTGGAATCAAGGAAAAAATTCTGGCAGCCAAACGTGCTGGCATCAAAGAGATACTTCTTTCTGAAAGTAATCGAAAAGATCTTGAGGAAATTAAAGATGTTTACCTCCAGGGATTGAAATTTCACTTTGTGAAAACTATCAGTGATGTGTTGGACTATGCTTTGCTTAGAAAGTAAGCTGCTAGCTGATAGGGAAACAATTCAATTTTTCAAAAAAGGAAAGACTGGAACGATTAATTGGCTCTTCAATCACAATGTTTTGGTGGTTGAGTACGCACTTCTTATTTTTCTTGTCAATTCGCCTGAGGTATTGCAGATTGATGTAAGTTGATCGATTGGCCTTTACCAAACTCGGTGAATCGATAATGTCGATAATTTTCTGCAGGTTTTGGGTGATCAACTCCGTGTTGTTGTTGGTCAGGTAGATATAGCTGTAATTGGTTTCTGCCTGTACCATCAAAATTTCGTCTGGGTTGATAAACACAATTCCTGATTGAGTCGTCAGTTTTATTTTTTGGTTGTTTCGTGTGTTGCGAATGAACAGATCCATCCGGCGTTCAAGGTCTTTGCGTTTCGACTTGGTTTTGTAACGGTTGATGACAGAAATGAGTTCTTCGGGACCAAACGGTTTCACCAGGTAGTCCAGCGGTTTGACCGAAAGTGACTTAAATGCGTATTTGCTGTGTGCTGTTGTAAACACAATTTCGGTATTCAGGTGGTTCTCCTTGATAATTTCAGCAACTTCCAATCCGTTAATTTCAGGCATATCGATATCCAAAAACACAATGTCGGGCATTTTCCGAATCAAAAGTTTTATGCCTTGTTTTGGGTTGACAGTCTTGTCCATGACTTCGATTTCCTGAAATGCCTTCAGGTAAATTTCAAGCAGCGACATTGCTTCTTCGTCATCATCAACAATAATTGCTGTAATATTTTTACTAACCATTCTAGTCCCTTAAGTCAATTTTGCACAATTCTTTAATCTGTTTCTTAGAACCATACAATTTAACTTCTTTTTCTTTCGCACGCAAGATACAAGAGTTGTCACTTTTATTGGCGCGCCATAATTTATCAAGGTTAATTAAGTGGGAGCGTCCGATTCGGAAGAAACTATAGTTTTCGAGAATATCTTCAATTTTCCCAAGGTAAGTGTTGGCTAACTCAACTTTTCCATCATCTAAATGAATATGGGTGTACGAGCCTTCAGCTGTGCAAAACAGTATGTCATCTGGGTCGATCAGGACGTGGCTGTTTGTGGATGATAGCTTCAGCAGCGTATCTACCTTCACGCTGTTGAGAAGTTTGTCCAATTCAACTTTTTGACTTTTGTCAATGCGTTGCAGTATTTTTTTGACTAAGGTTTTAAATTTTCTGGGGCCAATTGGTTTTAAAAGGAAATCGTAGACTTCGTTTTTGATCGCCTCGATTGCCATGTCGCGGTAAGCGCTAACAATGACGATGTTGGTTTCTAAATTCTGACGTTGGATTAATTCGATGAATTCCATGCCATTTTTGCCGGGCATGACCAAATCCAAAAAAACAATGTCGGGTTTGGTTTCGATGAATTTTAAAAGAGCCGATTCCGTATTTTCAGCCTCGGCTACGACCTCAATTTCTTCAAATTCTTTTAGCATATATTTGATGAGGTCTCTTGCATCTTTCTCGTCGTCGACGATTAGGGCGGTATGCGTTTTACTCGTCATTTTATAAGTTTTGTTAATACAAATCTATCAAAAATTGCCCAAATACACCATTGATAGTTATATCTATTTTGATTGCAAATGTTCATAACATTTTCATACTAAGTGCTATCTGTATTTTAATCAGTGTATTATTGAAGTAAATAATGGTTAAAAAAGTATTTCTTGATATATTGCACTATAAAATAAATTTAACGAATCCGACTTATGATAAAGCTTGAAGGGAGAACACGAAATATTTTAATCGGCCTGGGGGTTTTATTTGTTTTGTTTTTGTTTTGGTACTTCAGTGAAATAGTCACTTATATTCTCATTGCTGCTATTTTGTCGTTAGTCGGACGCCCGATTGTTCGATTCCTCACAAGCGCTAAGATAGGACGGTTTTCTATTTCAAATACCCTGGCCGCGTTTATTGCGCTTTTCGTAATTTGGGTCTTTTTTATTGGCGCCTTTCGTTTTTTAATTCCTTTGCTCATCAAAGAATTTGAGCAACTCTCTACAATTAATTTGAATTCAGTACTGGATATTATTGAAAAACCGGTCAGCCAGTGGATGCATCTGATGGGGAAAGATCAAGGGGTGTCGAATAACGCACAACTGATGGAACTTCTTCGTGGCCAATTAGGTGAAAATATTGATTTTTCAAGATTGACTGATGTTTTCGGGGCCGTTGCCGGAACTTTGGGTGAAATGTTCATCCTATTCTTCGCTGTTTCATTCATCACATTTTTCTTTTTAAAGGAAGAGAATATGCTTAGCGATGGTATTTTACTGATTACGCCTTCTGTTTATGAGGATAAGATAAAACGAATCATGCATTCTGTTCATCACCTTCTACGTCGCTATTTTTTGGGATTAATTTTCGAAGTAACCGTGGTGGGCCTGCTGGTAACCATTGGGTTGACAATTGTTGGTATTGGTTTTAGTCATGCCGTTGTTATTGGACTATTTTGTGGTTTATTCAATGTGATTCCCTATTTGGGGCCGTGGATGGGGGCTGTAGTTGGATTATTGATAGGAATTGCTATTAATCTAAATTTTGACTTTATGAGCCATACATTACCCATTCTGGGTTTGATGCTGCTTGTTTTTGCTTCAGTACAGATTATAGATAACATTCTTTTCCAACCATTGATCTATTCAAGTAGCGTCAAGGCACACCCTCTCGAAATCTTTTTAGTGATTCTGGCAGCCGGAAGTGTTGCCGGTATTTTGGGAATGATTTTAGCCATTCCTGCCTACACAATTGTTCGGGTGATTTCCAAAGAGTTTTTAGATAACTTGAAAATAGTCCGTAAGTTAACAGAGAATTTAGAGTGATTATTTGATCAATATTATTTATTGATATTTGATATTCGATTGTTTGTTTCTATGTTTTCAAGGTGATTATTTTGTGAAATGTAGTCAGGTTCAGTTACTTAAAATAAAGTATGGAACTGTCTGGATTTGACGTGATATTTAAAATTCATTAACAAATCAATTTTTAACAAGAGGTTGAAAACCTTAACGTAAAAAAATTGTTAATTTTCATAAGTTGCCAAAACTATAGTTTGAAAAAATAACTAAAGCTTGTAGAATGAAACCTAACTTCCCTGTTTTACCTGCCTCCAGGTACTTACTTGTGGCTGTTTTTATAGTCATTTTTTCCATTTTATATTCCCCTTTGCGTGCACAATCTAATAACAATGACTACAGTCATGGTGAAGACCATGGGCATAGTGATATCAAAAGGGGAGAACGTTTTTTTCTGGGGCTGCTGCCGCACAATATTCAGTACAATTCTTGTGTTTCTTGCCATAATTTGCGGCATTTGGATACCTTGAATTGGAATCCCTCAGCGATGGCCATTGCTGAGAAATATCGTGATAAAGACTTTGCTGCCTTTAAAAACGTGGTTATGAACCCCAGTGGAGGAATGATGGCCAAAGTTCACGAAGGATTTCAAATTGAAGATAGTGATTTAGAGACAGTTAAAACGTATCTGGATAGTTTGGCTGAAACGGGCCCTAGACCAGAGAAACCGGGAATCAATGGTGTTTTGATTTTCCTTGCTCTGGGGATAATTATTACCTGGGCATTACTTGAATTGTTGTTTTTTCATAAAGTCAAATACCGGATTGTTCCGGCATTGATTTTTCTATTGGCTTTTGGCTATCAGGGCAAAATGTTGCTTACTGAAGGAATACTGCTGGGACGATCGCCCGGATATGCTCCTGATCAACCCATTAAATTTTCGCATAAAGTGCATGCAGGCAATAATAAAATAGCCTGCATGTATTGCCACCACAATGCCGATAAAAGCAAATCAGCAGGCATCCCTGAAATGAACTTGTGTATGAACTGTCACATCCTGGTGCGCGAAGGATCGCACTCCGGCAAATTTGAGATTGCCAAAGTTGTTGACGCCGTTCAAAATAAAAATCCTGTCAAGTGGGTGCGCCTGCATAACCTTCCGGATTTTGTGTATTTCAGTCACGCCATACATGTTGGAGTTGAAAAAATTGATTGTCAAAAATGTCATGG
>Ga0102953_1001038_pt1 | contig 18061 bp, 13 predicted proteins | sample SalPon2A_C_D2_MG_FD_78509 | JGI IMG/M metagenome (GOLD analysis project Ga0102953, IMG submission 78509) | Soil microbial communities from South San Francisco under conditions of wetland restoration - Salt Pond MetaG R2A_C_D2_MG | ecosystem: Environmental > Terrestrial > Soil > Wetlands | place... | reverse complement strand
TGGTCAGACGCAGAGTAGTTTAGATTTTGCTTACCATCTTTAACCGACCAATGCCCGACCCCGCCATCCTCTAAAATCTTGTACTCGCCCGATGCGCTATCAATCGAGAGTGCGGCAAACAGTGAATAGGTAGTCGTAGATGCCGGGTGGCTGATCGGGATTTCACCATTCACCCCGTCGAACTGATAGCCGGTTGAGTCGTCATAGCCAAGTAATCCCGTTGCGGCCTGCGTGATGTCCCCGGCGGGCGTGCCGCTGTTGTCGTTGCCAGACCAGTCCAGCGCATCACCGGATGACTCGTTCAATGGCAAATAAAGCTCTGGGCCTAGAGCAAGAATCTCCTTGTGCAATCCGGTGGCGAGGCCTGCTTGGTAGTGTTTGCGGATTTGAAGGGGGGTTAGGGCTGTGTTGTAAAGCGCAACGTATTGAATTTTTCCATCAAACTCATAATCGCTCGCGCCACCGACTGTACGGCACCCTATGCGAACTTGGGTGTCAGCACCAGCCCCTGTTGCATTCGTGCCGCCAACAGCGCCTATCAGCACTCCGTTAACGTATAAAACTAACCCCGTGTCGGGCCCGGTAGGGTTGTAAATCACCACAACGTGGTACGTTTCTCCGATAGAGAACGCACTCGTTATATCAACCGTTCCGCTATTGTCCATGTAAGCCTGAAAATTGCCTCCACTTGTCATCAGTCGCACATACCCTAGCTCGCCCTCTAGGGATACTATGGTATGGAAGCCGCTGGCTACGTCAGGGCGCACCCATGCCTCTGCCGTTACAGTGCTTGCATTTGTCCAGCCGAAGGACGCGCCAAGAGCAACGCTATCATCCGACCCGTCAAAATCAACGCACTTACCGCCAGCCTCAAACACCAGCCCGGTTTTACCGAGCGCTGGCGACCCAATAAAGGTGCCATTATTGCCGCCACTGCCTAAGTCGGTGGCGGTGGTGCCAGACGGTTCATTAAGGGGCCAAAGGCCGACTGGGTTGTCTGCTAATACTGTTGCTTGATAGGTCATTGTGGCGAGTCGAAGTCAAAGTTGGGGGATGGAGTGTACCCGGTAGCGTAGAACGTAAAGTCAGACGATGGGGTATAGTCCGCCGAATAGGTAAAGCTGAACACATGCGTTTGATAACTGTCCAGCCCGTCACGAACAGACCAAAGCTCTACGGTCACTGTGTCTGCATCAAAGGCAGGAACAAAGCTGTGGGAGGTGCCGGTCAGCCCGGTCGCTGAGTCAATGACACTTCCTCCCCCGTCCTTGATGTTGAGGCTGTAGGTGACATCCGTCTCAGGGCCGATGTTTCCCTCAGACTGCGGGTTGAAGTATGCCAACTGTTGCGTGCGGTCACGGTGAGCCCATGTAAGATCGATGGTGTCCTGCACCGTCGATGGGTAAGCAGTCGCATTGACCTTCACATTCCCCGGAGGGTAGGGAAGTTCGTAGCGGTTCTGCATTGTGATTTGCTCTGAAGTGGCCGACCCCAAATCCAGCGTACCTTGAGGGGTGGTGGGCAGAAGTTTCACGTCGATCACCTGAGCGTCGGTGCGCTCCACATCGTCGATTCCGTGGTGTCCTCCTGAGAACCATATTCTGGTGCCTATGGCGTGGGCCGCCGGTACAGTATCCAAAACACCCCGAACCACCGTGGCGGTGCCAGCCACATCATCTATCGAAACAATCTCAACCATCTCCTCACCTATGTAGGCATGGTTGGCGGCGTTCACGTTGTCGGTGTCCACCGGATTGTCAAAGGCTATGGCGGTGTCGGTCAGGCCGATGGCGGCTGACAGGGTGGCGGTGGGGGCGAAGTCGCCCTCTGCCGTGTAGACGTAGGAAGCCCCGCCCACTTTCGAGTAGATGTCATAGAAAAAGGAGTCGCCCGTGGGGGAGGCAGCGTAGGTCAGGACGTACCCGAAGTCTGGCTGAAGCGTAGCGATGTCTGCTGCACTTATATTTCTCTGTATGTCCCAGTAAGGGGCTTCCTTAAGAGTTCTGTATGGGATGTCCACGGGAGCCGAGGTTGGATCGCTCCACCCGGTTGGCTGCGGCGAAATGAAAGAGCTCGACGGCATTCCGAACACGTCTTCAATACAATTGACCTTAATACCGGGGTCTTCGATGGTGCCGTGGTCTGTCTCCAAAACCCTGAACACCACATCGACCAACCCCAGCTCAGCCCACGAGAACTTGAAAACATCCCCGACAGAAAGGTCCCACGCGGTCCTGTCGAACTCTGCTTCCAGTTTGGCAAGCGGGGTGGAACGCGCTATCACGTCGCGCTGTGCAACGCGGTTGGCAAGGGCTGCATTAGGGATTCCGGGGTATTGAATGGTCTGGCTGACCAACGCCCCCTGCATCTGAGCGTTACCGATGTTGTGGACGGTGACGGTTTTGTCCTTGTTGTCCTCGATGTCACGGTAAACGACGTTGATCTCGTTCACGGTATCGCCAAGGGCTATTCGGGAAAACCCTCTCATCTCAACTGTGTTGGTCTCATCGAAAGAGGGGATCGAGGCTACGTTGTAGTCCTTCCTGAGTAGCTTAATAGTCCAAAGCCCTGTCTTGTTCGACACAAAACACTTGGCATCGATGTGGCTGCACACCTGCCGAATGAAATCCTCAAGCGTGGAGGACTGGTTCCACAAGAGGGAGAGGCCGAATCCCTCCGTGTACAGGGTGTCTGCGACCTCGGTAAAAGCGGTGTCATCGATTGTGGCAGTGGGGTATCCGAGCCCCCAAGCTTGGCTCGTCAAAGCCTCACGGATAATGTGCGCCGGATTGAGAGACTCTGAAATGTCTGACTTGGCGCTGTACCACTGGCTGTCTCCAGTGGTGAGGGTGTCAACCCGCTGCACTGTGTAAGCGAAATTCTTAAGGTACTGGCTGTTCCCAATATAGAAGTCTTTATGGACGACGGAAAACACCCCACGAAAGGCTGAGATGGGAGAACCCAGCTTAGAGAGTAAGTATGAATTGACCGCCTGATCCACTGCACCAGACAGAATGTCGATCACCCCTGAGACGCCGCCTTGTTTTTTCTTACCCCCAAATAGGGTAGGCTTATCGACCGTGATAGAACCGCTTGAGACAGAGCCAGACCAAGCTTCGCGGTCGTCTACAGTGAATTTTAAGAGTCGGTCAACGGGATAGGACAGGACCATGTGCAGGCCCAAGTAATACTTATACCCAATGGTTTGGTCACTACTGCTGCCCACGAGCGAACTCCACCAGTTTCAACGCCATCGCGTCTCCTGTTTTAAGGAAGTCCTCTTCGGGCAAGCCGTTCCTAGCGAATGTTCTAAAGTCCATGCCGTGTCTTTTGAAGAATAGTCTCAGACCGGGGATGCAATATCCGTACTTACCCTCTGGCATGGGGATAGAGCAGGCGTGGTTCAGGGTAACAATCACATTAATCCTTAATCGCCACGCTTCTCAACGCTCCGTACCAGACGCAGTTAGCGCCTGTGATGGTGACCGTCCCGAACACAACCGGGATCGGCCTGCTCTCGCTGGCTGTCGGGATGTCAAAGTCAGATAGCGCAGCAGGCTTGGCGTCTGGTGGTTTGGGAGCCATGAAATATTGAATGGCTACTGCGGCGACAAAGTACAGGAAAGCTTCCATCTCAGAATACCGTCGCTCCACCAAATGGGGAGGCAGTTGGAGTGTGTATGAAGCCCCCATGGTTCTCAGAATTTTCAAACTTCTCGTCACAGTCCGTCATCGTGTGATTGCACCCCGGAAAGACATCCACTGAGTCCCCAACTGAGAGTTCCTGAAAATTAGTGACGATAGTCAGGGTGGAGCCAACATGGTCGATGATGATTCGTGCGTCGGGCAGGCCTGTGTCGGTGTAGTGGCGGATGAATCCTCCGTTAAAGTAGCCGTCAGCGAACGCGGAGGCGGCTCCGACCTCTAGCGTCCCACTTGAGATGGCTGTGACCGACCCAGTGGTCTGGTGGGTCAACTGGTTCACCCCGCAGGCAACGCCATACAGGAGATGAGGGCATAATGCTTGGTAATTCCGGCGAAGCCCGGTTCGTTTCATTGAAGATGAGACGGGCTCGCAATGGAGGACGGCCTTTACCCCTTGGAAGTCAGGGCTGATCACCCGGCCAAACCAAACCGCCTTAAACTCCCCATCCGATGGGTGGTATCGGAACACCGTTACAGCAACGATAGCGGCTGGGGCGTAGGCGATGAACAGCTCAGCGATGGGGGTGTCTCTGGGGACAGTGATCTTCATCGCTGTCCGGTTAATCTCGTTGGTCTGCTCTGAGCTGCTTCTTGAGATGGTCAGTGGTGTGTAGGTTTCCGAGTTATAGACATGCTCGGAGTCCGTGGAGGTATAGAGGAATTTGCTGGTCCCTACGACGAACTTGTACAACTCTACTGGATTGCCTGAGTAAGCACTGGATTCGGTTGCGTCATACGTCATACTTCAGGCCTCTGAGTGCGGCGGTGAGCTCTAACAGCCTTGGGTTCAGCCAAGAGAATTCTAGTATATCGGTATCCAATCTGGCAATGTACATGAAGGAAATCATGTAAATGTCTGACGGGAGTACAGTTTCTCCCAGAGCAGAGTCTATGGTTAAGGACTCGGTAGCACCTTGGTCAGCACTGTCTGTCACCCTTCTGTAGAACACCGTCCCATTTTTCAGCTCTATCCTCAAATCCCTTCTGCTCACGGACTGGGAGACGAAGGCGGAGTACCCAGCGTTCAACACCTCTATCTGGGTGTCCGCGTCCGAAATCTGAGAGCTTACAGTCAAGTCAGTCTGGAAGGTGCTCGTCCAGAACGGAACGAGCTTGCCTGCCCTAGCGTAAACCCACTCTCTAAGGGCCGTGATCTCAGCCCGTCCTTGCTTAACCCAATGGTACTGTTGGAGAGAGTGTGAGTAATCAGAGGGGTCGTCAATGGTCCTGACGCCTATAGCGTTGTCGAGAGTTTGCAGCTCCCTTAGTATCTGCCTATCGATTGGCTTGTGCCAATAAGGAGGAATGTCCATCACTGGCAGACCTCGATAGGTTGTAACGGAATCCACCCCTTGGAAACTGTCCCCAAACTCGGTAGTGAACTTGACCTGCCCTTGGTAGATGTCAGGGTTGAGGAGGGATTGGGTGATGTTTGGGGTTATTCTGGCAACTTTGGCAGGGACGATGACCGCGTGCTTAGACCAGTCGTTCAGAAGCCCGAGGGCAGTCTGAATGCTTGTCGGGCTGACCGAGGCAATCTCCACTGCTTCGTAGGTCAGGGAGTCCTTGTAGATAACAGCCAACCCTCCCACTTCGAACGCGAGGTCGTCAGTGTTCACATTGAGCACTGTGTCATCAACAGACGCTGCCGCAGTCAAAGCGGTGGCATCAGACCAGACGGGGGAGGCGAAGACAAGTTGTTGCCAACCCCATAATAGGGAGTTAAACCGCTGCTTATCAACCCCTGTCAAGGTGACCTGATACTCAAAAATCTGTCTTGGCGTCTGCCTGCCCCGCACCCGCTGCTCTGACCCACCGTAGTGGGGAAGGACTTGAGTAAACCATTCGACCCGCTCCACAAAAGCTCTGGACCAGTCTGGGATGAAAGGGAACACGATAATCCTACGCCCCGTGACTCGAAGGATTGGGGCGTCAGAATTGAAGTTGAAAGTGTACCTTCCATCGATAACTGAAGGGCCGCTGGTGAAAACGCTTAGGGTGTAAATCCGTGACTCCAGCGGAGAGAAATCCGTCGGAGGGGAGAACGGCTCCTGAAGGGTTAGACCCCCGGCGTTCTCTGGAGTAATCGAGGACAAACTTTGAGATGTGAAGTAGGCATTCCACACTTCGAAATCTCGATCTTGGGTAGAGAGGAGGTTGCCTAAGGCAATGGGATTCGGCAGGAGGTGGACCGTGTCATACCAGTCTTGGGAAAATGCTTTGGCCGTGTCCCCTACAAAACCTGTCTGTGCCTCAAGAGAAACTTCCATAATTCCGCTGTCAGGGCATGTGGAGCAGTCAACAGTTGACGCGGGAGCCCCCGGAACGGGGGGCCAGTCCCACAGGTCGAGGGTGTCAAGCTCTTGGGACAAGTGCGGGTTGTTATCCGCGTATTCCGCCCCACTGACAACAGTAAACCCGGCGAACTGTGTCATGGGCCGTCATACTTTATGGCCCACCCCATCACGCTAGAGTGGTTCGAAGAGTTCTGGTTTTCCACTATCGTGGGCGACTTACGAAGGTGGGGAAAACAAATCCAATCCTGACTGCCTACGGTGATGATCTCACCGTCGTCTATGTTGTCTACCCTGATGTATCTCACATGGGGCATATCGCCGACAAACGACCTGAACCCGCCAGTTCGCCCCACCTCAAAATAGACCGGGGCCAACATAGTCTGGTCATTCCACGTCATTAAACTTTGCAATAGCATCACAGCCTGTGCACTGCCAGAAAATCTGGAGTAGTTAATAGAGAGAAAATCCGATCTGTTTAATCGCCAACCCTCTCCGTCCAGATCGCAATACAAATCAGCAGAACCAGCCGCATTGCCCGTGTCAAAGTTTGCCTCGCCTTGAGCGAAGTATCCGCACCCTGCGTCAATGGTTGACATGACTGTGCTCAGCCCGACAGACGAATCCTGCGTACCGTGGCTAGACCCGCTCGCATACTCTCCTCCTCCCCATGTCCCGTACTTACGAACAACCCCAAAGGCTAGGTGTTGCCAATAGGTCACGTTATAGTTGACCACGAGAAAAATATTGTCTGGTGATGACAGGGAGATTAGATGGTAATTACCGGGGTAGCTGATTGTTTGGCCTGCGAAACCGGACACGGCAATCCCCCTAGTGAATGACGAGGGCGTGGTCAACTGGTTCGAGCCATCCTTGCCTAGCCCAACCTTCACACTCAAATAACTGACTGTATCGGCAACCTCGACATAGACCGACCCTTTATATAAGAGACTCCCGGCTTGCGTCCATCCGTTTGTAGTAGCGAACGACTCAAGGGTAGCTCTCAAGTCAGACATGCTTGTAAATGTTCCGGTCTGGTACGCCATCAGTCTAACCTCAGCCCATAATACGAATTGAAACCCGTCCCCTGATTGTTGGCAATCTTTACGTGGGTCTTGCTCTCAGCGACAACAGTGTTCTCAACCGCAGAGTTGAAACCCGGCGCATAAAAAATCCCGTCCAACTCCCCATACGATTCTAGGGTTGTAGGGTTGTAAAGCACCAACGGGAGCAGCGGGTAATCTCCGCCTGTGTCTTTCGCAGGGTAAGTTGTGAACAGTTGCCCGAACAGCCCTTGGTAGTAGAAGGTTATGGTCGTTTGTTGGTTATACGGCCACCCTTTAAAGGTTCCCCATGTGCCATCAACCTTTCTAACGGCCATGCCGTCGTCATACGGAAAGCTGCTGCTTGACGAGTACCTGAGCGTGGTTGTGGTCGTCATCGCGCCGACGGTGATGGCGTAAGGATATTGATTGGGCGTGGCGTAGGGGTTGAACTTTCCGACATAGCCGGACATATAGTGCGTTTCAACCTTGCAAGCTATTGCTATTCTCTGGCCGTTGACGCACAGCCAGTAACGGATAGTGGCATTCCACATGGGTATAACCCGGTCCCCAATGTACCCCGGCTGATCGACCAAGGCATTGCTCGACACGTAGCCAATATGGGTGTGCAGAATCATATTGTAGTAATCAGACGTGACAGACTGATTCGTAGTGAACGATGCCCAGATTTGCTCAGTTCCAGACAAGCCGGGGCCGCGCAAAATCAACTCCAAGTCCTGCAACCCCTCGCCGTCCAAAGTGGCGTCGTCGTACCTCTCCTCTACCCAAGCCTGTCCTGCTGCTGACAGTGTTCCTTGATCTGTGTCAAATACAAACTGGTCCGACACAGCAAAGTTGGTGCCCCCTGCTGTGATGGAGAATTCGACGTAAGTATTGGTGTAAGCCACCCCGGTCGTAGCGGATGCCTGAGCGCCTGACACCGAACCTGTGACAGACCACACCTCAGACCCCGGTGTAGAAGCGTCTGTACAGGCCACCGTCCAAGTCTCGGCAACAGCCGACGGGGTGGGGTCAATCGAGTCGATGGTTCCGTTACCGGTGCCGGTAAAGGTAGCGCCCGTCAGAGTAAATTCATCGCCGACTACGAAGTCGGTGCCACCTGCGGTTATGACGAATCCGATGTCCGTCTGGTCGTAGACGTTGCCAGTGGTGTACTGATCGAGGGAGCCAGTGACTGAGCCGGTGACAGACCACAGTTCTTCGCCTGCGGTCGTGTCATCAATACACGCGACGGTCCATGTTTCGTTGGTCCCGGCAGGAGACAGGTCGATGCTGCCTATCGTGCCGTTGCCCGTGTTGCCACCGCCTGCCGTTCCGGTTCCCGTAGTGCCATGGCCTTTTGCGAACCGCCGGATAATCTCGAACAGTTCATAATGTCCGGTACAAACTCCTACTTTATAAGCCATGTGTCATCTCACCGAGTTTGGGTTTCTTCGCATGATGTTCAAAACAGCTCTTTCCCCGTCAGAAGTCGAGAGATAATCTCCTACAAGAGATGGGTCTAAGACGTTAATAATTCTGTCTTTTGTCGGAGCAGCGGAAGCATTGCCCAGATTATCTAGGCTGCCCTTGAGAGAGTCAAGCGGGGACGACTTAACCCCTGCCTGTTTTCCGACCATCCCGCCTTCAGCAAACCTTTTGATTCGCCCTTGGTTGGCTGCATGGATTACCTCAGGCCCGAGGTTTTTAACCGCCTTCGCATTGAGGATCGCTTCCTTGTCCGAGACGCGGATGAACCCCTTAAGCTTGCCGCCTTTGCCGGAAACTCCTGCGAGGATAGAGTCAGAAGTGGAGGAGCCGGGTCCACTGATGATGCCGCCAGACGCATAGGCCGGGGCACCTGTGTAGTAACTTGCTACAGCTTTGAACGCGGTAGCTAGGAACCCCGATGAGGAGCTTCCGCCTCCCCCGCCGGAGGCACCACCCCCGCCGCTAAACAGTTTGCTAAACAACCCCCCGCTGCTGAACACACTGTCGAAGACCCCGGTCAGAGAATCGCCGACGCTTCTGAAGGTATCCTTGAGAACCTCAAAGCCCTTCTCAAAGATGTTGCTAGACTCGCCTACTGTGTCTGCGATTTCGCCGATCTTGGTGCAACAGCCCTGCCCTTGCACCTCCTCAGGAGAGAAGATGCTGCCAACGCCTGCTGCTTGCCCAAGCACGTTGACTCCGCTCTTAATGACGCTGCGCCCTGCGCTTCCATCATCGGTAGCGACGGAGGCGGTAGGCGCTGAAGCCCCTTGTCCAGAAGCCCCTTGTCCAGAAGGAGTCTGGAAGCCGGGTAAGTTAAGCCCTCCCAGAGCCCCTGACAAAAGCTGATTGATCTGAGCGTTGATAATTGCTCTGCTTATTTCCAGCAGCGAGTTACGAGCGAGGTCTTTCAGGGAGTCGAAGAAGTTCTCACTGTTGTGAATCGCATCAACAAACTTGTCGCCTATCGAATCCAGCGCCCCCGTCAAAGAGTCAGAGATGGTGGTCGCCAGATTCCGTATCGAGTGTTGGGAGTTCTCCAGTTTTGCCTGAAGGACAGAAGGGTCAAAGCCGCCATAGACTTGCTCAGGCAACGTGCGAGAAAGGATCGCTTGCTGCTCCTGCAACTCATAGAGTTGGTTGTTGAGGTCAGCTATCTCACGGTTGAGTTCACTGAGGCGACCGGGAGACGCGCCAGCCTTGGCTGCTTCCCTTGCGTCAATCTGGGTCTGAACCGCCTGCTCCCGACTGCGGAGATCGCCCAACTCCTGCTCAAGCGTGGAGGGCTCACCACGAGTCTTGCGCTGGACTTCTTCCTTACTGTCCCGGAGAGAATCGTTAGAGTCACGATCAATCTTGGCAATTGCGGCTTCGCGCTTACGATCCTCAATGTCTTGACTTAGCTTATCCTTCTCGAACGCCAGCCGATCTTTCTCTACCTGAGTGATCTTGCCGGTGATGTTCGCCTTCTCAAACTCCAGATCGAGGAGGTTCAGCTTGCTCGTCAGCTCCTCATCAAGCAGTTTGTTGTATTCCTCTGAACCCTCTTCGGCTCTGGACAACTGCTGAGTAAACCCATCCAACTCTATGTTGGTGGCATCAATCTTCTCGGTTAGTTCCTGAGACTTGGTTGCGTCCAGACTGTCCTGAAGCTCTTTGTTATAAGCTTGCTCAAGCTCAAGACGTTTGTTCAGGAGTTCCTTGTGCTTAACCCGCGCAGCGGTGACATCCCCAGCCGCTTCACTGTCACGTACCTTCCTCTCCCTCTCGATCTGAGTGTTTAGGATGGCTCGTTCTATATCAAACTTCTGCTTGAGCAGGCCACCTTCGGCGCTGATCAGGTCCAGATTTTCCTGACGCTTAGCCAGCTCTATCTGGTTGTTGATCTGTAGTAACTTGCGCTGTTGGGCGGTCTGGTCGAGGGTTTCCAGCTCTTTCAGACCAGAGGATGAGCGCTCAGAACTGGCGGCCAGATCGACCAACCCCTTACCAGAACTGCTGAGTCGGTTGACGGTCACCCCGTCCACAGAGGTGGGGGTTTTCTGAATCAGCTCGTCGATGTTGTCAACGACGACTCTGGGAACTCCGCCTTCAGACGTGTCTAACTGGAGCCCTCTGGCCTTCAACGCCTCTGTAGTGGCCAAGCGGCTGTCAGGTTCAGAGAGCAGGCGATTGACCGTATCTATCGCATCGCTGACCTCTTGCTGGAGTTGCGTGTTGTTGGAGGAAATCTCAGACAGGGTGGTTTCCCTGTCCTGCTTGAGACTCCCTAAGAGGTCGTCCAGTAAGGTCTGGTCCCTACGCGCCTTGAGGCGTCCCTGATTTACAGCGAGAGAGCCGCGTAGCCCCTCATAGGAAGCTCTCAGTTCCTTGTTGCTGTCAGCCACCTCTTTGAGTGCTGCCAAGAAGTTGTCTTGAGCCTCAAGAGACTCGACAGACCCTTCCTTCGTGGAGAGGCTGCTTCTACGAGACAGCTTCTCAACCTCACCCTTTGGATTCTCGGACTGCAACGCCAGTTGGATTTCGGTCTTAGTCCTCGTGACCAGCTTACCCCGAGTCGCTTCCTCCAGCTCTTTGGTTTTATCCGCCAGACCTCTTCTGCTGGTTTGCAGGAAGGCCAGTACGAACTTCTCCATCTCATCCAGAGTCTTGGGTATCCCTCCGTCCACTGAGTCGAAGGCGGCGTTGATGCTCTCCAGTTTGCGCAGCGTGGCAGGGTCTGACAGGTCGGCATCTGAGATTTGCTGCCCGAAGTCCACAATGGTGGACACCAACCCCTCAAGGGAAGCCTTCTGTCCGCGAATGCTGGACGAGATGGTTTGTATCTGAGCTCGTTCTCTGGCGGATAGAACTCTGCCTAGCTCATCTTCAATCTTACTGAATTCAGACAGGGCAACGGACGACCCGGAATCCAGCGCCGTCGATCCAAGTCGGTCTACGGCTTCTTGAATGCTGTCAGTAATCTTCCCGCCCAGTATCTCAAGCAGTTGCCCCTCTGACTGGGTGATCTTCTGGATTAGCCCCTCTGCTTTAGAGGCGAATGACCCCGCCTCACCAGCGTCTAGGTCCTTGACCTCGGCTTCCAGCTTATCCAGCTTGTCCCGCTCGGCCTCGATCTGGTTGTTCAGCCCCTCCAGTTTGGTCTTAAGATCGCCTTTGGTGAACAGGCCTGAGAAGCTGGCGAGCAGGGTTCCGAAGGTGATGATCAGCCCAATCGGGCCCCCGATGAATCTCAGAAACCCCGAAGCGATGGCGGCGAGCTTGGGGAATTTAGAAGCGGCGCTTTGTAACGCGCCAATTTTTGAAAGCGTAGGCCCTTTTGAGAAAGCTCCTGTGATGGACAGGAGGATTGAAGCTGCCCCCGCCACGGTAGCGAAGGTCGCTGCGGAGTCGCCTGACAGACCACTCTCTTGGCCAAGCCCGATTACCCCGCCTGTGCCTGCCCCTACTATGGCACTCTTGGCCAAGCGTGAGCCGAACCCTCCGGTCTTTGAGCCGAAGAACGTGGCCCCACCTGCCGCCAAAGAAGCAAGCAGGGTTCCACCTGCCCCCTCACCTGTCTTTGCCTTCAGCTCATTGATGCCATCGTCGATGGTTTTGAGGAAGTCTGTGAATGACTTGGTAGCGTCTGACAGGCTGCCAACCAAGCCCCCTGACAAGGTATCGGCAAGGGACAAGACAACCGCGCCCAAGTTGGACATGCGGTTTGCCAAGGACTTCATCTGAATCTCGGCAGCTACAGCGGCCCCGCCCGGTACGCTTAGTTGGGCTGCGGCAGAGTTCAATTCGTCGAGGTTGCTCGACAGAACTTTGATGACGTTCTCGGCCCGGACATCGAACAGGCGTTGGAACAGCTTAGCACCAGACCCACCAGCCCCCAGACGTTTCAGCTCTGTCAGGACAGCAACAAGTGGACTATCCGATTCTTTAAAGGAGAAGAACCGAGACTTGATTTCCTCGTCGGTCAGGTTCTCACCAAGCTCAGAGTAGCGCTGCCGCAGCACCTTGATCGTCTTGGCGTCCGGGCTCAGCAGTTCCAAGATGCCTTGACGTAAGCCGGTGGAAACCGTGGACGCCTTGATACCAGCGTTCCTTAAGACCGTCGTGGCCGCGAGGAACTGCTCTGAGGTGATGTTGTAAGCCTTGGCAACTTGCAAGCCACGGCTGAGGATTGTCTTAAGGTCTTCAGCGGTCAGCTTGGAGATGTTTACCGCACGGGTTAGTTGGTCAGCAATCTGCCCATCGGATAAGTCTTTGAAGACATTCCGCATGGTGCTGATAAGGTCTGCGGAGGTTTCAAGACTGGCGTTGGTTCCGGCGGCGAACAGCGCGACACTCTCAAGGGCCTTGGACAAATCCTTCGGCTCGACACCTGCCTGAGACAGAACTTGAGCAGCGCCAGCAATCTCGGCCAAGTTGAATTTGGTTGTCGTGGCGACACGTTTTATCGCCGCCTCAACCTGAGACATCTCACTGGTCGTCGCACCGGCCACAGCCTGAATGCTGAACAGAGCCTTATCCAGATCAACTAAACCGCCTACCAGCGCACGAACCCCTGCCAGCATCTGGTACAGCGCTCCGTAGCCCAAGGCATACCGGAAGAACAACTTCATGGTAATCGCGGCTTGGTGCAGGAATCCTGTGTACCCTTTCAGTCTCTGTTGACCGATGGTCAGGGCCTGATTGACTCGGGTCAGTTGCTCCTCAAGCTGACGCGCATTAGCAGCGGCAACCGGGGAGGTCTTAGACTTAGCCAGTTGAGTCCCAAGGGCCCTCTCAAGTACCGCCTTCTGACGATTCAGTGCTGCGACGGCAGGCACCAAGTCCCGCCGTCCGATAGAGGATACGGATTCGGGACTGCCGCCTAAAACTTCACGGCCTCTTCGCACCTCCGCTCTGGACTGGGAGAGTTTCTCCAGCCTGCGCTTCTCCTCAAGAATGCTGCGCTGCTCTCTGAGGCGCTTACGCTCAGCGGCGGCCACTTTGGAGGCTTTCTTCTCAGCAGTCGCCTGTTGATCTGCGGCCTTCTCAGCCGCAGCCCTGCGGTCCTTAGTGGCTTTCTGCTCCTGTACCCGACGAGCCTCTTCTTGAGCGGCAAGCTTAGCGTTGAGGGCTTCTCCTACGGCCTTCCTTCTCTTCTTATAATCAAGAAGGTCTCTCTCTTCCTTTTCGTTCTGGCGCTTGACTTGGAGAGCCAGTTTCTCTTGGTTCAGAAGTGCATCAACCTTCTTGACCCGAGCTCCAATCTGTCGGAGTGAGTCGGCATCCTCGGTCAAAATCCCGCCGAAGACTTGCTTACCTTCGGAGGAGCTCTTAAGCAGTCTGGATCGGGCCGCGTTGATCTGCTTCAGACGACCCTCTTCAAAAGCCTGAACTTGGCTCAGTAGTCTGCGGTTCTCTGGGGAATTGAGAAGCTTTTGAACAGCTCTGGGGTCATCCACCAGACCTAGTGCTCTCTTAAGCAGTGACTGGCCTTTCTGGAGATCAGACCCCTTTGAAAACACGGCGGTCTTCGTCAGTCCCTGAAGGTCCTTGAAGTACCGCTGGAGGGGCTCGATCTGGTCCCGCGTTAGATTGCGGAATACTCGAACACTGGCATCGTAATCCTTACCAAGAATTTGCTGGAGGGTCGAAGTCTTACTGAAAGTGCCAGTGTCAGCAGACCGGATAGAGTCCACCGCCTTCTCGAACTTGCTGGCATAATTGCCAAGGCTGTTACCTAATGTGTCTAGGGACTTAGAAGATTTTCCAAGGTTTTTCCCGAAGGACGAGGTGATCAACTGTTTGGTCAGGTTGTTCACCCGCTTGACCGCAGCCTCATCCGTCAGGATATTGACCTTAGCTTTTACATCAATGGTGTTGTTCGCCATAAGAGTTCCCTAGAAAAAGTTCTTCAACATTTGGTGTGCTTCTGGGTTATGCCCGGACATATCGTGTTCCTTGGCTTGCTCTGATTTGCTCATCTTTCCCCCAAATCCGAAGACACACGCTTCAAGCTGGATCACCTGATCCGAGTTCAATCTTTTAATGAAACTCTCAAGCAGGGACATGACGTCCTCCCGATCCACTTTGCAGTACAAGTGAGCAGCTTTGTCATAATCGTAGCCGACCATCTGCATTAGTTTCCCCTCAAGTGGGGTACTCTCGAAGTCTTCCCAGAACGCAGCCGAAAACTTCCTGTCCCCCTTCCCTGCCTTGGGGGTTGGTTTGCTGGCAGACTGAGCTTCTTTGGCTGCCTCATCAAGGCGGGTGTTCAGGTAGTCAATGTTCGCCTGATTGAACTCCACCCCGCAGATACCGGACAGCACTTCCTGATACACCGCTCGCAAAGCATCCTCAGACTCTTCAACGCCTCCAGACTGTTGTCCGATGTACTCGAAAGCCAGCAGCGGAACATCAAAGAGCCTCTGGTAGTTCCTTTTAAAAAATATAGAGTTATCAGACATGCCTAGATTCTACATTAAAAAGAAAAGGCCGCAGCAGCGGCCTTTCCAAATCTACGATGTAGAGCGGGATTAAGCGTCGCCGCCGCCAAAGTAGTACCCAACCGGATGGGATGGGATGATGTTAGCCAAGTGCTCAAGGTCAGCGCCAGAGCCATATTCAGAACTGGCAGGCTGGAGCAGCTTCAGCTCCATGTCCAATGACCCGAAGTCAGTGGCATTGGTAGCGAAAGACATACTTCCAGAGGACGAGGCTTTCCAGAAGTTGAAACCAACAGGTCGGCCTGAGCTGTTTTCAATCTGGATCAGTGTTGCGGCGAAATACTGGGTGCTGGTCACGCCACCAACCGCCACTTGGTTGGCGATGTAAATGTGAACAGTTTCAGTTGTACCGTTGACAGCAACTGCGGCACCATTCTCGATAGTGATGGTATCAGTGGCAACGCCAGTGACTCGATCAACAACCACGTCTTCAGGACGGCCATCAGGGTAGATGACAACGATGTCACCAGCCGCGAAGTTCGAACCATCCGAAGCGGTCACGTCGAAGGACGTGCCATCCAAAGCCACGTCGGTAACCACCAAAGACTCAAAGTCTGCTGGAGCAGCACCAGCCAAGCCTTCGCCAAGCATGACTCGCAAGTTGCGGCGAGACGCTTCACGCAAGGTTGCCGTGACTGTCGATTCCTGAGAAACGATGGCCGAGGCAATCAAAAGTTGTGGAAACCCGCCGAGCAAGTCAACAGAGTTTTGGGTCACTTCTACAGTAGCATCATCAATCAAGCCAACGGAGTGGGCTTGTGTCAGACGTCCAGCAGAAGCCATGGGGCCGATGCGGAGCTCGGCGGTTCCGATAGGGAACTTGTTTGTTACAGGAGAACCTACTTTAGCCATTTTAATTTCCTATGGTTAAAATTTATAGCGCATCGCGCTGGAAAACGCGCAAGCTCATGAACGCTTGCGCAACTCATTTCCGTAGGCTGCTGCGATCTCTCCAAGGAGAGGCCTCAGGACCCTACGAGGTGGGCCGTTCTTGGAACGATATGTACGTCCCCCCTCAAACATTGCAAGCTTTTGCAATGCGGAATCATTAAATGACGCACCCTGCATGAGGGATCGGTCTATCTCCCCCGTAGCAAAAGCCGCCACCATAAAATCGTGGACAGTGTTATCGCTTACTTTCCTCAGGAGAGTATAACTGGCTTTCACCCTTAACTGGTTTCCTGAGGCACGGAAGGAAGAGCTGTACGCTCTCCTTCTGACCACCCGCTCTTTGGCTCCAATCTTCGGCAGGAAAGCGCCTTGCAGGAAGTCTTCCAACTCCCCACTGAAAGCACGGAACCGTAGGGGCCTGCCCTCCCTCTGCTTACGCAATCGGTACTTCCTGCTCAAGCTCGGCCAAGTGGGATGCTTAACGGTCAAGTTGTACTTTGACTTGCCCAAACCTGACCGAAAGGAGTAGGGCGCTGACCAGTCAGAGGACCCCAGACGGTTGACCTCAGAGTAAGCAGCCAAACCTTCCTTAAGGAAGGCTCGGTAGTGTCCGTCAATCAAGGGCAGCATAAGTTCCCTCTGCACCCTGTCTCGCACTGCCCCCTTGAACTTCAGGTTGTTGGGGGTGGCTCGTGTCTTGGGGTCTTTATACAGAGCATCCACGATAAAATTCTTGGAGAATCTGGAGACCACCTCGAAAGTGATGGGAGCAGGTCTAGACATTTCTCACGCTCTTGCCGGACACCAAGATCATTCTTAGCCCGGAGTTCTTATCGTACTGCTGGGGATCGACTCGGATGTCTGTAATGAAAAAAGTTCCAACGGCAGGTCCGGCGACTGCGCCGCTGTAATCACGGACCAGCCCTCTGGACTGTACCGGGAAAACCCCTTTCACTGCATCCACCAAGCGAAGGATATTGTAGTTGGCGGCGTCGTTAACCGTGCGAGCCCCGATCCTGAAACTGAAAGAGTACAGGGGGTCCACCGGGTTGGTATCAAACGTCAGGAATTCCCAGACCAGTGCATCTCGCTCAGACTTCATCAACTCAGAAGACAGGGCCAAGTCATCGAGATCGATCAGCTTCAACGACTCAGCCACAGCAAGATCGTTACCGAGCTTGTCGATGGTGGACTTGAACGCTGTCGTGAAGTCCGTCATCCCCGCACCGTATAAAGCCGAACCAAGTCCAGCTCCTCATCAATCTCTTTAATGCTGTAGTACGTCTGGTCCACCTTGACCTCATCGGAGTCTTTAACCGTCGTGCCTCTGGGAAGCAATATCCTTGTGCGAGAGTACACAAGGTCATCTGCTTCTGTTGAAGTGGTGCCAGAGAAGCGCTCCAGATAGCACGGGATGGGGTCGCTCAAGACCTCTACTTGGATTCCGCCCACCCCAGAAGCCGAGGCGGTGATCTGCTGCCCAGCAATTGCAGCATCGTGGGTGACCATTTGAAGCAGGTACACGTACCCATACACAGTGTCGCCAATGATGTCCGGGTTTAAAAAGGATAGGAGGTAGCGTCTGCCATCCACCATTCTGAGTACGGTGTAAACGTCGGGAATGGGCTCGTGGCACAGGTAGATACGCTTAACCGCGCCGAAGGTGCGCTCGGTGATAAATCGAGAATAGACCTCAAGGGCTCCGGCAGCCACGTTCTTTACCCAGCCGGTCCCGTCCCATCCATCGACATGGACAGTGCTAAACTTATTGACTGCCCTCCCCAAGTTCATATCGTCACTGCCCGGAGATGGGGTCGTACAAATTGTAGGAGACTTTGGAAGGCCCGAGAACCGAAGTGCTGGAACTTCCTGCTGCGTCCAGAATCAACTCTTTGTAGGTCTCCAAATTAGAAAGAGCTGACGCTCGTGCCTGCTCTATAACTCCCTTGTCGAAACGCTTCACCATGTTCTTGCCGTCAGTGGTTTGAACAGGGATGGCAAGCATTGTGTCTACAGCTTTGGAAGCGGCAAACCACATTGAATAGATTGAGAGGAGCGTTCCCTTCTTGAGGGCCGCGCTGGTGGCCGTAATGTCCGTGTCAGAGTCGTCGGTGGGGTCATAGCCACTAGCAGCCCAATCTGAAACGTAGTC
>Ga0102953_1001037_pt1 | contig 18080 bp, 12 predicted proteins | sample SalPon2A_C_D2_MG_FD_78509 | JGI IMG/M metagenome (GOLD analysis project Ga0102953, IMG submission 78509) | Soil microbial communities from South San Francisco under conditions of wetland restoration - Salt Pond MetaG R2A_C_D2_MG | ecosystem: Environmental > Terrestrial > Soil > Wetlands | place... | reverse complement strand
TCATCTCACGACTTAGTTGCTGATTTTTTTGTTGTTTCTCTCTCCAGATTGCCCCGTTTTTGAAGCTTCACCATCGATAACTCCCTTTCCGGTAATGGCAATATTTAAACAATTGAAAGCATAAATAAACGGGCTGTAATTATACAGAAAAGTACCTTCCCAACTGGTTTTTACCACCGGCAGGTAATCCGCCGGATTTGACCCGAAATACAACGTAGCCCCTTCTGCAAGGTGCAGTTCGAGGTTGCTGATCAGACGAATGGGGCCGTTCAGCAGGTATTTCCCGGCGGGTACAACGATTTTGCCACCCCTTTTTCTTTTATGGCTTCAGTCGCTTTGTCAAACGCAGGTTTGCAATTGGTAAGTGAATCACCGACTGCTCCGTAATTCAGAATATTTACATCAGATTCAGGAATAACAGGCCCGGTGATTTGGTTTACAATGGTTTGTTCGTCAACTGCTGCAGGCAATACAGGTTTTTGCTGACACGATAAAACCAATCAAAAATTATTTTTTGTTACTCCGTTAAATTTGAAAAGAGTAACGTTTATAGCACGAAAGTTTACTCTCTAATCGTTAAAAACGGAATTGGTGGAGTGTCCCGGGTCCCCTGAACTTAGTGGTTTAAGCCGCTTGTCCAAATGAAGTTACAACCCGTCTGACGGAGGAACCAACCTTGCCTTCAGGTCCGGGGCTTTCATATTTTTATCCAGAGGAAACATTGGCCGGTTAATTCGTTTGTAACCGAGGCGTTCCAAATCCTGATCCACGCCGCCGGGAGTCAGTGCCATAATCCAGTCGGCACGCATGTCATACAATTCAGGTACGAGGTAACCGATTTTTACCACTACAATATCAGTTTCCCGCGGATTTAATCCCAGCCGGGTAAAATCACGTTCGTAATGATAGGGTTTTCGTTTTTTTGTGACAATTACTTTTACACTACCCACCTGGATAACCGTTGCTATTTCAGCAGTGGGATCGTCCTGATCGATTGCTTTTACTGTTCCTGACAGTTTTACGGGAGGAGCATACCGATAGTCGACGATTCCCCCGGCATAACCTTCCACTTTTCCTCCAACACCGGCTTTTATGGCTTTCTTCACCAGATCGGGGCCGGGTAATGAGGCATAGATAAGAGAAGATCCGTTTTCCCTTTTAAATTCAGGACGTTTCAGTATCTGTTGCAACGTCCAGGTAACATCACCCGCTCCGCCTGCAGTTGGATTATCGCCCATATCGCTAATAATAAAAGGATGCTTTTTACTGGCAACGGCTTTGTTGAGGCATACATCGAGTTGAGCAACAGGAGCCACAAATCCGAATTTATTTCGCACATCCCAAAAACTTTTAGCAAGGTATTCGGCGCCGTTCGTTACTTTTTCTTTATCGTCGCCGGTAACCATAACCACAGCGTGATTTCTTGGCTCGTCGGCCCACGCATATCCAATCCAGATAGCGGCATCAGTAACTCCATCCTGATTGGCTACCGGAGCTACTTTGGCGTACAAACTCTTCCCTGGCTCAATACGCGTACTTGTTTTTTCGCCCGGCAGTAAAATGGGCACGGGAATATATGCTTTGTATTTTGGTTTACCTTTTCCGCTTTCCAGCCGGTCGAGAAGGTTTTCAAGAGCCCGTTGTTTCGATTCCAGCGCATCTTCATGCGGTGCCATACGATAACAGGTAATCAGGTCGCTGTTTTCAGCCAGTTGCCAACTTACATTACCGTGTAAATCCATTGATGTAGAGATAACCGGTTTTTCCCCCACTACTTTTCGTATTTTAACAATAAAATCACCTTCCGGATCATCTAACCCTACAACACTCATTGCACCGTGGATATCGAAAAAGATTCCATCGTAAGGGATGTTCTTTTTCAACATGGCCAGAGTTTCATTTACCAGTGAATCGTAAGCCTCCCGGGCAACGATTCCACCGGGAATAGCATGACCCTGCATGGTGGGTATCCATTCCGCACGTTTTCGATCGGGGGAGTCAGTTGATAAAAACGGATAATACGAAAATATTTCTTCACCTCTGCGGGGACGAAAGGCACTGGCATGAGTCACTGCAGGGGAGAAAGTACTCGATTCAATGGCCAATCCACAAATAGCTATCCGCGGAAGTGATTTGTCTGTTGTTTTATTTTTCGCGGGTATTGGTTCTGACCTTACAATTCCTGCAAAAAGCATTATAAAAACTGTAATTAAAAATATACGTTCCATTTCGTTACCTTTTTCTTTTTTGAAGGATAAATATAGGAAGTTATTTTCAGCAGTTGAAGGATTAAGGTTTTGGAAATGTAAGCTGAAATGTATATTGACAAATCTGTTAGGCAAAATCATTTCTGCCGCTTGTTGTACAAAACAAGATATATTTCATTTGAATGTTATTTTTATCTTGCAGAAAAAAATGACCGTCGTTCCCAATGATTCACTTTGATGTAGGTGAATATACGGATCTGAACGTCTTTAAAATAGATTAATAATTTTGAATTAAATCAAGTATCAAATATCCAATGAAAAATTTTATCACCATTATTTTAATTGCTTTGGCTTTTGTTGTTCATGCTCAAAATCCTGAATGGGAAGATCCAACGATAATTGCCAAAAACAAGTTGCCTGCCAGAGCCACTTCCTATTCTTTTACTTCGGAAAAAGATGCTTTGCGAGGGAATCGCGATGAGGCAAGGATAATTTCTCTGAACGGAACCTGGAAATTTAATTTTGTGGAAAAGTCAGAAGATCGACCGCTCGATTTTTATAAAAAAGATGTTTCAGGCTGGGATGATATCGAAGTTCCGTCAAACTGGGAAATGGAAGGCTACGGAACTCCTATTTACCGGAATTCGGGTTATCCTTTTGGTAAGCAATTTTCGCTGGAGGATGTAGAAGATCCAATTGTATGGTACAAGAAAAATTACAAGGTTCCGGAAGGCTTGTCGAAAGATGAACTTTACAAAGGTTTTATTGCCGATGTTTTATATCCGTTAATGCCCAATCCACCAACTATTCCAATCGATAACCCGGTGGGTTCGTATGTACGAAAATTTACAATTCCGGGAACATGGAAAAACCAGCGGATTATTCTTCATTTTGGAGGAGTGAGTTCGGCCATGTATGTGTGGGTAAACGGGAAACAGGTGGGGTACAGCCAGGACAGCCGGCTGCCTGCGGAATTTGATATTACCGACGTCGTGCAACCCGGCGAAAACTCGGTTGCTGTGCAGGTGTTCCGCTGGTGCGACGGTAGCTACCTCGAAGATCAGGATCACTGGCGGATGAGCGGTATTCACCGGGAAGTGATGTTGCTGGCACAGCCAAAAATTGCCATCGAAGACTTTTTTGTCCGCACACGTTTTGATGCCAACTTTCAGGATGCTTTATTGCAGATACGGCCAAAAATAACACGGCCAACCAACGAAGACATCAAAGGCTGGACACTGGAAGCCAAATTGTATTCTCCGGAGAAACAGCCCGTTTTTGATGAACCGTTGACAACGGATATCTCCAAAATTATTTATGAATCCTACCCGCAGCGCGACAACGTTTACTTCGGTATCATGGAAAGGAAGATCATAAGTCCGGAAAAATGGTCGGCGGAAAAACCTGTTCTTTATACTTTGGTTTTAACCCTGAAAGATATCGATGGGAATGTGGTGGAAGCCCGTTCTGCTAAAGTCGGGTTTCGCGAAATAAATATTCAGAACGGACAACTTTTAATAAATGGGAAATCCATAAAATTGTATGGTGTTAACCGCCATGACCATGATTGTGTTCGCGGAAAATCGGTTACCCGCGACGATATGCTTCAGGATGTTTTGTTAATGAAAAAGTTCAATTTTAATGCCGTGCGAACCAGTCATTATCCCAACGATCCGTATTTCTACGACCTTTGTGATAAATACGGGCTTTATGTTATTGATGAGGCCAACATTGAAACACACGGTTTAATGGGCTATCTTACCAACCAACCCGAATGGCACATGGCCTTTTCCGATCGTGTGGTACGAATGGTGGTACGCGATAAAAACCATCCTTCTATTATTTCGTGGTCATTGGGGAATGAGTCGGGGTGTGGCCCCAACCATGCTGCTGCTGCCGGATGGGCAAAAGATTATGATCCCACCCGTTTTATTCATTATGAAGGAGCACAGGGACAGCCCGAAAGTAAAGATTATGTGGCGTACGGAACCAGAGAATACAAAGAGCGTAAACTGGGACGAATCGGAAATCCTACCGATCGCGATTACGTGGATGTGTTGAGCCGCATGTATTCTAATTTGGAGCAATTGGAAACCATGGCCAAAAGTCCGTATATCAAACGGCCCGTTATGCTTTGCGAATATGCGCATGCCATGGGAAATTCGTTTGGAAATTTTCAGGAATATTGGGATTTGATGCGTAAATACCCCAACCTGATTGGCGGTTTCGTTTGGGACTGGATTGACCAGGGTATTTTGAAAAAAGATGAAAAGGGCAAGGCGTTTTTTGCCTACGGTGGCGATTTTGGCGACAAGCCCAACGACAATAATTTTTGTATCAATGGAATTATTTCGGCCGACCGCAAACCCAAACCGGAGATTTACGAAGCCAAATATGTGATGCAACCGGTAGAGTTTACTGCTGTCGATTTGAAAAACGGGTTGGTACGGATTCGAAACAGGTACAATTTTACCAACTTAAGCGAATTAAATTTAACCTGGACAGTAAAAGAAGATAATGTTGAAATCCAGTCGGGGAAATTGGAATCGTTCAATTTGGACCCGGGCGATGCCAAAGTGGTGCAAATTCCGATAAAAAAAATCTCTGCCAAACCCAATGCTGAATACTGGCTGCGTTTGAGTGTGCAGTTAAAAGACGATAAGAACTGGGCCAAAGCGGGGCACGAAGTGGCTAAACAGCAGTTCCGGTTTCCGGTCGAAAATGTAGCTTCTGTGGCAACACAAAGTAAACTGCCACAGTCGGTTTTGGACGACTCAGGCGAAAATATTGTAGTTGCGGGAAAAGGTTTTAAAGCCGAAATATCAAAAAACACAGGGTTGCTGGTTTCTTATCAAAAGGAAGGAGAAGAAATGTTGAAATCGCCCCTGAAACTCTATTTCTGGCGGCCACTAACCGACAATGACGAACGGGGTTGGAGAGCACAAAACCTGTTAAAGGTTTGGAAGAACTTGCCGGAAAAATTGGCTGTAAAATCACTGAAAACAAACAAGGAAAATGCTAGTGTTGAAGCTGCGCTGGCTTTGGGAGATCTGAATTTAATCCTGGATTATTCCTTTACTCCAAACGGGGAAGTGGCTGTTCAGTTTAATCTAAACATTCCGGAACAATTTCCCGAGCCTATTCGGGTAGGTATGACTACGGGTGTTTCAAATGATTGGCAGCAAATGAGCTTTTACGGGAAAGGTCCGTTTGAAAATTATCCCGACCGTAATGCTGCAGCGGAAGTTGGCATTTATTCAGGAACAGTTAACGATTTTTATTTCAACTATATAAAACCACAGGAAAGCAGCAATCACACTGAGGTTCGCTGGCTGTCGCTGACCGACAACCGGAACAACGGTTTGATGGTTGTGGGTGATGAACCCATACAAACTTCGGTTTGGCCTTATTCAGCCGAAAATATCAGGAAAGCACAGCATACTAATGAATTGCAAAAAGCCAATCAGCTTACTGTAAACATTACGTATAAAATGGCCGGAGTTGGCGGCATCGATTCCTGGTCGATTAATGCACGCCCGATTGACAAATACCGGTTGCTTGAAAAACATTACCAGTTTGGATTTAAGCTGGTTCCACTGACAAAAGCAAAAGATTTGCAAAAAACATACAGGGTATCGAAATAAACGGGATTGTTCAAAAAATAAAAGAACCGTCTTTACTGAATCAACAGCAACCACGGTTCTTTTTTATTTACCTTGTTTTGTAGTTTTTTCTAAGATATTTTTACTGGTTTGTCTACTTTGGTTTTCAGCAATGCAATTTCCAGCACATCCATAATGGTTTTTACAAAATGAAATTTCAATCCTTTAAGATACACATCTTTTATTTCTTCGAGATTTTTTTTGTTCTCTTCAGAAAGGATAATCTCTGTAATTCCTGCACGTTTGGCAGCCAGTATTTTTTCTTTTATCCCACCCACCGGCAGTACTTTGCCACGTAGAGTAATTTCGCCTGTCATGGCCAGGTTCTTTTTTACTTTTCGCTGGGTAAACGCCGATGCCAGTGAAGTAACCATGGTCACACCCGCTGACGGCCCGTCTTTGGGAATGGCACCCTCCGGCACGTGCACGTGTGCATTCCAGTTGCTAAAAACTTCAGCGTTTAGTTGCAATTCTTCGGCATGCGATTTTAGGTATTCATGTGCCAGCATGGCCGACTCTTTCATTACTTCACCCAGGTTCCCGGTAAGGGTGAGTCCACCTTTCCCTTTGCTTAGGCTGGTTTCCACATAAAGAATTTCTCCACCCACGGCAGTCCAGGCCAGCCCGGTAACAACGCCGGCAAAATCGTTGCCCTGGTATTTTTCTTTGGAATATTCAGTAACACCAAGATACTCGCGAATATCGGTCTTCGATAACTTTTTGTTGTATCTTTCTTCGAAGGCAATTTTTTTGGCAATACGCCGTATAACTTTTGCAATTTTTTTATCCAGTTCACGCACGCCCGATTCACGGGTATAACCATCCACAATCATTTCGATTACCTCTTTCGGGAAAGTAACATCCGATTTTTTAAGCCCGTGGTTTTCCAGTTGTTTCGGAATTAAATGCCGTCTGGCAATTTCAATTTTTTCTTCCACCAGGTAACCACTAACTTCTATTAACTCCAACCGGTCGCGCAGCGGCGGAGCGATGGTATTCAACATATTGGCGGTGGCAATAAACATTACCTTCGAAAGATCATAATCCTGTTCCACGTAATTATCGTGGAACTCGCTGTTTTGTTCCGGATCGAGTACCTCAAGTAGTGCCGAAGCAGGATCGCCATGAAAATGTTTGGAAACCTTGTCGATTTCATCGAGAATGAAAACCGGATTCGATGATTTTGCCTTTTTAATATTTTGAATGATACGGCCAGGCATGGCTCCAATGTATGTTTTCCGGTGCCCGCGAATTTCTGATTCGTCGCTCAAGCCGCCTAAACTAACGCGAACATAATGCCTGTCGAGGGCGCGAGCTACTGATTTCCCAAGTGAAGTTTTACCTACTCCCGGAGGGCCATACAAACAAAGTATGGGCGATTTCATATCGTTTTTCAATTTCAGAACGGCAAGGTGTTCCAGTATCCGTTCCTTCACTTTTTCAAGCCCGTAATGATCTTCATCCAGCACTTTACTGGCATTTTTTAAATCGAAATTGTCTTTGGTATATTCATTCCAGGGCAAATCGAGCAGTGTTTGACAGAATGTGAATTGCACCGAATACTCTCCCGCAGCCGGATTTAGCCTACCAAGTTTCTCCACCTCTTTTTCGAAGAATTTAGCCACCTCTTCATTCCACTTTTTCTCTTTTGCCTTTTCTTTTAAATCTTTAATCTCCTGTTCTACCGGATTACCGCCCAGTTCATCCTGAATGGTTTTCATCTGTTGATTCAGCATAAACTCGCGCTGTTGGCGGTCCATGTCTGTTTTTACCTTTTTCTGAATGTCCTGTTTCAACTCCATCATCTGCACCTCTTTAACCAGGTAGCTGATGGCTTGCACTCCACGGTCTTTGATGTTGTCAATTTCCAGTAGATCTTGTTTGTCTTTAACATCAATGTCGGTGTTGGAACAGATAAAATTGATTAAGAATGTTGAGTTTTCAATATTCTTCACGGCAAAAGTTGCCTCAGGTGGAACATTGGCCGAAAACTGTGCAATTTTTATAGACAGATCTTTCAACGAGCCAACAATAGCTGCGAATTCAGTATCGTTCGAAGGAGACAAATCGTTTAATGACTCAACTTTGGCTTTAAAGTAAGGATTTTCAGTTATAAATTCCTGTATCTGGTATCTTCTTTTTCCCTGTATAATAACTGAAGTTGAGCCGTCGGGCATCTCAAGTATTTTCAATATTTCCGCCACGGTGCCAACCGAATATAAATCACCGGATTTCGGTTTGTCGATGGTATAATCTTTTTGTGCCACAGTACCAAGCAAACGGCTACCCTGGTAAACATCTTTTATTAATCGTAACGATTTTTCCCTTCCCACTGTAATGGGTAAAACCACCCCCGGAAACAGAACGGTGTTGCGTAGTGGTAATATGGGTAATACATCCGGGACTTCGGTATTTTTTAATTCACTGTCGTCGCCGTCGGCAATAATCGGAATAAAATCCGAATCGTTGTCAATCATCCCTGAAACCAATATATTTTGAAATCCCGAATTCTTAATTTTCCCCATATTGTTTAATTTAATGACATTCTGTCTTCATTAAAACTTTCAATTTCGATAGGTTTGTGTTTGGCAATTGCTGTGCCATTAAAAAGTAATGATATAAATATGCTATTTGTTCATAGATTCCCGGATTTACACCGACAATATTTCACGCAAACACAAAAAAAAAGCTCCGTAAGACGGAGCCTTTTATGTTATAAAAGGATATTTTATTTTTTTCTGTTTTCCATGTGTTTCCCGTAACGGTTCATGAATTTATCTACACGACCGGCGGTATCCACCAATTTTACCTTACCTGTGTAGAACGGATGCGAAGTATTTGAAATCTCCACTTTGTAGAGCGGGTATTCAACACCGTCAATGACTTCTGTTTCTTTTGTGCTAACGGTAGATTTGGTAAAGAATGTGTGTCCATTCGACATATCGCGGAAGGCTACTAATCTGTATTCTTCTGGATGTATTCCCTTTTTCATTTTTCTGCTTTTTATTCTGAATGGTTACATTTCAAAACTGCAATCCATTCGTAATTTGTTTATTTCTTTTTTATTTCGGCCTGCAAAGATAAATATTGTTCCTTACAATCCAAAAAAGATATCTTAATTTTTACCTGTTTTGGCTTTAACTTTTTCGTTCAGCGACTCAGGGCCAATAATGGGAGCGCGAACAAACGGTTTTTCGCGATTGAAAAGGTACCGCAAGGTATAATGAGTTTTTGCACGCTTTGCCCCGGTTGCTTCGTACACAGCAATAATTTTCGGATTAAAATCGCCAGCCCACGAGAGTTCAACTTCGGTGTACTGAGGTTTCTTTTTCATCAACTGTTCCTGGTGCCAGAATATACCCGATTCAATGCCCGAGCGCTGGTACTTCGGATCGATTCCCATTAGAATAATCCGTGTGCGGGTCATTATCTTTTTTCGTTTATAGTACAAGAATTTCAAAATACCAGTAAAATTCAATTTTCCATTTAACTTTCGAAGGATTTGATTTATATCAGGGATCATCACCCAAACAGCGATGGGTCTTTCTTCGTGGTAAGCAAACCAAATCATTTCCGGGTCGAGAATTGCTTTGGAATTGGAAAGAAAATCGTAAAGGTCTTCGGGATCCAAAGGTTTGTAATGTTCGTGAGATGACCATGCAGCATCGTAAACGGTACAAAAATCCTGAACAAATTTGTCGGTTTGTTTGAAACTAAAATGTTTAAAACTGTATTGTGGTTTTTTTGCTATCCAACCGGCAATTTTCCAAAACCGTTCGGGAAATGGAACGGAATAATCAAGATGATAGCTGTATTGTTCAAAATAAACTTCGAATCCAAAATTACGAAATAATTTTTCGTAGTAAGGCGGGTTATAAGGCATTCCATATCCCTGGGGCAAAAAACCATCAACAAGTAACCCCCAGTTTACGTAGTTTTCACCAAAATTTACCGGTCCATCCATGGCTTCCATTCCATTGGTTTTGTTCCATTCTACAGCTGCATTAAACAGCAGGTCGGCTGCTTCCTGGTTGTCAATACATTCAAAAAAACCGCAACTGCCGGTAGGTTGTTCATAGGTGTTTGCAGAATCAAAATTGATAAAAGCTGCAATTCTTCCCAATGGTTTCTGATTACCATCCACAAGAATCCAGCGGATTGCTTTTCCGTTTTTGAAAGCTTTATTTTTTTCAGGGGTAAAAATATCTTCCACCATGCCTTCAAGTGGACACGCCCAATTGGGATCGTTTTTATAAATCTGGTGCGGAATGGTATGAAAAAGTTTTCGGCTGCTTTTATCTTTTACTTCAATAATTTGCATTCTGTTGTTTTATTTAAAAGGTAGCATAAATTTACGAAAAGTACCAACAATTAATTTATAATTGGCGTGCGTTTAAATTCTTTTTTCCGGTCAAAAAGATAACGCAAAGTAAGATGCGTTAATGTGTGCGTTGCTCCGAATGATTTGAACAGTGCATTCATTTTCGGATTAAAGTCGCCTACCCAGCTCATTTCCATCTCGTTGTACCAATGTTTGCGCAACATAACTTTTTTCAGCTGATAAAAAATACCTGATTCGATTCCCATTCTTTGGTAATTGGGAACAACGCCGAGTACTATAACCCGGCAACGTGTTATGGCTTTCATTTTTTTGTACCAGATGATTTTTGGCACTGTCCATAAATTCAGTTTACCGGAATTCAGTTTTCGGATAATCTGGTTAAAATCAGGTATCATCATAAAAAAGGCAACGGGCTTTTTGTTGTGATATACATACCAGATAAATTCTTCCTCGAGAATCAGTCGGGCCTGTTTAATCATATCTTTTAACTGTTCGAAACGCACCGGTTTGTAATTACTATGACTGCTCCAGGCCTGTTTATGGATTTCAATAAAATCCGCAATGTATTTATCTTGTTTTTTGAAGGTGAAATGTTGGTAATCGTACCCCGGCTTTTTCGCTACCCAGGCAGCAATTTTCCAAAATCGTTCGGGGAGGTCGGGGTTGGTAATATCAAGCGAATAACTGTATTGTTCGTAAAAGGTTCTGAAACCGTACTCCTTAAAAAGATGGTGGTAATATGCTGGGTGGTACTGCATCCCAAAGGTTTGTGGCTGAAAACCATCGATCAACAATCCCCAATAAAAAAAATTTTCACCAAAATTTACCGGGCCGTCCATAGCTTCCATGCCATTTTCCTGTAGCCAGTTTTTAGCGGTATCAAATAGTAGAAAAGCCGCTTCCTTATCGTTTATGCATTCGAAAAAACCACACGCTCCGGTGGATTGATCATAACCATCTGAATAATCAGAGTCGTAAAAAGCAGCAATTCTTCCAATGCATTCGCCATTTTTTTTCAGAATCCATCGTCTTGCATCACCTGTTTTAAATTTGGTATTTTTTTTCGAATTGAAAGTATTTTCAATCATCAGGCGAAGTTGCGGAATCCAGTTATTATCATTTTTATAAATCTTTTTGGGAACCCGGTGAAACTCGTTTACCTTCTGTTTATCGATTACCTGAAAGATTTGCATATATCCATCAATTTTAAACAATCACGTGAAGTTAATATTTTGATGGAAAAATTAAAGAAAGTGTATTTTGATGTTAACAAGAATTTAAATAAAAACCGGAAGAATTGCTTCCCCCGGTGACTATATCTGGATTGTCAATTACGACTTCAAAATTTATAAGGCATTAATTCCGGCTGGCCAGTTTCGACAACAACCTTAATATTTCAAGATACAACCAAACCAGAGTTACCATTAAGCCAAAGGCACCATACCATTCCATGTATTTGGGCGCACCTGCATCTGCTGCCCGTTCAATAAAAGAAAAGTCGAGCACCAGGTTTAAAGCAGCAATGCCAACAACCAGCAGGCTGAAACCAATACTGAAATTGCTGTTTCCGTATAGAAAACCTAAGTTGGCGCCAAAAAATCCGGCAATAAAACTTACTAAATAAACCAGCGCAATTCCCATGGTAGCGGCGAAAACGCCCATCATAAATTTCTGCGTAACCTTAATAATTCCCGACCGGTAAAAAAACAACATTGCGGCAAAAACGGCCAATGTTAAAGCAACTGCACGCATAACAATGCCTGTGTACGTCGACTCGAAAATGGCTGAAATTCCGCCCAGCAGCAATCCTTCGAAAACGGCGTAGATGGGTGCCGAAATTCCCGAACTTTGCGGCCGGAAAACAGTAACCAGAACAGTAATAAATCCACCGATTCCTCCAATAACTACCCACGGCATTACGGCTGAAATACCAGCTTGAGAACCGGTTGAAACGGCTTCAAAAAATTTATTCCAGGTAAATACGGCCGAAGCTACAGCCAGCAATAAAAGCAAAGCTGTTTTGTTAACTGTCCCATTTACTGTCATAACTTCCGAAGCAGAAATATAATCCCTGTGAAAAACCCTTTCTTTAAATACCGGGTTCGATGTTTTTGATAAATTCATTTCTATACATGTTTAATAATTTCACAACTTAAATACAGACTTTGGGGTATTCAAAAAACCTGCCATTCCCCTAAACACTGACACCTTAACAGGAAATGTGAAAAATTTTTACATTTTCTCTTTTGCTGAAATCAACTCACGCAGGTAATCGCTTGTAAGTTCTTCATATAGCGTTTCACCCAGTTTCGATGCGTTTTCTGAATTGCTGAGTTGCAGCGTTTTGGCCAGTTCGGTTGCTTGTTCATTTAACAAATTTGACCGGCTTCCAATTGCCAGTACCGATCGGTAAATTACCGTGTGTAGTTTCTGATCTTTTGCCAGCGTAAGTATTTCATCAAAAAAAGGTTCAAACATTTCATCGAGGGCTTTGTTCTCGGAAATGGCAAGTCTTCCCATCAGGTGAATTCCGGTGTAATGAACCAGGTTTTTTTTACCCCGACACCATTCCAGCGCCTTTATAAAGGCAAATTTGCTTTTCACCCAAAGATGAGTGGAAGCAATTTCGGCAATCTCGGTATTTTCAAAACTTTTTGTCCGGAAGTCCATTTGCTCTTCGGTAACTTTTGCTGGCTCATCGAGCAATGTAGCCAAAATCATGGTTTCGCGCCACTGTTTGTTCCACAGTTTTAATGCAAGCAAATGGTCGGCTTCAAATTGTTGCGCCATGCTTCGTAATTCAACCAGCGAAACGCCCCAGTTCAGTTTGTACTTTATACCCTTGTTATTCATCAAGTCGGCGACATCGCCATTTTCATGCGACTTAATCAAGCTTAACAGGCGCTGATATTTCTGTTCGGTTTCTGAATTGTCGAGAATAAAACTCATGATTTCAAAATAATTTCTGCAAAATTAGCATAAATGTAAATATCAAACTGAAAAGATTAAATTTGCCAAAAGCGGATTGAACCATACAAATTGCTTTCAAAAAAATACATAAATAATATTTCAGGGCTTCAGGTTTTTCAGCTGCTGCGTTTCGGCACGCTGTTACTTATTAGTATTGTTTTCACCAAAAGCAGTGTAACTACTTCCTCCATTGGCGATTACGAAGCGTTTTTGTTTGTAACTGCACTGGTTTGTTCATTTTGGATTAATGGATTAATTCAATCGTTTTTACCCTTATTTAAAAGCAATACAACATTTCAAAAAGGGCAGGAAAAGTCGCCCGAAATTTATAATGTTTTTTTGCTCATCAGCGGGCTGAGTGTTTTGGTAATTGTTGTATTGTTGCTGTTTAAAAATCTGCTTTCAGGAATTTTAACCGACAACGGAACTATTCCATTCTTTCATTTTTTACTTCTGTACATTTTTTTCAGTAGCCCCTCGTATTTAATTGAATACATTTATTTATTAAAAAATAAAGCCGGCTGGATTTTAAAATACGGTTTTATCACTTTTGGCATTCAATTTATTTTGATAAGCGCTCCTGCATTTTGGGGGGTTGGAATGCAAATGAGTATTGTCGGGCTGGTATCCATTTCTGTAATTCGCTACATTTGGTTACTGTTTTTACTGAAAAAATATGCCCGTTTTACATCTTCGGCAACATTTATAAAAGAACATCTTCACCTGGCTTACCCTCTTATTATTAGTAGTTTGCTGGGAGGATCGGCGCAATTTGTGGATGGGTTTTTAGTGCTGAACAAATTCGACACTGCCACTTTTGCCATTTTTCGTTACGGTGCAAAAGAGTTTCCGTTGGTTTTACTTATGGCAAATGCCCTGAGCACCGCGATGATTTCTGAATTTTCAATAAAAGAAAAAATTGGGGAAGCGTTAAAATTGCTCCGGCAAAAATCGGCGCAACTCATGCATTTGTTATTTCCGGTGACCATTTTGTTTATCATTTTCAGTCATTGGTTGTATCCCCGAATTTTCAATGAAAATTTTACTGAAAGCGCTGTTATTTTCAATCTTTATTTGCTTCTTATTATTAGCCGGCTGGTGTTTCCACACACCGTACTTATCGGATTGAAAAAAACAAGAATTGTAATGTATGCTTCGCTCGCCGAGTTGGTAGTGAATGTCATTCTAAGTGTTACTTTTATCCATTTTTGGGGAATCGAGGGAGTGGCGTTTGCAACATTTATTGCTTTTGCTACACAAAAAACTATCTGGGTAATTTATAATAAAAAAGTGCTCCACATTTCGCCAAAACAATATATTCCCATAACAATGTTGGTTGTTTATTCGTTTCTCACGCTAACAGCCTTTTATTTTATGTATTAATTTTTGGGAAGTTTGCTGAACCTGATTTCATAAAAATGAACAAAGAAATTTTAAATATTGTACACTGTGTTAACTGCGGAAAACCTGATTTGACCCTGCACAAAGAGGGACAAACATTCATTTGTACAAATTGTAAACAGGAATACTCCATTCATGGCGATGTCCCGCTATTTATTCAGCAAAAAGACAAAGAACGTGTGGTTGAAACCGAAATCCATAAAAAACAGGGAACCGCATTTCAATATGTCGACCATTACCAAAAGGACGGAGTTGAATACGATTATTTTGAAGACCGCGACCCTGGAACCGAACATGCCGACCGAAGAGTCCAGGAATATATACTATCGAAAATTGGGAATAAATCGGGTAAAATACTCGATGTAGGTTGTGGCCGAGCCTGGGTGGCGCAGGAAATGTGTCCAAAGAATTTTGAGGTAGTGTCGATGGATATTTCGCTTGAAAATACTACTGAAGCTTTGAAAAGATACCCTTTTGAAAATCATTCGGCTGTGGTTGCCGACGTTTTTTCACTCCCGTTCAACGAAAATGTTTTCGATTATATTATCGCTTCCGAAATTATAGAACATGTGGCCGACCCGGCTGCCTTTGTCGAAAATTTAATGTATGTGTTAAAGCCTGGCGGGAGCCTGATTGTTACCACTCCCTACAAAGAAAAAATTAAATACACACTTTGTGTTCATTGTAATAAACTTACACCAATTCATGCCCATTTACATTCGTTCGACGAAAAAATTTTAATATCACTGTACACAGGTTCTGACTTAAATTCGTGCGAATATGTTACGTTTGGAAATAAAATTCCTGTTCATTTTCGCATGCATGTTTTCCTGAAATATTTGAATTTTTGGTGCTGGAAGAAAGTCGACCAGTTTTGGAATTTCATTTACAAAGCGCCTCTGCGAATTTTGGTAAAATGGGATAAAAAGGTTGCCTGAAAAATTCGTTGAACCTTTATATATGTTTAATTTTTTTCTGAACTTTCTTATAATATAATGATTGAATCCTCGCAAAATTGACTTAATTTTGTGTAACACTGATTGTAACACAACTTTATGTTTGCAGTATAATTTTCTTTTTTTGATTTCCTTTTTATCCCGGTTTTTTTAACGCGGGAAAATTCTAATTTTTCAAAGAAACAATAAAAATTTATACAATGAATAAAAAGTGGTACGAACAGTTGTTCGAAAATTACGCACAATCATACGACAAGGAAAGTTTTACACAAGGCACTTTACAAGAAGTAGATTTTATTGAAAACGAAATCGGCAGTAATAAAAATTTTTCGGTTTTGGATGTGGGTTGCGGAACCGGCCGGCACAGTATCGAACTGGCAAAACGAGGTTACAAAGTTACCGGAATCGATCTTTCCGAAGATCAATTAACGGCTGCCCGGAATAAGGCGCTGGCTGCCGGTGTATCTGTCGATTTTATTCAAATGGATGCACGTAAAATTCAGCTTTCCGAAACATTCGACCTCGCTATTATGCTTTGCGAAGGTGGTTTTTCACTCATGGAAACCGATAAAGAGAATTTTGAAATTCTGAAAAATGTGGTTGCCACGCTGAATCCCGGCGGGAAATTTATTTTCAACACGCTCAGCGTGTTATTTCCCGTTTTTAATAGTTTGAAACAGTTTCACGAAGAAAATGTAACGATCAGCACACTGGAAAATAAAACGTTCGATTTAATGACTTTCCGGGACCGAAACCGGTACGAAATTCCTGATGACGATGGAAAAATCAGGAAGCTGGATTGCAACGAACGTTTTTACGCACCTTCGGAAATTATGTGGTTGCTCGAAACACTGGGAATGAAAAACAGTGAGATTTGGGGAGGAACTGCGGGGAATTTCCAAAAGGAAAAACTAACGGTAAATCATTTTGAAATGTTGGTGATTTCAACCAAATAAGGAAAAATAGAACGGGGCTTCTACACTGAAGTCCCTGTTTTTTAACAGTCAAAATATCATCATTCATTTTTTGTTGAAATGTTTGAGGCACATATATTTTAAGTTATATTTGTTAAAATCAACTGTAACTCATGATTCAGGTAAAAGGCATAACCAGAATTATATTATTGGTAGCCGGAGGTTTGTTTTTATTGTTTTTACTCTGGTATTTCAGCGCCATCGTTACGTATATATTAATTTCGGTAGTGCTCTCTTTTATTGGCCGCCCGTTGGTGCGCTGGCTAACAACAATCCACTACAAAAGAATAAAAATTCCAAAAGGATTGGCTGCCTTTATAGCCTTGGTTGTTTTATGGGTTGTTTTTATCCTGTTTTTCAGGTTTATTATACCACTGTTGATAAATGAACTCGAAACATTTTCGCAAATCAACTTCGAAACCTTGCTGAAATCGGTTGAGGAGCCGCTCACCCGACTATTTGTTTTTATTAATGGCGACAAATCTGTGGTAGAAGGCCAGTCGTTTATGGACCTTGTTACGAAGCAATTGGGTACCGAAATAGATTTTTCTCAATTGTCGAATATCTTTGGTTTTATTGCCGGAACGCTTGGTGAATTGTTTATCGCATTCTTTTCTGTTTCGTTTATAACTTTCTTTTTTCTGAAAGAAGAAAATATGTTTCGCGATGGCATATTATTAATTGTACCCACTGAAATGGAGCAAAAAGTAGCACATATAATGAGTTCAATCTTACTTTTATTAAGACGCTATTTTATTGGGTTGTTGTTTGAGGTTACCATGGTAATGCTGCTTGATACCCTGGGACTAACCATTGTCGGAATTGGATTTAATCATGCCGTCGTAATAGGATTGTTTTGCGGATTATTTAATGTTATCCCTTATTTGGGCCCGTGGATGGGAGCGGCCGTTGGTTTGCTCATTGGTGCTGCTATAAATATGAACTCTGATTTTATGAGCCACACACTTCCACTCATGGGATTGATGGTAATAGTATTTGCCTCGGTACAGGTAATCGACAACATTTTGTTTCAGCCGCTAATTTATTCGAGCAGTGTAAAAGCACACCCCCTCGAAATTTTTCTTGTTATTATGGCAGCCGGAAGCATGGCCGGAATAATGGGGATGATTTTGGCTATTCCGGTGTATACGATTTTACGTGTAATCGGGAAAGAATTTTTCGATAATATGAAAATAGTTCGAAAATTAACCGAAAATCTGGATCAAAAGAAGGGAAAACCGGAAATTTAAAAATATCATATTTGAATTTGGGAATGAAAGAGAATTGAATGATTAGCAAAAAAAATAAATAACTGTTTTCAAACCAATAAAGTAATATGTTGTAATAATAAAATTAAACTTTTGTTTGTTTATGTTTGGATTTTTTTTGAACAAATGAAATTATTGTTTGATTACATGGCTAATTTTAATTACCTTTTTCATGATTTTTTGTAAAAAAAAAGAAACCTTTATAGCCAAAAATTGTTAAATTTTGTGTCCTTATAAACAGGCCTTTGTTTTTATTACTAAACTGAACAGAATGAGAGAAAAATTCTTTAGGAAAATGTA
>Ga0102953_1001036_pt1 | contig 18088 bp, 16 predicted proteins | sample SalPon2A_C_D2_MG_FD_78509 | JGI IMG/M metagenome (GOLD analysis project Ga0102953, IMG submission 78509) | Soil microbial communities from South San Francisco under conditions of wetland restoration - Salt Pond MetaG R2A_C_D2_MG | ecosystem: Environmental > Terrestrial > Soil > Wetlands | place... | reverse complement strand
CTCGTCAACCTTCATGATGACCTGGGCGATGGTCTGAGCGCCGTTTTCTCCCACAGCACCGAGGAAATGATCAGGTTTTCTTATTTCCAGATCTTCGAAAAAAACCTGGTTAAGTTCATAATCGAAATTCTGGCCGGTATGGACCAGGAGATGATCGGTATGCCGGTCAAATTCGGCGATGACCCGGCTCATTTTGATAAGTTCGGGGCGCGTCCCTACAATTGTCATAACTTTAAGCATCAAATTCCTCCTGGATATAATCCAACTTCAGAAGGAGGCTCTTAACCTGCTCATGATCGAGGCGCTCGGTGTTGTGCGATGTATAGTCGTCGAATTGCGAAATTTTCTCTTCGCCGTCACTGAAAAATTTCGCGTAATTGAGATCCCGATTGTCTGCCGGAATCCTGAAGTAATCCCCCAGGTCTTCAGCTCTAGCCATCTCCTCCCGTGAAATCAAGGATTCGAAAAGTTTCTCTCCATGCCGGGTACCGATGATCCTGACCGGATTGTCTTTACCGAACAGTTCCTTGAGGGCCTGGGCGAGCACCTCGACAGTCGAGGCGGGCGCCTTCTGGACGAAGATATCTCCCTGGGCGCCGTTTTCGAAGGCATATAAAACCAGATCCACGGAATCCTCCAAAGACATCAAAAACCGGGTCATTTTGGGGTCGGTAACCGTCAAAGGCTTTCCCTCCTTCAGTTGCGAAACAAAAAGCGGAATCACCGACCCTCTGGATGCCATGACGTTTCCGTATCTGGTCGCACAAATCACGGTTTCGCCATCACCCTGCATCCGGGACTTGGCAACCATAAGTTTTTCCATCATTGCCTTTGAAACCCCCATAGCATTTATGGGGTATACGGCTTTATCGGTACTGAGCACCACCACTTTTTTTACCCCTTGAGCGATAGCAGCCGACATCATGTTTTCCGTGCCCATAATATTGGTCCGCACCGCCTCCATCGGGTAGAACTCGCAAGACGGCACCTGCTTCAATGCGGCGGCATGAAAAACATAATCCACCCCTTTCATGGCTTGATAGATGCTGTCATAATCACGGACATCGCCGATATAAAATTTCAGTTTGTCGTTGTTCAGGGCGATCCGCATCTCCTCCTGTTTCTTTTCATCACGGCTGAAAATGCGAATTTCACGAACGTTGGTGGACAAAAAACGTTTCAGGACAGTATTGCCGAAAGAACCGGTGCCCCCGGTAATCATCAGGACCTTGTCGTCGAACATGAATTATCACTCCGGAATAATTGTTTTAAACTTGAATTCAGGTGAATATACCTGAATATCCGATATTTGACCCGGCAAAACTAATCCGTCCTTTCCCGGATTTGACTGACTAGCTCTTTCATCATTTGCGGCCAGACGGGCGGCCGATACCCCGTCTTTTTATTGAACCTAGACCCATCGAGGCTGCGGTCGCAACAAAAATCGGTATCGCGCTCAAGTTCGATGTCGTCTCTCTCAAGAAATGCGCTCAGCATGGCCAGCAGTTCATACTTGTTGATCGGATCGCTGGCCACATGCCAAAGCCCGGAAAGATCAGGATGATCGGTCAGTACCCTTTCGATGATCCTGGCCATCTCCAGAGTGGTGAAGCCGCTGTAGATCGCCCTGGTGAAACCCTTCACCCTGCCCTTCTGGCCGATAAACCATTCGATCAGACTTTTTTTACGGGCCAGCTCCAGGCCGATGATCGAGGTGCGCAAGGTAATGGCGTTTTCGTAATGGACCTCGCCCAAAAGTTTGCTCCGGCCGTAAAGGTCCCGGGCGTCCTCGAGATCATCCTCGGTATACATCCCCTTTGCGCCGGAAAAGACGCAATCGGTGCTGACATGGACCAGCCGTGCCCCCGTCTCGCCGCAGAGGCGGCTTAGGAGATGGGGCAACAGCGAGTTGACCTCCAGGCTGATTATCGCCTCGTGGGCCGCGGCCCGCTGCTTGACGATGCCGACCGCGTTGACCACCGCCTCCGGACGAAAATCCCGAACTGCCGATTCGATAGCGGCAAAATCTCTTACATCGACACCGTAATAACTGTTGGCTTCGTTGAAAAGGTCATACCGGCTATACCTGTCCGGCCCGCCATGCAGGGTGACCAGCACCTCGTGGCCGTTCCGCCAGGATTTGAGCAGTTGATGGCCAAGCATGCCGTCGCCGCCGAGAATCAGGATTCGCACAAGCCCTCCTCCATAGCTTCTTTCATCCAGCCTTCCAGTCGTTCGATCAGCATATCCCTCTCGAATTCAACATTATAGTAGTCTCTGCCTTTTCTTCCCATCATTCGCAGCTCTTCCGGGCTCATTCGAGACATTTGCCGCACCGCATCGGCCAGCCCTTTATCGTCCTCGGCACCAACCGCAAGCCCCGCCCCGGCCTCGCTGACCACCCTGCCCCCCTCGCCGTCGAGGGCGGCCAGAACCGGCTTTGCGCAGGCCAGGTAGGTCTGGACCTTGCTAGGTATTGTCCGGGCGAAAACGGGGTCTTTTTTTAGGGTGGCCAAAAGGACATCAGCTGCGGAAAACAGAACCGGCATCCGTTCGGCCGTGTAGCTGCCCAGGAAATGGACCCGGTCGGCAAGTCCCAGGCGGTCGACCTCGGTTCGCATCCATTCCTTGCGCCGACCGTCGCCGACGATTAACCAGTTTACCTCAATCTCGTCCTTGAGGCGAGCCGCCGCTGAAATAATCGTGCCCAGGGCTTGTGATTCACCGAGATTGCCGGCAAACATCACCTTGAAGCCCTCGTGAGGTATCTCGATGTTTTCCGGTATTTTCTCACCAATTGCCGGTCGATAGAATGACTCGGCCCAGTTTGGGAAATAGCGGATCCGCTCCAACGAAGCGCCAGCCGCAACCGCAGGGTCGATAAAGGCCCTGGCCTGGACCAGGGCCAGATCGATATGGCGGTAGATCCATCTTACCACCATGCCGACACTTTTAAGAATCACAGGAGAGCTGACCGCCCCGGCCGCAACCAGGCTTTCCGGCCATAGGTCCTGGACCCAGAACAGCATCGGCGCTTTTTTAAGCCTTCGCATCAACATCGCCGGAATGCCCACCGTAAAAGGGGAAGGTTCATAAACGAAGACCAGGTCGAAGTCCTCTCCCCGTAAGAACCAGGGTCCGAGCAGACAGCCGAAAAAGACAAAGGAGAGATAGTTCAGGGCCAGTTGCCATGACCTGCCCTTCCGCCTAAGGAAAAGCGGCACCCGGCAAACCGGAATTTCTGCAAATTTATCGCGCCTCTTCGTCCACCATTCGTAACTGGGGAAGAGCTTACCGGTCGGATAGTTGGGTACGCCGGTCAAGACGGCAACCTCATGACCCCGCTCCTTCAAGCCGGTGGCCAGGTCATTGATCCTGAACTGTTCGGGCCAAAAATATTGGCTGACGATCAGAATCTTCACGGTTTTCCGCCTTCTATACACCGCTCGAACAGGCTACGATGCCTTTCGGCGGCAATATCCCAGGTATAGTTCGATATCGCCAACCGCCTGCCCTTTTCGCCCATTTCAAGGCGCAGTTCGGGATCGGCCATCAGTTCGGCGACCGTCCCGGCGATGGCCCGGGATTCGGCACGGCACAGCCTGGCCGCTCCGGCTTCGGCCAGGGCATCGAATCCGCAACGGTCGGTCATTACAACCGGGATGCCGCAGACCGCTCCTTCCAGGGCGACGATCGACATGGCCTCCTGCCGCGAAGGTACAATCAACATGGCTGTACCATGATAGGCTGAAGACTTCAGGTCGCCGCCGACATAACCGGCGAAATGAACCCGGTCGGCCACTCCGGCCTCATATGCCCTTTCTCCAAGGGTTTCGGCCATGCCTCCGGCCGGTCCTGCAAAAACCAGGTGAAGATCCGGATGGGCCGGGGAAAGTCCGACAAAGGCCTCAAGGAGCAGGTCCGGCCCTTTGATCTCGTTCAAGCGCCCCATAAAGAGTAGATATTCGGACTGCCCTAGATCGACATGTTTACGAAACATATCACCGTCCGCATAGCGATAATCCTCGAAACGCACCCCGTTGGGAATATGTTCGATCCTAGCCGCCGGAACCCTGTAACCCATCAAGGTGGCGACCTCGTCCTCGGTTATCGCTATGGCCCCTGCGGCGTTCCTGACCAAAGCATTGCCGATTAATTTTTTATAGAGCCGTTTGAATCCCTTCGAGCGGCCAAACAGGCTCAATGCTCCGGCCGGGCAGATCACATAAGGTTTTCCGGCCAACCGAGCCAGCAAGAATACCAATGCATTGATAAGGGTCCAGTGATTGATCAGATGAATGATATCGGCCCGGCGAACCATGCGAAAGATAGTCGGAAGTTTCGGTGCGAACAGGAACCAGCGGCGGTTCCAGCAGGGTAGCAGAACGACATCCCCGGATTCGTCAGTTGCCGATGCGTTGGGCGAGGCAATGGAAAGAAGACGGGATTGTACCCCGGCCATTTTCTTCAGGCCCGCATGGAGCTGGCGAACGCGCTCAACCGTGCCGCCACCCGTAACCGGATCGAGACTCATATTGACGTGAAGGATATTCATTGGTCGGGGCGGTTAACAATCTCTTTAATTGCGCCCCGAAAACCCAGAGGGAAGCGGAAGCCGCGGTTTATGATTTTAGCCGCCGAGAATCTGGTACGGCCATGCAGGTTCGGACCGCGAACCGCTCTCCTGACAAGATGGGGCACAAATCTCGGCAGGGCCGGTGGCAACTTGATCCCGCCCTTCTCGCCATCCCTAAGGTAACGGTAATATCCGGCAATGCCAGCGACGGTGTTCAATTCGTCTTCGTCACAAGAGACATAGAAGCATTCCGGCCGTGACAAGGGCTGATCGAGAAAATACACCGCCGCAGCGGCCACATCTCTGGCATGGACGATATGGGCATGCTCCCTGCCCTTCAGAAAGATTTTCAGTTTATCGACCGGGCTGTTTCTCATCGGGTACTCAACGAAACCGGGCCGGAGGCCGCTGACCACGAATACCGGCCGCAGCACACAGATTTTGGCGTCAAGACCGGAGGTCAATACCAGCAACTCAGCAGCGAATTTACTTTTTTCATACTGGTCTCTGGGATGACATGGGGTATTCTCGTCCACCCATTTATCACTGGAAGCCCCCAGCACCCCTGCCGAACTCAGATAGCAGAAATATTCAAGAGACGATTCTTTCGCTAGTTGCAGAATTCTTTCGGTGGCATTGACATTAATTTCCCATAGCAATTCCTGTTGAGCAAATTCCGCAGCACAATGGAAAAAAGCCGAGGCACTATCGATCAATTCCGCGATAATTTTGTCGTCGCAGATATCGCCTGTAACAACTTCCACATCAGGATGCCAAACGTTAATTTCTCTCCGGGTCAATATTTTCACACGCCAATGCTGACTAATCAGAAGGTCAGCAATATAACGGCCGATAGCACTTCTTCCACCTGTGATCGCGGCTACCTTCATCCTGATATCATCCGGAATTTCACAAAAATTTCCTTAATAAACATGCGAACCCTTAGATAGTTTCCATAAAAAAAGATAAACATATAAGAACATGCCTGGCGCTGTTTTAAAGCTTTAAGGCATTCCTCTTGGCATATGCGGCGCTGTGCTCTGCTTACCCCGCCAACACGCATGTTTGAAACAACAACTGAATAAAACATCGCATTTAATTTCTCCCCTCCCCTCAAAAAAAATTCATAGTCGATTGCTATCCGGTAGTTTTCATCAAACGCACCAACTCGCCGGATAAAATTGATATTGGTAAAAGAAGAGGGATGGGGGATGGTGTCACGCCTTAAAAACTCATTCCATCTGAAAGGATGTCCATAAGGCTGTTTAAGATTCCTGGGTGTGTCTTCACGGGAGACGCTCTGAATTTGACCAAAAATCACATCTTTATCTGGATTATCCCGCAGAACCGAAGAGAACTTGTACAGCACTTGAGAGTCGGCAAAGTAATCGTCGGAATTGAGAAAAAGGATCCATTTCCCCTTTGCCTGCTCAACCCCCTGATTAAAAGCATGCGACAAACCGCGATCAGGTCTGCTATGCCAGTAAGCCAGTTCTTGCTCAAATTCTTTGATTATCTCTGTGGTTTTATCGGTTGAGCCGCCATCAATCACAATATACTCGTAGTCAGCAAAATCCTGATCGATGACGCTTTCGAGGCACTGCCTAATATAGTCTTCGGCATTCAAGCAAACGGTGATCACCGAAATCAAGGGTTTATCAGTATCATCCATATATAAAAAACTCCAACTGCATGTCCCTAATCATCCCGGGTCAAGACCATGCTTTCGCTGATCAATTCTTTAATGCCTACAACATTCAGCTTCTTTTCATCGATAAAGTTTTCGGACAATTCGGAGATCACATCCAGGGGAAGTTCCCACCACTTCCACTCCAGGAGAAGTTCAATTATTTCATCGGCAAATCTCTTCCTGATTATTCTGGAGGGGACGCCGCCCACAATGGCATAGGGAGGAACATCCTTTGTTACGACTGCGCCAGCAGCTATTATCGCACCCGTACCGACCCTAACCCCATCCAGGATAATTGCTCTGGCTCCTATCCAAACATCATTACCGATAAATGTCGTGGCACATTCCCGGAATCGATTCTCTTTTGCAAAACTTATGGCCGAAGCATTGTTAACGGAATAGAAAGAAGGATGAGTGCTGAGATAATCTGTCGGATGTTTTCCCAAACCTCCCACAATGGAACCTGGCCCTATACTGCAGAATGAACCTATTCGAGCATTAATTACCCTTGCGTTGGTTAAATAAGTCGATCTGCCTACTTCAACATTCTCCAACCAACATCCAGTCCACAACCTGGTGTGATTTGAAAATCGACAATCGGCGGAAGCATAAGTCGAATAATGCGCAAAAAAATCAACCTCAGAAAAGGCGAGCTTATATCTTCGCCAGAACTTCCATATCCAACGATCAGAGACCAATTTCACGATGCCAATACCCCAATTCGCTCATTATATCGCCCCAGGCCCCTTCAATCGTACAGACTGCTTTTTCACTTAAGACCTTTTTCCAGCCCCCTTTCTTTCCATCCCTTACGAATGGCATATCTTTGCGGGTAGTATCCAATGCCTTCCAGGAATCGGTCTGTTTTTTCTCCATTTTCTTCATATTGTCAAACGAAGACTTCTCTATGACACCATCAAGTTGCGAATCAGTTCGATCAAGGCCCAGATGTTCCGCCACCCTTTTCATCTCGGATGTCGGGGAGGAAAGCAAATCCTCATATCTGACCAATAGGAAACTGGAGCTGTGGCGGCGGGCTCCAAGCCAGCTGCCGACATTCCCCCCCCATGAACCGAATGGGTCCAAAAGCCCCTCGACGAACCTCTCAACGAAATCATCAAGCCGGCAATCTGGTCGGATTAGATTGAATTTTATATGGTGATGATAATATGAGACAACCACATCTCTCGGGTCCCTGACAATGTAAATAGTCTTGCCGTAACGAGGGTCAAAATATTCGTGACTTTTCAAGATCCTGGGGCGCTCCATGTTTTTGAATCTGGCGTCGTCCCAGACATAGATATCGGGAATAATATTTTCGATGTTTTCAAAGGTTACAGGTTCTTCGGTGATAAGGTTTGCCACCAGGAACCTCATCCAGGTATTTCCCGACTTCGGATAGGAAGCAAGAACTATATCATCCGGCTCTATGGAAATATTACGCCCTGCATTATTACGTCCAAGCAGGGCTTTCACAGCCATTTTACACCTTTCAAATATCACTTCGGATTATCCTTCTTGCCGTTGTAATTATACAATCAAATGATGGATAGGTCCAAACCCCCAACTTGATCCTCGTTAAAAACAGCATGAAAATATTCTGTATGGTAATCCCTGAAGCTGAGGCACACGCCACCCCGGCAACTCCATAAGGATTAACCAGCAGCAATGCCAGAAAGAGCGTCATAAGCACCGAAAGGACGGCAATAACCATCATGATCATTTGATGCCCGGTCATTATGAGGGCCTGGCCGCACGACCCCGCCCAAACATTAGCCAACTGGCCGGCACTCAACAAAACTAATACAATAGCAGCGCTTTTATAAAAATCACCAAATATCAATCCCAAAACGCTCTCACCTGAAAATGCGAATATGACCGTAATGAATAATGCGGGTAAAAAGGCAAGAGCGCTTAAATTTCTCAGGGTTTTTTCCAGGGCGTCTATTCTTTTCTGGAAAAAAAATTCGGCGATGAGCGGCGGCACCACAGAATTGATAATCAGTATAGGCATGGTGATCAGGGACGCCATTCGCACCGCAGCTCCGTAAAGAGCAACATCCTCGGAGGATAGAAACGCTCCAACAATCCATAGATCAGCTTGCGACAATGCTAAAAAGGCGATGTTTGAAATTAATAATGGCCAGGAGGTTGACATGACAACCTTCAAGGGCGATTCCCAGTCCGGAATTTCCAATGGCGAAATTTTTTTTAGTTTATGCGATAAAATAAAGCTTGAAATCATGATCGAGCTAATACCCGCGACTAATGCAAGTAAAACGGCGGTAAACAAGTTGCTTTGCCCCTTTAAGAGCCACAAAACCGTAAACAACAAAATCGAGAGAACAGCCGTAACCATTCCCCCAAAAATCGTCGCTAATTTTATATCGTGAAAGCCACGATAAACTTCGGAAATAAACTGTTGGAAGGTAATTATGACAACCCAGATCGCAGCCAGGCCGAGGATGGATGAAACTTCGGGAGAGTTGAATATGCTGTCCGCAATCCATTGCCCGCCTCCAAACGCTATGAAGCATGCGCCAAGTCCGGCCCCCAGTCCCACCAACCTCAAAGATACAAAGATATATTTCCTGGCCTTTTCAGGCAGGCCGGTTCCCATGTATTCCGCGACAAACCGGACAATACTTTGTGATAAACCGAGTTGGGCGACAGTAGATACGACCAAAACCAAACTGAATGTTAAGAAGTAAGCCCCCATATCCTGGGGAGAGAGTAATCTGGCCAGTAAGGAATTTATTACCAGAACAGACAAAGCAGCGAATAACTTGCCCGTAAAAGCCCATCCCCCTCCCCTCAAAAGCCTTTCTCTAATCAATTGTTTGTGGCGCATAAATGTTAATTAACCTGGTAATTCAAGATATAATCGTCAGCTGTCAGATTAATTTTAGATTTCATCAGTTGCAGAAATAATGACTCATCAAGAATTCATTCAGCAACAAAAAGGACGGGATGGAGATAGAAGCAAGTTATTTACCTGAGGAACTATCCATATAGTTTCTCTTAAGAAAATAAATCCAAAAACAGTCTGTTATGAAAATTCTTATTGTAAAACCATTCGCTGATAATCCCGATAGGCCAACTCGATGCCTTCCCTCATGCCAGTTCGCGCTTTCCAGCCTAGTCTATTAAGCATCTTTACCGAAAGAAGTTTCTGCGGCGTACCATCAGGTCTGGTTGTATCAAAAAACAGTTGCCCCCGAAAACCAACGATGTCCTTGACCATCTCAGCCAGTTCGCGGATGGTCAGGTCCTCGCCGCAGCCAATATTGATCAACGGAGGCTGATCTTCATTCAGAAGAGAGGTGAAATTCACATCGGGCATTTCCGCCAAAAACAGGGTGGCATCGGCCATATCCTCGCTGTAAAGAAATTCCCGCCGCGGGGTGCCGGTTCCCCAAACCGTAACCTGGGCCGCCCCGTTTTCCCTGGCATCGTGCATTTTGCGGATCAGGGCCGGCAGGACATGGGAGTTTTCAAGGTCGTAATTGTCGCCCGGGCCATAAAGATTGGTCGGCATAACGGCCAGATATTTGGTGCCGTACTGGCGATTATATGCCCAGCACATCTCGATCCCGGCGATCTTGGCCACCGCGTAAGGCCGATTGGTCGCTTCGAGCGGCCCGGTCAGGAGGTATTCCTCTTTCATCGGCTGGGGGCATTCCCTGGGATAGATGCAGGAGGAACCAAGGAAAATCAGCCTTTTGATCCTGCTTTTGAAGGCTTCATGGATCACATTGGTCTGGATGGCCAGGTTCTGGTGGATAAACTCGGCCGGGTAGGTGTTGTTGGCGACAATGCCGCCGACCTTGGCGGCGGCCAGGAAAACGAATTCCGGTTTTTGCTCGGCAAAGAAGAGCCGCACCGCGGCCTGCTCGGTCAGATCGAGCTCGGAATGGGTCCGGGTGATTATATTCGTATAACCTCGTGCCCGAAGAGTCCGCATTAAGGCACTGCCTACCAGGCCCCGGTGGCCGGCGATGTAGATGCGGGAGTGAGGAGTGAGGGGTGAGGGGTCAGGAATCATTTATTGTCTATCTCTCTTCTCAGGGAATTTATCAAGCCGGCAAGAAGCCTGAAAACTTTATCCACTTTATCAAGCAGGATTTTATTCACGGAAAAATATCCCAAATTGTCACTTATTATTATTTGTGTTTCCAATTCGCTTAACGATCCACGGGCAATCGAGAGAAATTGCAGGAATTCCTTTTGGCCGTTGCGCCCTGCCCCTTCAGCGATATTACTGGGAATAGAGACGGCGGCCCTGCGCATTTGATTCGTCAATGCATAGACTTCTTCTTTAGGAAAACGGGCAGTAACTCTATAAATATCTTGAACCGACTCCATAGCTTCTTGCCATACCAGAAGGCTGTGATGCTTTCTTTTAACCCCTCATTCCTAACCCCTCATTCCTAACCCCTCACTCCTAACCAGCCCTGCCCTACTCATGATGATTGAAGACCTGATAACCCTTCCGTCTGATCAACTCGTCCTTTTCAGCAGTCTTCAGGTCCTCGCGGACCATCTCGGCCACCAGTTCCTGAAAAGTTATCCTGGGCACCCAGCCCAGCTTTTCCCTGGCCTTGGACGCGTCTCCCAACAGGGTTTCAACTTCGGTGGGCCGGAAGTAGCGGGGATCCACCTGAACAACGCAATTTCCTTTATGGTCGTAACCTTTTTCCTTCAGTCCTTGTCCCTTCCATGAGATATGCAGGCCTATCTCATCCGCCGCCGCATTGACGAAATCGCGGACGCTATATTGTTCACCGCTGGCGATGACGAAATCCTCCGGTTCATCCTGTTGCATCATCAGCCACTGCATCTCCACGTAATCCTTGGCGTGGCCCCAGTCCCGCTTGGCATCGAGATTGCCCAGATAAAGACAGTCCTGCAGACCAAGTTTGATCCTGGCCAGAGCCCGGGTTATTTTCCTGGTCACAAAGGTCTCGCCGCGAACCGGCGACTCGTGGTTGAAAAGGATGCCGTTGCAGGCATACATGCCGTATGCCTCCCGATAGTTGACCGTTATCCAGTAGGCGTAGAGTTTGGCGGCGGCATAGGGAGAGCGCGGATAAAATGGGGTGGTTTCCTTTTGCGGTGTTTCCTGGACCTTGCCGAAAAGCTCCGAAGTGGAAGCCTGATAAAATCTGGTTTTCTTCTCGAGACCGAGGATTTTTACGGCCTCAAGCAGCCGCAAAGTACCCAAGGCGTCCGAGTTAGCAGTGTATTCCGGTTCCTCAAAAGAAACCGCCACATGGCTCTGGGCCGCAAGGTTATAGATCTCGTCGGGTTGTACTATCTGGACAATCCGCAGCAAACTGCTGGAGTCGGTCATATCTCCGTAATGCAGAATAAAATCCCGTTTTTTTTCGTGTGGATCCTGATAGAGATGATCGATGCGTTCAGTATTGAACGAGGAGGCGCGACGCTTCATACCGTGCACCTCATAACCCTTCTTTAACAGAAATTCAGCCAGATAGGCTCCGTCCTGACCGGTTATCCCAGTAATTAATGCTTTCTTTTTCATGGTAACTTTCCCGTATGAATTAAAATGTCATATTAACAAATTTGCCGGAACGGGCAACGGACGGACCGGTTTATTTAGCCTTCTAAACAATTTAAAAATGAACTTTTAATAGTTCAGCAATCTCTATATTATAAATCAAGCATCTTACCAAGGCAAAAAACCAGGAACCGCTCAAAACCGGCCTTCCCAAAACACATACGGTAAATCTTCCGGCCGAGTTGGAATGCCCGAGGAGAGAAAGCCAGATCAACCACCGCCTCGGAATGATCAAAATTCAGATCACGATTCATCCGTTCAGCCATGGCAACAGACAAGCGGCGGAATCGCGGAAAGGATCGGAAGCGTCTAATGAAACGGGCAATCTCAACGATGTTTTATCCAACCCCAAACCGTAGCCGGAGAATCACCCACTCAATACCTTTACTGTTCGCCCAAGCCATTAAGCGCTTATCCCCTTAAATCAATAGGGCAGCGACAGCTTTCTCTGATTGAACCAATGAATCAATTTTCGTAAAACGACCGGTTGATGAAAGGACAACGACACGATTGACCCCGCAGGCCTCGAGCATTGAGGAGTATTGGGGCAGTGAACCAGATGGGGGCCAAGCAAAGCCAACACTTGAGGCAAGGCTGAAATTTCCCCTATAGCTTTCGCAATTTTATACAAACAAATGCACCGGCAAACAAATAACTAGCACCGAGAAGCAAACGGGGCGGGAAAGCTATCCTTGCCTTGGACTACCTCCATCCGAAAGATGTTCAGCGCTGAGTAGGTGGAAAAACACTCCGCTGCCCAACAGTAGGGCAACAAAACATGAAAGTTGCGCAAAAAACCTTCAGTATGCATTCTTATTGATAAATCCGTAAATAACAGTTTGCATTATTATTTTAAGATCCAATAGAATCGACCAATCGCGGATATAAATCATATCGAATTCAACCCTTTTTTCCACTTTGCCCAATGTGTCGGTTTCACCACGCCAGCCGTTAACCTGGGCCAGCCCTGTTATACCGGGCTTCACCTTATGACGCAACATATAGCCTTTGATAAGCTTACGATATTCTTCATTATGTGCCAATGCATGGGGACGTGGCCCAACAACACTCATTCTTCCTTGGAGAACATTTATAAACTGCGGAAGTTCGTCAAGAGAGGTCCGCCTTAAAAAAGCCCCGAAAGGGGTGACTCTGTTGTCGCCCTTTTGGGCTTGGCAAATCTGGTCGCCATCCTCGCAAACAGTCATGGAACGAAACTTATAGACCTTGATTTCATCGCCGTTCAAGCCATAACGACGTTGCTTGAATATAACCGGTCCCGGTGAAGATATTTTCACACCAACAGCGATCAAAAGCATCAAGGGGGATACTAAAGTCAAGATGACAATCGCCAAAACCATATCTTCAATTTTCTTAAATAACCCGAAGGGTCCGGTCAGGGGCGTCTCGCATAATGATATTACCGGCATGCCGGCAATATCCTGGAAACGGGCATTAAGCATCTCGAAAACGAAAATATCTGGAACCATATAGACTGAAGCTGTGGTATCCTGCAGCTCATCAAAAAGAGACCTCATTTTATTTTCAGATCGTAGCGGTAAAGTTATATAGACAAAATCAATCTGATTCTCCTGAACATATGAAACCAGTTTCTTCAAACTACCTAAAACTTCAACCCCGTTGATAATCTTCCCCTGTTTATGGGGATCATCGTCAAAAAATCCATGTATACGAATACCTGTCCATGTGGAATCGGAAATTCTTTCAGAAAGTTTTCGTCCAAGGTCACCGGCACCTGCAATTACCGCTGTCCGGCTGTTTCTGCCGTTCCTGCGCAGCAACCTCAGAATAAAACGGGCCGCCATATGAAGCGCAATTACAGCCAATGGCGCAAGGACAAACCAGCAACCTACTGCCAAACGTGAATATGTATCGGTTATCTTCAGGGTCCAGGAAAGTGTCAAGAGAGCTATTACAACAGGGGTCCATGCTAAAAATATAGCCCTGGCCTCGGAATACAACCTTGCTCCCCGCCATGGCCGATAGACATCTACAAACTCCATACAGATAATGAGGAGAAGTGCCGCTAAAGTGCCGGCAACGACGTAATTCCGGGTAAAAGGAAGGTTGAAAAACCAGCAGAGGAGATAAATTACAGCAAATGCAACCGCCGCATCCACCATTCGCAACAAAAAAAGCAGAATTGAGTGATGTGGGCGAATTAATCCAGTATTCATAGAGTGTCACTACAGCTTCAGCTGCTCATCAGACATTTGATGCAGACATTGCTCAAAACTTTCTAATATGTTGAATTCCGACATATGTGCAACTGCGTATTCCCTTGCTTTAGCGCCGTCCCGAACCCTCTTCTCTGGATTTTCGTAATATTCCCGAATAGCGGCACATAAACCGTCAACCTGGCCTGGAGGGCTAATAATACCGGATGATTCCAAAACCTCTGCAATTTGCGACTCGGCATCAACCGTAGCTATGACTGGTTTGCCGCTGGCAAGCATACCGGTAAGTTTTGACGGCATTACCAACCCGTCGGAATCGGATTTTTGCGGCAACAGATGGACGTCGGCAAGGTTAAGCAGTTCATTTAAGTTTTCTGAAGGCTGCAATGGAAGCCAATAAATTTTTCCCCGTCCTTCGGCGATCCTTTCCAACCTTGCACGTGCAGCCCCTTGCCCGCATATAACAAAAACAACATCCTTATAGCTACTTAATTTTTGCGCGGCTTCAACCAGAATCTCAATGCCCTGTTTCTCACCCATATTCCCAGAATAAAGGGCTACAAAGAACGATTCGGGAATGCCTAGTTTTTTCCTGTATTCACTTATCCTATACAAGGGGGTTATGGCGGATGTATTAACCCAATTAGGAAAAAGAGTCACCTTGTCTTTGTAGATGCCTTTCGACTTCAATTTTTCCAACATCGGCAAGGATATGGTCGAAATCCGGTGGAACATTTTAAGGAGCTTTCTTTCGAAAACGTAAACTGTCTTTTTCAAAAATGACGAGGAAAGCAATCCAAGATCAAAAGCCGCGTCAATCTCAAAATCCTGGATATGAAGCCAGGATTTGGCTCCGGATATTCGGGAGAACAACAGCGTTGCCGGAGCACAAAAAAACGGCGGCTCAATGACAATTACGATGTCCGGTTTCCAGAATATATTGCTTAAAAGAATTGGGAGGCTTGATAAGGCGAAGCTGGCCAGATGTAGGATTCTTTTTAGAGCCGAGGGCTTGTAGGGGACATAGACCGGACAACGTGTGACCGAAACAGCATCCATTTCTTCTTTTTTGTATAACCAAGGAGAATAACCTTTGGTGATTTGCCATTGGGGGTAATAAGGTGGTGCTGCAACAACCCTGACCTGATGACCTCTTGCAGCCAACCAGGAAGCCATTTCACCGGTGTACTTGCCGATACCTGTCAGTTCCGGTGAATAGTTGATGCCATAGATAAGCAGTTTCACGATATATTTTCAGTTATTAGACGAAATGATCTGTTTTCTATAATTCGAGTGCTTTCTCATAGAATGAGATGACATGGTCACAACTATGTTTGTTTACATTATATTCACATTTACCAATAAGCCCTTCGGCTATTTGGATCAGCCTATAAGATATTTCTTTAGGAGATTCTTCCTGGGCGACATGGTCTATGCATTCTGTTTCAAATTCAGGAACACCTTTAGGCAAAAGAACTTTTGCGCCCGACATCAGCGCTTCAAGGGAATGGCGAGGCACGCTATCCACACTGGAAAGATTGACATCAATCCAAGAACCGGCAGCTAACGCCAAGGCTTCTTGGTGGGTGACTTGTCCTAAATAATAAAACCATCCTTCCTGTTTAGCATTCTCCAGACCCTCGCTCCAAAAGCGCCGCTTTCCTACCACTACCAATAACACATTAATCCCAGTTTTCCTGACCTCTGCCGTTACCTCAACTAGGCGCTCAATCCTCTTCTCTCTACTTACTCCACTCCCGTTGAAAATATATAACTTATCATTTACCCCATAAGATAACTTGACATTAGTTACATCCTCAGAGTCAGGAGGATTTACGTCAACAATAATCGGAATATCACACACTTTTGAGGAGAGTTGCTCATCATTCATCAACCGTTCTGAAATGTTTCTTGAACAGCTAATAACCGAATCAAACAGTCTTAGTTTTTTTAATTTACGAAGAGGTAATTTGGGGTCTCTCAAATCTGCTACAAGCTTTGTTTCAGGAGAAAGAAACCGATAAATCCGTAAAACCAACCAAAGGATGGTCGGATTGTTTAAAAAAGAACCATGGACGATAAAAATATTTACTTTGTTCCTGTAAATAAAATAAGGAAGACCTAGGAAGAGGATGTTTTGCCAAAGGTAACTTATATAGCTCCATAGGTCCTTTACTGCTCTGCCTGCTCGAAACGGATAAATCCGCTTGATACACAATTTGCCTGAATTATGACATTCAGTGGCTGGACTCCCAGGAAATTTTTCCGTTAATAATAAAAAATCGACGCCTGTTCTTTCTACCAGAAGAGTCGACAAGTGTTCAAGGTATGCGACTGCGCCACCCACAGCTGGAGTGAAAATGGGTGTTAAGTAGGCAATTTTTTTGGATTTTCTTGTATTCATATACAATTAACTTCTAATTGCTGATTATCTGGCTTATTCAGAAAGATATTTATTTAACAACATGCCAGGAAGGAAATTAATTCCCTTCTACTTCTTGGGTAGCGTTTTCGGTACACATATTGGCATTAGAAACCAAGGGATTATCGGACATTGTCAAATGATAACATTGAATGTAGCTTTCAATCATGCCTTTCCTTGAGTAACGAGCAGCATTTTTTAAGCCAGCCGACTTCCACCTATCACGTTCTTTGAGAGATTCTGCTATTATCTTTACAGCACCGGCCTCGTTTTCAGGGTCTATGTAAATCGCCGCGTTCCCGCCAACCTCGAGCATCGGTTCTCGTTTGCTTGTAATGACCGGACATCCACACGCTTGGGCTTCAACTATGGGCCATCCGAAACCCTCTTGCAATGACGGGAAAATAAGAGCTTCAGTATTCGAATAAAGGGCACGCAGGACCTTATTGGAGACTCCAACTTTTTCGAATGTGCAATGTTCGATATCAAGTCGTCCTACCAGTCGCCTAATTTCTGCAGACCAAGGTCTTCCTGCCATAATAAGCCAGTGGTCCTTATAATCAGGAATTTTGATTAATTCACTGAAGAGCCGGATCAAGCCAAACCGATTCTTATACCACTGGTTGCCTCCCACATGAAGAAAAAATGGCTGTGTGGCATTGAGGCCTAAAGATTGTAGAAGCGGCGATGCTTCATCTAATGCCATAGGGCTGAAAGAATAGTTTAGAGAATTGGGTATTATCGCAATTTGATCATTTCTCAAGCCAGTTAATCGATTTAACTCTTTTTTGGTCTGACAGGATACAGATGCCACAATCCGCGACTTGCAAAGATTTCCTAATATCCATCTTTGGTATCTAGTCCCGGTCCAACCAGTAGGCGACATGGGAATTTCACCCAAGGCGGCACGAATGGCTAACATGTCATGGCAAGTAATTATATAAGGTTTGCCACACAGGTGAGGGATATAAACGGCATTGGCATGATCGCAGATATGGACCACATCAACCCATCGTACTTGATGACGTAACAGAAAAGGAAAGATAAGGAATCGGTCTATGTAGCCAATCCATTTAGCCAGTCCTGTTGACCCGGAGCGTATCCGTCCCAGGATTACAGGCGGGCACAATAGCCGAACATCATGCCCGGCAGCAACCAAACCTTCTCGCATCAACTCGGCAAAACGCCGCATGCTCTGCTGCCGACTATTTTCGTAGTTGCCAATTAGGAGAATCTTCATTGGGGCAACATATTATTTAATCGCTACAGCAAACATATTCTGGGAAAAAATGTGCGAACCAGAGGCATCACCGGTTTCGACTGCAATATACAAGCGAAGCATGCTGCGAAAAATCTTCCAAAATATCCAACGCACAGCACTTTTGGCACCGTGAACAACGGGGGTATCTTCAAAGCAATGGACACTGGTGAAACCGGAGGAGAGGAGGAGTTGATTCAAAGATGTGCGTGTAAAAGCTAGTTCGTGGGTCAAGTCCCCGTAACGTATTCGTCCACAGAAAAGGGACTCCCCGTTAGGGGCATGGATAATCAAACGCCCGCCCGGCTTCAATACACGTTTAACCTCATCGACAAAGGGCAGCAACTCATCACGAGTAAAATG